>OHXY01000520.1_pt1 | contig 9139 bp, 8 predicted proteins | sample 1580161 | NCBI WGS metagenome assembly OHXY01 (sample SAMEA3882505, study PRJEB24775) | human gut metagenome | biome: human-associated habitat; feature: intestine environment; material: feces | place: Netherlands | collected 2009/2010 | reverse complement strand
GGACGCCAGGGGCAGTCCAGGTGGTGTATCGCCACGCAGCGTTTCTGCGCGTTCACTCCCGTCCCGAGCATCTCGGTCGATCCGAAGAGTACGCGGATTTTTCCGGCGTTCATACCGGCGATCATCTCCTTGCGCGCTTTTTCCGAGGTCGCCTCCTGGATGAACCGCACCTCGCTTTGGGGTATGCCGTAATCCTCCGCAAGTTTACGCCGTATCTCGGAATAGACGTTCCACCCCGCTCCGGGTTTGTAGGTTCCCAGGTCGGAGAATACGAACTGCGTACCTTTGTACGCCTCGAAACGGCGGTAGTAACCGGCAATCATACGGGCGCAGTGGCTCGCCTTATTGTCCACATGATCGCCGTACAGCTCCGGGTCGATCATACGCATATCGAGCGACATCTTGCGGGCGTAGTCTGTGGCAATGAGCATTTTCGCCTTTTCCTCCCGCTCCGAGAGCGGCAGGCGGCCCAGGAGCGTGGCATCGCCCGATTTGGCGAATTGCACCAGCCGTTCTATGAACTCCGTCTGCTGGGGTGTCGGCGGGATATTGTGCAATATCTCGTTCTTTTGCGGTCGGTCGATCCCTATATCCTCCGCCGAGCGGTAATCTGTAATCTCGGAGTAGAACATGGCCAGTTCGGGAACCTTGATGAAATATCGGAACCGTTCTTTCTGCACGACCTCGTTGGTCACGGAAAACTCGTAGTCGATGGTTTTCTTGGCAAATATGGCCGCCCAGGCATCGAAGGTGCGGATATTCTGACGCTCCAGTTCCTTCGGGCGCAGGTACTTGAAAAGCAGGTACAGTTCCGTGAGCGAGTTGGAGATGGTCGTTCCCGAGAGGAACGTCGCCCCCAGGTCGCGGCCCGTGCGCTGCTGTATGGTACGCAGCGCGAAAAGCATGTTGAGCGCCCGCTGCGACCCCTCGGGATTTCCGAGGCCCGCCACCCGGTCATGCCGGGTCGTGAAAGTCAGGTTCTTGAATTTGTGGCTCTCGTCCACGTAGAGGTGGTCGATACCCATGAGGCGGAAGTCCACGGCATCGTCCTTGCGTGTTTCCAGCGCGTGCGCCACCTTCTGCAACTTGGCTTCCAGGTTGGCCTTGCGTTTCTGACACCCTTTCATCATGGCGCGGGAAACGTCCCTGCCTTGTGCTTTGAGCACTTCGAGGTTCTCCTCCACACAGTCCAGCTCGGCCTGCAATATCTCCTGCTGTATCTCCGGGGACTGGGGTATCATGCCGAACTGTTCGTGCGAGAGGATCACGGCGTCCCAGTCGTTGTTGCGTATCTCCCGGAAGATGCGCTCACGCTTCCGGGGCGTGAAATCCTCCTTGCCCGGGTAGAGGACTTTGGCCATCGGGTAAGCGGTGCAGAACGTCCGGGCTATTTCATGGATGTTGGCTTTCAGCCCGATAATCATGGGTTTATTGGCCAGCCCGAGGCGTTTCTTCTCGTAGGCTGTAGATACTAATTGAAAAGTGCGCTGTATTCTAATTGAAAAGAGCTCCATCCATAACTTGTTACAAAATTACTATAAGTTTAAAATATTCATTTATCTTGTCTCATTTTTTGTGTTTCCTTAAGCCTATAAGACAGTCCGGTCATATTAACCAGATAAGCTTTATGTGTAAGCCTGTCAACCATTGCCGCCACAAGCACCTTGTCCTTTATGATTTCATTCCATCTGTTAAAAGCCAAATTAGTAGTAATGATTGTAGCCTTTTTTCCGGCTCTTAACGACAGGTGGTTAAAAAGCAGTTCTCCTCCTTCCTTGTCACAACTGACATATCCGAACTCATCACAGATGACCAGATCGTATTTTTCAAACCTTAATTGTAGCGTCCTCAGTGTCTTTGCTGATTTAGCCTCCCTTATCTGGGTAAGCAGGACCGGCACTGAAGTAAACAATACGGTAAAGTCCTGTTGGCAGGCCTTTATTCCTAAAGCCGTAGCAATATGCGTCTTTCCCGTTCCCGGATTTCCATACAGGACCAGGTTTCTTCCCTGTCTGATGAAGTCCAGTGTCTCCAATTCAGGTAATATTACCTGTGCCTCTTTGGGCATGTCTTCCATAACAAGCTCATGCAGATACTTCATTTGTGGAAATCCCGCAGATCTTATCCTTGATCTTCTTCTACACTCCCTTCTCCTGGCGCTTTCCTTTCCAAGCAATTCCGTCAAGAACTGCAGATGGTTCCAGTTTTCTTCAGCTGCCAATGAAAGGGTGCATTCCAGTTCCTCTTTAAAGGCCAGAAGCTTCAGTTCTGCAGCATAGTCATAAATGGTTTCTTTTTCTGATTTCATATATTATAAACTTAAATGGTTGGTATTATATCATGCACTTCATTGTATCCTGTCATGAGCGCCGTGATGCCTTCAAGCATATCCACAGCTTCTCTTTCTATATTCTCCTGTTGTGCCGGGAGAACAGGCGGTTCCATGGTTTCTTCTGTCTCTCCCTGTACGCTACCATGCAGCATGGCCTTTACCTGGTCCGGAGATATCTTTCTGACACCACGTCCGGTCAGCTCCTTGCATGCCGTGACAATGTCCGTTCCGGAAAATCCATTTTTTCGGGCATAGTCCAGCAACAGAACAAACGTCCTGTTGTCCTCCTTGAAATGGATGTCATACAGCCTTCTCAGTTCTTCCGGTGCTCTTTGCCAAACCACAGAGTGGGGCAATGCCCCCGGTTTACGGGAAAGTGTACGCAAATAGTGCTCCAGCTTGATGCACCAGTCTCCACCGCAATAACTGCGTTGATGAGAGGCCACTTTCTCCTTCCCGTACAGGATGACGATTTTTTCACTATAAACCTTGACATGTACTTTTTCTCCCACAAGAGAATCAGGTACGGAATAATGAACATTTTTCATGCTGATAGTTGACCATTTATCCACAATGTACTCATAGACCTCAAAACAGCCCAGATTACCGGGAAAAGGCTTCAGCGATGACAGGTCAGCTTCCAGACGTGATGTTTTCTCCGCTGTTGAAAGACTGCCTTGCTCGTTGTTGACCTGCATACATACCCGGTTTAAATGCTCCTGGGCAGAATGTATATCACCAAAATGGTCTGTCAGGCAGAAAGCTTTCCTTCTGACATATTCCACGCTGCGCTCCACATGTCCTTTCTCCCATCCGGCCCGTACATTACAGAAACGGTACTCAAAACAATAGAAACCGGACATCTTCATCAAAGCTTCTGTAGGTTTCTTATCACCACCGACAAAGCTCTTGACGGCTACACGCATATTGTCATAGACCATCATGGCGGGGACACCATGTATATCCCTGAAAAAGTTACGGTGGGATTCCATGAAGGCAAGCGTATTCTGATGCCTGAAAAGATAGGCGTATCTGCCATTGCTATGCCCGAAAGTGAATACGGCCAGATAAAACTTGGTTTTGACGCCGTCAATAAAAAGAAGAACTTCACCCCAGTCAAACTCGGCAATGCATCCAGGCTCATAGAACAACCGGATAAAGGCTTCGCTCTTTTTCTTCTCTTTGTATGACTCTATATTTTTTATATAACTGCATACTGTGGCGTAACTGATGGTGTATCCTTGAGATAACAGAAACTGGTGGATATCCTTTTTCAACATGCGCTGTTTGCGAAGTCCGGTAGCTATCTTAACGGCATTCTTCTTCAGGCAAAATCCTATCTTATCCTTAATCTCTTGTGTGAGCCGGCGAGGACGGCGTCTGGAACTGTCATACCTGGGCTGGATGGTAAGCAAATCACTCAAAGCCTCTTCTGGATTGTCCGTGCGGATGGCTGATTCGTACTTTGAAAGAATATTGTCAACGGTATGACGGCTGACATGAAGTTCACGAGAGATACGCCGTTTGCTATAACCGCATACTCTATACATGTGTATTATTGATTGTCTTTCTACCATAGTCTTCATTTTACCTTTGCATTTGGATTATACAAAGGTCATTATACTTATCCTATGGTGGCGCAATTTTCAACTGGAATATTGGCGCACTTTTCAATTAGTATCTACATGTTTACTTCATTCGTTTTCATATTCTCGCTTTTTACGGGCGGCTTTTGCCGCCCCGAAATTTTTTAATCAGACAAGTTCCACTCTAACCCTGCTCATGTTCGCCCAGAACACGCCGTTGCAGTAGTAGGCGTAGCCGTTATGCCAGTTGCTCCTGCGGCGTATCACGTCCTGCTCGGGTGGTCGTATCTCGATACTCGTGGTGTAGATGTTGTGTCCCACGGTAATGACGAGGTTGCACCTTCGCCATATCTCGGAATGGGTTTTGAACCCGTTTTTCCCCTCGACGAGCGCAAGGGCCGTCTTGACTGCTTCCCGAACTTCCCAATCCCACTCCCCGAAGGGTTTGAGCGGGCGTGCCATGTAGCTTTTATAGATGATTTTCATTGTTATGTTTTTTTGTAGGTCGGCTTTCGCCGCCCCGATTTTATAATTCGACAATCCTTTCCACTCTGCCGTACAACATGGAGCGTATGCTCGTCTTGTCCACGCCCTTGTATTCCGTGTAATGCCCGTACTGCTTTACCACGAATGTTTTCAGTACATCGACAAAGTTGAAACGATACCCTAAAAGCGGAATGGAGTCCTTGAAATAGGTGTTATGGTTTACCTCACGGGTAATCCAGTCTTTCTCCTCACGGGTGAGCGTTCCCCCGTCATTGAGCCGTTTGCGTAATATGTACGCTTTTGAGCCTGCAAGGCTTTCGAGTGCGGGAACGTCCCACGACACGAATTTATATGCTATTTGGTTCATTCTATTTTGTTTTTGCGGGCGGCTTTCGCCGCCCCGATTTTTATGCTGTCATTCGTTTCCGTATAAGGGACATGTTCCCCTTCATCAGTTTCAGTATTTGCCCGTGGTATGGGGTATTCTTGTTACACACGCCACGGCTCTGCACGACCTCCATGCGTTTTAGGGACACCTCTATCGTTTCGATACGTTTGCCGTCGATTGTGGCCGAGAGTATGAGCGAGTCGGCTTTCAGATAGTATTCGTTGGTAAACACGCAATGGTGCATGGCCTCGCCCTCCTGCCGTATGGCTTCAACGCTGTCCAATACCCTGATGCAGATTTCCCCGTCGGAAAACTCCACTCCGAAAAACCGCCCTTTGGCTTCGACAAACGAGGCTTCCTGTTCCAACGCCTTGCGCCGTTCCTCCTGCCGCCGTTCCATTTGCATGTGCCGCCGTTTTTTTGCCATGTAGAGGTCATGCGCTGCGGGCAGGTCTGCGGGACACACGAAATGGGCGTTATGCAGGTCTTTCCCGAAAAATCGCAGCAGGTCGATGTAGTCGCACCATTCCGTCGGTTTCCCGATAGCGTACCCGTTACGGATGGCGATACGGATGGCCGGCCAATAGTCTGCGATATTGCGGGAGGAACGGGCGAAAAATCGCACGAGTGCCGTTTGTCCCGCTTTAAGCAGCGTTTCGGCCTTGTTCTCCGAGAGCAGCAGGTGGATAAGGTCGAAAGGGGTTACATCGGGGAGTTGTTTGCCGTAACCGCTTCGGCGCAGTTCGGGGATAAGCCGTTGCCGGGGATAGATGCGTGTGGGCGTGATGTTGTATTTCCCGTCGTTCTCCGCCCGCAGTTCCAATGCGCTCGACCAACTCCACCCGTGAACGAAGAAGCCCATCGGGCGCAGCCGTGCGAAGGTTGCGGAGCGTCCGTCGGGGGCAATCCACCGCTGTACGGCTTCGATATGGGTGTAAACGGGCGTCTGTCCCACTTTCGCCCAACACTCGATATAGACGAAGCGCAGGACTTGAAAACCCTTGCAGCGGGTTACGATGCACAAATACTCGTAATCGTTGAACTTGCGGCGCAGGGTGGTTTCCACTTTCAGCGGGGTGTGGCAGTGCGGACACTCGCACCCTAACAGATTGTCCGTGAGTTCTCCGTTTTCGCTCTGCCACGTGTGGCCGCACTCGGTGCAGGTGATAAGTCCTTTCGGCGTGCGGCGTCCGATATGCTCGATGCAGTTCTTGTACCCCCATTCGATTTGTGCGGGGGTAAGCGGCGGCAGGTGTTTACTTGCCGCCACAACGCTCTGTTGGAATTTTGTTCTCGGTTTCATAACTAAAATAGACTGGGCATTAGTTTGTTATCTTCGATTTTCTTGGGTTTGGACTTGGCTTTCGCCAACTTGGCGTAGGCTTCGCTCTCGGCCTTCCGTATGGCGTTCCGCCGTGCCTCGGCTTTTTCCTCCTCGGTCAGTTCAACGGTGTGATTGACCACTACCTTGCAACTGACGGGTTTGCCGATGTCGATGTCCTCCTCGTCGTAATAGTGGAGTGCCATAGAGTATATTTCCTCGTCGGCAAACCCGTTGCAACCGCTCTGCCGTACTTGGTTGATGATGAAAGTGCAGCAATCGTCAATGTTCTTTTTCGGGTTGGCGTATCGGGGTGCGAAAAGTTCGTCCTCCCGTGCCCGTGCGTCGAGATAGTTCTGTATCGTCAGTTTGAAATAATCTGTTCCTTGTGCCATGATTTTTTGGTATTGTGGGGCGGCGAGCCGCCCCGTGTTCAACATTTATTCGTCCTTTCCGAGAAGCCGCCGCACCTCGTCCTCTTTGGTCTTTTGGAAAATCCATCCCGCTTTCTTCTGCCCGTCATGCGTCAGCCGTGCGTTGAAGCGTCCCCCGAGTGCGTGAAGGGCGTCCTTGACGGGCTTGGTGTCCCCGAATACGGCTATCGCCTTCTCGGAATAGTCCACGATGATAAACCCGCCTTGCACGCTCGTTTCAGTGCGTTCCGCCCGTTTTTCGTCTTTCGGCTCGGGCAGACATATATTCTCCTCGTTTCCTGCGATATATGCCAGCCTGTCGATGTACCCTTCACGGGTGTAGTGGGTCAGTTTGCAGACACTCCACCCGTATTTCGGACTTTTGCCGAGCGTGAAAACGGGATAGCGGTGTTCGTTCTTGGGGTCGTATTCGGAGAGGTGCGCCGTTTGCGGGAAATTGGCCGCCGCCTTTCTCAACTCCCCGAAGCCGTTGCGGGAGGTGGCCGAAAAGCCGAGAATGACGGTACGCACGCTTCGGGTGGTCGAACACTCGTAAGAGGGGTCAGTGTATTCCGTTTCGTTGAGTTCGGCGATGATTACGCCCTGCACCCCTTCGGGCATGATGCGGCGTAACCTCTGCGCTCCTATTTCCGCTATGCGGTCATGCTCGGCTTTCTCTTTGGCGGCGGCGATGGCCTGCGCCGTGGCTTGCTCTTCCGCCTGCCTCACGAGCAAAGCCACCTCGAAAGCGTCCATGAACTCGGGGTTCACGTCGTCGTAGTACCTGCCGATACCGAATGTTTGCGAGAGGGGTCGCAAAATGTCCGTTTGGCTGATTTCCTTTGTTTCGGTATCGACCATGTGGTACACGTAGCCACGGGCGGTGTGTTCCACCTTGTAAACGACGTAACGCTTTCTGCTCGCACCCGCACCGATACCGATGATTACCTGGTTTTCCTTGACTACCTGCACCCGTGTGTCCGTGGTAGTCGCTCCGAATAATGAAATGTACTTTGTCATACCTGTAATAATTTAGAAGATGTGAGTGAATAGGAAATAGAAAAAGCCGGTTAGAGCCACGAGAGAAACAAGGCAGGAGAAAATGCCCCGCAGGATGTCATAACAGAACGTGAAGCCCAAAACGACCCAAATAAAGTCGATACCCCACACGTGGAAGCCCAAAGCCACCGCCCCGACCTTTACCGCCAACCCGACCTTTGCCTTTATGCCAAGTGGAAGGTTGGAGGATTTCTGTTTCCATTTATTTTTCTCTTCGTTTCTCATAACCTTTGACTTTTTTTTTATGCCGTAGCGGAGCCGGTATGGATGGAATCTGTTTCGGTAGCATCAAAAGGTGTCGGGGATAGCTGCTGCAAGATTTTGTCGGAAAATACGCTCGCCCGCAGGGAAAGAGGAAGATTTTGCGGCAAACCGCCCCGCGGCCCGATCTTGCAGCAGCGTGAGCCCCGTAACTACCTTTGCTACTGACAACAGATTTCCATACCGCGCTCCGCGGCATGAAAAAAAAGAGAGGAAAAGGTTATGGGAGAGAAACGGGGAGAAAACGATATGCCGTGAACGCTCGCGAAAGTCGGTTCACGGCTCACCCTGCATGGAATGATAAATCGCCCGCGAACATTTCCTTTCACGGGCGATTGGCGTATCGGAGCGTGCCGATCCCGTATCGGCGGAGGATCGTTTCCGCCGGACGTGGCGCCACTCGCTGCCACTTTTAAGACGGATACGTCCATATGCCACTGGCTGATAACAAGATACTGTCCATTTGTGTACTTTTGGGCATCCGGGAAACAAAAAATGAAACAGAACATGGAAATAATAAGTATGGACGTGAAGGCTTTCGACGCGCTGGCAGGGCACGTGGAAGCCATTGAAAGAAAAGCCGAGGCGTTATGCCGCAGGCAGGAGGACGTGAGTTTGAAAAAATGGCTGGACAACCAGGATGTCTGTGACGTGCTGGGTATATCGAAACGTACCCTGCAAACCTACCGGGAGAAAGGGTTGCTGCCTTTCAGCCGCATCCGTCACAAAATCTTCTACAAACCGGAAGATGTCGGGAAACTGCTGCAATCGTCGCACTATCCTAATACCGCCGCGTTATGAGCCATTATTTCATCGACAAGCACGATCCGCGTGTGGCGGATCTCTTCCGGCGTTTGGAAAAGGCCGGCAAGGCACTGGATAAACTGGAATCCTCCGGAGGCCGGACACTCAAGGGAGAGCGGTTCGTCACCGACGAGGAATTGTCCCGGCTGCTGAAAATCAGCAGGCGTACATTGCAGGAATACCGCACGGCGCGGATCATTCCCTATTATTTGATTCAGGGCAAGGTACTATACATGGAATCCGAGATACAGAAATTCCTGGAAGATTCCCGGAAGAAATGTATCGGGGGACAGGAATGGGTATAAAAGAAGAACGGCCAACGTTTTGGCCGTTCTTCTTTTTCAGTTCAATATCGTGTTCATGCCGGGGAGCTGCCAGACGACGGCGGTCGTCGTGGCCCTTCGGACAAGCCACCGTCGGAAGGCTTCGGCATTCCCGGATTTTAAGCGGAAAGCCAGCGCGGCGATCATTTCGAGCGAATACAGCTCG
>OHXY01000515.1_pt1 | contig 9190 bp, 7 predicted proteins | sample 1580161 | NCBI WGS metagenome assembly OHXY01 (sample SAMEA3882505, study PRJEB24775) | human gut metagenome | biome: human-associated habitat; feature: intestine environment; material: feces | place: Netherlands | collected 2009/2010 | reverse complement strand
CTTTTTTCCTTTTCCGGCAAAAATTGAAATGCCGAAAACAATGATCAGCAGCAGCGCCGCAAAGCACATCCAAAAAGCAAGAAGCGGCTTTGGGCGAGCGGAAAATGTGTCGTAATATCCTTTAAGATAAATAACGGTAACGATAATCGGCAAAATATATTGCATATAAATTCTGATAAACGTGCCTTTGGGGAATTTTATTCCGCTGCCCGTGTTGGCCTCTTTAATGAAATTTTCAAAACCCCAGCCGTTTTTGCGCACGCAAAACATAACAAACACAAGGCTGCCGAGCGGTAAAAGATTTGATGAAACAAGAAAGTCCTCCAAATCCATAATTGTTGAGCCTTCGCCGAGCGGCTGAAAGCCCGAAAGCAAATTAAATCCAAGAATTGCAGGAACAGAAAGCGCCGTGATAAGCACAAAATTAACTCCAACGGCCTTTTTTCTGCTCCATCCGCTCATATCCATATAGGTTGCTATAATGTTTTCAAAAACAGCAATGATGGTGGAAAGTGCCGCAAAAGACATAAACACAAAAAACAGCGTGCCCCAAATTCTGCCGCCCGGCATATTGTTAAACAAATTCGGCAGTGTTATGAAAAGAAGCGATGGGCCGGAATCAGGCTGAACGCCGAAAGAAAAGCAAGCGGGAATAATGATAAATCCTGCCATAAGAGCAACAAAGGTGTCAAGCAGCACAATGCTTACAGCCTCGCCCGTAAGGCGCTTTTTTCTGTCAAGATAGCTGCCGAATATTTCCATTGCGCCGATGCCGAGGCTCAGAGTAAAGAACGCCTGCGACATTGCGGCAAACACAACATTGCCTATTCCGTTTTCCGCAACGGATTTAAAATCGGGCACAAGATAAAATTTAACACCCTCACCAGCATTTGAAAGAAACAGTGAATTGCAGGCAAGCGCAAGCATTAAAATCACTAAAAGCGACATCATGATTTTTGTGATTTTTTCAACGCCGTTTTTAAGGCCCAGTGCGCAAACGGCAAATGAAATAACGATTGCCGCAACTGTCCATATTGTCAGCGTGCCGGGTTGTGAAAGCATATTTGTGAAAAACTGTGCAATTCCGCCGGAATCAAGCCCGGAAAGCTTGCCGAATGCCTCAAGATAGGCATAATAAAGCATCCAGCCGCCAACCATGGTGTAAAACATCATCAAAAGATAGCAGCCTAAAATACTTATCCATTTAAGCGAATGCCAGCGACTGCCTTTTGGCTCAAGCTGCTCAAAGGCTTTTCCCATTCCTCTGCGGCTGCCTCTGCCAACGGTGAATTCACACACCATAATCGGAAGCCCAAGCACAACAAGAAACACAAGATACATCAAAATGAATGCCGCACCGCCGTACATTCCGCAAATATAGGGAAATTTCCAAACATTCCCGATTCCTATCGCACAGCCTGCGGAAACCAAAATGAATCCAAGGCGTGAGCCGAATTTTTCTCTCTCTGCCATAAAAAACCTCTCATAGTCGGCGCAAAAGCACCGCAAGTTTATTGTCGCTCTATTCTATCATATAAATTTCGCTTTTTCAATGCAGTGCTTCAAAGCGATAACGCGCTAAAACAAAAAGGACGGCGGCATTTTTTATTGCCCCTGCCTGTAAATAAACCTTGAAATAAAGCCCCAAACAATATATTATATAATAAAGAAATGTGCGTTAAGCATGGGCGGAATTTTGCTTTGTGATTTTCTGCTTTGCTTTTTGCAACACAGGAGTGAGAATATGAATATGAATTACTGCATCGGCGAAGCCGAGCTGAAGCGTGCAGAGGCTTGCCTTGCTTTTGCGCAGCAGCTTGGGCTGATTGCAAGCAGCAGCTTTGAGGACCTTGAAAAAAGGCGAAACGCGGAAAATGAAAAGAGAGCCGCAGCAGCCGAAAAAGGCGAGGTTTTTTATGGCTTGCGGCATTTTTCCGCACCGGCTTATCTGCAATATGAGCTAACAAGATTCAGGCTTGATTTTGCTGCGGAAACAGAGCAGGTTAAAAAGGCTTACAGATTTGCCGAAATAACCGAAAAAGAAATGAAAGCTTACTATAAAGCCAATAAAGATCTTTTCACAAGGTATAACGGCGATAAATTCAGATACAGGGAAGTTAAGCTTATTATCAAAAAGAAATTAAGGGAGGCTGAATATGATAATGAAATCAACAACATATTATGTAAGCTCTCTTAACGGCAACGATTCAAACAGCGGCACGGCACAGACAGAAGCCTTTAAAACACTTGATGCAATAAACAAAATTAAACTTATGCCGGGAGACAGGGTTTTGCTTGAAAAAGGCTCTGTTTTTGAAAATGAATATTTGCACATTAAAAACTGCGGCGATATAAACGGCGGCAGAATTGAAGTTTCGGCATACGGCGATGGAGATGCGCTTCCTTGCATAAACGCAAACGGCAGCGGAATTTGGTATCAGGATTACGGCACCAAGCTTGATTATGCCGGCCATGTTTATAAAGGCGATGTTTCATCTGCAGTTTTGCTTTATGATGCGGAAAATATATTGATTGAAAATATTGAAATCACAAACTTTGAGCCTTACACAACGGCAAAGGCATATTCAAGCCCGGATAAGCTTGAACGCACCGGCCTTGCCGCAGTGGCACAAAACAGAGGCACAATTCATTCAATAACGCTTGATAATTTATATATTCATGATGTCAGCGGCAATGTTTATGATAAGCATATGAATAACGGCGGGATTTATATGACGGCATTTAAGCCGGCAAACGAAGCCGAAACCGGCGTTGCAAGATACGACGGTGTAACAATTCAAAATTGCTTTGTTAAAAATGTAAGCCGTTGGGGAATAGCGGTAGGCTACACATATAATTGGGAAAAATTCTCAGGCAAAGAGCTTTCCGCAGAAACATTTAAAAAATACGGCAACGAGCATATTTTGCTCAGAAACAATTATATAAAGGCCGCCGGCGGCGATGCATTAACTCCAATGTATGCCCTTGAACCACTTACTGAGAACAACATTGCAGATTCCTGTGCCTTTGAGATGAACGACAGAGTTTATAACAAAGCAGGAAAGCGAATGGGCAAGGTGGCTGCCGCAATTTGGCCGTGGAAATGCAAAAATGCAATGTTCAGATTTAATGAATGCACGGATACAAAGCTTAATCAGGACGGTATGGCTTATGATGCCGATTCTGGCGACGGCACTGTTTACGATCAGAATTACAGCAGGCTCAATGAGGGCGGCTGCGTAATGTTTTGCATGCAGGAGGCTGTTCACAACACCTTCACAAACAATGTTAGCTATGATGATTTGGGCGGCACATTAAGTCCCTCTCAAAACCCGGACGCTTATATTGCAAACAATCATTTTTATAAGCGCAAAGGAGTGCCGCTTATTCGCAAAAGAATGCACGGCAAAAGAACTCTTAAAAACAACACAATAACTGAAATATAAATTTAATCAGCGAGGTAAACCTATGGATAAAAAAAGAGGAAGAGTAACAATACCCACCGATATGGATGTGGTTAAGGAAACAATTGAAATTATGGATGTTTGGGGCGCAGATGCAATTCGTGATTGCGACGGCACGGAATTCCCCCAGGAGCTTAAAAACACGGGCGCAAAAATCTATGCCACCTATTACACCACAAGAAAGGATAATGCCTGGGCAAAGGCAAATCCGGATGAAATTCAGCAGATGTATATTATGACATCTTTCCACACGGCAGTTGAAGAAAAGCTTGAAATTCATCTTATGGATCATCTTTATCCGGATATGCTTGCCGTAAACACAAGAGATGATATCAAAAGATGGTGGGAGGTTATGGATCGCACCACAGGCGAGCCCGTGCCCGTAAGCGACTGGAGCTATGACGAAGAAAGCGGCAATGTTGTTATAAGCCCCGTTAAAAAATTCCACGAATACACCGTAAGCTTTTTAGCTTATATCATGTGGGATCCGGTGCATATGTATAATGCGGTTGTAAATGAATGGGATGTTGAGCCGCAAATAACATTTGATGTCCGCCAGCCGAAAACAAGGGCGCATTCTCTTGAAAGGCTGCGCCGCTTTCTTGATACTCATGATTATGTTGATGTTGTTCGCTTCACCACATTTTTCCACCAATTCACCCTTATTTTTGATGAGCTTGCAAGGGAAAAATTCGTTGATTGGTTTGGCTATTCTGCATCAGTAAGCCCGTATATCTTAAAGCAGTTTGAAGAAGAGGTCGGCTATAAATTCCGCCCCGAATTTATTATTGATCAGGGTTATATGAACAATACTTACAGAATTCCGTCTAAGGAATTCAGGGATTTCCAGGCTTTCCAAAGGCGCGAAGTTGCAAAGCTTGCCAAGGAAATGGTGGATATTGTTCATGAATACGGCAAGGAAGCCATGATGTTTATGGGCGACCATTGGATCGGCATGGAGCCGTTTATGGAGGATTTTGCATCCATCGGTCTTGATGCGGTGGTTGGCAGCGTCGGAAACGGCGCAACGCTCAGATTATTCAGCGATATCAAAAATGTTAAATACACCGAGGGCAGATTCCTGCCGTATTTCTTCCCGGATGTTTTCCACGAGGGCGGCGACCCGATTTACGAGGCAAAGGTAAACTGGGTAACGGCAAGGCGTGCAATCCTCAGAAGCCCCATTCAGCGCATCGGCTACGGCGGCTATCTTAAATTGGCACTTAAATTCCCCGAATTTGTTGATTATATCAAGGGCGTTTGCGATGAATTCCGCACGCTTTATGATAATATTCAAGGCACAACGCCTTATTGCGTTAAAAAGGTTGCCGTGCTCAACTGCTGGGGCAAAATGCGCGCTTGGAGCAACCATATGGTGCACAATGGCCTTTATTACAGGCAGAATTATTCATATTTCGGCGTTATTGAGGCCCTCAGCGGCGCGCCGTTTGATGTTTCCTTTATCAGCTTTGATGATATTAAGGAAAACAAAGATTTCTTAAAACAATTTGATGTTGTTATCAATGTGGGCGACGCAGACACTCCTCAAAGCGGCGGCGAATATTGGTGCGACGAGGAAATTATCACGGCAGTTAAAGAGTTTGTTTATAACGGCGGCGGATTTATCGGAGTCGGCGAGCCGGCGGCTCATCAGTGGCAGGGCAAATTTTTCCAGCTTGATGATATTCTCGGCGTTGAAAGAGAAAACGGCTTCACGCTTAACACCAGAAGATATAACACCGAGGAGCACCGCGATCACTTTATCCTTGCTGATGCAAACGGCGAAGTTGATTTCGGCGAGGGCAAGAAAAACATCGTTGCGCTTGATGGCACAACCGTGCTCATCCAAAATGCAAGCGAGCTTCCCTTTGCCGTAAGGCATGCCGAGGAAGTGCAAATGGCTGTTAAATCCTTCGGCAAGGGCCGCGGCGTTTATATCAGCGGCCTGCCTTACAGCTTCAAAAACAGCCGCGTGCTTTACAGAGCCGTGCTTTGGAGCTCAAATTCGGAGGATGAGCTTAATAAATGGTTTTCCACAAACTATAATGTTGAAGTGCATGCTTATGTTAAAAACGGCAAATACTGCGTTGTAAACAACACTTACGAGCCGCAGAACACCACCGTTTACACGGGCGACGGCAACGGATTTGACCTTCACCTTGAAGCAAACGAAATCAAGTGGTATCAAATCTAAATAAGCAATAACAAAGGCCGGGCGGCGGTTGTGCTCCGTAAAGGGCAGCGCACCGTGCTCGGCTTTTTTACGGCTGAAAGAAGTTCAACATCGCTTGGGCAGTCGGAAATCAAACACAATATGGTTTAAAACAAAAAATGCTTTCGGCATATCGTGTTTGGCTTCGTTTGCTTAAGCAGGTGGAAATCGAACGCAATATGGTTTAAAGCAACCGATTTGCGCGAATGCTGCGTTAAAATACTCGTTAATCCGAAAGGATTAACTGCGTTTTGTGCCTTGCTCTGCAAAAAATCATCTGCGCGAAAAATCCTTGACCTCAAACGGTTGAATTTTCGTGTGGATTTTCATGCGGAGAATGCAGCAAGGCTGGCGCCTTGCAAAGCCGACAAGTGAAAATACACCGAAAAGGCTCTGTTTGAGGCGTGTTCGGATTATTCTCGCTTGCTTAGCGATTGCATATTGATTAAATGCAAAAGCGTGTTATAATCAATATGCAATAAATTTATTGAGAGGGAAATATGAAAAGCAACTCGGCAACAATTAAATTTGCCTTAAAAAAATCACTGCCCGTTTTATTCGGCTATCTTTTTTTAGGCTCGGCATTCGGCATAATGCTTTATAAAGCCGGCTACAATTGGATTTGGGCGGTTATAATATCAATAGTTGTTTACGCCGGCTCGGGGCAATTTTTGCTTGTTTCGCTGATTGAATCGGGCGCAGGGCTTGCCACCACGGCGCTGATGACTTTTTTTATAAACACGCGGCATATGTTTTACGGCCTTTCTTACATAGAAAAGTTTAAAGCCGGCGGCTGGCGATATCCTTTTATGATTTTCACCTTAACGGATGAAACTTATTCAGTTAATTCTTCTATTTTATCCGTGCCCAAAAATGTGGACGAGGCCAAGGCAAGATTTTTAATCGGCGAGCTTGACCATCTTTATTGGATTCTCGGCTCGGTGCTTGGCTCATTGCTGAGCCAGCTTATTCCGATTGATTTCACGGGAATAGATTTTTCGATGACGGCTCTTTTCGTTGTTATTTTCATTGATTTGATACGCAATCAAAAAGGCAAGGCGGGAATTATAGGCACGCTCGGCATCTTCTGCGGCATACTTTGCCTGCTCATTTTCGGGGCGGATAAATTCCTGCTGCCCTCGCTTATATTAACGGTGGTGCTGCTTTCCTCGTTTAAAGGATATTTCGGCGCGGAAAGGAGCGGGCAAAAATGAGCAACACACAGCTTATTTTGATGATTGCCGTTGCCGGCGCGTGCACCTTTGCCACAAGGCTTTTTCCCTTTGCGCTTTTCGGCGGCAAAAAGGAAGTGCCCAAATTTATAAAATATTTGGGCGCTGTTTTGCCTGTGGCAATCCTCGGCATTTTAATAGTTTATTGTCTGCGCGATTTTGAAAAAGGCAGCATAAATTACATTTTGCCGCAGATAATCGCCGTGGCGCTGACCGCGGGAATCCACCTTTGGAAGAAAAACACCCTGCTCAGCATAGCCGTGGGCACAATCGGCTATATGCTGCTGATTCATTTCGTGTTTGTTTAAACAATCGGAAATCGGTTGCCTTAAACCATATTGCGTTCGATTCCCGCATGCTTAAGCAAGCGAGAGTAAACCGAACAAGTTTTTCGTTTGCTGATTTCTCGCATAGCTTTGTTAAAATACTCGTTAATCCGAAAGGATTAACTGCGTTTTGTGCCTTGCTCTGCAAAAAATCATCTGCGCGAAAAATCCTTGACCTCAAACGGTTGAATTTTCGTGTGGATTTTCATGCGGAGAATGCAGCAAGGCTGGCGCCTTGCAAAGCCGACAAGTGAAAATACACCGAAAAGGCTCTGTTTGAGGCGTATTCGGATTATTCTCGCTTGCTTAAGATGTGTTGACAAAGCTTATGCTTTATTGTATTATATTATACAAATATATTTTTTTATCGGAGGATTGATTTTGGACGGTTCCATATGGCCTCTGCTATTATTGCAGGTGGCTTTGATTGCGCTGAATGCAGTTTTTGCGGCAGCGGAAATCGCAATAGTAAGCGTAAACGACAATAAAATGGCAAAGCTTGCCAAAGAGGGCAACAAAAAAGCAAAAAATCTTGTGAAGCTGACTTCGCAGCCCTCAAACTTTTTGGCAACCATTCAGATTGCAATAACGCTTGCCGGCTTCTTGGGCTCGGCTTTTGCCGCAGATAACTTTGCGGGTCCGATTGTTGAAGCAATTTTGAAAACCGGAGTAAATATTCCCGCAGGCACGCTCAACAGTATTATTGTTATTTCGATTACACTGCTTCTTTCGTTTTTCACGATAATTTTCGGCGAGCTTGTGCCGAAGCGAATCGCAATGCGCAAGGCGGAAAAGGTGGCGCTCGGCATTTCGGGGCTTATTTATGTTATCTCAATAATATTCAAGCCGATTGTTTGGCTGCTTATGACCTCCACCAATTTGGTGCTGCGCCTGTTTAAAATAGACCCAAACGAAACCGAAGAGGATGTTAGCGAAGAAGATATCCGAATGATGGTTGATGTGGGCAGCGAAAGCGGCGCAATAGATAAAACAGAGCAGGAATTTATCCAAAATGTGTTTGAATTTGACGATTTAACGGCAGGCGAAGCCGCCGTGCACAGAACAGAGGTTTCCCTTCTTTGGGTGGACGAAAGCCCCGAGGAATGGGATAAAACAATTCACGGCAGCAGGCACAAAATTTATCCGATTTGCGATGAAACCGTTGATAATGTTGTGGGTCTTTTAAACGCCAAGGATTATTTCAGGCTCAACACAAAAGACCGCGAAACGGTTATGAAAAAGGCGGTGCGCCCGCCCTACTTTGTGCCCGAAAGCGTTAAGCTTGATGTGCTCTTTAAAAACATGAAAAAGAGCCGCCATAATTTTGCGATTGTGCTTGACGAATACGGCGGCACAACGGGAATAATAACAATTAACGACTTGCTCGAAAAGCTTGTGGGCGATTTTGATTACGACGAAGACGAGGCTAAGCCCGAGGAATCAATTGAAAGGCTTGATTCAAGAACCTGGAAAATCACAGGCAACCCCGATATAGACGATATTGAAGACGCACTTGACATTGCACTCAAAAGCGAGGAATGTGACACCTTCAGCGGCCTTGTGTTTGACGCGCTCGGCTCCGTTCCGGACGATGGCAATAAGCCCTTTGAAATCGAAACCGCAGGGCTTGTGATAAAGGTTTTAAGCGTTAAAAACCACCAGGTGCAAACCGCGGTTGTATGCAAAGAAAATCCGCAAAAGGCCAATGAAAAAAGCGGCGAAGAAAAAGCGGAAAGCAAGGATAAAAAAGAATCCTGATAACATTAAAACGGTTAATTTATTTTATTGGCGCGATTCGGAAACTTTATCGACAGTCTGACGGCAGATGAGAAATCATCTGCCGTTTGTTTTTATCTCTTCAGCAAAGATCCCCCGGTTGAACCGGTGGCATCAACTGCCAAACAATTAAAAGGAGTCAAGACATAAAATCTTGACTCCTTTACTTTTTAGTCGTTC
>OHXY01000512.1_pt1 | contig 9216 bp, 7 predicted proteins | sample 1580161 | NCBI WGS metagenome assembly OHXY01 (sample SAMEA3882505, study PRJEB24775) | human gut metagenome | biome: human-associated habitat; feature: intestine environment; material: feces | place: Netherlands | collected 2009/2010 | reverse complement strand
TCTGTTCATATGCAAGATTTAACGTTTCTATGTCAAGGCGCTCTGTACCTGATATGATGGCGATTTCCTGCGCATCATGGATAAGTGTTACAACCACCGACACAACACCGGCACTGTGTCCGTAAAGCCACAGCAGTTCTTTTTCCGTCAGAGCGGATGGATGCTTTACATACTGATAAGCGTACACCGTGTGGCAGAACTCCTTAAATTCATCATCATACGGCATTGCAGAAAAGTTAAGACCTACCGAGCGTCTTGCAAGGTGCGCCGCCTGTTCAAAGAACACGGCGCTCTCCGGGGTCCCAATCATTCCGATGGAGATTCCACTGTTATTGATAAGCTGTGTTAAGGCACCGATTAAGCTTTTTCCGTTCTTGCTGTTTGCAACGTTCTGGATTTCATCGACGAGTAACAGTCCGATGTGGTTTAATGCCACCTGACTGACCGTGCCAATAAGCATATCGGTTGTAGCTCTTGCACGGAGCGCAGACGCATAATAGGTACTGTCAAGCACCTCATCCACCTTCCGTAAAATCTCAAGAAGCATCCCTTTTACGGAAGAATCATAGGGGCACTGTACCACGATGCATGGAATCAGTTTCTGATACGGCGTTTCCACCTCGATGATTCCGCGCTGTTCAATCAGCGAAAGCGCACGGCTTACGGCAGTGGATTTTCCAATGCCGCTGGTGCCGATTATGGTAAAGGAATCTGCCCCGCCGATAATCCCGCGGTAATTTAATCCGCAAAGAGCCCTGTGGTTTTCATAGCTTTGTGCGGTTGCACCTGCCGTTTCTTTTTTCTGCAGTGACCGCAGCATAGCAAGATACAGCTTGCTGTAAATTTCTTCTGCCATGCGTGACGGAACAAAGATGTCATAAAGCTGTGACAGACGCATCAGGCGAAGAGCCTGCGGCATTTGTGCGATAGCATCGTCAAAGGCAGGGTATACCTTTAAGGCATCTTTCAAGGCATCCCCGGCAAGCATTGGGAGCTGATTTATAATATCAAGCGGATTAGTTGTCATCGTGAACCTCCTTGTTAAAGTCTTTGTGGCGTTTTGCCTGTTCTTTCTTTCTGACATGCCGTACCTGTTTGATGTGGGTATCACCTGTGTTTACAGCGGAGGTATCGACAATCGTCTGTATCTGGCGCATAAGGTCAATCCGAGCCTGCGTATTCTCCTCTCCAGCTGCCTTTACAAGGCTTTTCTGCTGTTTGTCCATCGCCTGTGCATCTGCTATCGATTTGCCCGTAAAACGGCTTTCTATGAGTTCAAACGGCGTGTATGCGTTATCCTCAATAAGCCATACGGATGATACGTCATCGGGATTGTATGCCACGGTCACTTCCTTCCCGTTTAAGTACGCTTCCCGATAGTTTTCGTTTTTGTATCGCATGCCATTTACTTTTAAGCCTGTACGGGTAAATTTCGCCATTGTGCGCGGCAGGAGCGTAAGCATGAGCCGCTCTTTTGAGACGGGCAGGAGGGAAGCCTCCGGCATGGCAAGCCCATAGTTAAAGACTGCGGCGGCGTTCGGTCGTACCTTATCTTTTAACATTTCCTCCGTGTAGGGATAGTTTTCAAGAATCCGTTTGGTATTGTAATAGACGATGCAGTGGAGGATTATCTTTTCAAAGGCATCCATCGTAAGACAGGCGTCCTTTCTGTAATCGTGCACCCCGCGCTCCTGAAAGTCCGGTTCTATTACACCTTTTCCCTTCAACAAGGACTTAAAGTACCCCTGTATCAGGTCAAAGAACTTTTCCACCGGACCTTTCAGTTCCGGCCGGTATGCGTCAAGGTTGGTAAGCGTAACCCCAAGTTCCGTTATCTGGGAGAAGTTTTCTGAGAGATATTCCCGTCCCATATCCGTTACGAGCATGCCCGGAAGAGCAGAGACATTCCAATCCTCTTTTTCGATGGGGATTCCAAACTTCTTACACAGTTTTACCTTATCTTCAACAAGATTTCGCATAAGCCCGCGCAGGCTGTAAACACCACCCTCCCATGAGAGGAGATAGCCACAGCAGAGGCTGCTGTAAGCATCAATGCATGCCGTAAGCACAGGACGCCCAATAAGTCGCCCTTCCTCGTTTACAAGGTAAATATCGCAGATGGTCGCATCCAGCATCCCGATGCCTACGTGCGGGGCAAACTCCTGTACATGGTCCCCGAGCAGGGGGCGTTTGTTCCTCTGGTAGAAGGTAAGCCCTTTCCTTGCTATGTAGTAATTGGACCAGTTCTTTGTCTTTCTGTAAAAATACCGGAACTGATAAAAGGACGGATAGGACTTGACCAGATTTCCTTCGGCATCACAGTACTTTTCCTTCAGCATAAGGATATAGGTGCTTTTTAAGCTGTGATTCTTCCTTGTGTAGTAAAACTTATTGAGGGCCCAGCGAATGTTCTTTTCATCGGTGGATAATACCTTTTCCTTTTTGCGTTTTGCCGGAGCAAATACCGTTTTATCATAAAAGGCAAGATACAGACACAGATAAAACCGCAGCGTCTGTGTAGTGACATTGTAATGCGCTGCCATGCCGTTTATCCGAAACGAACGTTCTTTGATATCCCCAACGGCAGGGAGAATCCCTGCAATCATGGTAAAATGTTCATTTACAAACTGCCGTTCTTTTGCACTTAACTCTTCTTCCGGCACGGGAGAAATCCCGGTAAGTGCATACAAATCGCTTTTCGATGCCCCCTGCAGGGAGGCGAAACGGTCGATATTCTGCCAGATAGGCATGTGTCTTTTCTGGCAGTCCATCACAAGTGCCATGTCATCTTTTACGTCAATCACACGTAAAATCGTGTCCTCATACTTATACAGTCCTTTCTTCATCTATCACAATCCCCCAGTCCATCACGCCGTGGCGCAGCCAGTAGTTTCTTGATGCATCCAGAAGCTTTACCGTCATTGGTTTTGTAAGGTGACACCGCCTGACACATTCCCGTACCAGGATGTCCTTATTTTTCTTTACGCATACAAAATCCGAGGTGTAGTCCCCCACGCTTAAGCCGTCAAGTGGCACGTTGCAGCGTATCTCTGTCACTTCCTCATCTTCCTGTAAAAGTACAGCGCAGCGCTCCTGTATCTTTGAATAGAGCTTTAAAACATCCTTTGATTTTGTAAGTGACAGTTTTATGCAACGTCCCTTATAATTCTTCTTTACCATGGCAACCTCCTGTAAAATCAACGTTTCCAAAAAATTTCCCAGAAAATTTCCCAAAAACGTTTTTGGGGATTGTTTTTGGGAGCGTTTTTGGGAACTTTCAAAAATGCACCCGTTCCTTTAAATTTTTTCGTTTCCAAAGGGCAGGTATGCTATAATGGGGATATTACTTAAAGGAGGATTTTTTCATATGCCAGATAAGGAGAAGCCAACAACGAAAAAGGAGGCAGAAAAAAAGGCGGCAGGCACGCAGGAAAAGGGAAACACCAAAGAGTACACTGTCAAAAGCATGGACTCAGTGCTTTCCGATTTTTCCATCACGTCTATCGGAAGCCTTCATAATACACCGATTTCCACCGGGGTTCAAAATCTGGATATACTGCTAAACGGCGGGTTCAGTAGCGGCCTTATTCTTTTGGGTGCACAGCCCAGTATGGGAAAATCAACCCTTGCCCTGCAGATTGCATACAACATCGCAAAATCCGGTATTCCGGCATATTATTATTCCATAGAAATGACGCGGCACAGCATTGCAGCTAAGGCTCTGGCAAGAACTATCTTCTGTCAATCCAGTGCAAAGATGAAAATCCGTGCAAACAGATTTATGACAGCTGACGGCCCAAATGCATTTACTGCCAAAGAATGGGATTCCATTGAAGAGGCACAAAAAGCGCTGGAAGAGGGATTTCGCAACTTTTACGTGATAGAATCCTTAGATAAAAAACCGGTCAGTGGGAAAGAGATTTATGAACAGGTGCCACAACTGTTAAAAAAATCAGGCAAGGAGAAATGTGTCGTATTTGTCGATTACCTGCAGCTGTTAAGTTACCCGTCCGAAGATGGGAATACGCACCAGCCGGATATGCGAACCATCGTAGACACAAACCTCAATTATCTGAAAGCACTTGCCAGCGACTGTAATATTCCTATCGTCGTCATCAGTTCCCTAAGCCGAAGCAATAACGGAAGTCCGGTGCAGACCTCCGACTTTAAGGAATCCGGAAATATTGAATATTCGGCAGATGTGCTTATGGCGATGCAGTTTACGAAAACACCTCCAAGAAAAAAGAATACGGATTATGCTGCATTCTTTCAGAAAGAAAAATCGAAATCACCGCGTGAACTTGATGTAATCGTCCTGAAGCAACGGTACGGCAATTCGGGAAGTGAAGCGAAGGTAAGCTTTGATTATTATCCGGAAACTGATTATTTCACCTTAGCCGGTACTGTTCCGCAGGCATTTGGAAATTTAGAGGAAGACTGGATGAACGACTGCCGTGAAGTACAAAGTGTATATTCAGACTCTCCGGAATCCGAGAAAAAAAGACAACGATTCTCCGTACCGCCAAGTGAAAGACTGCCTGGCAGATTTTACATTAACAACTGTAAACTCATCCAGAGTTTTTATAAGCAGAGCGATTTTGCGCCGTGTCAGAAATTAACGGTAAATGTCACAAACGCAGAGCATCCTAAAACCTGTACGGTGTTTGTGCGGCAGAACCTGCATTTTGATTATTATGACAAGATTGTGTGCGATGCCGTATCAACCCTGTGGACGTATTATAAGAGCTCAAATTTAAAGAATGACCAGGTGAAAATCAATGTAAATGCGGTACTTGCCTGTATGTCCGGCAATGATACCATACGGTTAAAGAAAGGGGCAACCTCTTCCAAAAGGGAGAGCCATCTTATCGATATCCTTGAAAAACTGGGAAATACGGAAATCTGTATCGACCAGCGGAAGGAACTTTCCTTAAGGAAATCGTCTGACATCGGAGGAATACAGGGTGTATACAGTGGCTATATCCTGCCCGTAAAGAGGATGGAACATACCAACGATTTTCTGTTAGACCTTACCAAGGAACCGCCATTTTATGCGTATGCATCGAACAAGAACCAGGTCATCAGCTTAAAAATGCAGTATCTTACCTGTAAAGAAGAGCTCCCAAAAGCCCAAAAGGGAAAAAAAGAGGATATCGCTTTCACAGGAAACGCAGAAAAAGCGGCAAATGCAGGAGCCGCCGGTGAAGCGAACAAAGGCTCGAAAGAACACCAAAGAAAAGAAATCCGACTGCCATCCAATACGGACGATGTATTGCAGGTAAAGCACCTGTTGAACCAGAGACTGCAGATCATGAGGCATGCAAACAATAAGATGCATGGCTCTACCATAAAATATTATTATGCTTCGCACGATGTGAAGGAAGGCTACGAAGGATTCTGTACGGTTATCGGCATAACCAGAGAGCGTTTTGCCTCTGACACCTCGTTTTATAATAGAATCCGGCAGATTCATAAGTATGTTACTACGCTGCTTGACTATTATGTAAGCATCGGTTATATCAAGGGATATACCGAAACAAAGGCCGAAAAAGGCAAGCGAATCACCGGAGTAAAGATAGAATTTTGCAAATCGGTAAAGCGGGATGATGCGGATACGGCTGCAATACAAAAGCAAGCGGAGCAGAAACTGGCTGAGGTTGAAGCACATCTGCATGAGCAGGGATTCCAACAGAACCAGGCAATGCAAGAAGCAGCAATACAAAAGCAAGTGATACAGAAAGACACCGTACAGGAGCCATCCTCACAGGAGCCACCGACAGGTAAAAAACAGTGAAAATGACCCCCCATTTACGCCTTGTTAGCAGTGCCTAACAGGGCGTTTTTTAAAAACTATAAATAAACACTTGATTTTTTGGGACTGCACGATTTGATTGAAAAGTTTTGATTTCAGATGAGTTTTGGATAATATACATGTTTTTTATCCGAAATACACATGAATAAAACGTGTTTTTAAATAAATTATCTTTGAACAATAAACGCTTAAAAATGTTGATTTTCAGCTATTTTCTGTCAAAATTCACATGTAAAATATCAAACATTTCTCCATATAAGTATTTCTCATACGTATAAGAATAAGTATTTATTAAAATATCTTACATTCTTATACATAAATATATCTACGATATCTAACCACTGTATTTCACTTCCATACAGTGGCTTTTTTTTCGTTGTGCGAAAAAGACCATACGATGCTGTTTATGTATAAGAATGTAATGCGGGCGCAGTTCCACCGACAGCACAGCTGTCGGTCTGTACAACATAAATTGTAATAAACGTGAGTTTTACAGTAGTACACATTATGAAACATGAGAACAACTCATGAAATGAAACATGAGGACATGTTACATAGATACAAAAGGTGACGGGAGGGAAAGTGAAGATTAAAAAAAGAAAATCTTCAAATATCAAAGAAAGGAGATTCTTACTATGAATGGAAATCGTACAGAACGTGTAAGAGTGCCTGCAAATGTACTCGTGAGCACACATGTATCCCAGAGAAAGGAGGTAACACAATGGCATTAAACGATAAGGAAATAGAGTGCATTAAAGCTGAGGTCTTAGATAAATTGCGTCAGTATGAAACGATTGATTTCAATGCCGTTGATGTTAGTATCGAAAAGATTCTTGCAGCAAATAAAGATAATTTATATGCACAGGAAGGACTGAAATTTATCAGGAAATTTAATCAGAAAATGTATGATGCCATTATGAAATTCCTGAAAATGGAAAGGGATAAATTACTCAACTATCCTATCGTTTCTGATATCCCTGAGTATGAGATGACATTAGAAGATACCGATTGGATTTCCAGCCTTGTTTGGACAAAGGAATCCAAACCACGGTATTGTCGAGACGTAGTCTTATCAGCAAAACAAAATGTCAGACAATTTAAAATAGACGTTGCAAGCCTAGAAATTCAAGCATTGTTTTCCGATACGACAAGCGAACATGATAAGTTCTACTGTAGCTATTATAGGAAAGTAGGTTTCTGTCTCTATGATATCCTTATGAAAATCATTCATAAAGAGTATTCAAAATTAATGAAGAGCACCTCTTATCGGTCGCCTGCCATAGAAAGATTTGTATCGGAGGTTATGAAAAATGGAAAACCATCCTGATATTACAGCAGAAGCAATCTATGAGGAACGAAAAAAAGCTTATCATATGCTTTTAACAATCATAGATATGCTTGACGAAGAATCGAATCTTCAAACGCCTGTATTGCAAGTCTGTAAAGACTTGCTTACGCAGGTGCAGCAAAGGTATTTAATTTCATCCGATATCTGGCATGAATGTAACACCAAAAAAACAGAAGCAATGTCTGACAGCGAAAAAAACAGTCAGACGGAAAGGACGAACTATGGTTTATGAAAAAAGTCATACGATTTTAAATAAGATGGAGATTTTAAAAAATGCAAGAATATCCATGATGACAGATTATAAAAATACGATTCTGTTATGCGACAGACTGCGTAATACCAGGAAATATTTAAACAGATATCAGCATGATGCATTATGCTATCTTGAATACGTTGCAAGATTACAGCTTGAGCATGGAGTAGATATATATGCTAATGAAAAATCAAAACTGATTCTTGATAGCACAGCAAGCATTGACATTGGCCGCGTAATGATGATTGTTGATTTATCTGAATGGGTCGCAAGAGAAATTTACTACGTTGACAGTGAAAAGCGACTTCTTGATTTTTGTAAATCCTACATTCAAATATATGAAAGAGAATTCTCAGCCGTTTATTACGAAGATAGCAATTGGTATAGCGGGAATCTCCGTTTGATTGATGGGGAACCAGATGAAATACAAATGACTTACATATTACATATTGAGGGGAAACTTGATAAAATACAATTGAATTACTTATTACAGATAATGGATTATAAATATTTTGCATATGAGCAAGCGTTTGAAATTGCATCAACGCCAGTAAATGAAGCGTTAGAAAAAATAAAAACAGATAATTCACATTCATCTTCCGATGAAGCAACTAATTAACAAATGGCAGGGAATTTTTCCCTGCCATCTATAAAATTATAACAAGGAGGTTCACAAAATGAACGACTTAAATGATGGGACAGGATATCTTCCACAGATTTCTCAGATATTAATCGATTTAAAATATGATGAGATTGTAGACCTGATTCGGTACGCAATTACAGAAGATGACCTCATACGCGATATAACAGAAGCCTATTTTATGGGAAAAGAATCCGAAGACATTGACCCTAAGCAGACGCGTCGAGAGGTTATGGGATTACTGATTATGGCATTTAGGTATAAGAATTCATGTTTTAATGCGAGGTTAAAAACTCCGCAAGAAATTCCTGCCGCTACACTTGCTACAGCTTTAAGCAAGACCGGATACTTTGCACGCATTAGGACTGATAACGAATCAGAGCCCGCCTTATATGTCTATAATGACAGTGGTCTCCATGCAGGTACCTATCGCTATTGTGACAGCCGTGATGACACAGGAGAATTTCACAATATCGTTAGACGATGGAACTATACAGCGTCTTCCAGGTACCGGCATGAAGTATTTTTATACCTTGCAGGTGAGGCTCCGACTTTAGATGAAACGCAGGATGATGAATGGGTTCCTGTAGAAAACGGAGCTTTCAATGTGCGAACACAAGAATTCATCTCCAATATGGATGATGAGTACAGGGAAAAATTTGTATTCCTTAAGAAAAACCATACAGCATATAATCCAAAGGCCTGTGTATCCCCTATCATTACAGACCCGGATACCGGTGACACCTATGATATAGATACTGTGATTGAGTCATATTTTGGCAAAGGCTCACCTATGACCCAGCTTTTGTGGGAGCTTTTTTACAGCCTCGTCAGATATAAAAAGAATTATCGTGTCGTGCACTTCTTCTGTAACGTTGACAATGGTACGAATGCGGGCAGCAACGGAAAGAGTACCCTGCTTAGTCTGATGCGTGGACTTATCGGGTCAGGTAACTACTGCTCGATAAAGCCTACAGACATGGGCAAGGATTTTGCACTTGGCAATCTTCCTGATACCACTGCAATCCTTGTAGATGAGATAAGCGTCACAGAGCCTATCAACAGTATTGATATCTTAAAGACGCTTGCGACCAGGGATGCCAGTGTCACTACACAGCGTAAGTTCCACGACCCAAGAACCGTACGGTGGGACGGAAATATGG
>OHXY01000495.1_pt1 | contig 9479 bp, 7 predicted proteins | sample 1580161 | NCBI WGS metagenome assembly OHXY01 (sample SAMEA3882505, study PRJEB24775) | human gut metagenome | biome: human-associated habitat; feature: intestine environment; material: feces | place: Netherlands | collected 2009/2010 | reverse complement strand
ACAAGCCTCCAAGAGCTTGCAGTCAGCATCGAGTGTACGTGGATAACGCTCCAGGTCACCCTTGTCATTAAACTGAGTAGGATTCAAGAAAACGGAAACTACCGTAACACCGTTTTCCTCAACACTGCGCTTTACCAGAGAGGCATGACCCTCATGAAGCGCACCCATAGTTGGCACAAGGCCGATTTCCTTTCCCTCCTTGCGACGATCGAAAAGTTCGTTCTGGAGGTCAACAATCTTATTGATTACTTTCATCTTCTTATCTGTTTTCGGGTGCAAAATAACAACTTTTTTCTCAAATAAGAAAGAAAAAACCTAAAAATATGCGAATTATTGCCGAAATTATTGAATTTCAGAAGAAAAATACGCTTTTTTGGAGTTTTTTTTGTACCTTTGCACCTAATTCGTAAGAATAATAATTAAATTTATGGCAAAGAAAGTATTATTTATCAATCAGGAGATCGACCCATACGTAGCCGAGACCCACATGTCTATCATGGGACGCGAATTACCTCAGAAAATGCAGGAAGCAGGCTTTGAGATTCGCACCTTTATGCCTAAATGGGGCACCATCAATGAGCGTCGCGGCCAGCTGCACGAGGTGATTCGCCTGTCTGGTATGAACCTTATCATCGATGATACAGACCATCCGCTGATCATCAAGGTTGCATCTATACCAACAACACGTCAACAAATCTATTTCATTGATAACGACGATTACTTCACCCGCCGCCAGATGGCAGCCGACGAGCAGGGTGTGGAATATAAAGATAATGGGGAGCGCGCCATCTTCTTCGCACGCGGCGTACTGGAAACCGTGAAGAAGCTTCGCTGGCAGCCAGACGTCATCGTATGTCAGGGCTGGGTAAGCGCTGTGGTTCCTTTCTATATCAAGACGGCATACGCTGAGGAGCCTTCCTTCGCCAACTCAAAGGTGATCATCTCACTCTATACCAACGAGCTGAAGGGCGAACTCGGCACACACTTCAAGCGCTGCGTGGAGTTCCGTGATGCCAAGTCGGAACTGCTCGCTGACTACAAGGAGGACTTCGACTTCATCGAGTTGGGCAAGATGGCCATCGACTACAGCGACGGCGTGATTGAAGGCGAAAGCCTGTCAGACAGAACTCTCTTGGATTATGCCAATGAGAAGAGCAAGCCAACCCTCGCTTATCCTGGCGATGACTTTGCGGATGCCTACAAGACATTCATCAACGAAGTATGCCCTGATGAGGAGTAAGCTTCAGAAATTAGACACATTTCAAGGATAATGAAGATTTTAAGACTATTTACAGCGTTATTTATAGCAGCGATGACTATTGCTGCATGTGATGACACCACCGACAACATCGGATCGTCGATCACCAACGACGTTGATAACATCTCTATCAAAGACCAGGTGTTCAACGTCACCTCACGCTCCATCGTTTCCCGTCCGGTTCTGAGCCGAAACAATACGGGTATGATCGGTATGGTGAAGGATCCTGAGACTGGTACCTACGTAGCTGGCGACTATATGACCCAGTTTGGCGTACTGTCATCATTCAGTCTGGACACTTTGGAGTACATCCGCAATGCACACGAAGGCAGGATCGAGGCGGACTCATGCTATCTCCTGGTATCATACAGGACTACATACGGTGATACCCTCGCACCGATGAAGGCTACTGCCTACGAAATGAGCAAGCCGATGAGCGAGGATCAGGAGTATTACTCAGACTATGATGCTTTCAAGAACAACTGGGTGAGCGAGAACAACTATAAGGCGAGCGCCACCTATAACCTGAACAGCACGACGATGGCTTTCAAGATTTATCTGAACAAGCCATATACGGCAAAGGATGGCAAGACCTACAAGAACTACGGTTCTTATGTGATGAATACCTTCGTGGATCACCCTGAGTACTTCAAGACCAACTGGGACTTCCTCAATAAGGTTTGTCCTGGTTTCTATATCAAGCATGCCGGCGGTATCGGAAACGTAGCCAACATCTGGAATACCGAATTGCAGTTCTACTACAAGATCCAGAAGAAGGTGAAGAACTCTGCGGGCAACGACAGTACCGTAACAGGTCTCGCTTTCAACCGCTTTGACGGTACAGAAGAGGTGTTGCAGCTCAACAAGATTACCAACGACACCATGACATTGGCTAATCTGGCAAAGGATGAGAGCTGCACCTACCTGAAGTCTCCAGCCGGCATCTTCACAGAAGTAACGCTGCCAGTAGAGGATATCATGAAGGGTCATGAGAAGGATACGCTGAATACAGCTACCATCTCTTTCCCAAGAATGAACAATGTAGATAACAACAACGACTATCAGTTCAGTGTTCCTTCTACTATCCTGATGGTACAGAAAGACAGTCTGGATGCCTTCTTCGAGAAGAACAAGCTGACAGACAACCGCACCTCCTATACGGCTTCTTACAACAAGAACTCTACAGGCGTGAAGAATGCCTATACCTTCTATAACATCAGTAACCTGGTTACGGCGATGTACAGGAACAAGGGCAAGAGTGAAAACTGGAACAAGGTGGTGCTGGTACCTGTGACCTTGACCACAAGTACACAGAACAATGCTACCGTGATAACCAAGATCAATCACGACATGCAGCTCACCTCTACCCGACTGATCAAGGCGACGAATGATCCTGACAAGGATTACACCACCAAGGACGGCAAGCGGGTGGCTACAGGTCCTGTCCAGATCAAGGTGATCTACAGTAAGTTCAAGGAATAAATTCATGGCAGATAATTTTCTTGAACGCCACCGCGAAGATTACGAGCAGCGCAAGGCTGCCTGGCTGCGACGCAAGAAGCATCTTCCCAAAATCAAGAAGCCTGTCATTCAGCGTCCTGATGATGAAGCTTTATAAAAGATTCTATATGAAAAAATCCCAGCTGGAAGTTCTTTTCCAGCTGGGATTTTTTCATATCCTCAGTTTTATCTTCTTTCTATTTTCTATGAGAGAATGGTGAACTTGGCAAACTTCAGAAGCAACTGCTTGGTTCCTGCATTCTGGAACTCTACGGTAGCCTTCGTGTTCTCTCCGGTACCTTCTATCTTTAATACCGTTCCTATTCCAAAACGCTGATGCTCGATTCTACAGCCCTCGCTGAGAGAACCTGCAGCTGAGGACGCATTAAAAGCTGAAGAACCAGCTGATGCAACGGATGAAGAACTAGCGGTATCACCCATGATTCTATGCACCGCATTCACAGCTCTTACAGATTTAAATCCTGGTTTAGGATCAGCCATGAACTGCGAAGCTACAGGCTTAGCGTTCTGATAACCACGACCATAGCCTGACCGGTCTCTATCCCAAGGCATTCTTCCGCCATAGCCCCCTTCAGAACCATAGCCACCATACGAACTTCTTCCCCCACCGAATGAAGATTCAGGAGTCTCTTCGCCTCCCTCTATCAGACTGGCATCAATCTCATCGATGAAGCGGCTCGGATTATCAAATTCCATCTTGCCATATCGGAAACGGTTCTTGGCATTGGTCAGGATGCAATGCTTCTCGGCACGGGTAATCGCAACATAGAGCAGACGACGCTCCTCTTCCAGCTCCCTGACAGAAACTGCAGCAAGCGGACTCGGAAAGATATTCTCCTCCAAACCTACTACGAAAACAGTAGCAAACTCCAGACCCTTTGCCGCATGAATCGTCATGAGCGAAACTCTCGGTTCATCCTTCTCTCCCTCACTGTCCGCATCCGTCAGCAGCGCCACATCCTGCAGATAATCAGTAAGATAAGCTTCATCCATTCGTCCCTCTTCCTGGCGTCCAGCCACGAAGGTCTGCATACCACTCAGAAACTCCTCCAGGTTTTCCTGGCGAGCCAGGTCATCGGCATTCTTGCCCGACATGATATCCTCGCTGATTCTACTCTCCCTGATGATAGCATCACCCAGTTCATAGACATCCAGGGTATGCGAACGGTCGATGAACGAAGAGATGAGCAGGCGGAAATTCTCGAGCTTCGTCTGCGTACCCTTGTTGACATTCAGTCCGTAATGCTCCACATTACCTATCACCTCCCAGAAACTCACCTGGTTCTGATGGGCACAATCGGCAATCTTCATCACGGTGGTAGCACCGATGCCACGAGCCGGATAATTGATGATACGCTTGAAAGCCTCCTCATCGTCAGGGTTGGCAACGAGTCGGAAATAGGCGATGATATCCTTGATTTCCTTACGCTGATAGAAACTCAAGCCACCATAAATACGATATGGGATACCCTGCTTTCTGAATTCCTCCTCGAAGCTGCGGCTCTGGGCATTGGTACGATAGAGAATGGCAAATTGATCGTATCCGCAATCATCCTGCCGCTTGATGCGCTGGATATTCTTCGCCACTATCAGTGCCTCCTCCTTGTCGCTGTAGGCAGGCTTGTACTGGATCTTCTCTCCCCTATCATTTTTGCTGAACACCTCTTTCTGAATCTGATTGCGGTTATGATGAATCAGACTGTTGGCTGCCTCCACGATGGTCTGGGTAGATCGGTAGTTCTGTTCCAGTTTAAAGAGTTGTGTTCCAGGCAATTGTTTCTGATAATTCAATATATTGTCGATGTTGGCACCACGGAAGCTATAGATGCTCTGCGAATCATCACCCACGGCACAGACACGCATTTTTTCCTTACAGAGCTGCATCACGATAGACATCTGCACATGGTTGGTATCCTGATACTCATCCACCAGGATATAATCGAACCTGCCGGCATACTTCTGTCTGATTTCCTCGTGATCTCTGAAAAGCTGGAAAGTAAGCATCAGGAGATCATCAAAGTCCATCGCATTCGCCTGACGGCAACGCTGCACGTATGCCACATAAATCTTTCCGATGGCAGGCATCTTGGCACGCTTGTTCTGCTCCAGGATGGCAGGGTCGCTATCGTAGGCTTCAGCAGTTACCAGGTTGTTCTTCGCCATCGAAATCCGGGCGTGAACAGCAGCAGGCTTATAGGTCTTGTCATCCAGTCCCATCTCCTTGATGATTGCCTTCAGCAGTGAGCGAGAGTCACTTTCATCATAGATGGTAAAATTATTATTGAAACCGATATGCTCAGCTTCAGCACGGAGAATACGGGAGAATATGCTATGGAAGGTACCCATATAGAGATGCTGGGCGAGATCATCGCCCACCAGTTTTCCGATACGTTCCTTCATCTCCCTTGCCGCCTTATTGGTAAAGGTAAGCGCCATGATGCTCCAAGGCTTCATACCCTGGCTCAGGAGATAAGCAATCTTATAGGTAAGCACACGCGTTTTGCCCGAACCTGCACCGGCAATCACCAGCGAAGGTCCGTCAATATACTCTACCGCAGCACGCTGCGCATCATTCAAGTCGTTCAATAAATCCATTAATCAATATTTACCAGATTTTTCACTCTTCACTTTTCACTTTTCACTTTTCACTTCCCCCTATATCCTCCTACAGCCGTGCTTGGGTCGTAGTCTTCACCCTCACGAGGGAACGAAGGGATGAATTTCATCTGATGTTCAATCTGTCGCTGGCGCTTCTTCATATAAGCGCTCGGATACAGGGAGCTGAACTTTCTAGGATTAGGCAGCGTAGCAGCTATCAGGGCACACTCGCCACGGAAGAGGTCCTGTGCTTTCTTGTTGAAATGATACTCAGCCACCGCATCGACACCATAGATACCCGGTCCCATCTCGATACTGTTGAGATAGACCTCCATGATGCGCTGCTTGCTCCACATCATTTCGATGAGAAAGGTGAAATACACCTCAAATCCCTTGCGGGTCCAGGAACGGCCCGGCCAGAGGAAAACGTTCTTGGCGGTCTGCTGACTGATGGTACTGGCACCATGCACCTTACCGCCACGGGCATTATTCTTGGCAGCACTCTCAATGGCATTGAAGTCGAAGCCATGATGCTTGAGGAATCGGGCATCCTCGCTCGCCATCACCGCCACAGGCATGTGAGGGGATATCTTATCCATCGAAACCCAGTGATGATGCAAGGTAATACTTTCACCATCAGCCACTTGCTGAAAACAGCGAATAATCATCAACGGAGTAACATATACCGGAATAAAACGGTAGGCTACTACAGCAAGAATGGTGGTACTGAAAAACAGCACCACCACCCATTTTACTATATTCTTGATTTTCTTCAAAATCATCTATTTAGTTTTTCCCTTCCGGGAGCATGAAAGTTATTACTTCAATGTACCATTGTTAGCAGCATTCACCATTGCCTGGCTAGCATACATGTAAACCTCTACACGACGGTTCTGAGCACAGGCTGCTGTAGTATTCACCACAGGATTAGCTGAACCCAAACCCTCTACGCTCTTGATCTGGCTGCTTGTAACACCGCATGACTTCAAGTAGTTAGAAACGGCATTGGCACGATTCTGGCTCAAAGGCAAGTTGATGCCATCATTACCTGTAGCATCGGTGTAACCCTGGATAGCTACCTCGCAGTCGGCATTGTTCTTCAAGACCTGGGCAAACTGAGCCAAGTCGTTCTTAGCGCTTGCATTGAGCGTATATTTGTTGGTCTGGAAGAGGATACCAGAATCGAAGGTTACCTTGACAGCTGTCAAACCATTGGCATCTGTAACGGTAGAAACCTGCGCATTCTTCACAGCCTCTGCCTCAGCCTTTACCTTATCCATGTGCTTTCCAATCAAGTTACCCGCTGTACCACCAACAGCAGCACCGATAGCAGCACCTACCACTGCACCTGTACCACGATGGCTGTTATTGAGCAAACCACCAACCAAGGCACCAAGAGCAGCACCAGCACCTGCACCAGCAGCAGTACCAGTCTTCTGACTAGTTCCACAACTTCCCAAAACGAGCAGCATTGAGAGCGCTGCAGCAGTAAATTTCATCTTTTTCATACTATAATTCTCCTATATTTATGTTATTTAAATGCAAAGATACGTCTTTTTTCTCCAATATGGAGGGTTTTCTAATATTTTTTTGTAATTTTGCATGCAAATTTAAGGGTATTTGTCCAAATGGCGAAAGGAAATCGCCTATTTCGGGGCGGAAATTCCCTATTGGCCGTGTTTTCACGCTCAAGATACATCGTGTTTTCACGCTCAAAATATATAGTAGAATTTAAAAACAAAATATATAATTAGTAATATGGCTAAAGAACTTAAGAATTTAACCAAGCGCGCTGACAACTACAGTCAGTGGTACAATGATTTGGTAGTTAAGGCTGACCTCGCAGAGTTGTCACCAGTTCGTGGTTGTATGATCATTAAACCATACGGCTACGCAATCTGGGAGAAGATGCAGCAGCAGCTCGACAAGATGTTTAAGCAGACAGGTGTACAGAACGCATACTTCCCTCTCCTCATCCCGAAGAGTTTCTTCTCTCGTGAGGCTGAGCACGTGGCAGGTTTCGCCAAGGAGTGTGCCGTAGTTACCCACTACCGCCTCCGTTCTACAGAGGATGGCAAAGAGGTTGAGGTTGATCCTAACGCAAAGCTCGATGAGGAGCTCATCATCCGTCCTACTTCTGAGACCATCATCTGGAACACCTACAAGAACTGGATCAATTCATACCGCGACCTGCCTATCTTGTGCAACCAGTGGGCAAACGTGTTCCGTTGGGAAATGCGTACCCGTCTGTTCCTCCGTACCGCCGAATTCCTCTGGCAGGAAGGACACACGGCACATGCCACTCGCGAGGAAGCCGAAGAAGAAGCGGTAAAGATGCTGAATGTATATGCCGAGTTTGCCGAAAAACACATGGCGGTGCCCGTGGTAAAGGGCGTGAAGTCTGCCAACGAGCGTTTTGCAGGTGCCCTCAACACCTACACCATCGAAGCGATGATGCAGGACGGAAAGGCTTTGCAGAGCGGTACTTCCCACTTCTTGGGACAGAACTTCGCCAAGGCGTTCGATGTACAGTTCGTCAATAAGGAGAACAAGCTGGAGTATGTTTGGGCTACCTCCTGGGGTGTTTCCACCCGTCTGATGGGAGCGCTTATCATGACGCATTCCGATGACAACGGTCTGGTACTTCCTCCGCACCTGGCTCCGATACAAGTAGTCATCGTACCTATCTACAAGAATGCAGAGATGCTGGCTAAGATTGACGAGAAAGTGGCAGGCATTGTTGCCAAGCTGAAATCGATGGGCATTTCCGTGAAGTACGACAATGCCGACAACAAACGTCCGGGCTTCAAGTTTGCCGACTATGAGGTGAAGGGTGTTCCCGTTCGTCTGGTGATGGGTGGCCGCGACCTGGAGAACAATACAATGGAAATCATGCGTCGCGATACACTGGAGAAGGAGACGCGTTCCTGCGAGACATTCAGGCAAATGTCTACAAGAAAGCGCTCGATTACCGTAACAGCCGCATCACCAGCGTGGACAGCTACGAGGAATTCAAGGAAAAGATTGAAGAAGGCGGCTTCATTCTGGCTCATTGGGACGGGACTACCGAAACCGAAGAGAAAATCAAGGAAGAGACCAAAGCAACCATCCGTTGTATTCCTTTCGATTCATTTGTTCCGGGTGACAAGGAACCGGGCAAGTGTATGGTTACCGGCAAGCCTTCTGCCTGCCGCGTGATTTTCGCACGTTCCTATTAATAATACCCACCCCGGATTACGCGGATTAACGCAGATAAAAGTTTCTGATTATCAGAACTCCTAAAATCATCTGTGTTAATCCGCGTAATCCGTGGTGAGTCATAAAAACAGGAAATTATGGAAAAAGTAACGGGAGCAGACTTTAAATCTGCAACTGCTGATGACAACAAGAAGTTGTTTATCGAGACTTACGGCTGCCAGATGAATGTGGCCGACAGTGAAGTGATTGCATCCGTCATGCAGATGGCAGGATATTCGGTGGCCGACACCCTGGAGGAAGCCGATGCAGTGTTTATGAACACCTGCTCCATCCGCGACAATGCGGAGCAGAAGATTCTGAACCGTCTGGAGTTCTTCCACTCGCTCAAGAAGAAGAAACGCGGCTTGATAGTGGGTGTGCTGGGCTGTATGGCAGAGCGTGTGAAGGACGACTTAATCACCAACCATCATGTGGACCTGGTGGTGGGGCCGGATGCCTACCTTACTCTGCCCGAACTGATTGCCTCGGTAGAGGCCGGTGAGAAAGCAATGAACGTGGAGCTCTCCACCACAGAGACCTATCGGGATGTCATCCCCTCGCGCATTTGCGGAAACCACATCTCCGGCTTCGTCTCCATCATGCGTGGGTGCAATAATTTCTGTACTTACTGCATCGTTCCCTACACCCGTGGCCGTGAGCGTAGCCGTGATGTGGAAAGCATCCTCAATGAAGTGGCCGACCTCGTGGCAAAGGGTTATAAGGAAGTCACCCTGCTGGGACAGAACGTCAATTCCTACCGTTTTGAGAAACCGGATGGGGAGGTTGTTACTTTCCCTATGCTGCTCCGTACTGTAGCCGAGGCTGCGCCAGGGGTACGTGTCCGTTTCACTACTTCGCACCCTAA
>OHXY01000488.1_pt1 | contig 9525 bp, 8 predicted proteins | sample 1580161 | NCBI WGS metagenome assembly OHXY01 (sample SAMEA3882505, study PRJEB24775) | human gut metagenome | biome: human-associated habitat; feature: intestine environment; material: feces | place: Netherlands | collected 2009/2010 | reverse complement strand
AGACTCCGGAGGGATTTTCCGTGGATAAATCCGGAAAAGTCGAGACGAAAGATCTGGGAATGGATGGCCTTGAGAAACGGCTTGCGGATCTTCTTGGAACCTATGAGGGTACATGGAGCGTTTATGTAAAGGATCTGACCAGTGATCAGGAGTTTGAACAGAACAGTCAATCACTGTACTCAGCCAGTCTGATCAAAGTGTTTGTCATGGCCCAGACCTATGCCAACATGGATGCAGTCCTTCAGAACGAAGCGGCAAAAATGAAAAAAGATGTTACAGATCCGTCCGTATCCACAAAGGTCAATGACCTTCTCTGGAATATGATCACAGTCAGTGACAATGAATCCTTTAATGAGCTGGTACGTCTGCAGACAGCATCGGGTGTTTTTAAGGACGGAGCACAGGCTGTAAATGGATTTCTTGCGGAACAGAAATTTGCAGATACTTCCGTACAGCACATCTTAAGCCCGTCCTCTTCAAAGGACGTCGGCCTCGGTGGCAGGAACACCACTTCCGTAAAAGACTGCGCAGAGCTTCTTTCCCGGATCTATAAAGGAGAATGTGTATCGAAAGAAGCTTCGGAGGCTATGCTGAACCTGCTTCTGAACCAGCAGGTTACTACTAAGATCCCCAGCGGGATATCTGTGTCCGTGGAAATTGCAAATAAGACTGGAGAAACGGATACGGACCAGCATGATATCGCCATTGTATATGGAGAAAAGACTATATATATCCTCTGTGTGATGTCAGAAGACTGTAAACCTGGGGATGCAGTTTCGCATATCCGGGATATTTCCGGTATTGTTTATAATTATCTGAATATGGACCTTGACCAGGGGTGATCTGTGAGTTAGAATAAAAAACAGCTGAGCAAGATCCTGATGGATATTTCCGCCAGAGAAGTATCCGAAATGTTCATGAAAGGGGAATTCTATTATGAAGACAGTACATACAGACAAAGCACCTGCAGCAATCGGACCATACTCCCAGGCAATCATCCATGGAGATACGCTTTACACATCCGGTCAGATCCCAGTGGATCCGGCAACTGGAGAGGTAGTTGGCACAACCATCGAGGAGCAGGCTGACCGTGTTATGAAGAATCTCGGAGCAGTTCTGGAAGCTGCCGGTTCCAGCTATGAGAATGCGATCAAGACAGTATGCTTCCTTGCAGATATGAACGATTTTGCGGCATTTAATGAAGTATATGCCAAATATTTCGTAAATAAACCTGCACGTTCCTGTGTTGCAGTCAAGACACTGCCAAAGAACGTTCTCTGTGAGGTAGAAGTGATCGCAGCGATCGGATGATCTGATAAAAAATCCCTGTTGTCTGATTTCAGTCAGACAGCGGGGATTTCTTTTCGTGGGGATAAAGTATTTTTCTCTGTTTTGGAGCAATCTCTTTTTTGTGTTTTGAGGCGTTAAAACGGTAATGTTTTTTCTTGTGTAAAGTAGAGCGCTGTAGTATAATAAAACCAGTTTTTTTGCATAAGTATTAAAGCTATAATAAGAAAATCGGCAAACCAGATGAAAGTCTGGGACGCAAAGCTACAGGGCCTGTAAAATGGCAGCCAGTTGCATGAAATGAGGTGCACTGTCTGTGAGACAGTGTTTTTTTACGGTGTTATTTCATAGACATAACAATAATAATTTTATGGCAGGGAATCAGATATGAAAAATACGAGAAGGATAGTTAGGATAGACAGAAAATGAAAGGAAAAAAAGTGATTGCAGGCATTCTGCTTGCGGGAATTTTAGCAGTCACCCTGGCAGGGTGTAAAAACACAGATAACACGAAAGAAGAAACTGAAAAGCCTGTTATTACCCTCGGAAGCGATAACTATCCACCATACAATTATCTGAATGAGGATGGTGTACCGACGGGTATAGATGTAGAACTGGCTACAGAAGCTTTCAAAAGAATGGGATATCAGGTGGATGTTGTCCAGATCAACTGGGAGAAGAAAAAAGAACTGGTAGAAAGCGGAGAGATCGACTGTATTATGGGCTGTTTTTCCATGGAAGGACGCCTTGACGATTACCGCTGGGCAGGACCCTACATAGCAAGCCGCCAGGTAGTTGCTGTAAATGAGAGCAGTGATATCTATAAACTAAGTGACCTGGAGGGAAAGAACCTTGCTGTCCAGTCCACAACCAAACCGGAAGGCATCTTTCTGAACCGGACAGATGAAAGGATCCCCAAACTGGGCAATCTGATCAGTCTTGGGCACAGGGAACTAATCTATACCTTTCTGGGAAAAGGATATGTAGATGCAGTTGCTGCACATGAGGAATCCATTGTCCAGTACATGAAGGATTATGATGCAAGCTTCCGTATCCTGGAAGATCCGCTGATGGTGGTCGGGATAGGTGTTGCTTTTGCAAAAGAGGATGACAGAGGAATTTGTGAGCAGATGGATCAGACGCTGGAAGAAATGCGTCAGGATGGCACATCCCTGAAAATCATTAAAAAATATCTGGATGATCCCCAGAAGTATCTGGAGGTGGATGATCTTGGATATTAAGAGAAAGAAAAAAGAAAAACGAATCCAGATGATCGGAGGTCTGATTGGATTCTGTGTGGCTGTAGTCTCTCTGTTTTATTTCTTTCATGCGGAGAAAACGGAAGCAGAGAAAAGAATGGTAGAGATTGTAAATTATGTCAAAGTGCAGTGTTCCACCTACACCCATTATAATGAAGCTTCGGAATCTAAAAGTCTCCTCCGCGCCATTGAAAGTGCCAGACAGATGATGTCACGGGAAGCAAGGAAATAGATGTTTTTCTCTCCACGTTGCTTCAAAGAACGGAAAAAGGCATTCAATGTCTCATTCTTGTCCTTTACCTCCTTGGCAATCCTGGTGTCAAAAGGAGAGTGGGTAAAGAGAGGGTCTTCCACGAAAAGGACAGGCGTATCGGGATGCTTGCTGCGGATAGTGGTATAGAATTTATCGGCACGCTCTCTCATTTGCTCCACGGTAGCATTGGGCACAAAGTCGAGGACAAACATAGAAGCGTCCACACCGGCTATGACATCGGCAATCTCCAGGTCGAGCAAGGCATTGCCGCTAAATCCCAGATTGATGCACTCACGATTGAGCCAACGTTCCAGAATATTGGTATGCGCCATGCCGGGACGGGAAGCGCAGCCTCCCTGCAAGATGCTGGTACCATAGAATACCACCGGCTTCTCACGTTTCGGCAAGTCTACTGCCGGCGGGGTAATGGCGGATAAAGAATCCACGCCGATGGAAAGCGAGGTAACCCCATCATATAAAGAAAGGTACAAAAGGTATTCGCGCTCCTCGGGCAACATATTGCTTACGATAGTCGCCTTATTGATTTTGCCCTGCGGACGTCCGCTACCGGCAAATATCCACTTACCGTCTTGCAAGCAGTAGAGGTCGAGGCCTTTAATGCCGGTCGGTGTCATGTGGTTCATACTCATATTGTTCCTTACTTCCCATTTGGCAGAAATGCTTGTAGAGTTGGAACGGAAGCGCACGGCGAGTCCGGCACTGTTGCGGCCTAAGTCCCACAATGGCTTGCGGGAGATGTTCTGCAGAGAGTCCGGCAGACGCTCATAGCGGGTAAGGGTAGATTCTGTTGCTTTGCCCAGAAGGGGGAAGGCGGAAGCATCATGATAGATAGTCTGGGCATTGGCAACAGCGGCCAACAACAAGCCCATCAAAAGAATTCTGGTTCTCATATGACAAGATATTAAGTGTTAAGTATCAGATGGCAAAGATACAAGGTTTCTTTGAAAAACGAAGAAATGGAAGTATTTTACATCAATTAACTCCCACATGCTTGTTTCTTTACGAAACATTCGTAATTTCGCAAAAAACAATTTATATGAGACACATTCATTTACTCTTAGCAGGCTTCCTACTGTGCATCTGCTGTACCCTGCAAGCCAAAAACCGTGTGATTGACCAACCACCGTTTATCGTAAGAAACACGACTTCCATCGAAGTGAGTAAAGTAGTCATCAGTGACACGGCAACCGTGCTCCACATCTATGCCAAGTATCGTCCCAAGTACTGGATACAGATTGCACCCGACAGCTACCTGACAGACAATAACGGAGAAACCTACCAACTGCGTTCCGGTATAGGCATCATACCAGGTAAAGAATTTTGGATGCCCGAATCGGGCGAAGCGGAATTCCAGCTGGTCTTTCCTCCCCTATCCGACAATGCTACCTCCTTCGACTTCACCGAAGGCGAAAAGGTGGAAAACGGATTCAGCATCTGGGGAATACAACTGAAAAGCAAGAAACTGCCGGAACTGGCACTTCCCCAGAACGCCGTAGTACACAAAGCCGACCCTAATGCCGAACTTCCCGAACCGGTCATCCAATACGGAAAAGCCATGCTGAAAGGAAAACTCCTGGATTCACGCCCCAATATGGGAATGCCAATCAGTATTGCCGTGTGGGAGAATGTCAAAGGAGACATCACGGACATACCACTCGACATCCAGCCTGACGGCAGTTTCACCAAAGAAGTAACATTGCCCGGCACTACCCCATGTACCATATATTTGGGTAGAGAGCATATGCTCCAGTTCTTCATGGAACCCGGCAAGACAACAGAAATATACGTCAATCTACGCGAAGCTTCCCGGCGCAAGTCTAAATTCCACAGCGAAGGGAAACCCTATGGAGAAATGGTATATATCAACGGACCGCTGGAAACCGTGGCACAAGAATTGAACGGAAACCACCTCGGCATCGACATGCAAGACAAGCTCTATCAAAACATAGCTGCACTGGCTGGCAAGGATATTGATGCAGCCAAAGCATACGTACTTCAAATATCCGACGAAACACAAGAAGCAATAGACAAGTTGCCTTATAGTGCTTCTACCCGACAACTTTTGACTATCAATAACAAACTGATTACAAATGCCATGCTGTCTTCCGTTGCCAGCATCTTGACATCGGCTGCCCTACACGCCAATCTCATCAAACGGGAGGAAGCAAACAACTACTATCAGGAACTTGCCCGGAAAGTACCCGCCAACTACGTGTCCGACGAAGATATGAGTATATTGAATGTGCCGCAGGCAGTCTTGTCCAACCAGTATGTACAAATGGCTTCAAGGAATGTCGAACGGAGTGGAGAATTGACCAAAGCCTGGGGAACCGACAAAGGTATCTTCTTCGATATAGCCCGTAATGTCACCCTCTACCGGGGTATCAAGAACTTCACCCCGCTCACCGACGAGCAAAAGGCCACCGTTGTCGCCATGCCCGCCGCATACCGTGAAATGCTGACTGCCGCCAATGACGAACTGCTGGCACAACTCGAAGCCAACAAGAAAAAGACGGGCTACACCATCAACCAAGTGGACACCAACGTCAGCAACGAAGATTTGTTCACTTCCATCATCAGCAAATTCAAAGGAAAAGTATTGTTAGTAGATTTCTGGGCCACTTGGTGCGGTCCATGCCGTATGGCAAACAAGACGATGGCCCCCATGAAGGAGGAACTGAAAGACAAGGATATCCTATATCTGTACATCACCGGCGAAACCTCTCCCTTGAAGACCTGGGAGAATATGATTCCCGACATCCACGGCGAACATTTCCGTCTGACAGATGCCCAATGGAAATACCTATCGGATGCATTCAAGATAGAAGGGGTACCGACTTATCTGATTGTAGACCGCGAAGGAAACACCACGTTCAGACAAACCGGCTTTCCGGGAGTGGAGAAGATGAAGGAAGAGTTGCTGAAAGTGACTAAATGACAAACTGATAAAACAAAAAAACAGCAGGCTTATCACCTGCTGTTTTTTTGTTTTATCAGTATACCGCCATTACTTTTCAGCCCATTCCTTGGCTCCCTGCTCCTTCAGTTTAGCAGTAAATGCCCTTGCCTTCTCCATAGCAGCCGCTTCCTCTTCCGGACTTGCATACGCATGCTTGTAGCCTTTCACCACATTCCATTCACCACGGGTGAAATCAGGGAATGCCACAGCCGCACAACCGTTGTCCATGGAAAGTTCTCCCAATTCTGCAAGGCAGCACCACTCGGCAAGATCGTATACATCCATATCCAACGGAAGACCGTTCTGCAGGCAATATACCAGACGGCTGTCCATCACGAAGTCCATGCCACCATGACCTCCTACTTCCTTCGCCATCTCACCGTACTTCTTCAAAATGGGATGCTGGTATTTCTCCACGAGTGCCTCCATCTCCGTCTCCGGCAGGAAACCGTGTGAATTCAAATCATCCACTTTGGGCTGAACGCCCGATGCACTCAGCTGGTCAGCGTCAAGCGCATACCCTTCTACCGGATATTTGTTGGCGAATCCCTTGGTGCCCGTAAGCTGATACAAACGGTTATAAGGCTGTGGCGTCATCACATTGTGCTGAATCTCAATCACCTTTCCATTGGCTGTACGAATCATGGTCGTGGTATGGTCACCGTTACGGAACTCCGGTTCTTTTCTCTACCAGCTCCTTGCCTACCACAGACTTGGTATCCATGGCTACCAGCGTTTCCATACGGTCACCACGGTGAATATCCAGTGCTTGCGCCACCGGACCAAGGCCGTGGGTGGCATACACGTCACCGCGATGCTTCATGTTGTAGTCCAAACGCCAGCCCAGCTTGTCATTTTCTCCATTCTTCCAATAATGGTCCCAAAACGGGCTCAAATTATGTATATAAGCACCCTGCGCACGGATAACTTCACCGAACACGCCATGCTGCGCCATGTTCAGCGTATTCATCTCGAACCAGTCATAGCAGCAGTTCTCCAGAATGAAGCAATGCTTACGGGTAGATTCACTCAAGTTAATCAAATCCCAGCATTCCTGCAGATTCATGGCCGAAGGCACTTCTATCGCTACATTCTTTCCATTCTCCAACGCACACTTGGCAACGGGGAAGTGATGCAGCCAGTCTGCAGCAACATAAACCAAATCTATATCATCACGTTTGCAGAGTTCCTCGTATCCTTTGTCACCGGAATAGACGGCGGCTTTGGGCATGGATGCCTTCTTCAAGAGCTCCTGACATTTATCTGCACGGGCCTCTTCATAATCACAAAGAGCCACTACCTGCGTACCCGGAATATAAGTGAAACGCTCCACTGCTCCGGGGCCACGCATCCCCAAACCAACAAAACCCACACGGACTGCCTCCAACTTCGGAGTAGTCAGTCCCAATACACTCTTCTGTCCTGCCGGACGCTCGGGAGTTTTGACAACAATGGTACCATTCTGCCATTCCCATTGAGTTCCCTTCTCTGTGGTTTGCACAGTAGAAGTCTGGCTTGTGCATGCACCCAATACGAAGCACATTCCCAGCAACAACGATTTAACTGTTCCCATATTCTGCTTTATTTAAGGTAAAAGAATTCATTGCAACAAAGACAGCGCAAACCGAATGCAGGATAAAATGAACCCGTTCATTTTTTATGCTGAGGTGCCGCCAGTCTTCGCTTCTTCTGCAAAGATAGACAATCTTAGCCAAAAGAAGATTATCAACAGCCATGTTCTTTTCAATCCGGCAAAAGAATATACACACAGCAGGAGCATTTAGATTAATTAACTCACTGTTTGATGTTAGTTTACGAAATATTCGTAGATTTGCATTAAATTCATTTAAATACTTTATCCATGGAAAAGTTAACGATACAAGAAGAAGAAGCAATGTTGTACATTTGGGAACTGGGCAGTTGCTTCGTAAAAGACATTGTTGCCAAATATCCCAAACCGGCGCCTCCCTACACAACTGTAGCATCTATTGTGAAAAACCTGGAGCGCAAGCAGTATATCCGTGCCGCACGTGTAGGCAACACTTACCAGTATACCCCGCTTATACGCGAAAGCGAATACAAACGTACCTTCATGAGCGGCTTCGTGCGTAACTACTTTGAAAATTCTTATAAGGAAATGGTTTCGTTCTTCGCCAAAGACCAGAAGATTTCGGCCAATGACCTGAAAGACATTATAGACATGATAGAGAAAGGAAAGGAGTAAACATGTTAGCCTATTTTCTGAAAGTGAATGTAGCGATAGTACTGTTTTACGCATTCTATCGGCTGTTCTTCTACAAAGACACGTTTTTCGGCTGGCGCAGAACCGCACTGCTCTGTTTCTTTGCCGTTTCTGCCGCCGTACCTCTGCTGAACATACAAACGTGGATTACGGAGCAGGAACCGATGGTGGCCATGGCAGACCTCTATGCTAGCGTTGTGCTACCGGAACTCACAATAGGCACCGAAGCGGCTCCTACCGACTGGAAAAGCATCCTTTCAGAATATGCCAATATCGCCTATTGGGGAATAGTGGCATTGCTGATGATACGCCTCATCATGCAACTGGCGGGCATCATCCACCTGGCATGCCGATGCCGCAAGGTACAAATAGGCAACACAAATATACATCTGCTTCCCAAAGCAGACGGGCCTTTCTCCTTTTTCCACTGGATTTTTATCCATCCGTCCTCGCATACGGAAGAGGAATTCAACGAAATATTGACCCATGAGCAGACACACGCCCGGCAATGGCACTCCATTGATGTCATCATCAGTGAACTGGTGTGCATTTTTTGCTGGTGCAATCCCTTTGCCTGGCTCATGAAACGGGAAATCCGCACCAATCTGGAATATATGGCCGATGCCCGCGTATTGGAGAACGGCTATGACTCCAAAACCTACCAGTACCATCTGCTAGGATTGTCACATCAAAAGGCTGCAGCAACTATCTATAACAGTTTCAATGTTTTACCTTTAAAAAAACGCATCAAAATGATGAACAAAAAGAGAACAAAAGAAATAGGAAGGACCAAATATCTGATGTTCCTTCCCTTGGCAGCCTTACTTATGATTGTCAGCAACATCGAAGCCGTGGCGCGTACCACGAAGAAGATTGCAACGGAAGTCATAGAGGCCGTAGATCCCAAAACCGAACAACCAGCACCGGAAGTTCAAGACCCTCAAGCAGCTCCCCAACCGGAACAAGACACGAAAGCTGTGACTTACAAAGGAAAGGTAGTGGACAAGGATACTCTCGACAATCCTATTTTCGAAGTAGTGGAACATATGCCCGAATTCCCCGGTGGAGGCATGCCGGTACTAATGGAATATTTGAGCAAGAACATCAAGTATCCGGAAGCAGCCATGAAGAAAGGCACACAAGGACGGGTAACCGTACAATTCGTGGTGGAAAAAGACGGCAGCATCGCCAATGCGAGAGTGCTTCGTGGTATTGACCCCGAACTGGACAAAGAAGCCGTGCGCGTAATCAGTGCCATGCCCAAATGGAAACCCGGCACACAAAAAGGAGAAGCCGTGCGGGTAAAATATACAGTTCCCGTGATGTTCCGTCTGACGGAAAACAATACACAGGTTAAGTATGCTCCCATTGAAAGCAAAATAGATGAAATGGTGGTAGTGGGTTATGCTCCGGAAGGAACAACGGTACCGGAGGAGGGAACCGTTTTTGAAGTCGTAGAACAAATGCCGGAATATCCCGGCGGCATGTCTGCAATGATGGAATT
>OHXY01000486.1_pt1 | contig 9559 bp, 6 predicted proteins | sample 1580161 | NCBI WGS metagenome assembly OHXY01 (sample SAMEA3882505, study PRJEB24775) | human gut metagenome | biome: human-associated habitat; feature: intestine environment; material: feces | place: Netherlands | collected 2009/2010 | reverse complement strand
GCTGCCGATGCGCTGAAGCATCCTACCTGGGATATGGGCGCCAAGATAACCATCGATTCGGCTTCGCTCATGAACAAGGGCTTCGAGGTGACAGAAGCTAAATGGCTCTTTGGGGTTCCGGCTGACAAGATAGAGGTGCTTATCCATCCGCAGAGCGTTGTGCATAGTGCCGTTCAGTTTGTTGATGGTGCTGTCAAGGCTCAGTTGGGTGTACCAGATATGCGTCTGCCTATCCAGTATGCCTTCTCTTTCCCTCAGCGTCTGCATCTGAATGGCGATCGCCTCGACCTCTTCAAGACGCAGGATTTGCAGTTCTTCAAGCCTGACTATCAGAAGTTCAAGTGTCTGCAACTGGCTTTCGATGCCATCAGAAAGGGTGGTAATATGTCATGTATCGTGAATGCAGCCAACGAGATAGTGAATGCCGGCTTCCGCAAAGGTGAGTGTGGCTTCCTTCAGATGGCTGATATCATCGAAGAGACGATGGCGAAGGCTACTTTCGACAGTAATCCCGACCTCGATGTCTATCTGCAGACCGATGCTGAGGCTCGCCGCATAGCTACAGAGCTGATGTTCAAGTAATAGTTAATAGTTTATAGTTAATAGTTAAAATGAACGTAGGATATAGGGCTCATCATAAAGTTCAAAGTTCCAAGTTCAAAGTTCAAAGTAAATAAATGGAAGTATTTTTGATCAAAGCGTTGCAGCTGATGCTGTCGCTTTCCATCTTAGTGTTGCTCCATGAGGGCGGACACTTCTTCTTCTCCAAACTCTTTGGTGTAAGAGTGGAGAAGTTCTATCTGTTCTTCGACCCTTGGTTCCATCTCTTCGAGTTCAAGCCAAAGAATTCGGATACTACCTATGGTTTGGGATGGTTGCCGCTCGGAGGATATTGTAAGATTTCGGGTATGATAGATGAAAGTTTCGATACCGAACAGATGAAACAGCCGGAACAGCCATACGAGTTTCGCAGCAAACCGGCATGGCAGCGCCTGCTCATCATGATAGGTGGCGTGCTGGTTAACTTCGTGCTGGCTCTCTTCATCTATTCCATGATTCTGTTCCATTGGGGCGACAATTATGTGGCTACCCGCGATATGAGTTATGGTATGAAGTTCAATACCGAGGCAAAGGCATTGGGTTTCCAGGACAAGGATATTCTGGTAAGCACCGATCTGGGTGAGTTCAAGACCTTTGATGGTGATTTGTATCGTAATCTCTCTGAGGCTAAGCAGGTCAATATCATCCGTCAGGGCAAACCGATGACCCTTAATCTGCCTGGCGATCTCGACATGCTCAGTATGATTAAGAGCAGTCCTCGCTTCGTAGATATGTATGTACCGCTGCAGATTGATAGTGTGATGAAGGATTCTCCTGCCAGCAAACTCGGTTTGGCAAAGGGCGATCAGATTCTTGCTATTAATAATAAAAAGGTAGTCTCTTTCAACGAATTTCAGATTGAATTGGGCAGAGTAGAGGATGTGCTTGCTTCGGCTGAGACGCCGCAGGATAGTGCCAGAGCACTTACAGCTCAGGTTACTTATCTCAAGGCTTCTGGCGATACCGTCAAGTCGAGTGTTCTCCTGAAGTCTACCGAAGAGGGTGTGAAGTTTGGTTTCTACAATCATCCTGTCATGCTCGATTATAAGATGACTCATGTCAACTATGGCTTCTTCGAGAGTTTCCCTGCCGGCATCAAGTACGGCTGGAATGTCTTGGCAGGTTATGTGGGCGATATGAAGTATGTCTTCTCTAAGGAAGGCGCCAAGAGTCTGGGTGGTTTCGGTGCGCTGGGCAGTCTCTTCCCATCTGTATGGGATTGGCATGCATTCTGGCTTATGACAGCGTTCCTGAGCATCATTCTTGCCTTCATGAACATTCTTCCTATCCCTGCTCTTGATGGTGGACATGTGTTCTTCCTTCTCTATGAGATTATCACAGGTCGCAAACCGGGCGATAAGTTCATGGAGCGTGCTGAGTATATTGGTTTCGGCATACTGATTCTTCTGCTTGTTGTGGCCAATCTGAACGATGTATTGCGACTCTTCGGCATCTTGTAATGCCGGGGAATCGCGAAAATAAAGGTCAAAAAAAGAGGGTGTGTCATAAATTAATGACACACCCTTTTTTTTTGAGTTTATTCTTTTATACGTATTATACGTATCTGATAATCTGTCCTACACTAACCTTCTTGTCTTTGCGGTAGCCGTTGAGTCTGCAGATCTGCTCTACAGTTACGCCGCGCTTTTCAGCGATAGAACTAAGCGTTTCGCCTGGCTTCACCTTGTGGTAGAGCTTCTCGTGACCAGCAGGCAGTTCGTAGTATCTTCCCACTTCGCCGCCGTTAACCTGCTCTCTGGTGTAACCACCGTTGCCAACCTTGCCGCGGGCAGCATTGGCATCAGCTGATTCGCTTTCGTAGGTATTACGGTTAAAGCTGTAGAAGTCGCTTGTAACGTCCTGGTTGCGGAAATCGAAGAAGAGTGCCGGGTTCAGAGCCACACCACAGAGACGGGTCTCAAAGTGGAGATGCGAACCGGTACTTCTACCCGTATTACCACCCAAGCCAATCACATCGCCGGCTCTTACCTCTTCGCCCTCAGTAACGAGCTGCTTAGAGAGGTGACCATAGATGGTCTCCAAACCGTTGTTGTGACGAATCACGATGTACTTACCGTAACCACCACCTTCATATCTTACGATGCGAACTCTGCCTGAAAAGGCTGAGCGGATTGAGTCGCCAATATAAACCTTGATGTCCATACCTTTATGTTGGCGGCCAAAGCTAGCACGGTAACCGAAGTTACTTGTGACAACGCGACTAGGAGTTGGCATGCAGAAATGACGGAGATCGATGCGGAAGTGCTCAGGCAAGGTTGTAGCCCTGTGAGCGTACTTGTTAGAGAAATCCTCATACAGCTCGGCTGCAGGGTTCTCTCTGTCTTCAATCATTCGATAATGCGACACAGCGAGTGTGTCGAGCGATTTCATTCTGTGGTCTACAGGTGCCTGTCTTGCCAACAGGTCTTGTCCGCAAACGGGAGAAGCTGTTAGCGCCAACAATGCAACGACCGAAATTTTCTTTATACTCTTTTTAAAACTCATACTACTTTTTCTATTTTCTTTTTTAGGTTCGTGTCAACAGCGCAGAATCATACAAGAAATTCTGCAAAAACCACTAAGGCAAATGCCTTCATGTAGCGGTTTTGTTATATAGACGTTGCAAATATAACAAAAAAACTTCAAAAAACCAAAGTTGTTAAAGCCAAAAGGGCGATATTTAACGCCCTAGCCTTTTTTTTAACTTACATTAGGAAAATGAGATGCAAGGAGTTGACTTTTAGTACGTTTCATGCTTTTGTAGCATTCTCAACAGAGCCACGGCAGGAGAATGCCCCATGAAAATATACTTTTTTACCTCCGGACTGGTGAATCTGAGGCATTCCTGATAAGCGCGGTAGAGGTCGTTGAGATTGATGGTAAATTCCTTACCCGATGACTCTCTGATACCGATAATCATCTTTGCCGTGACATGCAGTTTGATATATCTGATGCCTGTTGCACTTTCTATTTCCGTAATGTTTTCGAGAATGGCTCTCATTTCTTCCAGGGTTATTTCTGGTCGCGGCTCCCTGATAGCCGGCTTTCTTCTTCTATCCATAATTATACTTTTTACTTTTGGGACAGGCGATGGAATCGCCTGGAACGGGGATGAGGCTGCTTGATAGCTGAAGCCACCTTTTAGCCTTGCTTTCTGATAACAGGAACTGCTTTTGCTTGCTTTCTGATAGCAGGAACTGCTCTTGCTTGCTGCTTTAGCTGATGGCTGCCCAGTTGATATGGGTTTTCTTCAATTCCCTGAGGCGGTTCCAGAGCAGGGCGTTGTGAGGAGCATTGCATTCGGGATCGTTGTCGATGATTTCCTGTGCTTCTGTGCGTGCCAGTTGTACCAGCTGACCGTCTCTGGCAATATTCGCTATCTTCAGGTCGAAAGCCATGCCGCTCTGCTGCGTTCCCTCCAGGTCGCCGGGACCACGGAGTTTCAAGTCGGCCTCGGCGATACGGAAACCGTCGTTCGTATTGCACATGATATCAATACGTTTGCGGGTTTCTTCTGAAAGTTTATAGTTGGTTACCAGAATGCAGTAGCTCTGGTCGCAGCCTCTTCCTACACGGCCTCGCAGCTGGTGCAACTGGGAGAGACCGAAGCGCTGTGCATCCAGGATAACCATGACCGAAGCATTGGGCACATTTACACCAACTTCTATCACGGTGGTGGCAACGAGAATCTGTGTTTCGCCCTTTACAAACTGCTCCATCTCTACTTCCTTCTCGGCAGATTTCATCTTTCCGTGTATCTTGCTCAGTCTGAACTCCGGGAATGCCTGTTTCAGCGTTTCGTAACCTTCTTCCAGGTTCTTCAGGTCGCTCTTCTCGCTTTCCTTGATCAGCGGAAAGACGATATATACCTGTCTGCCGAGATTAATCTGGCGGCGGATGCTCTGATAGAGACTGGTGAGTTGGGTATCAAACTTATGTAGCGTCTGTATCGGTTTTCTGCCCGGTGGCAGTTCATCAATCACGCTCACGTCCAGGTCACCATAAATGGTCATGGCGAGGGTGCGGGGGATAGGAGTGGCGGTCATCACGAGGATATGAGGCGGATTCTCGCTCTTGTTCCACAGCTTGGCTCTCTGTGCTACACCGAAGCGATGCTGCTCATCGATGACGGCTACGCCTAATCTTCTGAAAACCACCGGGTCTTCGAGGATGGCATGGGTGCCTACCAGAATCTGGATGTCGCCCGTAGCCAGGTCGGCAAGAATCTTTTCTCTCTTCTTTCCCTTTACGATGCCTGTGAGCAGTTCCACCCGGATGTCCATTCCCTGCAGAAAGTCGCAGATAGTTTGCAGATGCTGCTCGGCAAGAATTTCGGTAGGTGCCATCATACATGCCTGATAACCGTTGTCCAGCGCAATGAGCATGGTCATGAGAGCCACGAGCGTCTTGCCTGAACCTACATCACCCTGCAGAAGACGGTTCATCTGTCTGCCGCTGCACATATCGGCTCTGATTTCATGCATCACCCGTTTCTGTGCTCCTGTCAGTTCAAAAGGCAGATGATGGGCATAGAACCCGTTGAAGATATCAGCGATGCGGTTGAAGACATAGCCCCTGAACTTGCGGCGCTGGTCGGTGGCATACCTTATTATATTAAGCTGCACATAGAAGAGTTCCTCAAATTTAAGGCGTACCTGAGCCTTCTGCATCTCCTGATGGGAATGCGGATAATGAATCATGCGGATGGCTGCATCGCGCGAAACCAGATGCAGACGGTCTACGATATGGCTTGGCAGCGTTTCGGGAAGAGGAGGAAGGATGGTGACCAGCTGCTTGGTCATCTTCTCTATGGAACGTGAGGTGTAGCCGCGTTTTCTCAGGTTCTCGGTAAGCGAGTAGTAGGGCTGCATGCCCATCTCTGAAATCTGGAGATTGGTGGCATCGTCCATATCGGGATGGGTAAACTGGAATCTGCCGTTGAAGACGGTTGGCTTTCCGAAAACGAGATATTCGGTTCCCACCTTATAGGTCTTCATGATGTATTGGGCACCGCGATACCAGATGAGGTCAGCCACACCGTAGCCGTCTGAGAAATGGGCTACCAGCAGCTTGTTGCGCTTGCCGGTATCAATCTCATCGTAGCTGAGTATCTTGCCTTTGAGTTGTACAAAGGGCATGTCGGCATTGAGTTCGCTGATGTGGAAAACCTTGGAGCGGTCTACATATTTATATGGATAGTATTCCAGCAGGTCACTATAAGAGTTGATGCCGAGCTCCTTGCTCAGTATCTCTTTCTTCTTGGGTCCTACCCCTGGCAGGAACATGATGTCTTGGTCTAAAATACTATTCATAATGATGCAAAAGTACAACATTATGGCAAAACAGCCAAAATGTTTAACGCTTTTTTTCCGCAATTGTGGCTTTTTTATTTGTTTATATTGATTTTTCTTCGTACCTTCGCACCGAATAAGATTAAAACTTTCATGAATAGTAAGAAAAGATATATGGTGATAGCTTTGCTGGCGCTTCTGGTTGTGTCGGCAATGGCATATAATGACGAGGCTAAGCCTTGGACCTTCTGGAACTGGAAGTATGGCTCCGTTTCCAGATCGGGTATTCATGCCGATCTGACGGGTATGAAGAATGTAGGTATGGGCGGTATCTGGCTGATGCCGGTACGTGAAGCCGGTGAGTGTCTGGAATTTCAGAACGGGGTGGCACAGCTGTCGCCTGAGTTCTGGAAGATGATGGATTATTCCTTCCAGCTAGCCGACTCTCTCGATTTTGATATGGGCATCCATGTCCTGCCTGGCAATCCACTTGTCCTCCCTGCTGAATCGATGCAGAAGGTTGTCTGGACCGATACCATCGTGAAGGGCGGAAAGAAGATTGAAGGCTTGCAGATGTGGCAGCCCGAGAGTTATAAGGACGGAAAGATGCAGTCTGCCGGAAACGAAGGTGGATATTATCAGGATATTGCTGCTTTTGCCATCCGCTTTAAAGGGAAAACGGGTCCTGCCTGGCGCAACGCAACCGATTCGGCTGCCCGGAGCGAGGCGGTGCCGATGACAGATGTGCTCCCCTTGAAGATGGAAGGGGGAATGGTGATGGGTGTCATGGTGAATGGTATCTTGCAGAATAAGTTGCCTAAGGGCTCCTGGTGCCTGTTGCGGATGGGACATACCTCAACGGGACAGACTCATGCAACGGATGGGAAAGGTATGGGACTTGAGGTGGACAGGTTCTCACCGGCAGCCGTAAAGAAACTATTCGATTCCTGGTATGCGCCGTTACTGAACCGTCCGCATGGCGATGTGGTGTCGTATCTGTATATCGACCCGAGAGAGTGGGGCAGCCAGAACTGGGGCTGTCTGTTTGCCGAAGAATTCAAGGTGCGCCGCGGCTATGATCTCATCCCCTATCTTCCTGTAATGGCAGGTGTTCCGCTGGAGTCGGCTTCCCGATACGAACAGGTACAGAATGATATCCGTCTCACCATCGAGGAACTGGTAAAGGAGAAGTTCTTCCAGACCTTCACCCGTCTGGCAGAAGAACAGTATGTTGAGGTTTCTTGTGAGCCTATCCTACGTACCGATCATCCCGACGATATGTTCCGTGCCGTAAGCAGAGCCCATATCTATAATGAAAATCCGGTCCAGGCTGTGGCTTGTACAGGAAACTATGGCGCACGGTACGGAACGCCCGCCTTGCTCAAACCTTTGACAGACAGCCACCTGGCGCTTGGCATCAACAGATTCATTTTCCAGCATGATATTGTCCGGCATCCAGAGGCTCGAGGTTTCATGGATTACATCACCATGTGTCAGCATTATCTGCAGCAGGGCAGACCGGTGGTTGATATCGCTGTGTTTCATCCTTCGGAAAACCCCGAACAAAAGAACAGCTATCGTGCCCCTCGTGGTTACAAATACGATTTGATTAACAAGGATGCCTTGCTGAAATGGAATTTCGAATACAGTCCGAAAGGTAAACTGCCTGGAAATCAGGATTATCGCATTCTCGTGGTTTCGCAGCCGGATAGCTCTCTCTCTGCTGAGATAAAAGCGAAACTGGAGGAATTGCGTGAGGAAGGCATCGTCATCATCGACAAGCCTTATCAGGCGAAGAACTTCTCGCAGTATGGCATCGATCCGGATGTCATACTGCCTGAGAATATGGATTATGCCCACCGTCTGGTTCTGGAGGCAACGGGCAGGAAGGATATCTATTTTCTGATTAATCAGGAGAATAAGGAACGCCAGATTACGGCAACCTTCCGTACCAGAACTTCCAAAATCCGCCAGATTGTGAAATTGAGTCTGCCTGCTTATGGTTCCGCTTTCGTTATCCTCTCGAACAAGGAAGACATGCAGGTTATCAGTCAGACAGGTCATAAACTGGTTGAAGAAGAAGGTGCAGGTTTTACAGAAAACTATCCTTCTGTGCTGGCTGTAGCCGATAAGTGGAAGGTTCATTTCGATGATATCCGCAAAGATACCACCGTTACGCTTCCTTTCGACTGGTCGAAGTCGGCAGATGAGAAGATGAAGTACTACAGCGGTCACGTAACCTTTACCTCTTCTTTTGAATGGGGCGATTCTGTTCCGGTTTCAGCAGAAGAGAAAATGGAAGTTCCAGCCGAGAAAACGAAGACGGCTCCTTCTAATGACGGATTCATCAAAATCCAGTTGGGCAAGATTGGTGATGTGGCACGTGTGCTGGTCAACGGCAAGCAATATGGTTATGCCTGGACAGCTCCTTACGAGGTGTATGTTCCGAAGCGCGACCTGAAGAATGGCAGCAACGAAATACAGATTGTTGTAGCCAATACCTGGCACAATGCGCTGCAGGGTGCTGGCGAGGGAAAGGCTCCGTTTAAGGGAATCTGGACCAATGCCAAATATCGCACCAAGAGCAAGGCGCTTCTGCCTGCCGGATTACTCTCCACGATTAACATCGTGTATTAGTTTATAGTTTATAGTTAATAGTTGATAGTTAATAGTTCATAGCAAGACTGCTCATTTAACATTTAACACTTAACATTTAACATTGAATACATTGAATAAAATGAAGAAACTGTTATGTTCAGCTCTGCTGCTTGCCATGACTCTGGCAGCGCAGGCAGAAGTGAAACTGCCAAAGATCTTTGGCGACAATATGGTATTACAACAGCAGACGGAATGCAACCTCTGGGGTACTGCTGATGCCAACAAGGTGGTAAAAGTGCGTGCTTCCTGGAACGGCAAGACCTATAAGACTCAAGCCGATGCCCAGGGAAAATGGGCGATGAAGATAGAAACGCCTCAGGCTGGCGGCCCTTATGAACTGAGTCTGAGCGATGGAAAGGAACTGAAACTTCACAATATCCTGATTGGTGAGGTCTGGATCTGTTCGGGTCAGAGTAACATGGAGATGCCGATGAAGGGATTCAAGGCACAGCCTGTTGCGGGCACTCCTGAAGAACTGATGCTGTGTAAAGACCAGCAGTTGCGCCTTTTTACGGTTCAGCGCAATGCCCAGTTGCATCCTGTTGATACGGTGGCTGGCGACTGGAAGGAAGCTGATGCTGCAAGCGTTCGTGAGTTTAGTGCTGCTGCTTATTATTATGGTAAGACGTTGCGCCAATCGCTGGGTGTACCAGTAGGTCTGATTGTTACTTCCTGGGGCGGTAGTGCCTGTGAGGCATGGATCAACGGCAATCTCATCAAGAGCGATTGAGGCTGATGTGAAGAAATATCAGCAGCGCTGTCCTTCGGCTCTCTATAATGGTATGCTCCATCCGCTCATCGGTTACACCATGAAGGGTGTTATCTGGTATCAGGGTGAGGATAACTGCAATCGCTATGCTACTTATGCCGACCAGATGCAGACCCTGGTAAACAGTTGGCGCAAGGAATGGAAGCAGGGGATTTTTCCGTTCTATTATTGTCAGATTGCACCCTACGATTATAGTCTGATAAAATGGAAAAACAACAGTGCCCTGCTTCGTGAAAAGCAG
>OHXY01000482.1_pt1 | contig 9601 bp, 6 predicted proteins | sample 1580161 | NCBI WGS metagenome assembly OHXY01 (sample SAMEA3882505, study PRJEB24775) | human gut metagenome | biome: human-associated habitat; feature: intestine environment; material: feces | place: Netherlands | collected 2009/2010 | reverse complement strand
TAAAAAACGAACTGCTCAGGCCGCCTGCGGCGTCCAACTCTCCGGATGGGAGAGCCTTTGGAAAACCGAGAAAAGATAAGCCTGATGAAAAAGGAGAAACGTATGAAACAGATCATTCTGACGGGCGACCGCCCAACGGGCCGTCTCCATGTCGGCCACTATGTCGGCTCTCTGAAGGAGCGTGTCCGGCTGCAAAACTCCGGCAAGTTCGACGAGATCTTTATCATGATCGCCGACGCGCAGGCCCTGACGGACAACGCCGATAACCCGGAGAAGGTGCGCCAGAACGTGCTGCAGGTGGCGCTGGACTATCTGGCCTGCGGTCTGGACCCCAACAAGGTCCACATCTTCATCCAGTCCATGGTGCCTCAGCTGACCGAGCTGAGCTTCTATTATATGAATCTGGTCACCGTGAGCCGCCTGCAGCGCAACCCCACCGTGAAGAGCGAGATCCAGATGCGCAACTTCGAAGCCAGCATCCCGGTGGGCTTCTTCACCTACCCCATCAGCCAGGCAGCGGACATTACCGCCTTCCGCGCCACTACCGTGCCCGTGGGCGAAGACCAGGAGCCGATGATTGAACAAGCTCGTGAAATCGTACGCCGTTTCAACTATATATATGGTGAAACCCTCGTGGAACCGGAAATCCTGTTGCCCGACAATGCAGCCTGCCTGCGCCTGCCGGGAACGGACGGCAAAGCCAAGATGAGCAAGAGCCTCGGCAACTGTATCTATCTTTCGGACTCCGCCGACGAGGTGCAGAAGAAGGTGAAGAGCATGTATACCGACCCCGACCACCTGCGTGTACAAGACCCCGGAAAATTGGAAGGCAACACCGTATTCACTTACCTGGATGCCTTTTGCCGTCCGGAACACTTCGGCCTTTATCTGCCCGAATATCCGAATCTGAACGAACTGAAAGCCCACTACCAACGTGGCGGTCTGGGCGATATGAAAGTGAAGAAGTTCCTCAACGAAATTATGCAGGAGACACTGGAGCCTATCCGCAACCGCCGCAAGGAGTTTGAAAAAGACATCCCCGCCATCTACGACATGCTGAAGAAAGGTTGCGAAGCTGCCAGAGAAACTGCCGCCGCAACTTTGGATGATGTACGCAAGGCAATGAAAATAAACTACTTTGATGATGCGGAACTGATTGCAGAGCAAATAAAGAAATTCGGAGGGGAATAAGGGAAGAGCACATAAGTTAATAAGAAAAGGGGCATGCGTCACGGTAACGCATGCCCCTCGTCTTTTGTAGCTAGTAACTTGTAGCTTATTTCTTTTATCCCGTCTCCTAGTTGGCTGATTTCACCAACACTACACGGTTCAGAATCGGTTGTCCGAACTTGTCGACACCACCACCGGCATCTACCTTCAGGCGGTCAGCAGGGATTCCGTATTGTTTTACCAATACATCGACCACGGCTTGTGCACGCTTCAAACTCAACTCTTTGTTGAATGCCGGCGTACCGGTTGCAGAGTCTGCATATCCGTTTACGGTGTAAGTGGCGTTCGGGAATTGCTTCATCTGATCTGCCAAATAAGACAAGTTCATTGCTTCACGCGGAGAAACTTCTGCAGAGCCAATCTTGAAGAATACAGTACGCGGTGCAATGTCCGGATCGGGAACAATCACTTCCGTTTCTGTAACTTCGGCCACCGGCTGGTTCTGTGCGGCAACCAGTGCATTCTGCAACTGTTGGTTGGCAGCTCCCATCTCTGCAAGCTGCGCCTGCATGTCAGCCAGCTCTACCTGAGAAATCAACTGGGGCATCGGGCGACGGAATCCACGGGCGGGGAAACGGTATGTCAACCCCACCGTTGCACTCAGCACGCCATCATATCCATGATCGCCGCCAACTTCGCCATCGAACTTGTCTTCAACGCCCATTGCGCTCAGCTCCAGGTTAATATCTATCGCATTCGAAATACGGAAGCGGTTGATGATACCTGCGTTTACGGACAAAGCTTCGCGATGAGGCTTTGTGTAGTTGTGAGTGAACCCCGCACCTACATAAGGAATGATTTCATACACACGGTGCTGGTTGTATCCTCCAAACAGCGCATTCAGATTGAACATCACATCTCCGTGCAGATTCATATAGTCGAAACGCTGTTTGTAGTAGCCGTCATCCATCTGAGTGCCTTTCACGTAGTCAGCACCTGCATCATACGTATATCCTCTTGCCTGAAGGCCGCTATATTGCAGACGTACTCCCAGTCCCGGGGTGAACCATTTGCCGATGGCAAAATTCAGCGTCGGACTGATACGCTTGCCAAAACTTCCTGCCTTATCATTATCTCCAAAAGTTGCTTCGGCACCACCGCCTATAGAGAAAAACCAGTTACTCCAGAACGGGTTAGTGATTACCTGATATTTATCCTGAACCTGGATAACACCAAATTCTTCCACAACTTCAGTCTTTTGCTGCGCCATGGCAACAGAAGACACACCAGCTAAAGCCAGTAACATTAGAATCTTTTTCATATACCTTAAAATAGTTAAGTGGTTAATTAAACTCTTTATCATTCAAACTGTCTAATTAACGCCAACAGAACTAAAAGGTTCTGAATATTTGTACTTTTTTTGCCTTGATGCAAAAGAAAGCACTCTCCCTTATTTGGAGAAAAGCTTTTCTATGTCGTCTTCTTTAATGGTCGCCAGCACCGTCTTTCCGTCTGGAGTATAATTCGGGGATGGGCATGCAAACAGATTGTCCACGAGATTGGACATTTCCTCGTTGCTCAGCACTTGTCCGTAGACGATGGCCGCAGCACGCGCCAAGGTCGATGCAAGAATTGTCTGTACCTCTTCCTTAACGTCATTTCCTTTTTCCATAGCAGTATGTACCATATTCCGGACCAATTCTACCGGGTTCAACCCCTCTATGCCCGAAGGTATGCCGTTGATGGCATAGCTGCCGCCACCCAGCGGGCTCAAATCGAAGCCTACTGCCGACAAATCTTCCAATATACCGTCCAGCACGGCAGCTTCCGAAGCCGGCAACTGGATAATCTCCGGAAACAATACCCCCTGCGATACCCCTTGTTTCTGTCGAATCTGACTCATATAGCGGTCGAACAATACCCGGACATGCGCCCGATGCTGGTCTATCAGCATCAGACCCGATTTAACGGAAGTCAGAATAAAACGCCCCTTGAACTGGAAGTGTTGCGCTCCTTTCTCTACCGTTGCCTCATTGCCGTAGAAAGAGGCGCTTGCCCCGGAAGGAACCGTTTCCTGGAAATAAGGCCCCCTCTCCTCCTCTCTTGGAGCCGTACCGGTAACCGTATCCTCTGCAAAAGGTTCTTCCTCCATCGGCTCGTTCATCCTGCTGGCTTTTTCCAAACCGGAATAAAGCCCCTCCCACTCCACTTTGGGACGCGAATAATTGCCACCACCTCCATAGGAAGAAGCGGAAGACGTCTTGAAGGGATTGAAATCCGTGTTATAGTGTACCTTCGGAGGCTCTATCGGACGAGCCTGCTCGAATGCAGGAATATCCGGCATGTCCTCGGTATCAAAATCGATAGTAGGTATAGCGCTAAACTTACCTAAGGATTCCTTGACCGCAGCCGACAGAATCTGCCAGATAGCCTGCTCATTCTCGAACTTAATCTCCGTCTTCGTCGGATGGATGTTCACATCGATATTGGCAGGGTCTACCTCGAAATAAATAAAGTAGGAGATTTGCTCACCGGCAGGAATCAGCTGTTCATAAGCATCCATCACCGCTTTGTGGAAATAGGGGTGACGCATATAGCGCCCGTTCACAAAAAAGTATTGGTGCGCTCCTTTCTTGCGCGACGTTTCCGGCTTGGCTACAAAACCGGAAATCTTTATCATGGTCGTATTGACGTCGACGGACAGCAACTGCTGATTCAGCTTCTTTCCGAAGACTGCCATGATGCGTTGCCGCAAAGGCATTACCGGAAGATTGAACAATTCCGTATCATTACTATACAGATAGAAGGCTACCTCAGGATGCACCAACGCTATACGCTCGAATTCCGTAAGGATGTTGCTCAACTCCGTAGAGTTCGCTTTCAGGAATTTGCGCCGGGCAGGAATATTGAAGAATAGGTTCTTGATGGAAAAATTGCTTCCCTTAGGGCAGGAAACGGCTTCCTGGCTCTCGACTTTAGAGCCGGCAATCAGCAGCCGCGTCCCCAGCTCCTCGCTGACCGGACGTGTTTTCAACTCCACTTCAGCTACCGCTGCTATAGAAGCCAACGCCTCTCCACGGAAGCCCATGGTGCGTAGGGCAAACAAATCGGCAGCCTCGCGTATCTTTGAAGTCGCATGACGTTCAAAAGAAAGGCGCGCATCCGTTTCGGACATACCCTTCCCATCATCAATCACCTGAATGCAGGTCTTGCCCGCATCGGTAATCAGCACATGTATTTCCCCTGCTTCGGCATCAATTGCATTTTCCACCAATTCTTTCACAACAGATGCCGGACGCTGAATCACCTCTCCGGCAGCAATCTGATTGGCAACCGAATCGGGCAGCAAATGAATGATATCGCTCATGATAATGTTTAATGATTAGGGATTAATGATTAATCATTATTAAATGATTCCGTTACTGATGGCATACCACAGATAAATCAGCACAGCTATGACAACAAGGATTATGCCCAAATGCATCGGCTTACGTCCGCTCTCCTTGCGCCGCTTCAGGTGAGTTGTTCCCTCTATGAATTTGCCCCGTATATCCTCGGGCGAGAATTCCTTTTCCGGCAGCATACCCAGGTCACGCTTGGCGTTTTCTTCCATCTTCGCCAACTTCTCTTTCCGCTCATCCACATAGATATAGCTATGATTGAAGCCACGAGGCTTCCGCATTGCAAACATTCCCATGACGCTACTTATTATTTCGTTTAATATGCATATTCCTTGGCGAAGTTACAGGTTTCCGGTCACTTTTCTTCAATACTTCACCTGCTTTTTTAGCCCTCCACTCGAAGATGTCCTCCTTGTTGAGCGGACGGATGTAGTCGAACCAGACAAAAGAAGGCAGCTTGCTCTTATCTGGTGGAATCTGGTCCAGAGGATAGGCTGTACCGGTAGTCTTTCCAACAAAGACTCCGCGCTCCATCCTTCTCTCCTTCAAGTACATTTTCAAAAGTCCGCCTTCCGAATAGTTCATCATAATCAGCGAACTGTCCTTCTCCTCTACCGGATAATACACCACCAGTACATTGCCGTTCACCTCCACCAGACGCATGTCTCCATCTATAAAGAAAGCTTTCATCTCCTTACCGGAAACTTGGTTATAATGAATACTGTCCTTCTTCTCTACCGTCAAGGCCTGGTTGATGATATGTGCCCAGTCGATGGTACTGTCGTTCATGTAAATTTTAATTTCCTCACCCAGCAACTGCTGTTCCCCGTGCCACAAGATAGGGTCGGTATACATCGTCATGCAAGAGTCCTTGGAATTATACACCAACGAATCGCATACGGCCTGCACATCCGTGCGATAAGCACGCACCCTATGATAGGCACGCATCTCCCGGTACATGGAATCGGTATTCATATGGTAGGTAATCAGCCGCAAAGTATCACCGTGCATAAACAGACTGTCGCCCTGCGAATAGTCGATAGCTACGGCACGTTTAGTGGCAACGGCGCTTCCGGTCAGTTCGTTGTAGAAACAGTAATCGCCGGTCAACATGTTCCGGTTGACCGTATCATTCATCTGTACATTGTCAAAAGCCTCGCCGTATCCCAAGATGCGGTCGTAGAAAAGGCTGTCACCGGTCAGTTTCTTGCCGTCGTTGGTCAGTACGGAACGGTCGAGCAGCTCTGCCTGCTCAGTAGTCGTATTGTACACGCCACGTTCAGAATAGATATGATTCTGGTCACTCACAATATCGGAGGGACCTAAAATGGTAGCAATCTTGGTGGCCGTACTATACTTCAAGGTATCCGAAGTCAAGACAAACTTCGGGTTGACCAACTTCACGTCGTGGTTGAAGACAGCCAACTTGGTGGCAGGACTGTATTCTCCCCACTCGGAAGTCAGCACATTATCCTCGTCGGTCAGCGTACCGCCTTCGAAGTAATAGCCCAAATCGTACAGACGGTCATAGTTCAAACTGTCGGTTGTCAGCACCGTATTACGATTTATCATACGTACATTCTCACGCAGCATGGCCAGCTGCGACATGCCGTCATAATACAGATAGTCTCCATAGATAAACAAGGTGTCGCCCTGCTCCATACGCACATTGCCGAATGCCTCCACAGAATTTATCTTTTCGAATATCAGCGCACTGTCACAGAACATGTACATACTGTCATGCTTCATCCTCACCGAGCCGATGAGTACCTGCACATCAGGACGCAACTGTTTGTCCGCCTGCGCCTCATCTGCGTACAACAAATCGACGCGCGTCTTCTTCTTTTCCGGCGTCTCCGTCTTTTTCTGTTCAATCGAGTCCACTTTCTTCTTCTCTGGTGCACCAGTACTCTTCTTCTTGTCCTGCGCACTCAGCAGACAGATACCAAACAAGCATAGAATACCTACCAGGAGGTATCTATGCTTGTTCAGGAAATGATTTTTTGTATTCTTCTTTTGCATACAAATCTATGTAAATTCTTCCGGATTATTCTTTAATCCAGCCCGGATACTTGAACGTACAGTTATTCTTCCAATTATCCTTGATACGGACATATGTGTGCTTCTGCTTCTCACGAATCCACTTGTCCAGCACTTCGTCGCGGCGTTTCTCCAACACAATCTCTTTCAAGTTCTGATAGTCATCGGCAATGGTAGCCTTGTGTCCCGTCGTACGGCTCTTCAGTTTCACAATCACACACTCTTCTTTTCCGGTCTTTTGCGGAATCATGGTGAAGGCTTCGGAGATTTCGCCCACTTTCATCTTATCCACCACCTTGGCTATTTCAGGGGGAAGTTCCTGCATCTCAAAACGGGAAGTGTTCGTATTGGGATTCGGCAACAAACCATGATTGTTACGCGTATCCTTATCCTGCGAAAGCACTGAGGCAGCCTCTTCAAAAGAGAACTTGTTATTGCGGATATCATCGGCAATAGAATCCAAACGGGCACAACCGGCAGCCAGAGCTTCTTCCGGAATATGCGGTTTCAACAGAATGTGGCGTGTTTTAATACGGTCACCGCGCTTCTCTATCAACTGAATGATATGGAAACCATATTCAGACTCTACAATCTTGGAAACCTTGCTGGGGTCTTGCAAGTTGAAAGCCACATTGGCATAAGCGGGGTCCAGCATACCGCGTCCTGAGAATTCAATCTCACCGCCACGCATGGCCGAACCACGGTCCTCGGAGTACAGACGAGCCAACATGGAAAAGCTTTCGCCCTTATTGACACGGTCGGTATACTCACGCAGACGCCTCTTTACATCTTCTATTTCCTCCAAAGGGACCTTAGGCTGCTGAGTGATAATCTGCACCTCCACCTGGGTAGGGATATAAGGAATGCTGTCCTGCGGCAAATCCTTGAAGTAACGGCGCACCTCAGCCGGAGTTATCTTAATCTCACCCACCAGTTTCTGCTGCATCTTCTGAACCTTCAATCCTTCACGGGCATTCTCGCGCAGCGTTTCACGAATCTGACTGGAAGTCTTGTTGAAGTATTCCTCCATTTTCTCGCGCGAACCGATGTTGGCGATGTACATGTTCGTCATATAGTCCACACGCTGGATAACCTCACTCTCGGATACTTCGATACTGTCGAGGGCAGCCTGGTGAAGATACAGCTTCTGCACGGCTATCTCCTCCGGTATCACGCAATAAGGGTCACGGTCAAATTTGCGTCCTTCATACAATGCACTCATGCGTGCTTCTTCTACTTCAGACTTCAATATAGCCTCGTCGCCCACTACCCAAACTACTTCGTCAATCACGTTGTCTTGTCCATAAACGGTAGAACCGACTAATAGCGTCAAGGCAAATAAAATTACAAACTTAAAGTTCATACACTGTTTCATTCTTGGTGTCTTATTCTAAATAATATTTAATCTTGTCTCTTTTCACCGCCCGTTGGTACAAATCATCCTTCACTTGCTTCATGAATTCCACCTGCTTCACGTTCAGCAGCATATCCTTCACTTGCCTACGGGCAAACTCATAGGGTTCCTGCTCTCCCACCGGGCGATAATCGCTCACATTCAGGAAATAATGGAAAGCCGTATCCTTCAGCTCTACATGGCGATTCTTGTCCAGATACTCGTCCACATCAGGAACCTTCAAGGGCAGCATATCCAGCACTTCCGATACCGGCACCCATTTATCATAAAAATACTCATACTTCACAGCATTCTGCAGACTGTACTTTTCCAGATGTTCCACCGCCTCACGGGTTTCCGTCTTGTACCAGCGACGAACATTGCCCAGCTGCGGGGCTGTCAAAGGAACTTTGATGAACAAGCCTTTCATCAACGGACGTTCCACCTTGAAGAGCGCCTGGTTCTTCTCGTAATACTCCGTCAAGTCTTGTTCTGAAATCTCCTCTGATAGCCGCTGATGTATTAAAGCCTGCTGATAGGTATGCATTATCAATGCTTTGCGATAATTCTCCACAAGTTTATCAATCTCACCGTTATTGGGAATATTGCTCTGCGCTTTATCGTACAGCAAAATATCTTCCACCCAATTACGGATATAATGTTCTGCAAACAACAGACTGTCGTCTTTGGACAAACCGGCAGGAAGTACCGATTGCAAATCTTCCCGGTAAAGGAAATTGCCGTCCAACTCCACTAACGGTGTCCGCCCTTTATGGTCGTGCTGCTCGCTGCACGCCGCACAGAGAAGGAAAATTAAAAGCCCAAAGCAGGTTGTTCGCATCACCAACTGATATTTACTTCGTTTTGAGGTACGAAGATAGTGTTTTAATCGGTTGCATCAGTGATTATTAACGGTTTTTAAAACCTCTTGGTCAATTTCAACCTTACCGGCAGTACGCAACTTTGCCACCCAATGCGTTTCCAAATAGTTCCGATAAGCGGTTACGAGCGGCTCTCGCACCTCTTGCCAACTATCTGGTCCCTTCTGCTTGCGACCTTGTACAGCAGTAAAGGGAAATGACAAAACCGGGGTTGCATTCTTCCCTTTGAACACCAATTCATCCACATATGCATTATCACCGGGAGCAAATAATCCTTGCTCTGCCCGCACCTTGGGAGTATCGCCGGCATTGAAAGTGAGACGGATGGCATCCATCCACTCCTCTTCCGGAATCTGTTTCAGAAATTTCCGTACTTGCTTCGCCACCCGCTTGGTAGTACAATGCAGCACAATACCCTTATAACGCGGTTCGTCCCAATGGAAGTCCGAACGGTGCGCCTCAAAATATGCTTTCAATCCCGCTTCATCCACCACACTCCTCTTTCCCACTTCACGGTCAGTGATTTCGGCAAGCAACATGCTGTCACGATGCCCCTGCACCAACGCACAGAATTCGGGATGCTTCAATTCCAGACGGGAGTTTTCATAGTCCAGAATCGTTTTTACTGTAAAAGCCTCCAACTGTCTGCGCGTCCCTGCCGGATAAACAGCGGCAAATCCGGCAAACTCTTTTCCACCGTATGCCTTGCCATCCAG
>OHXY01000479.1_pt1 | contig 9624 bp, 8 predicted proteins | sample 1580161 | NCBI WGS metagenome assembly OHXY01 (sample SAMEA3882505, study PRJEB24775) | human gut metagenome | biome: human-associated habitat; feature: intestine environment; material: feces | place: Netherlands | collected 2009/2010 | reverse complement strand
TGAAATGAGTTTCACTGATGTGACAGATTTTCGCCAGGTCCTCAATCCGAATGTCCTCCATATAGTGATAAGAAACAAAATCCAGTACACGGGTGATCATATTTGTAAGTTTCCCTGTTTCCTCTTCCACCCTGTCTTCCGGTGAAGCCCGGTTCAGTCTGGCAATTTCTACTAGTAATGCCGCAAGAACTCCACTGGATTCTTCAATATAAAATTCTTCTCCCTCACGCATGATATTCATGATCTTAAGAATTTTTGCAGCTATAGAGGGGGACTCATTCTCTTTCAGAAATAAAGCCTTAGAATATATTCTCTGAATCATTTTTTCAGCCTTTACCGGATTGTTCAGAAATTTTTTCATGAAACCTTCCACATCTATGAAAAGATACTCCCATTTACTGACCGTACCCAGATCACTGTTAGTCGTATGAGCATAATTGGGTGGAATCACCGTAAATTCTCTTCCCGAAAACCGCATTTTAGCCTCACCAAACGCCATAACTCCATCCCCTTCGTAACAGAAACCAATCTCCAGATAATTATGAAAATGAAGATAATCCACATCATTTCCATAATTCTGAACCCACTTCTGCCCCAGAAGAGCCAGGATCGGACTTCCGGCAGGCATCTGGTAATAGCGAAATTCCATCTTCGGTTTTTTTCTCTTCTTTGCCATACAGTCACCTCATTTTCTGTTCTGTATTTTCACAATATGATTCTACCAGTTTTTTATATATTTTTCGATATTTTTGTACATTTTTCAATAAAAACATACAAAAATACCTGGCAGACTACTTTTTATAATCTGCCAGGTATCCCTTTTCCATATCTGTTGTTATCAATCATTTTATGGGCTGGATCTGAATAATTTTGACTGATAACAGTTCTATACATACCTCTGGTATCACTTTATTTTTTTCATGATTGTGATTTTCTTCTGATTCCACACTGGATTGCATTTGTCGGACAGGCTTTTCGGCATCTGCCGCAGCGGATACATTCCGGACTGTTGGAGTTTTCCACAGGGTCTACGATCATCTGGCATGCTTTTGCACATTTTCCGCATTTTATACACTTATCTTTATCCACTCTGTACTTATACAGAGAGACAGGATTAAAGATGGAATAAAGTGCTCCCAGGGGACAGATATATTTGCAGAACGGACGGTAGATTAAAATGGAGAGAATGATCGTTATGATCAGGATCACATTCTTCCATATGTACAGCCAGCCCAGTGCACTGCGCATGGATTTATTCAGAAGTACCAGCGGCAGTCCGCCCTCCAGTGTTCCTGCCGGGCAGATCAGTTTGCAGAAATAGGGTGCCCCCTGTCCCATAATATCCACCAGAAACAATGGAAGCAGAATTACAAATACTGCGAAAATCACATATTTCAGCTTACGAAGCAGTTTGTCGCCTTTGAATGTGCGGATTTTCTTAGGAAATGGAATCTTATTCAGCAGATCCTGAATCAATCCGAAGGGACAGAGAAAACCGCAGATCAGTCTTCCCACCATAGCTCCGATGAAGATAAGAAATCCCACCACATAATAAGCCATTTTGAAATTCCAGCTCCCTATCACAGCCTGAAGAGAACCGATAGGACAGGCACCAACAGCACCGGGGCAGGAATAGCAGTTCAGGCCCGGAACACAGGCATTTTTCAATTTGCCTGTGTAAATTTTGCCTGTGACAAAGCCGGTAACATGACTGTTTGTAATGAACGCCCATAGTGCCTGGATTCCGTGGCGGGGCCACTCATTGATCTTCATATTTTTTGTGTTTTGTTTCTTATTACTTTTGTTATCGCTGTTCTTTTTGTTACTCATTTATCCTATTCCTACACATTCCATACAGATATTAATGGCTTTTGTAAACACCACTGCCAGCTCTCCGCGGGAAATCCCATATCCCATAAAGCAGACTCCCACAAGCATAAGAATCACAGCCGGCCATTTACTGTTCCATATTTTGCTGTTTTTTAATTTATTCATTTATTTTCCCTCTGTGACATTCTCCAGCTCTTTTTCCACGATCTCTTTCCACTCGTCCAGACTGTGGCTTCCGGAGTAGGTCTCACCTACAATATTTCCGTTTTTGTCAACAAAGAAGGTTTCCGGGAAAGCAGAGATTCCATTGAGACGTCCGTTCATCATTCCGGAATCCGGGATCAGGAATGGATAAGATGCCTTTGTTTTCTTCTGAAGTACCTGAGCCTTTTTCACTGCTTCCTCACCTTTATCCTTCATCTCCTGATAAAGTTTCTCCAGATCAGGAATCTCATTGACACATGGAGAACACCAGGTGGTGAAAATATTTACCATAGTCAGATCATATTTGCTGAAGATATCCTGTGTGTAAGTTTTTCCATCAACTCCTGTTGTTTCAAATTTACCTACATTTGTTCCTTCAGTCGCCTCTGTACTGTCAGAAGTATCCTGTGGCTGGTCAAATGCAGAGAGCATCTGGAAAGGAGTCATTTCTGTAAGTGTTACCTCAATCCCCTCCACATCCTTTAACAGGTCTGCATCTGCATCTTTGTTTGTGCTGAGATAATATTTATATTTGCCATCACTGCTGGTACCCAGTTCTTTATGCTCTGTACAGCCGGTAATCGTATCCAGATCTTTCTGGGATTCCTCATCATACATTCCGATCACACCTACTCTGCTGAGACTTTTCAGCCAGTCGTCATATCCGGTGCCCATCTTGTCCACCTCTGCATCCTTCTGCTCATCTGTCAGGGTGCACCAGCTTGCTGTAGCATATGTGACTGCATCTGCATTGTCATTCCATCTCTCATCTGTAAACATGGAAATGTTCTTCTTCTCCATCTGCTCTTTCAGATCTTTGGAAATCCCTAATTTCATTCCAAGGAATGGATATTCATAAGTATCCTGTGCCGGCTGAGCAATCTCTGACGGTTTGAAAGATCCTGCAATCAAGCCCTCGGAAGCTGCCACACTGCCATCTTCTGCTGCCTGAGCATCCTTTCCATCCATCTGAACCGCACCTGCACCGGCTTCCTCTGCAGGCACTGAAAGAGTTTCCTCTGCATGTGCAGTTACAATACCTCCCATAGATGTCACACTTAATACACCTGCTGCAAAAATCGCCATTAATCTCATTCTTCTGTTCTTCATTATAAGTAAGCTCCCTTCATTTTTTACTGCTATGATTTTTATATTACTTTTAAGCCAAGCCGATAAAAACATACACTTCTCTACCTGCTCCTAACCAAATAACTGCTTCACAGTTTAATTGGTTAATTCCTTATGTCTGTCTGCAGATCTGGATTTCATCCCCGCATAACAGGCATCGTTTTATTGATATGCACACATTATAGCATCTGAGAAATAAAATCTGTGTTAAGAAAATAACTTTTTTCAAAATTTTATTTCATGGCCAGTCACAGACAAATCTGAAACTTGGTGACATGCTCTCGCCACTTAAATCTTACAGATTTTGAAGTGGGAGCTTCCTGCTCAATTGCCCTTCAGGGCAAAGCTAAAACAGGCTATCCCCGCGTGTCCCGCGGTTCTTTTTTATCCGGTTACGGATCTTTTCTGTGCTATTATGCACATTTTTTATATATTCTTTTTCCTTCTTTCAGAATATTGACCGCCGCATTCACATCCCGGTCCATCCGGTTTCCACATTCGCATAGGTATATCCGTTCTGATAATGCCAGCTCTTTCTTCTTATGTCCGCATACGCTGCATATCTTACTGGATGCAAAATATCTGTCTACTTTTATCAGATATTTTCCACGTTCTTCCAGCTTATATCCAAGCATGGAAAGGAACTGACCGTATCCGTTATCCTGTATCCCTTTTCCGAAATGCAGGCCTCCGGCTATCCCCTTCAGGTTCAGATCCTCCACACATACTGCGTCATAGTCTTCTGCAAGGCTGTGGCTGAGCTTATGCTGGAAATCCTTCCTCTGGTTCTTTATCTTTTCATGATATAAAGCAACCTTTTTCTTCTGTTTCTGATAGTTACGGCTGCCCTTTTCACATCTGGAAAGTTTTCTCTGTTCCCGGGCAAGTTTTTTCTCTGCATTCCGGTAAAACATGGGATATCCGGCTCTTTCACCGGTAGAAAATACACACATCCCATGCATGGCAAAATCCATCCCCAGGAATTTTTCCGCCTGTCTTTTCTCCGCTGTTTGGTTTTCACAGTCGAACAGCAGGCTGGCAAAATATTTTCCGGACGGTTCCCTGCTCACAGTCACTGATTTCAGCTTCCATCCCTCCGGGATCATACGGTGGAGTTTTATTTTTACCGGCTGCATCTTTGGCAGTTTCAGGAACCTGTCCTGCAGACAGATATTCCCATTTACCATATTCGTTGTATAGGATTTCCGCGAATGTTTTTTTGATTTATAATGCGGAAATCCCACTCCCGGTTCCCGGAAAAATTTCCGGAAAGCCCCTTCCAGATTTAACTGTACATTCGCCAGCGCAAGAGAATCTACCTCTTTCAGCCATGGATATTCTTTTTTATATCCGGCCGGCGTATTTTTCAGCATCTTTTTTTCTTCCTGATAATGACGGATCTTATCCGCAAGCATCCGGTTATAGAGAAAACGACTGCAGCCGATCGTCTTCTCTATCTGGGTTATCTGTTCTTTATTTGGATAGATCCTTATTTTTACTGCCCGGTTTATCTTTCTCACCCTGACTCTCTATATACTGATGGATTGTTTCAACAGGTGCTATATTTCAAAGATTTCTTTTGTTCTCTCTGACATCTTATCGTCCAGCATCTTTCTGCTATATTTCATAACCAGAATCAAACAAAAACACTGAATGAGAATTATTATCTAAACTCATTATGTACACTCACTTATTGCTTATTTCGACCGTCCAAATTTCAAGAGCATATTGTTCTTTTTTTCTATTATAATATATTTATTGTGTCAGAACAAGTGTTTTGTGATTTTTTATAAATTTGAGCAGACATGCTCGAATGTGCAATTCATAGTGCAATTCATCCCATCACCTATAGAAGGCCACTGAAAAAGTCCTTTTTGCGTATAAATTAACACAAAATAAAGTACATCAATCAACTTTGAGACACTGTATATAGTATGAAAAAACAGTTTTTCAGCGGCGTCCCTATAGAGGTGAGGGAATTCTTGCTACGGTTGTTAAAAGAACTTTGTAATCGGATATTTTAATATGAAACATTTTCTTTTTTTACACGAATTTTATACTTCGTGTGCTATGATAAAACTATAAATCTAGAAATTCAAAAAGGAGACTATCATGCACATTTTAATTATAGAAGATGAAGAACAGCTCTGCCGTTCCATGGCAGAGGGGCTCCGCATGGACGGATACGAAACAGATACCTGCTTTGACGGAGAAGAGGGACTGGAATTATGTATGACAGAGAATTACGACCTGATCCTTCTGGATCTGAACCTGCCGGGAATTGACGGTCTGGAAATCCTGCGTCAGTTCCGTACCTTCAATACCAATACTCCTGTTCTCATACTCTCCGCAAGAGTACAGATCCAGGATAAGGTAGAGGGGCTGGATCTGGGAGCCAACGATTACCTCACCAAGCCATTTCATTTCGAAGAGCTGGAAGCCCGCATCCGCAGCCTTACCCGACGCAAATTTATCCAGGAGGATGTCTGCCTGAGATGCAGCCGCATTACCTTTGACACACGTACAAGAGAAGCCAGTGTAGATGGCACGCCTCTGGCTCTCACCAGGAAAGAAAGCGCACTTCTGGAATATTTTCTGCTTCACCGCAACCGGATCATCAGCCCTGAGGAAATGATCGAGCATCTCTGGGACGGCAGCGTGAACAGCTTCAGTAATTCCATCCGGGTGCATATTTCTTCTTTAAGAAAAAAACTGCGAACTGCCCTTGGATATGATCCTATACAAAATAAGATTGGACAGGGATATATTCTGGAAGAATAAAAATCATTCATATCTGTACAATAAATATTTTCAGATTTCAAATACTACTATGTCATTATAATGAAACGAAAGGATTTATCTATGAAATTTTATTCAGAAAAACTTTCCCCCCGCAGGCTCTCTCTCCAGTGGCGGCTCACATTGCTGATCTCCGGGCTGGTTATCACAGCCTGTGCACTGATGTATTTCTTCATCAGCCGTTCTGCTGTGACCGGCCTGGAAGGGATCTCCGACTATGTGGTTCTGGTCACCCCCGATAATTCAAACCCGATCTCCATCAATGTAGATCCAAAAATCCTCATCCCTGATCTGGAAAACCAGATCCAGAATACCAAAAACAATTTTTTGTTCCAGAGCATGATTGCCACAGGTATCATTATTCTTCTCAGCAGTATCTGTACCTGGTTTGTCACCAGAAGAGCCCTGACCCCCCTGCGCAGATTCAGCGACAGGATCCGCCAGGTACAGGCACAGAATCTGTCTGAACCGCTGGAAGTCCCACTCTCAGAGGATGAAATCTCACGTCTGACCAGATCCTTTAATGACATGCTTGCCCGCCTGGACAATGCCTTCTCTGCACAGAAACAGTTTGTGGCAAGTGCAGCACATGAGCTTCGCACACCCTTAGCTGTAATGCAGACAAATCTGGAAGTTTTTTACAAAAAGCCGGAGCACGCACCCCAGGAATACGACAGACTTTTCACCATGCTTCAGGAACAGACCGGACGGCTTTCCCATCTTGCGGAAATCCTGCTGGACATGACAGGTCTTCAAACAGTAGAGCGTTCTGACACTATTTCCCTTGCAGCACTCACAGAAGAGGTTTTCTGCGATCTGGATCCGGTTGCAGAAAAACATCAGGTCCGGCTTATTCAGACAGATGGCGACTGTACTGTTACAGGCAGCTATATCCTTCTGTACCGGGCAGTCTATAATCTGGTTGAAAATGCGATCAAATATAACCGGCCTTCCGGTTCCGTTACTGTAAGCATTCATTCTGCAGAATCTGCAGTCCTGGAGGTAACCGACACAGGCATCGGTATCTCCCCTGAAAATCAGGAAAAAATCTTTGATCCCTTCTACCGTGTGGACAAATCCCGCAGCCGCGCCATGGGCGGTGCAGGTCTGGGGCTTGCTCTTGTAAGCGAGATTGCCAGACAGCACAACGGCCAGGTAAAAGTAACCCAGAGCAGCGAAAAAGGCAGTACCATTGCCCTGATACTGCCTGAATCAACTGACTATTGATTTTTTCTCTTATTTATTTTTTTCCAGAATCTGAATTAGTTTCTGTGTATCTTCCATAGTAGTAGCCCAGCTTGTGGCAAAGCGGATCACAGAGTGTGTCTCATCATACTTCTCCCAGAATCCGAACTCCACATCCTGGGCTATTTTTTTCATTACCTCATTGGACACAATACAGAAGATCTGATTGGTGGGAGTATCCAGAGAAAGCTGATATCCATATTTCTTCAGTGCATCCTTGATCTGCTCTGCAGCTTCCATTGCAGGTTTGCCGATCCGCAGGTACAGCCCGTCCGTAAACAGCTCACCAAACTGGATTCCTGCGATCCGTCCCTTGGCAAGCAATGCTCCATGCTGCTTGATGATCGTAAAAAAATGAGGAATCCGTCCTTTCTGCGGTATAACCACTGCTTCTCCAAACAATGCTCCGCATTTGGTTCCTCCAATGTAAAATACATCGCTAAGTTCTGCCAGATCAGTGAGAGTCACATCATTCTCCGGGCTTGCCAGTGCATAGGCAAGGCGGGCGCCATCCACATAAAGGGGAAGATGATTTTCCCGGCAGACTTTGCTGAGAGCTGCTAATTCTTCTCTGGAATACAGGGTACCATATTCTGTTGGCTGGGAAATATATACCATCCCGGGCATTACCATATGCTCATAATTGGCATCATCATAGAAATCCTTCACCAACTTCTCAATCTGCTGTGCAGAGATTTTTCCATCTTTCTGCGGTACTGTCAGAACCTTATGTCCACCAAATTCAATAGCGCCCGATTCATGAGTTGCAATATGCCCTGTATCCGCAGCCACAACTCCCTGATAGGATTTCAAAAGTGCATCGATTACTGTGGCATTGGTCTGTGTTCCGCCAACCAGCAGGAATACTTCTGCCTCCGGCGCATTGCAGGCTTTTCTGATCTTTTCTTTCGCATCTTCTGTATATGGATCCTGACCATAGCCCACTGTTTTCTCCAGGTTTGTCTCCATCAGCTTCTTCATGATCGCAGGATGCGCACCCTCCATGTAGTCACTGGCGAAATATAAACGTGATTCTGTATTTTCCATTTTTATCGTTATGTCCTTTCACTGCACTATTTGCGCATTTGACTTTTTTATTCATAGCTTCTGTTCTGTACCGGAACGCTATTCATTCTGTTACTCTATTTTTCTTAGCATTTCTCCCATCTGCTCTTCTGACTTTCACAGATGGAGTTCCACTGACAATTCCCACAGATTTCTTTCCTCTTTCCTGATGCCAGGATTTTCTTTTGAACAACATCTGTAAAATCATCAAATTCCATGATCTGTCCATTCTCCAGGCCGCATAGTTCCAGCACTGCATTGTCATATGCTTCTACAAGTGAAAAGGAAGAACAGCATCCTTTTTCATTATTCGGACAGGCAGAACAGATCTCGTCTGTATCTGCATGAAGCTGTATCTTTGCTCCCTTCTGGAAAATATCCAGCATTTCCTGCATATGTGCGGAAAACCCGTTACTATATCCCTCACCCTTGAAATATGCAAGGCACATTCCATGGTGAGGGCGTAGTGGAATATTTTTTATAAAAGACATCTTTGTGCACCTTTCTCCTTAATTTTTTAACATATTGGATACTTTAACACAAAGCGTTTTTATTGACAACTTTTTTTATTTTATAGTTTACAATCCGATAATTCTATATACTGATCTGATTTCATCAGACTTACTGGATAAAATCAGAAAAATCCTTTTTTACTTTTTCTTCATTTACCAGCCTTAGCTACCCTCATATTATAAAGAAAGGTACCCAATGATGCCAGAATAATCAGCACATATCCTGTAAAGCTGTACTTATCCGGAATCTCTCCAAACAGGACAAATCCCAGCATCGTGGCAAAAATAATCTGCGAATAATCAAAGATGGAAATCTTCCCTGCAGGTGCATAGGTGTATGCAGCCGTAATCGTAAACTGTCCGCCCGCTGCGAATAATCCTGCCATCAGCAATGTCACAAGCTGCTTCATACTCATGGGTGTGAAATGGAACAACATCCAGGGTACAACCGACAAGCAGGAGAAAAATGAAAAATAAAACACGATAACCGGTCCCTTCACTCCGTGAGTTCCCAGTACACGCACCATCGTATACGCAATTCCTGCTCCCAGTCCACCGCAGACTCCAATCAGTGCCGGAACAAGTGCCGCATTCTGAAATCCCGGTTTCACTACAAATAAACATCCGATAAATGCCAGCGCAACACACGCAGCCTGCGCCGGTCTGATCTTTTCCTTTAACAAAAGGAATGAAAAAATAATCGCAAAAAACGGAGATAACTTATTCAGAATCGATGCATCTGCCACCAGAAGATGATCAATTGCGTAAAAGTTACACAGAATCCCCAGTGTCCCGCACACACAACGCAGGATCAACGGTCCCCAGTATTTCTTATCCACCT
>OHXY01000478.1_pt1 | contig 9639 bp, 14 predicted proteins | sample 1580161 | NCBI WGS metagenome assembly OHXY01 (sample SAMEA3882505, study PRJEB24775) | human gut metagenome | biome: human-associated habitat; feature: intestine environment; material: feces | place: Netherlands | collected 2009/2010 | reverse complement strand
GTGATTTTTCTGTATCTGTTCTTACGTGGAAAATGGGTTTACGGATTCGAGAAATGACGTATCTTCAGATGAATACCCCTCTCATCAGCAATCTGCTGACAGGTTTTTATATCCTCCTCAGGGAGTACATCCACGATAGAAAGCTGTGTATGCTTGATCATGCGGTTACATTCCTCGGCAAAATCCAGCATAGCCTCATAAGCATTGTCAAAGGTTGGTCTTGTGACATTATTGTATTCCTCGGCATTTGCAGCATTCAAGCTGATGGAAATCGAATCAATATACTCAGCAAGCTCCGGAACGATATCCCTTCCGTGATAGAGATTACCTAGTCCGTTAGTGTTTACGCGGATAGGAAGCTTATACTTTTCCTTCACATATTTAGCTGTTTTCTCAAGGATATCCAGCGCGCAGGTTGGCTCACCATAGCCGCAGAAGACGAATTCCTCATAGCCTGTAAAATCAAATGCATCGATTGCAGCTATTATCTCATCATATGTTGGGTCCACCGTATGCCACAATGATGTCGCATCGCCTATAGCGTCCTTCTGAGAGCGTATACAGAATGTACAAGCGCAGTCGCATTTATTTGTGATATTTGCATAAACTTCGTTCTTGTATGTATAGATTATATCAGCCATTATTTAGTCTCATCCAATGTGAAAAATCTTCTTGTCCAACCGGGTTCTCCTTTGTGTTGTGTTAAGCCTGATTTAAGAGCTCAATTGATAATCCGGTAAATTTTCTGCAAAGGGTGATAAGAATCACATAAACATCACATCAGCTCCCGCAAAAACTTCTCGAAATTCACTCCGTCATTCGGCACGGTGTCATCATTCATGGTATCTGCGATACTGTCATACAGGAATTTTCCGGCGCGCTCTGCGGCCTCCTCTGTGGAAAATCCGTTCAGCCTGCTTCCGCATATAACAGATGCAAACAGATCTCCTGTGCCGGAAAAGCTCACATCGAAAAAGTGTGATCTGTGGGTTGTAGTACCGTTTGCGGTAGTCACGAGATTGTATATAAAGGGTGCCTTGTCATCCCTGCATTTGATGCCGGTGATGATTACATCCTGGTTTTTGCCGGACAGGTCTCGCAGCTTCTCACTTATCTCTGCCGCAAGCGGCAGGAGCACATCCTTTCTCGTGTCGCTGTATACCTTTTCGATATCATAGTCTGCCAAAAGGCATGCCTCGGTCAGGTTTGGTGTGATGACATCGGCCTTTCTGGAAAGCGCCTTCATGCCATTCAAAAGAGCGGCAGAGTATATGCCGTAGGTTCTGCCGTCATCGCCCATCACAGGGTCCACGAGCAGCATTGTGTTTTCCTCATAAAATACATCCAAAAAATCCATAAAAAGCTCAATCTGCTTTGAGCCTGTCATGAAACCGCTGTAAATGCCGTCAAAATGGGCATTATTTTTCTGCCAGTTGTCGATGTAGTCCTTAATCATGGCTGTCAGGTCTGTGCATTTATGATATTCATATCCTGTCTGGTTTGTCAGCACTGCTGATGCCATGGGACAGCACTGTACGCCCTGCGCGGACAGTACTGGAATTGCGGCGGTCAGAGAGCATTTTCCAAAGCCGGACAAATCGTTAAAAACGGCTGCTTTCTTCATATATCCTCCAAATTTTTTTGCTTGATTTTTTATGTTCATTTGTGGCGGTACACTTGTGGTGCGGCGTTCACCTGTGGCATACGCTTGATTTATGACGTGCCGTGTGGGAGTTACATGCCGCATCAAACAAAAGTGAGCGCAAAAAATACTCGTTCAAGCAACACAGCATGGAGCATGTGACAAATGTAAATAGCGCGTTTGATTTTTTGCGCTTGATAAACTCTGTTTGAGGCGGCATTTACTCCCGCTAGGCTAAGGAATTATGAAAGCGTATGTTACATGTGAATGTCGCACCACAAATGTACAGTTGTAGGCCAATATAGGATAAGTATACATGCGTCTGACCATATTTCTATGACCAGAAAGATAAAAAAATAAATGCCAGGCTAAGTTGTAAAATCAAGTGCGACAAGGGTTAATAACTCTATCGCACTTGATTTTTTATTGTTGAAAATATGAGTGCTACAAGAGAATTAAAAAACTCTTGTAGCACTTTTTATTTTGCCAATTGTTAAGGAAAGGTGGGCGGAAACGTGAAAAAAGGAGATAAGCGTATTACATACGCCGACAGACAGAAGATTGAAGCAATGGAGCGAACCGGGGCAAAGGTTACAGATATTGCAAAGGCGGTTGGGTTTCACAGAGCAACGATTTATAACGAATTGAAGCGTGGGGGAACACCATACCGGGCAGAAGTAGCACAGAGAAGTTTATAAATGCCAGGCGGCAGCAGTATAGAAAGGAACTCAACATGGAAGTGTGGATATTACGAGGGACAGACCCGGAAACATTGGAAGAAAAGATAAATAAGCAGTTGGAAGAGGTAAAATCACTTTTCCATACGCCAACGGTTCAGTATCAAACGGCAGTAGTGCCGCAGATGCGAGGGGATAAGGTAACGGGTTACAAGGTGGAGTATTCAGCAATGGTTGCAGTAGAAGCAAAACCGTTATTCCGGGAAGCGTAGGTGGCAGCAGATGAAAAGAAAATTAAAGGTTAATGACTTCTTTTGTGGATGCGGCGGAATGGGTATTGCATTTAAAAATGCCGGGTATGAAATAGCCGGGGCATGGGACTTTGATAAATACGCCGTGGAGAGTTACCGGGCAAACGTAGGGGACCATGTACAGAAAGCAGACATTAAGGAACTGCACCAAGCAGACATCCCACAAGCGGATGTGTGGGCGTTTGGTTTCCCATGCCAGGATTTGAGCGTTGCCGGAAAGCAACGGGGCATGATTTTAAAATGCGAGGATTGCGGCGAGGAAATAGAGATAAACCCGGAAGAGTACACGGGCAACACCATTTGTCCTAAGTGCAGCAGTAACAATTTTAAGGCGGCGAGCCGTAGCGGATGCTTCTTTGAAATGATGCGATTGCTTGAAGAAACAGAGAGAGAGAGAGAACACGCCATGCCGGCCGTTATCATTGCGGAGAACGTGCGAGGATTACGCCCGTATTTGCCCGTGTTACGCCTTGAATATGAACGCCACGGGTACACGGCACATATTGAAATGTTTAATTCAAAATATTGGAACGTGCCACAGAACCGGGACCGTTACGCAGTAGTAGGGACCAGAAATAAAAAGAACCTAACATTTACATTTCCGAAAGAGCAACACGAATTTGTACCGAAGTTATCGGATTACCTGGAAAAAGATGTACCGGAAAAATATTACTTGCCGGATGAAAAGGCACAAACCATTATAGCCCAGGCGTTAGAGAAACTAGAGGGTTTAGGAAAGTGCCATGCGTGCATTACGCCGGACCGTATCAACAAGCGGCAGAACGGACCGAGGGCAAAGGCAGAGGACGAGCCAATGTTTACACTTACCGCCCAGGATTTACACGGCGTTATCATCCTGGAAGATGAACAGACGGAAGAAAGCGTTGTTACGGACATTGCAGAGGAAACCGGGCTTTTAGACCCTAACGGTTGCGGAAAAACATTACGAGTTGGGGGGCGGAAGCATCACAAAGAAACATAACTACCAACACGTTATTGTCAATCCAGGGGGGGGCAGAGAGCAACAGAGTTTCCCATAACGGTAACGGTCAATAAGTGCGGAAGAAATGTTTTAAAAATTGCGGATGTTTCCCCGTGCCTTACCGCAAGGGATTATAAAGGGTACGCCGGAAAGAAAGACATGATAGCAGTTATAGAAGAGCGAAAGGAACAAGACAATGGAAAGAGCCAACAACCAGGGTTGCCAAATGGTGGGGATGCTTGACATAAAAGGTCAAGACCAATGCCGCCGGGTGTATTCAACGGACGGAATAGCACCAACCCTTACAACATCCGGGGGGGGGCAAAGGGAAGTGAAAATATTTGATACAAAGCGGTTGAGGGTGCGAAAGTTGACACCTAAAGAATACGGAATTTTACAAGCGTTCCCTATGGACGATTGGAAACAAGTTGTTTCAGATAGCCAGGCATATAAACAATTTGGTAACGCAGTAACTACAACGGTTTTTACCGCAATAGCGGAAGAGATAGCAAAAAGCATTTATGCAGCAGAAGAAAGCGAGGAACAAAACATGGAAGCAGAAAACAAGAATTTTACCGGAATGAATGAACCGGAAGAGAAGCCAACGGCGGAAAGCATTTTGGCAGCAGCGGAAGCAGAAGCCAAGGTGGCAGCAGAACGGGAAGAAACAACCAAAACAGCAATTCCGGCAGAGGAAACCATAACACCGAACTCATTAGCCAACGGGATGTTGCAGTTTCTTCTTGATAGCGGAATTGTAGCGAGTGCGTGCGTAACGGATGAAACAGAAAAGATGTTTGCAAAGCACATTAAAGAAGAATTGGACGGAATAACGATTGGGGAAACACCGGAGATATTGAGAGATTGGGAAGCGGCACAAAACGCCGTCAATGATATGCTTTCAAAATATGCACCGGGCGGATATATGGGGAAAATCATTTATCCATTACTTACCCCATTAAAAGAGCGGTTGGAAGCCGGAGAAAGAACACCGGATTTATACAACGCCATTGTAGAAGCCACAAGGTAGGTGCGGCGTATGACATTGGCGGACATTGTGGGCGTTATGTCCGGCCCGGACCGTGTGCGGATTACAAAAGGCAGAGTGGAATTATTTGCCGGATATTTGGGTAATTTGGTACACATGGCAGAATATGAAGCACTTATGGCGGAAGAGGTCACACGGATAAAAGAAAAAGTGGACATAACCCATAAAAGGTATAAGGAATTGGGACTAATGCAGCCGTTACACCCGGAAGAAACACCAAATTACAGTTTTTCAGATTTGCAGTTGACTATATACAGGGAAATCATATTGAAAAGCGAGGAATAACACATGGAAGAAAAAACAATGATGCCTATTAACAATCAGATTGAGCCGGATTTTTTAGAACACATCAAAAGCACATTTAAGCGGTGGAGAGATTTAAACACCCAGGGCGTGACGATTGGGGCAAGGGAATTAAGTAATTTTGCCTTTACATTAAAAGGTGCATCCATGAATAGCCATTTGGGATTTAAGTACAATTTCAACCCACGGGGAACGGATGCAGACGGAAACCCGGCAATCACATTAAAACTTTATACCAAACCGGAGCAGATGAACCCGGCAGCAGATAGGCCGGTATATGAATTTGCAGCCCCTTACATGGTTTAGGATGCAGCAGTACAGAAAGCGAGGGAACACAACATGATGCAGAAATTAAAAGAAGAAATCACGGCAGCAGCCAACAGAGAATTAAACCGGGCAAATGAGCAATTCCCGTTATTTACATCAAAACATGAGGGCGTGGCGGTTGCCTATGAGGAATTGGAAGAGAGCAAAGAAGCCCTTGAAGAGTTAGAAGCATCCTTTAAGTGCTTATGGGATGATGTGAGAGGGAAAGAAACGCCTTGTTATCTGAAAGAAGAGATAACACCGCTTAAAATCGCAGATTACGCAATTAACCTTGCGTGCGAAGCCGTACAGACGGCCGCTATGCTTATGAAATATGAAATGAGCCTTAACCCGGCAGTAGAAAGCGAGGACGAATAATGGCAATATACGCAATTGATTTTGATAACACATTGGCTATTACCCGTTTCCCGGAAATTATAGCCCCAAACAAAAAAATGGTTGCTTTTGCAAAAGCGGTAAAAGCCCAGGGACACCAAATAATATTGTGGACAAGCAGAGCCGGGGCAGACCTGGAAAATGCCGTGGAGTGGTGCAGATTGCAAGGACTTGTATTTGATGCCGTGAATGAGCCGTTACCGGAGCAGATAAAGCGGTGGGGCAATGATACAAGAAAAATCTATGCGGATTATTACATAGACGATAAGAACATGACAATAGCCCAAGTGGAAAGCACCATGAACCAAATAAAAGAGATTATGGAAGAAATAGCAGAATGAGAGGTAAAAGGAAATGAGTAAAAAAATCGAGGAAACAATTGTAATCAGAAACGAAAAAATGTCCTATGCGGTTCGCTTATGCTCAAAATTAGAGGGAGAGGGTTCACGGCTTGAAAATAGAAACCCGTATATGGTAGTAGAGGACGGGAAAATAAAGTATTTGGATAGTCTATACGGAAACAAAAGCGAGTTTAACTTTAATGATGAAGTTCATGCAGTTGCAAAAGAAATTTTCATAAGCGGTTTAAGAACGGCCATTAAAGAAGAAATATTGAGATTAAAACAATTATAACTTGTTTTAAATGAAATGGGCCTTACGGAGTGCATAGGAAACACATTAGAAGAAAGTGCAACATTCTTACAAAGAGTTAAAGGCTTTATAGGACAAAGAGATTAACACAGAAAGCGAGGGAACACAACATGATGCAGACGGCAGCAGTACAGAAGATAAGCGAACCGAATAGCCCATATAAAGCAATGTTGGACCGAGCCTATATGATAGGCTACACGGATGCCATGAACCAGGAGAGAAAAAAGTATTTTGCCATGCAGAAGTTAAACGGCGTTGCATTGCTGATTTTCACGGCCGTAGCAATCAAGATTTTAGAGGGGGATGCAACAATAGCGTTTATAACCGTTCCTTTAGGGTTATCCATGCTTTTATCCAAAGAAATGTTGATTATCAATAAATATTATTGGAAATGTGAGGAAAAGGCGGAAAGAGGGGTGCAGTAATGAAGTTTGTTATCCAGGGATTAAAGTACGATACGGATAAAATGAAGAAAATAGCGAATGTGAAGAAATGGTATGAAACCAATAGCCCACTTGTTAAGGCAATTTACGGAAATAGAGAAGTAGGAACTACATACGATTGTGAATTGTGGAGAAGTGAAAAAGGAAATTGGCTTTTGACGCATACAGAGGACTACAACAAGAAAGTAGGACACGCCATAACAGAAGAGGAAGCAAAAAGCCTTTTAATGAGATATGCACCGGATATTTACGAAACAGAGTTTGAAGAAATACCGGAAGCATAGAAAAAGCGAACCCCTATTGCAAAGGTGGGGACCTAAAACAATAGGGGTTGGAACTCAACAAAGAGAGTATAGCACAATATATAGTGTTTGTAAATGTGGTTTTTCTATATATAGGAAGAAACCGCATTGGAAAGGTTGGTTTTACATGGTCACAAGGGTTATTACCATAATTGCAGCAGTTACGGCAACGGGATTTTTCACGCTTGCCGCTTTATGGTTCATAGGATTTTTGAAAGTCCGCCAGGCATGGGCGTGGCTTTTTGAAGATTGGGACCGTAGATTTTAATTTTTTTGACGGTGCAACCGGGTTTAGCCGTCCTTGTAATGGGCCTTAACATATCAACCATTATAGAAATATATGTTTTATATCTGCCTGGATAGGTGGGTTTTAGATAGATAAGTGAAAAGGTGGGGCAATGGGTAAAAGATATTATGACAATTACGATTATGAGGAAGCATACAAGGAGCAGTGCAAGAAGTTAGAGGAAGCAGAAATGGAAAGGTGGATGAAAGAGGGGTGGGTAAACTGCCTATACAGAACATCCACATACAAAAGCACCAATACAAAGAGCAACACAACATTGCTTGAAAGTATGGTGTACCCGTCCTTTAAATTCAAAGCAGATATGCCAAAGACGGAAAAGAAGAGAGAAACAAGCCCGTCACAATCAAACCTCAACGATAAGAACGCAAGACGGTATTTAATCCGTTTAGCCAATATCAATTTTGGAAAAGGGGATATATGGGCTACGTTTGGTTGGAATAATGGGTTATTGCCGAAAACCTACGAGGATGCAAAAAAAGATGTGGTTAATTTCATACGCCGCATAAACCGCAAGCGTAAAAAGTTAGGGTTAGAAAATGCAAAGTATATTTACATAATCGCATTTGAGGAATACACACGCCCACATTTTCATTTACTCATATCCGGCGGAATAGACCGTGACGAGTTAGAAAGAATGTGGGGAAAGTGCGATAGACCAAACACCAGGAACATAAGCCCGGACGAGAATTTTTTATTAACCGGACTTGCTACATACATAACACAGAACCCACACGGAACAAAGCGTTGGTGTCCGTCCAAGAATTTGAAAAAACCGGATGAACCAAAACGCAGTTACTCAAAATTCAGAAAAGCAAAGGTGGAGAAAATGGCCTTTGATAGTAGCGTGTTACAAGCAGAAATGGAAAAGGCATATCCGGGCTTTACGTTCCTGGATGCAGAGGTAAAGCACAACGGAGTAAACGCAGCCTTTTACATATACGCCCGTATGGTTAAAAAGGGCGAGAAGCCGAAAGGCAAGCCACAAAAAAGAAAGCGAGGGAACAAAGCATGAAAATTATTTGCACATTAAACCTAAAGGGCGGATGTGCCAAGACCACAACGGCGGTCAGTATGGCGGAATTATTAGCAACCGGGTTTAAATCAAAGCGTGGAGCAGTTGAGCCGGGAAAAGTCCTTTTGTTCGACAATGACAAACAAGGAAACGCAAGCCGCTTATTTAATCAATACCTGGGGGACACAGAAGCCCCGGCGGCAGCAGTATTAAAAAGAGCCACATTCCGGGGAAACACAATAAGACACACGAAAATTGAGAATTTGGACATTGTACCATGCAATTATTTTATGGAGTTGGCGGAATTGGAGATTAAGGCGGACACGGAAACGCCACAACATGACAGATACCGCCGGGCATTTGAAGAATTAAAAAATACGCCGCCATTTGGAAATTATGATTACTGCATCATAGACAACGCACCGGATTTAGGCATGAATGTAATAAACGCTCTTGTGGCAGCGGATGAAATTGTTATACCCGTGAATTTAGATTGCTATTCCCTGGACGGATTGGAAGAATTGGTGGACCAGGTAAACAATGTTAGGCAGTTGAACCGAAAAGCCCACATTGCCGGGGTGCTTATTACGGACTATGAGAAATCAGACACAAGCGAAGCGGCGGAAACATGGTTGAGAGAAAAAAGCGGATTGCCCGTATTTAATACAATCATACGCCATTCCAAGAAAGTAAAAGACAGTACATTTTACCACAAAACGCCAATAGCCTATTGCGTGAGAAGCGGAGCGGCACAAGGATATAAAAATTTCATCCTGGAATACATGAATAAACCACACATGGCAGCAGAGCAGAAAGAGAGGGGATAACATGGGATTTAATATTATGGACCTTATGAACGGGGCAACCAGGGCAGCAGTTGAGGGCGTAGACAACTACGAAGCAATAACCCTTAACCTGGACGAAATCAAAGTTACGAAGCACAACCGTTATAGCATGGACGATTTGGAAGAATTGGCAACATCAATTCTTATGGACGGATTGCAAGAGCCGTTAATCATTGGCCGGGTAAACGGGGAGTATCTTCTTTCCGGTGGACATAGACGGCGTGAAGCCCTTGTTATTTTGCAGAACGAGGGACACACGGAGATTACGCAGAACATCCCGTGCCGCTTTAAGGACATGACGGAAACGCAATTTAGATTATCCTTGCTAATCGGCAATACCTTTAACCGAAAAATGACCGATTACGATTTGATGAACCAGGCGGCGGATTGGAAAGAGGTATTGACCCAGGCGAG
>OHXY01000471.1_pt1 | contig 9717 bp, 6 predicted proteins | sample 1580161 | NCBI WGS metagenome assembly OHXY01 (sample SAMEA3882505, study PRJEB24775) | human gut metagenome | biome: human-associated habitat; feature: intestine environment; material: feces | place: Netherlands | collected 2009/2010 | reverse complement strand
AAAAGTAACTTTTAAGAACCATCGAAAACAAAAAGCTAAGGTAACTATTCAGAACCACTGAGAAAAATATAAATCGAGGAATTATCATGAAAAAAATATCAATACTTGGTTCAACCGGCTCTATCGGAACACAGACACTTGATGTGATAAGAGAGCATGGCGATATGCAGGTTATGGCACTTTCCTGTGGCAGAAATCTCTCCCTTATAGAGAAACAGGCAAGGGAATTTAAGCCACAGTTTGTCAGTGTAAGTGATGAAAACGATGCCAAAAAGCTCGGTATGCTTGGAATACGCCCGACAATTGCCGCAATAAAGGCAAAAAAGACCATTGCACTTGCAAATAAGGAGACTCTCGTTACAGCAGGACATATCATAATACCGCTCGCAAAGGAATATGGCGTGTCCATACTTCCGGTGGATAGTGAGCACAGTGCCATCTTCCAGTCACTGCAAGGGAACTCAATGAACCCAATTAAAAAAATTCTTCTGACAGCATCCGGAGGTCCGTTCAGAGGCAGAAAGCTCTCTGAGCTTGAGAGTATAAGGGTGGAGGACGCACTAAAGCATCCTAACTGGTCAATGGGTCAAAAAATCACTATTGATTCATCAACCATGGTCAATAAAGGGCTTGAGGTGATTGAAGCAAAATGGCTTTTTGATGTCGATTTGTCGCAGATTCAGGTTGTAGTGCATCCTCAGAGTGTCATTCACTCGGCTGTTGAGTATGCGGATGGAGCAGTTATAGCACAGCTTGGCACTCCTGATATGCGTATACCTATACAGTATGCACTGTATTATCCAAGCAGACCGGCTCTTTCAGGTGACAGACTTGATCTCTTTAAGCTTAAGGATCTGACCTTTGAGGCACCGGATCTTGATACCTTTAAAGGGCTTGCTCTCGCCATGAAGGCTGCAAGGGCAGGAGGCAATATTCCTACGGCCTTCAATGCTGCAAACGAGAGAGCAGTGGCACTGTTTTTGAATAAAAAGATTAAATATCTGGAAATAATCGATATAATCGAGGCATGTATGGAAAATGCATCATTTATTGAAAATCCTTCAGTGGATGAGATACTTGATACAGAGCAGTGCGCATATGACTATATCAGTAAAAGGTGGTAATTTTGAACATTATTAGTATTATTATTGCAATCATATTATTCAGCATCATAGTAATTTTTCACGAGCTCGGACATTTCTGGCTTGCTAAAGCAAATGGCATAAAGGTCAATGAATTTTGTCTGGGTCTTGGACCGACTCTTTTTGGAGTGCAGCGTGGAGAGACCAAATACTCCATAAAGATGCTTCCGTTTGGTGGAGCATGTATCATGGAGGGAGAAGATGAAAGCTCAGGTGATGACAGGGCGTTCAACAACAAATCAGTGTGGGCGCGCATAAGCGTTGTTTTCGCGGGACCGTTTTTTAATTTTATCATGGCATTTATTTTTGCTCTCATTATTATCTGCTCTGTAGGCTATGACAGTCCGAAGCTTGCCGGTGTTATTGAGGGCTATGCGGCTGAGGAGGCCGGTATCAAGGCCGGTGATGAGATTGTAAAGCTGAACAATACGAATATACACTTTTACCGCGAGATAAGCCTCTACTCGATGCTTCACGAAGGTGAAACAGTTGATGTGACCTATCTTAGGGATGGCAAAAAGCACACCACCACATTGAAGCCTAAATATGACGAGACAACAAAGAGGTATCTGTACGGCTTTAACGTGTCGGGAGAGCGTACAAAGCCCGGCTTTGGAAAGGCGCTGCTTTATAGCTGCTACGAGGTGAAATACAACATCTATACAACAATAGAGGGGCTTAAAATGCTCTGTACCGGGGCTGCATCTGTAAATAACTTAAGCGGACCTGTAGGCATTGTAAAGAACATGGGAGACACCTATGAGCAGGCAGTTTCGATGTCAGGAGTATGGCTTGGCATACTAAATATGCTAAACTGGGGCGTGCTGATTTCTGCAAACCTCGGTGTGATGAACCTGCTGCCACTGCCGGCACTTGATGGTGGCAGACTTGTATTTTTGATAGTTGAAGCCATAAGAAGAAAGAGAGTAGGCCCTGAGAAGGAGGGCTATGTGCATCTCGTTGGCATAGTGCTTTTACTTCTTCTGATGGTTGTTGTCATGTTCAATGATATCAAAAAGCTAATAGTCTGATTCTATAACAGATTGGAGATATACACATGGAGACAAAAATAGTAAAAATCGGAAATAAAGTAATCGGTGGAGGTAATCCGATTCTCATACAGTCAATGACAAATACAAAGACTGAGAATGTGGCTGACACAGTTGCACAGATAAACGCACTGACAGACTTAGGCTGTGATATAATCCGGTGTGCTGTGCCTACGATAGAGGCTGCAAAGGCACTTAAGGATATTAAGAAACAAATCAGCATACCGCTTGTTGCGGATATACACTTTGATTACAAGCTTGCAATAGCTGCGATTGAAAACGGAGCCGACAAAATCCGAATCAATCCCGGCAACATAGGAAGCGCTGAAAGGGTAAAGGCTGTGGTAGATGTAGCAAAGGAGAGAAATATTCCTATCCGCGTCGGTGTAAACAGTGGCTCTCTTGAAAAAGACCTGGTAGAGAAATATCATGGTGTGACAGCAGAGGGACTTGTGGAGAGTGCTCTGGACAAGGTAAAGCTCATAGAGGATATGGGGTATGACAATCTTGTCATAAGCATCAAATCATCAGATGTCATGATGTGTGTTAAAGCACATGAGCTTATTTCAGATAAAACCAATCATCCGCTCCATGTGGGTATCACAGAGGCAGGTACAATAATAAGCGGCAATATAAAGTCTGCTATCGGACTTGGACTGATACTAAACCAGGGCATCGGTGATACAATACGTGTATCTCTCACTGGAAGCCCTCTCGAGGAAATAAAGTCTGCCAAGCTCATTTTAAGAACTCTTGGTCTTAGAAAGGGTGGCATAGAGGTTGTTTCATGTCCTACCTGCGGCCGCACACAGATAGATCTTATCGGGCTTGCAAATCAGGTGGAGACAATGGTTTCAGGATATGACCTTGACATAAAGGTTGCTGTCATGGGTTGTGTGGTAAACGGACCGGGTGAAGCAAAGGAAGCAGATCTTGGCGTGGCCGGAGGAATCGGCGAGGGTCTTATCATAAAGCACGGTGAGGTATTTAAAAAGGTGCCTGAGAGCGAGCTTTTGGGCGCATTGAAATATGAGCTTGACCATTGGGGTGAATAATTTTGACAAAGACATTTAAGGAAGTTTTCCCTACACTTAAGCTGGACAAGGATATGGAGAATCTGCTGGAAACTGCAGATGTCACCAGAATTTCCGTAAACCATGCAAGAGATTTTTACAAAATATATGTAAAAGCAAAACGCCTTATTTTCAAAAAAAATATCTGGAAGCTAGAGGAAAGCATAAAAAAACAGATATTTAAAAGTAAAGATATTACAGTAAAAATTATAGAGTCTTACGAGTTGTCTTCGCAGTACACACCGAAGACTCTTTTTGATGTCTATTTTGACAGTATTCTTGACGAAATAAACAGTCACAGTGTGCTTTTGTACAATCTGCTGCGCACCTCAAAGTGGAGCTTTACCGACGATACACATGCCACAGTCACACTTGAGGAGACAATAATCGCAAAGACCAGAGGCAATACGGTCATAGAATTTCTTGAGAAGGTGTTCTGCGAGCGCTGTGGGATGGATTTTATCGTTAATCTGCAGTACGAAAAACCAAAAATCAGCAAATACCGTCAGAATGCTGACAAGCAGATTGAGCAGGAAGTGCAAAATATTGTCGCCCGCACTAAATTTGCCATGGCAAAAGATAACGGTGATGAAGATGCTAAAGTGGCTGTCGATGACGGTGCAATGTTTGTAGGAGGCAGTGATAATGCATCCGGTACAATAAATGATAGTAAAACTGAGGCAACTAAAGTTTCAAACAGGAAAAAAGAGGCAAAAACAGACTCTGACAGCAATTCAAGGAATAATTCGGCCGGCACTGATAAAAAGCCTGAGAAGAAATTTGAAAAGAAATTTGAGAAGAAGTTCGAGCGCAAGGGAGATTTCAGACGTAAATATGACAATGACCCTGATATCGTGTACGGAAGAAGCTTTGATGATGAGGAGATGTCCATTGAAAAGATTGACGGTCCTATCGGTGAGGTTACAATAAAGGGCAAGATCCTTACGGTTGAATCCCGCGAAATCAGAAACGAAAAGACCATCATTATGTTTGCGGTCACTGATTTCACAGACACCATCATGCTCAAGCTCTTTGTCAGAAATGATGACGTAGCAGATATTCTTGCATATATTGCCCCAGGCAATTTTGTTAAGGCAAAGGGAGTTGTGACTGTAGATAAATATGACAGTGATTTGTCAATAAGCTCAATAGTCGGACTTAAAAAAATACCTGACTTTACCTCAAAGAGGGAGGATACTGCTGCCGAAAAACGTGTTGAGCTTCACTGTCACACCAAGATGAGTGACATGGATGGCGTGTCTGACGTAAAGGATATTGTGAAATGTGCAATGCGCTGGGGACACAAGGCCATTGCTATTACGGACCACGGTGATGTGCAGGCATTCCCTGATGCTAACCATACTGTGGATGACAAATTCAAGGTCATTTACGGTGTGGAAGCATATCTGGTCGATGATACAAAGGATATTGTGGAGAATGCAGCCGGTCAGTCGCTAGATGACAAGTACGTGGTATTTGATATAGAGACAACAGGCTTTTCTCCGGAAAAGAATAAAATCATAGAAATAGGTGCGGTGAAGGTCATCGGTGGCGAGATTGTAGACCGCTATTCCACATTTATAAACCCTGAGGTACCTATTCCGTTCAGGATTGAGGAGCTCACTTCGATAAGGGATGACATGGTTATCACATCGCCAACAGTGGATGTCATACTGCCACAGTTTATGGAGTTTTGCAAGGACTGCATCATGGTCGCCCACAACGCTGACTTTGATATGAGCTTTATAAAGCGAAACTGCGCGCTGCTTGGCATGGAGTGTAATCCTACTATTGTGGACACGGTGGCTCTTGCGAGAGTGCTTCTGCCACAGCTAAACAGATTTAAGCTGGATACAGTGGCCAAGGCTCTAAACATCTCGCTTGACCATCATCACAGAGCGGTGGATGATGCCGCATGTACCGCAGAGATATTTGTCAAATTCATAGAAAAGCTAAAGGACAGGGGCATATCAAGCTTAGATGAGGTAAATGCCCTGGCAAAATCATCTGTTGAGATGATAAGGAAGATGCCTACATACCATGCCATCATTCTTGCAACCTGTGACCAGGGGCGTACCAATCTCTACAGGCTTATCTCACTGTCACACATCAAGTATTATAATAAGAGACCGAGAATACCAAAATCAGAATTTAACAAGTATCGTGATGGGCTTTTAATAGGCTCAGCCTGTGAGGCAGGAGAGCTTTACAGGGCTATTTTAAACGGAAGACCACAGGAGGAAATCACAAGACTTGTGAATTTTTATGATTACCTGGAGATACAGCCTCTTGGCAACAACGCATTTATGATACGTGACGAGGATTCCGATATTGCTTCAAACGATGACCTTATCGATATAAATAAGCGAATCGTAAAGCTTGGAGAGGAATTTGGAAAGCTGGTTGTTGCAACCTGTGACGTACATTTCTTAAATCCCGAGGACGAGGTATACCGTCGTATTATCATGGCCGGTAAGGGCTTTAAGGATGCAGATGAGCAGGCTCCGCTTTACTTAAGGACCACAGAGGAAATGCTAAAGGAGTTTGAATATCTCGGAAGCAAAAAGGCTGAGGAGGTAGTTATCACCAATACCAATAAGATAGCAGACATGTGTGAGCGTATCTCACCGGTCAGACCTGATAAATGTCCGCCGGTTATCGAAAACTCTGACGGCATGCTTCGTGAAATCTGCTATAACAAGGCAAACAGGATGTACGGAGATCCGCTGCCGCCTATAGTTAAGGAGCGTCTTGACAGAGAGCTTAACTCCATTATTTCAAACGGCTATGCCGTAATGTACATCATCGCACAGAAGCTTGTGTGGAAATCAAATGAGGATGGCTATCTGGTTGGCTCGCGAGGCTCCGTAGGAAGCTCGTTTGTTGCAACCATGTCAGGTATCACAGAGGTTAATCCGCTGCATGCTCACTATTTGTGTACACACTGCAAATACAGTGATTTTGATTCACCAGAGGTACAGGCATTTTCAGGCCGTGGTGGCTGTGATATGCCGGATAAGCTCTGTCCAAAGTGCGGAAGACCTTTAAGCAAGGAGGGCTTTGATATTCCGTTTGAAACCTTCCTCGGTTTCAAGGGAAACAAGGAGCCGGATATCGATCTGAACTTCTCCGGTGAGTATCAGTCAAAGGCACACAAATATACCGAGGTTATTTTCGGAGAGGGCCAGACCTTTAAAGCCGGAACCATAGGTACACTTGCTGACAAGACCGCATTTGGATACATTAAAAACTATTATGAGGAGCGCGGTATCAGAAAGCGAAATTGCGAGATAGACAGGATAGTGCAGGGCTGTGTCGGTGTTCGACGTACTACGGGACAGCATCCGGGTGGTATAGTTGTGCTGCCGATGGGTGAGGAGATTAATACCTTTACTCCTGTACAGCATCCTGCGAATGATATGACCGTTGACATCACGACAACGCATTTTGACTACCATTCAATCGATCACAACCTGTTAAAGCTCGATATACTTGGACACGATGATCCTACCATGATTCGTATGCTGCAGGATCTGACAGGTGTTGACCCAACAAAGATTCCGCTTGACGACAAGGCTGTCATGTCACTGTTTCAGAACACCTCCGCTTTGGGCATAGAGCCTGAGGATATCGATGGATGTCCGCTTGGAGCTTTAGGTATACCGGAGTTTGGTACCGATTTTGCCATGGGCATGCTCCTTGATACAAAGCCAAAGGAGTTTTCTGACCTCATTCGTATCGCCGGATTATCACACGGTACCGACGTATGGCTTGGCAATGCACAGACTCTTATCGAGGAAGGCACAGCTACCATTTCAACCTGTATCTGTACCAGAGATGATATTATGACATATCTGATTTCCATGGGACTTGAATCTGAGGAAGCCTTCAACATCATGGAGAAAGTGCGAAAGGGCATTATTGCCAAGGGCAAATGTCCTCAGTGGCCACAGTGGAAGGAGGATATGAAGGCACACGGTGTACCTGACTGGTATATCTGGTCATGCGAGAAAATCAAGTACATGTTCCCTAAGGCCCATGCTGCGGCATACGTTATGATGGCATGGAGAATCGCCTACTGTAAGGTTTTTTATCCGCTTGCATACTACGCAGCATACTTTTCAATCCGTGCCACAGGCTTTTCATATGAGCTTATGTGTCAGGGAAAGGACCGACTCGAAAACTACATGAAGGACTATAAGAAAAGAAAAGACACGCTGTCAAACAAGGAGCAGGATGTATTTAAGGACATGCGTATCGTACAGGAGATGTATGCCAGAGGCTTTGATTTCATGCCTCTTGATATATACAGGGCTCACCCTAACCGTTTCCAGATAATTGACGGTAAGCTCATGCCGGCCATAAACAGTATTGACGGACTAGGCGACAATGCCGCTATTTATATTTCGGAAGCGGCAAAGGACGGACCATTCCTCTCAAAGGACGATTTCAGGGAGAGAACTCATGTATCGCGAACAGCCGTAGACCTCATGTCAGATTTGGGACTGCTTGGTTCACTGCCGGAGTCAAACCAGCTTTCACTTTTCGATTTCGGAGCATAATCCGGCAGTTTAGCATAAAACATATACTTTAACAATAATAAAAATCCACTACTCATTGACAGACTAATAAATCTGTAAATAGGGTAGTGGATTTTGCGTATAATATGTATTGATTTTAAATATTAAATCTTATTTTAATTTTCTTCAATAAAATCTATCTGATACTCATCCATGTACTTGATACGTGCAAGTGAGTAAACCTCATAGCCCTGCTCGTTGATCTTTCTTCTGCCAGGCTGGAATGACTTCTCAATAAGGATTCCTATACCGGCAACTGTAGCATGAGCCATGCGAAGAAGTCTGATGGCACCTGTAGCAGCCTCTCCGTCAGCCATGAAATCATCAATCAAAAGAATATTGTCATCCTCTGAGATAACATCGCGTGAGAGTGTAAGCTCATAGCTCTTCTCTGTTGTAAATGAAGTAACCTGTGTCTGATATAAATCATTATGTAACGTCTTTGAAGGCTGCTTCTTTAAAATAACAAGCGGTACATTCATCTTGGCTGCTGCCATAAGTGCCGGAGCAATTCCTGAGCTCTCTATTGTGACAACCTTTGTGATTCCCTTATCGGCAAAGTGATTTGCGAAATCCTCACCGATGTGCTCCATAAGCACCGGATCCACCTGATGGTTGATAAATTTGTTGACCTTTAAGATATTTGTGCCAATAACCTGGCCATCCTTGAGAATTCGATCTTGCAGTTCTTTCATTTTGTTCACCTCATAAAAAATAAATTGTTATTATTATAGCACTATTCTTCGACAATATCACTATAAATTTTAGAATAAATTTCTTCAACCATATGATCGAGGAAGCTTTCCTCAAGCAGGCTGTATTTTTCAGTAATGACTGATGTGATAAGCTCAGCTCTTTTGTAGTATAAATCACCCGAGCAGGCATCTCCTTTTTCACCCGATGACGCTAAAGTCATAAGCTCGTCCTTATGAGTGACGGTCACGTATTCCATGATTTCCTTTTCGAGGGAATTATTCCGGTCAATTTTTTTTGAAATGTCTTTTAGCTCCATAAATGACTTCATTCCTATGATAAAAAATATCAAGAAAACAAGCCCCATTACGATAGAAACCATGAGCTTGTTTACCGAGTCTAAAGCGGCAAGCTTTATAACTCCTGTATCAAGCAGCACAATAGCAATAAGCCCTATCGCACCGACTGCGGTGAAGCACTGTCCGGTTGCTTTTGTATCCTCGTATCGTTTTTGTTCATCAACGTATATTTTCATACGGCCTCCATATTGTTTAATTATAGTTATATGTTATAATGAAACGATGAAAATTACAATATTATGTGTAGGAAAAGTTAAAGAAAAATTTTATAGAGATGCAATTGCTGAGTATTCAAAGCGCCTAAGCCGTTACTGTAAGCTTGAAATCACTGAGGTTTCCGATGAAAAGACAAGCGAACAGGCCACACAGACAGAGATAGACATCGTAAAAAATAAAGAAGGTGAGAGGCTTCTTAAAAATATAAAAGACGATGCATATGTATTTTGTCTGGCGATAGATGGAAAGCAGCTTGATTCGGTTGAGCTGTCACAGAAGATGGATAAGCTTATGACAGGCGGCAAAAGTCATCTTGTTTTTGTAATAGGAGGCTCTCTCGGGCTGTCCGATGATGTATTAAAGTGCGCTGACTATAAGCTTTCATTTTCTAAAATGACATTCCCCCATCAGCTCATGCGCGTAATTTTACTGGAGCAGATTTACAGGTCGTTTCGCATCAGCAATAATGAGCCGTACCACAAATAACCGGCATAATTCAGCCTAAATAAACATATGTTAATATATGAAGATGCAAAAAGTAACTGATTCGTTCGAGCTTCCAAAGGACATAGTGCTAGGGCTTCCAATTGTAACAGCATATGGTT
>OHXY01000468.1_pt1 | contig 9728 bp, 9 predicted proteins | sample 1580161 | NCBI WGS metagenome assembly OHXY01 (sample SAMEA3882505, study PRJEB24775) | human gut metagenome | biome: human-associated habitat; feature: intestine environment; material: feces | place: Netherlands | collected 2009/2010 | reverse complement strand
GCGAAGCATATTGCATATCTGGATAAAATCGGGATGCTGCGTTATAATCAAATGTACTGTGTCTCCCGTCCAAATCGTCTTGTATTCTGGCCCGACGGGAAAATTGGAAAATGTACTGCGGCTCTTAACCGTCCTCAACCCCAGTTAGAATGAAGCCGTTCAAAAAAGACGGTATGATCGATCCAGAAGTTCAGCATCTTTAGATGTCTTCTGCCCTGAAACCTGATTGCTGTGGCAACCAGAATGTTTTGGTGATAAGCGCAAAGCTCAGTTCGATCATGTGTACGAGTTGACGCCCGCATCTGCTATTGCCTGAAGCCGGGAGGCAACGCGATAGCCGGAAGAATCCAAAGAAACCGCGCCGGGGTTTCGTGGCACACGACTTTGGTTACAAAGTCTAGTGTGTTACACCTTGGTTCCGGCTGATGCGGAAAAGGGGCTGCGAGAGGCTCCGGCAAGCACCTGTTCTGCGGCAGAAGGATGTGCAGATGGGCGTTGCTATTGACAGTCTCCGCCCACCCAGCGCAGGCTTGCAGAGGAACCAATGGTGTACGTTCTCCTTCCTGCCGCAGCAGCGTTTTTCCCTATAAGCCGCAAGGTAAATAATCAGCGTCTGTATTTGCCCCGCATCCCGGCCTTTGTGCGGTGCTTTAACATAGAGGATTTATTGAACACTCGCAGCAAGGTCATCTGTTCTTCTTTCGTCAGCTTGGAATAGTCGATGCCGATCTGTCCCATCAGGACATTCATCTTCTTTTCCAACGGGGAACCTTCAAACTTCTGTGCATCTTCAAGCTGCTTCCTCGCTTGTTCGATCGCTGCACCGTCCGATGTAGTCTTATCGGTCACATGTGCCGCTTTGATCTGCTTCAGGATCGCCGCCAGCTCATCGTAGAGGATCTGCCCGAAATATTCGTCCTCGTTGATCTGCGCCGCCTTCAGCGTCCGCATGGTCAGGCCCTCTGTATCGGCATGGTATCGCTTTTCCAGCTCCTGCCGGGTGGCTTCTACCATGGCATTCATGTCCCGGATGCGGTCACTGACCAGCCCGTCCACACAGATCTCAAGGTCGGTCATCCACCGGGAAAAATCGGGATGTTCCAAAAGTTCACACAGCAGCCGATGATTGAAATTCCCATTCCTTAATACGTCCACTGCGCCATCGCTCAGATGCAAGTCCGAAAGGACTGCATCTGGGCGTTTTTTGTTTTCCGTCACACCCAGCAGATAGTCCGTGGTCACACCATAGAACTCAGCCAGCGTTGTCACCGCATAAATGCTGAGGTCGGTCACATCGTCACTCTCGTATTTCGACAATGCCGATTTGGACAGACCCGTCTGCTCTGCCAGCGTTTCCAGCTTCAGACTCCGCTCCACACGCAGGTCTTTGAGCCGTTCTCCCAGTGTCAGCTTGATGTTCATGGTCGCACCTCCGATGTTTTTTGCACAGTATACCACTTCCGGCGGTTCCTGTCCATAAGCGTGGAATTTTGCAGTTTCTGCACCTGTTTTCCGACATTATGGATATACGGCACAGCAGCCATGGAGGTGCTATCCTATAGACAGAAGGAAAACATATCACTCCCCAGCAGCGAACATATTAAGGGCTTCCCGCGAAAGCCCTCTGAAATATCTTTCATAACAGAACCTTGAGAACAGAATGACCGTCCGAACTGCCCAGACCGCCAAGACCTCCCATCGGGGGAGCGAGCGCCCTGCATAGGGCCGACACAGAGTCCAAAAAGATTTCCTGTCGGGAGGCAGCAAGGGAGACCGGCTTTGAACGTGGCAGGGATCAAATTGATCCGTGCCAGAGCCCTTGACCAAAGGAGAAATTTTGAGTTTATATCAAAAGATCAAGTCCGCCATCACCGTTCGGCAGGTGGGAGAGATGTACGGCATGGAGCCCGACCGCCATGGCATGGTGTGCTGTCCGTTCCATTCTGACAGCGACCCCAGCATGAAGCTGAACGACACCTATTATTACTGTTTTGGCTGTGGGGCCAACGGAGATGCCATCGACCTCACCGCCAAGCTGTTCGACCTGAACCCCCGGCAAGCCGCCGAGAAGCTCGCAAGTGACTTCGGGCTTGACCCGGACAAGCCGCCCGCCAATGCCATCGCCCTGCCGCCGCCCAAGCGTGGCCTGACGGACGAGCAGTGGGCAGACATCGCCTACTGCCTGCGGGTGCTGACCGATTATCTTGACCTGCTGCACGACTGGCGAGAGCGTTACAAGCCCGCCAGCCCGGAAGAACCGCTGGACGAGCGGTTCGTGGAAGCCCTCCACATGACCGAGACCATCGAGCACCTGACGGACTGCGTTGCATTTGGGACGCCCCAGCAGAAGGCCGATGCCGCTGCACGGCTGCTGTCTGGGTCGTACCTGCTGATGCTGGAGGAGCGCACCGACCGCCTTGCTCTGGCAAAGTGTGCCTGACGATTCATTCACCTAAAGTGGTGCTTATCATTATGATAAACACCACTTTACTTTTTTATAGGAGAACTACCACATGAAGAAAAACATTTCCCGCAACCCCTTATGGCCGGACTGGTACAACGGCAAGAAAATTGACGAAGTCCAGTTTGGCCGTGCCTTTCTGGAACAGTGGCCGCTGAAATGCGTCAACGGAACGCTGTACACGCTGGACGGCCCGGTGGAGGACGAAAGCGAGATCAAGCAGCGCATCTTGGAGAACATCGAGGAATATGTCACCTCCGGCCTGTCCAAAAAGGTCACCAACATTCTGGAGACCATCAAGCTGCTGGCCTTTTCCGACCCGTTCCCCATCGAACAGGACTGCATCCACCTCCAGAACGGCGTGTACCATCTGCCGGACGGCTCTTTTCAGGAGAGCCGCCTGTTCTGCCAGAACCGCCTGCCTGTGAAGTATGACCCCAAAGCCGCCAGCCCTGACCGCTGGCTGACCTTCCTGCACGAGCTGCTGGACGATGCCGACATCCCCACCTTGCAGGAGTATCTGGGCTACTGCCTGATCCCCAGCACCAAGGGGCAGAAGATGATGCTCATTGTCGGCAAGGGCGGCGAGGGCAAGTCCCGCATCGGGCTGGTGCTCAAGCGGCTCATGGGAGATGCCGCCAGCAACGGCAGCGTCCAGAAAGTGGAGAACAACCGTTTTGCCCGTGCCGATCTGGAACGCCGCCTGCTGATGATCGACGATGATATGGATATGAACGCCCTGCCCAAGACCAACTATATCAAGACCATCGTGACCGCCGAAGCCAAGCTGGACTTGGAGCGCAAGGGTGTCCAGAGCTACCAGCGGGACATTTACGCCCGGTTCCTCTGCTTCGGCAACGGTGCGCTGACCTCGCTGTACGACCATTCGGACGGCTTCTTCCGCCGTCAGCTCATCCTGACCACCAAGGACAAGCCTGCTGACCGCACGGATGACCCTTTCCTTGTGGAGAAGATGTGCGCCGAGTTGGAAGGCATCCTGCTCTGGTGTCTGGAAGGGCTGCACCGGCTGGTGCAGAACGATTTCCGCTTCACGGTCAGCGAACGAGCCGCCGCCAACGTGGACACCATCAAGCGCAGCAGCAACAATGTCATCGACTTCATGGAGTCCGAGGGCTACTTCCGTTTCAAGGCGGACTACTCCATCAGCTCCAAGGAGTTCTACGACATTTACAAGCAGTGGTGCGAGGACAACGCCTGCCACAGCGTATCGGCCATCCGTTTCAGCGCAGAACTGCGCCAGAATGACCGCCGCTATAACCTTGAAGCCACCAACAACATCTACCTGCCCGGTGGCCGCAGGGTGCGTGGCTTCGTGGGCATCGAGCCGCTTGTCCACCCCTGCCCGTAAAAAGTGCATTTTTTCACGGAAGAAGTTCGTACAACCTGTACGGTCTGTACTTGTACGCATCTGTACGGCGAATTGAAGCAAATTAAAACGCATCATCGTGTATATTTTATGTCGCCGTACGCCGTACAGACCGTACAGGTTATTTGAAGTCCGTACGCAATTTTTTCAGATGCGTACGGAGCAATCAAGTTCGCATTGTGCGAACTTGATCGTAGCTCTCCCGCAGGAGACGTTCCCCCTCGGAGAGTCCTCGAAGAGCCCACTACACTTTGCAGCCCATAGGGATGAAAGTGTTATAGTGGGTTATTACACTTCCGAAGAAGTGCATCTCCCCACCGCAAACAAGCTGTTCGCCTAAAGAAAAGCCGCATAACGGAATGTACCTGTCCCGACTCCTTCTATGTTTCATCGTATTCTAAAATGTCTCCCGGCTGACAATGAAGCTCCCGGCAAATTGCATCCAGTGTAGAAAAACGAATTGCTCTAACCTTTCCGGTCTTTAGATTTGAGAGGTTCGCCATAGAGATTCCAACACGTTCAGAAAGTTCTGTCAAGGAAACCTTTCGGTCTGCCATAATGCGGTCTAATCGTAGTATGATTGCCATTCTTATCCCCTTAAAGAACTTCGTTCAATTCCTTCTGCATCGCAACAGCTTCTTTCAACAACTCAGCCATGATAATTAGAAGTACTCCAGGCAACAGCAATACTGAATCACAGAAGAAAAAGGTCGAACCAGACGCTTGATATCCCGGTAAAAGTGGAAATATCACAGATGCAACCGCAATAAGATAGCCTTCAAGACGAGTGCATTGAACCAGCGTTTTAGAAAAAGTTTTATCACTAAGCATCATCTTCAAAACAGAGATTCCGGCAATCGTCATTACAAGGAAATACAGTTCCTGCGATGCAATGGAAGTGACATTAAGAACCACTCCATGCCTTGCACCCAAAAGCCATTGAATAGGAAGAATCACTGCACTGAACATTTGCGGAACAGTCAGTAAGAATGCCAGTCCGAGAAGTGTTTGTTTCTTTTTGAAAAACGCCTTTTTCTCGGAAGAAGTTGTATCAACCCGAAAATCATTCTTACCCATATTGCATCCCCCTTTGATTTCACATTTAGAATAGCACACGTTAAATTGAAAATCAATATATTTTTATCGTTTATCAACAAAACCATCTGCATTATGAGTAAGAGTGTTAAACAGTACCCCTTGAAAGGAGGGATGCCCTTTGGCAAGAAACGATGGCGTTGACCGCACCAGTGTCCGAAATCTCGCTGTTTCGGACAAGGCAGTTGGCAACACCCAGCAGCACAACGAGCGCGAAAAGGACAGCTATCGGAACCCCGACATTATCCCCCAGCGCGCTGCATGGAACGTCCACTTCAAAAAGCCAACCGCCAGCTACACCGACCTGTTCGCCCAACTGGAAGCCGATGGAACCATCTCCACGCGCGGCCTGAAGCCGGATGCCACCCACTACTGTGAGCTTGTCTTTGATGTCAACTCGGCCTACTTTGACAACCACGGCGGCTACGAGTTCGCCAAGCAGTTCTATGAGGATGCCTACAAAGCAGCCGTTCAAATCGTGGGCGGTGAGCAGTATATCCTCTCGGCAGTCATGCACGCGGATGAGATCAACCACGCCATGACCGAAGCACTGGGCCGGGAGGTCTACCACTACCATCTCCATGTGGTCTATGTGCCTGTGGTGGAAAAGCAGATCCTCTGGTCGAAACGCTGCAAGGACAAGGCACTGGTCGGCACAGTCAAGGAGACCGTCATGCAGGTCAGCCGGAGCAAGAAGTGGGCATCCAAGCCCTTGCTGGACGATGCCGGAAAGCCCGTCCTGCAAAAGAACGGCAAGCCTGTTTTGAAGAAGTCGTACAGCATCCTGCAAGACGATTTCTTCAAATATATGCGCAGCGCCGGGTATACCGATGTAGAGCGCGGTGAGCGTGGCAGCACTGAAGAACACCTGACCGTCACCCAATTCAAAGTCCAGCGGGAGCAGGAACGTCTGGACACCCTTACCGCCCAAGCCGACCAAAAGGCGCAGTCGCTTGCCAAAACCAGTCAGACCCTCTCCAAAAAGGAGAAGGAACTTGCCGCTGTGCAGAAAAAGGCCACGCTCACAAAAGAAGCCCTCATTCATGCGCGTGATCTGGATTATATCGGCAAGCGCACCTTTCTCGGTAACTACTCGCTGACCGAAGAAGAATTTTCCAAGCTGAAAAAGCAAGCCGACCACGGCTATATGATGGACGTGGAGAACCGCCGCCTGAAAGAAGAACTTTCCACCGCCAAGAAAGAGGCCGTTCGTTGGAGCAACAAGTACCACGACCTGTGGTACGATGTAAAGCCCTATCTGGATGCTCTCCACCGTGCGCCCGAACTGGTGCGCGGCTTTCTGGAAAAGATTCTTGCCCCCAAGCAGGAGCGCACCATGAATGTGCCGCAGCGAAACTGCACGCGTGGGCAGGATATGGAACTTTGATTTTCGGAGGATACCATTTGAACAAAAAGAAGAAGTCAAACAAATCCGGCTACCCGGATGAAGCAATCAAGACCCTTGCACGTTGCTTTTATCCCTCCATGGTTGAGTTTTTCAACAGCGAGGAAGGCCAGCGTGAATATGAGGAATGGCTGAAAGAGCAGGAAGCTCTACAAGCCTTGCCTGTTGCAGCATAAAAACAGCAGGACGCTCCCAGTAAAGGGAACGCCCTGCCTTATATAGATGTATCTCACCGAGGTGTGTCCAGTTGGGCACACCTCTTATTTTTTTGTCCTTAATCTTCTAGCCCATGGCTCCCGGCTGCATTTTTCAAATATTCCTCCGGGTCACCGTTCAGAATCAAATCCGCATAGCCCAGCGGGTCATTGTAGATGAGGTAGTCCAGTTCTGACCTCTGCTCCATGGTAACATCCAGAGCATCCTCGACCCCGGTGCAGTCAATGTAGATCATTCTCCCATCCCGGAACAGCAACTCCACGCACCCGGTGTCCATGTTGAATTTGCAGGCTCTTTCATCGTACTTCATAATCGCATCCTCCAAATTTTGTTATTGACTTACGGTCTATGACAAGGTATCGGAGTTTTGCGCCGTCCACGGGAGCCTTCGTTGTTGTACCCGAAGAAAACGAAAAATCCGAACCCTTCTCCAATCGGAAACAGGTTCGGATTTTTCTTGTTTGGTGGGCGCGGGTGGATTCGAACCACCGAAGCTGAAAGCAGCAGATTTACAGTCTGTCCCCATTGGCCACTCGGGAACACGCCCTTATACAGTTTTTTGCAGTCGAGGACTGCCTGTATATATTACCACTCGGGAGCGTGTTTGTCAACTGCTTTTTACAGCTTTTTCGGAAAAATCCGGATGCTGGACGGCATGGTTCAGTCGCGGGGACGGCCGTAGCGGTGGATCTTCTTGGAGGGGCGGCGGTCATGCTGGGCGTTGAGGAAGAGCCACGCAACATAGACGATGGCGCAGAGGGCGCTGACGCAGAGCACGACCCTGAGGTAGAGACTGCCGAAGAACTCCCGCAGCTTCGAGAGGGAGTAGAGCAGGCTGCTCTGGCTCACGTCCTGCCCGGCGATGAGGTTGACCATGCCGATGGTCTCGCCGGCCAGCTTCAGCTCCACCGTTCCGATGACGTCGCCCTGCTGGATGGGGGCGCAGACGTAGTCGGGCAGATGGAAATACTTCTGGGTCACGGTGCCGTCGCCCGAGGAGGGCAGGAGGGTCATCATGCTGTTGTCGGGGTAGAGCTTGAGGGTGTCGGTGTCGGAGGAATATCGGACCGGGATCTCCGCAATGGTCAAATCAGTGTCCAGCGCAGCCTGAATGGAAAAGCTGTCGAATACCCAGTCCATCAGTTTGACCGTCTCGAACAGGGCAGGGCGGCGGTTGGCGTAGCCGAAGGTATCGCAGCTGTCGGGGCTGTCCATCACGCAGAAGATATAGGTGGCACCGTCCTTGTTGCCCCACGAAACATAACTCTGGGTGCCGGTATCGTTTTTAAAGGCGGTCACATTGCACATGCCGCCCTGCATGGCGCTGCGGTAGAACCTGCCGCCGCTGGTCTTGTTCAGGGCCACGTTCTGGCTCAGCAGCACAAAGCTCTTGGCGTGCTTTTCCTTGGCCGGCATCGTGAAGGTGGGGGCGGCGGAGATCTCCTTGAAGGCATCAAAACTCATCAGGTAGCGCAGGATCAGGTACATGTCCACAGCGCATGTCACGTTGCCGCTGTCGATGCCGCAGGCATCCGTCCAGGTGCTGCCGGTGGTGCCGATGCGCTGGGAGAGGGCGTTCATCTGGCTCACCCAGCCGGCGAGGTCACCGCCCGAGAGGCTGTAGGCGAGGCCCATGGCGGCTTCGTTAGCGTTCCGCGTCACCATCGCATAGACGGCCTCCCGGTAGGTGAAGGTCTCGTTGGAGCGCATATCGGCGTTGTCGCTGTTGTGGACGTAGTCCGAGATGGCAAAGGGCATCTGGAAGGTGTTGTCGAGCTGGTCGGCATAGTTTGTCAGCAGCAGCGCGATGGTCATATATTTGGTCAGCCCCCCGGCGGGCACCTGACGGGAGCTGTCCTTGTCGTAGACGATGATGTTGGTGTCTGTATTGACGACATAGGCGCTTCTGGCCTGCACCTCATAGAAAAGGCTGGGGTCGAAGAGGGCTGAGGCCGGTGCACACAGGCAGCTCAACAGCAAAACAAGGCTGAGAAACAGGGTAACGATACGTTTCATGTGGACATTTTCCTCAAAAAGCGATAATATATTATAGTATCGGACAAAAAGTATGGTCCGTTCACACAGAGCAGAAACAAGGCTCGCCAGAGGGGCCTTATACTTTATAATAACAGGTTTGATGGGGCGTGACAAGGCTTTTGGGTCGATTTCACACTCCGCACAGGGAGGCAGAGAATGGTATATCTTACGGGCGACACCCACGGCGAGCTGGACCGTTTCAAAGAAGGAGAACTGCGCCGGGCAGGCAAGGGCGACATCGTCATCGTGCTGGGCGATTTCGGCTTCGTGTGGGACGGCAGCAAGGCCGAGCAGAAGAAGCTGGACTGGCTGCGCAGACGGCCTTACACCCTCCTCTTCCTCGATGGAAGCCACGAGAACTACGACCTGCTGGAGCAGTATCCCACCGAGGAAAAATTCGGCGGGCTGGTGCAGCCGCTGGGCGGGGAGCTGTACCATGTCTGCCGGGGCAGCGTTTTGGAGCTGGAAGGAAAGAAATATCTCTGCTTCGGCGGTGCGGAAAGCCCGGACAAGGAAGAACGGGAGACCCACGTCAACTGGTGGCCGCAGGAGATGCCCTCGGACGAGGAATACGCCCGCTGCGAAGCCGCGCTGGAAGCAAACGGCTGGCAGGTAGATTATGTGCTGACCCACGACGCGCCAAGCAAGTTTCTGGATTTCAGCGTGCTGGCTGTGGGCGAGAGCAACCGGCTGCACCTCTTCCTCGACAAGGTCGTGATGAAGACGACCTACGAAAAGTGGTTCTTCGGCTGCTATCACCGGGACGTGCAGCTCTCCACCAAGAGCCGCTGCCTCTTCTGCGATGTGGTGAGCATCGGGGAGAAGAAAAAGTGGTGGCAGAAAAAGAGCAGACATTGAAACAGAAGGCCTCCGCAGTTTGACGCTGCGGGGGCCTTTTTTTGGCTGCTCCTCAGTTCATGGCCCCGGCCTGATCGAACATCTGCTCGACCTGACGGGCCAGCAGGGCGTGCTCAGGGCGCTCGAGGAGTGGGTCTGCGGTCAGCAGGGCCGCGGCCTCGCTCTGGGCGGCGCGGAGGGTGCGGGTGTCGTTCATGAGGTCGGCGACCTGTAAGGTCGGCAGGCCATGCTGGCGGCTTCCCAGAAAATCACCGGGGCCGCGCAGGGCG
>OHXY01000453.1_pt1 | contig 9950 bp, 7 predicted proteins | sample 1580161 | NCBI WGS metagenome assembly OHXY01 (sample SAMEA3882505, study PRJEB24775) | human gut metagenome | biome: human-associated habitat; feature: intestine environment; material: feces | place: Netherlands | collected 2009/2010 | reverse complement strand
GACAGATTACGGATTATGATAAATTAACACTTGATGTTTGGACAAAAGGAACAATGCTTCCTGATGAGGCGGTAAGCCTTGCGGCAAAAGTGCTGAGCGAACATTTGAAACTTTTCGTTGATCTTTCGGAAGTTGCTCAGGTTGCGGAAGTAATGATCGAGAAAGAGGACAACGAGAAAGAGAAAGTTCTGGAAATGAACATCGACGAGCTGGAGCTGTCCGTTCGTTCCTACAACTGTCTGAAGAGAGCCGGTATCAATACCGTTGAAGAACTTACAAATAAGACTCCTGAAGATATGATGAAAGTTCGTAACCTCGGACGTAAATCACTTGAGGAAGTGCTTGCTAAGTTAAAAGAACTCAATCTTGAGTTGAATCAGGGCGAGGAATAATCGCTTTATAGAAAATCGTGGATTGTTCGGAATACAGGACGATCCGCGAGCATTTGATTAATAAGCCCGAAGATGCATAATTGAATGTGTAGTCATAGTTCAGACATATACCGGGAGGGAAAATGCGTGCCGGCGTGTTTTTCAAAAAGAACGAGTATGCGTTAAGGTTTTGTTTATAAACAATAGCGGCAGACGTGCGAAGCGCGGTTCTGCAGACGGCGCATCCGAATTATGACGGAAAGATTAGGAGGAAATATAAGAATGGCAAAATATAGAAAACTCGGCAGAACATCCAGCCAGAGAAAAGCATTGATCAGAAATCAGGTAACAGCTCTGCTTAACAACGGAAAGATCGTTACAACTGAGGCGAAAGCAAAAGAAATCCGTAAAACAGCAGAAGGTCTTATCGCGTTGGCTGTGAAAGAGAAAGATAATTTCGATGAAGTAACAGTAATGGCAAAAGTTGCCCGCAAAGATAAAGACGGCAAGAGAGTAAAAGAAGTTGTAGACGGAAAGAAAGTTACTGTTTACGATGAAGTAGAGAAAAAGATCAAAAAAGATCAGCCGAGCAGACTTCACGCAAGACGTGAGATGCTGAAAGTTCTTTACCCGGTTAAAGAGGGCGAGAACAAAAAGGCAAAAGAAGTCGATATGGTTGCAAAATTATTTGATGAGATCGCTCCGAAATATGCAGATCGTAACGGTGGTTACACAAGAATCGTTAAGATTGGACAGCGTAAAGGTGACGGAGCTTTAGAGGTTCTCCTTGAGTTAGTTTAATATTTGATCGGTATAAATCTTAGACTAAATAAAACCAGAGATTTGAGTGGATGACACTCACTTCTCTGGTTTTTTATTTCTAGGGTAATTATTCTAATCTATTGAGAAAAACCAAAGCTTCATGGTTGCTTGAAAGCAGCAGGTTTGATTGTTCTAAATTTTTTTCTATAGTTACTATGAACTTATAAGAAAATAAAAAAGCCGTGTGAAATGATTTAGATTTCACACGGCTTTTTTAAATACGATTAATTATTTATTCTTTGCTGCAGCCTGCTCGTCATTGTACTTCTGAACACACTTCTTGATTCTGTCATATGGTGAGAGAAGATCACTGATAGAACAGTCGTGGTTTAATGTATCAATGAGGTATGCGATGTATTTGCTCATGTCACAGCTGATGTAATACGGTTTCTCAAGAAGCTCAGGTGACTGGTAGATAAGGTTTGTTGTAACTACTCTGTAGATGAGACCCTCCTCGTATGCTTTGTCAAATGAAGCAAAGCCGTTTGTGAAGAGACCGAATGTAGAAACAACAAAGATTCTGTTAGCTTTACGCTTCTTGAGCTCCCTTGCTGTATCTATCATACTCTCGCCGGAAGAAATCATATCATCGATGATAAGAACATCCTTACCCTCCACATTTGTTCCGAGAAACTCATGAGCAACGATAGGGTTACGTCCGTCAACGATACGGCTGTAATCACGACGTTTGTAGAACATACCCATGTCTACTCCGAGTACGTTTGCAAGGTAGATAGCACGGTTTGTAGCGCCCTCATCAGGAGAGATAATCATAAGATGGTCAGCATCAATAGTGATATCCTTTACGTTCTTTAAGATACCCTTAATGAACTGGTAAGAAGGCATTACATTCTCAAAACCATTCAGAGGAATAGCATTTACCACACGAGGGTCATGAGCATCGAAGGTGATGATATTGTCTACACCCATGTTGATAAGCTCCTGAAGAGCCAATGGACAGTCAAGAGACTCACGGCCTGTACGTCTGTGCTGACGGCTCTCATAAAGGAAAGGCATGATAACTGTTATTCTTCTTGCTTTTCCGCCGGCTGCAGCGATAACACGCTTTAAGTCAGCATAGTGGTCATCAGGTGACATGTGGTTTGTCTGACCGCATACTGTGTAGGTAAGACTGTAGTTAGTTACATCTACCATGATGTACAGATCATAACCACGAACAGACTGGTTGATAACACATTTAGCCTCGCCGGAACCGAATCTAGGTGTAGAAGGCTTGATAATGTAGCTGTTTTTGTAGTAGTCCTTGAAAGCACTCTCGTTAGCATGCTGGTGCTCTCTGTGCTCTCTCCAGCCCTGTAAGTATGCATCTACCTTCTGGGCAAGACCTATACAACTGTCGGTTGCAACAAGTCCAAGTGTACCGGTTGGCATAGTCTCCAAAATTCTCTCATCGTTTGGCATTGTTATTCCTCCATATAACCATATAATAAATAAACTAAATATATAATATAAAAAGCGTTATTTGGAAAGACGCTTTTTAATTCGTATGTCATCTCCAAAGAGCTTGATAAAACTATAATTGCTTGAAATTCTTGAAAGTGTTCTCTCGGAGTAAATCTCTGCTATCTGCTCCAAATTCAGATTAGTGGAAATAATAGTAGATTTCTGTCGCAGTATACGCTCATTTACACAAAGGAAAAGCTGTGATGTGGTAAATGAGTTGGAAAGCTCGGTTCCGAGATCGTCTATGATAAGTAAATCACAGTCGAATATATTCTGGTGCGCTGCGATGGCATCTGCATCCTTTTCAAACACGCCTTTGCTTAATATATCAAATAATTGGAATGCTGTAAAGTAAATTACGGAGTAACCTGCATCTAAAAGCTCTTTTGCAATGCAATTAGATAAAAAAGTCTTTCCGACACCGGTATTACCGTAGAAAAATATGTTTTTAGGTTTGTTTTCAAAATTGTCTATAAATTCATGACAGTTCGTCACTGCAAGCTTTGCTGTGGCAAGAGCAGACAGCCCTGTCGCAGGATTTTTCTGCTCATCTGAGTAATAATCAAATGAGAGCGTGGAAAAATTCTCACGAGACAAAATCTCCCTGATATTGGACTGCGAATAAACGGTATTGATAATAGCCTGCTTGAAACAATGACATTTCTGACCGTTTATGTATCCTGTATCGTGGCAATCTGGACAGGTGTAAATAGGCTCAAAATAATCAAGCGGATATCCGAGTGTGGATAGCAGTGCAGCACGCTCCTCTTTATAGTCATCGATTGCAAGGCGTAAAGAGGCAAGAGCATTCTCATCGCCGTCCATAAGCCTGTACGCCTGCCTGACAGATGCGGATGCAATCTCTGAGTCAATCTCCCTGAGGCGGGGCGCCTTGCGATAGGCTTCCTCAATACGCTTGTCATGTATGTATTTGTTCTGAAGCTGGCGTTTATCGTAGCCTCGCATTATCTCATCATATTGAGCATTGGTAAGTGCCATATACCCTCCTTGGGATGTGTAAATCTAACTTGAAAAATCATACAACGAAATTGCGCAACAGAAATCATACAAGTTAAATTATATAATTGAAATCACGCAACAGAAATCATACAGTTTAAATCATATAATTGAAATCATGTAGCTTAAATCATACCGTAGAATTGAGAAACAGCTTCTCCAGCTTGTCGTAATCATTGTTGCGCTGATTGAAGTTGTTAAATTTATTCTTGGAACTTGAATTATTGCTTTTTGGTTTTGAGGAACCGTTTGCAGCATTTGTGCCTTGTGATGAGCCGGTAGCAGAGGCCTTATTGGCCTTGGCAAAGTTGGCATCAAGCACTTCAACATCCTTTAATGTATGTACATCCTTTTTCCTCCAGTTCGCGAGTATCGAGTCTGTGTACTCGAAGCTTGGCTTCTGGATAGCTGAAATAGTTTTACTGCAGGCGGCTTTTACAAGCTCTATATCGAAGCCGTATTCGCCGACCCATTTGTTGATGAGTGATACCTCAGAGTCAACCAGATTGCGGCCTGTGATGCCTAGAGCCTTCATTACAGAATAGTAAATCTGTGAGTGAGCGGCTGCATCGTCTTTTGCCTGGTCTACGGTCTTTATGCCGGCATCGGCCCAGCCGAGAGCGACCTTGTTCATGTACCGAAGGCTTGAATGTCCTTTGGTAATGCAGTACTCCACGAGATACTCCACCAGGTCTGTAGAAAAATGAAGCTCGTCCAGCCAGTAGAGCACCATATTGGTGTCTGTTGATGAAAGCGTATGCTTCAGATATGTCTCTATAATAAAGAAAAGCTCTGAAATGTCAGGATTCTTTCTAAACTCCTTAATCTCATCAAGTGTGTATTCCTTCTGTGAAGAAGCAGCTTTGTCAGGAGTCTGGCTCTTAAGCTTTTCCACAACAGAATCCTGCATCTGAATATTTGCGGTAGAAATATTCTGTGCAGCATTATTAACCACGCTGTTTTGCAAATTATTCTGCGCGGCATTATCAGCCACAGCGCTTTGTATATTACTCTGAGCAGCCTGCATACCGGATACAGAAAGACTGCAGAGGTTGATTCCCATAATCTGGCCATCAGCGCCGGATTGCAGCTGTAAAATGCCCTCAGAAGCCCAGTAATTGAGAGCACGTATGATGTCGGCCTCAGTATTGCTGAAATGATCGGCAATCTCTGAAATAGTTGCTATGCCTGCCCCGGAGCCTGTCGCACGGAGCAGATAAAGGTATACCTTGACAAACTCACCGTTTGCCTTTGGCATGTATTGATCTATAAAAATATCTGACACAGTAGTGAATGATGTTGCTATGTCACTGCTAATGTTTATCGCTGTCATATAAAAAACTCTCTTTCGCTTAACCTGTGAGCAATTATAGCACAATATTTTAACCGTGTGAAGATGGTAAAAGTGCTACAAGCCTTGTAAACTCGGGCTTTCTGAATCCACAAAAAAATGTGGATAATGTGGATAACTATGTAAAATAATTGAAAAATCAATGTATCACAGGGTATATAAGCTGTTGAAAATTATTTAAAAAATCCACACACAAAATGAGAGTTGTTAACATTTTGTATGTGGATAACGTGGATAACTTATTTCTTAAGCAGGTCTTCGCCGATTTCTACTACATTTCCGGCACCCATTGTTATCAACAGGTCGCCGTTTACACAATTTTCTGATAAAAATTTCTCGATTTCCTCAAATGATGGGAAATAGTGCGCATTCACACCTTTTTCGAGCAATAAATCAAGGATGTCCTTAGATGAAATGCCATAGGTGTTCTGCTCACGAGCAGCATAGATATCAGCTAGCACCACAACATCTGCCATTGAAAGAACATCGGCAAAATCATTTAAGAATGCCTTGGTTCTGGAATAGGTATGTGGCTGGAAGCAAAGGACAAGCCTGTCATGTGGATATTTTTGTGCAGCTGTCAGTGTTGCACGGATCTCTGTTGGATGGTGAGCGTAGTCATCAATGATTGTGACGCCGTTTACCTTGCCCTTGTACTGGAAACGTCTGTCAGCACCGCCAAATTTGTCGAGGCCTGTGAGGATAGACTCCTCATCAAGACCGAGTGTGGTGGATAAAGCTATGGCTGCGAGCGCATTGCTTACATTGTGAGCGCCCGGAACAGAGAGTTTTACGTCGAAAAGTGGACTACCCTGTCTCATAGCTGTAAAAGATGCACAAGCTTTATCGTCATAGGTTATATTTTCCGGATAGAAATCATATTTTGAATCAAAGCCATAGGTGATAATCTTCTGAGGAAGACCTGCGACAATCTCTTCATAGCGGTCAATCTCACCGTTGATGATGGTAGCACCGCCTGCGAGAGTGTTTGATGCATACTCGCGGAAGGAATGCCTGATGTCGTTGATATCCTTGAAGAAATCCAGATGCTCAGCCTCAATATTTAAAATAATACTGTAGCGTGGTCTGAAATTCAAAAAGCTGTTTGTGTACTCACACGCCTCAGAGATGAAGTACTCTGAATCGCCCACACGCAGATTGCCGTGGATAGATGACAAAATACCTCCTACGGAAATGGTAGGATCTGTCTGAGCGGCGAGAAGAATCTCACTGATCATGGATGTGGTGGTAGTCTTGCCGTGTGTGCCGGCTACAGCGATAGAATAATCGTAATTGTCCATAATCTGTCCGAGAAGCTCGGCTCTGGTAAGCATTGGAATACCGGCTGCTTTTGCTGCGGCAAACTCAGGATTGCTTTCGTGGATAGCAGCAGTGTAAACCACCAGGTCGATATCTGAGGTGATATTGTCTGCGCTCTGACCATATATGACTTTTATGCCCTTGGCAGCAAGAGTTTTTGTGAGGTCTGATTCCTTTGAATCGGAGCCGGAAATGGTAAAGCCCTCCTCATGCAGAATCTCTGCGAGACCGCTCATGCTGATACCGCCGATGCCTATGAAATGGATGTGTATTGGTTTGCTGAAATCTATTTTATACATTTATTTTACCTGCCTGATTTATTATAATTTATATTGTAACTATTAAGAACTGCTGAGAACAAAAAGCCGATGCGTCATGATTGCATGTAAGCGACTGATTTTCTTGTTCTGAATAGTTACTTTATATTAATTATACAACTAAATACAGTATTTGCAAAGGAAAAATAAGGTGAAAGCAGGCATGACTTTCAAATGATAAGAACCCTTGCAGGTTAAACAGATATACGATAAATGACACTTGTGCAAAATGTCAAAAAAAAAGAAAAATATTATTTGATTTTGTGAAAAATGTTGAAGTGATAATGCGGCTGTGGTATAATTTTTTTTATAAAAATAATTCATCCGGACCATATGAATTTGATGGGTTTAAAGTATATGGCAGTAACTGCAATTTATGCAGCGGCAACTATAATTTATATGGAAACAATTGTGATTTATTATAGAAGCATTACAGATACGGTTATTACAGAAACTAGTGGTGGGTACCGGATGGGCACAACAAAAATTAGGACAGACGAGGAGTGATAACGTGATTAAGAAAGAAATGATAGCCATGCTTTTAGCAGGCGGTCAAGGCAGCAGACTTGGTGTTCTGACAGCGGACGTAGCAAAACCGGCAGTTTCGTTTGGTGGAAAGTACAGAATCATAGATTTTCCGCTTAGCAACTGCATCAATTCAGGCATTGATACAGTTGGGGTACTTACACAGTATCAGCCACTCAGACTTAACAGCCACATAGGAATAGGTATTCCGTGGGACCTCGACAGGAATAACGGAGGAGTGGCAATACTGCCTCCTTATGAGAAGAGCGGCAGCAGCGAGTGGTACACAGGTACAGCCAATGCAATCTACCAGAATATGAGGTATATAGACAGTTACAACCCGGACTATGTGTTGATACTGTCAGGAGACCATATTTACAAGATGGACTATGAGGTGATGCTTGATTTCCACAAGGAAAACAATGCAGATGTGACCATAGCAACAATGCCGGTGCCTATCGAGGAGGCCAGCCGATTTGGTATCGTCATAGCCGATGATGATAAGCGCATCAATGCATTTGAGGAAAAGCCGGTTCATCCGCGCAGCAATCTCGCATCAATGGGCATTTACATATTCTCATGGCCGGTGCTAAAGGAAGCCTTACTTGCACTAAAGAATCAGGAAAACTGTGATTTTGGCAAGCATGTCATACCATACTGCTTTGAAAACGACAGACGTATGTTTGCATACGAGTTCAACGGATACTGGAAGGACGTAGGTACACTGGGCTCATACTGGGAGGCCAATATGGAGCTTGTGGACATCATTCCGGAGTTCAACCTGTACGAAGAGTATTGGAAGATTTACACAAGGAACGATGCAATCGAGCCACTTTATATAGCCAAAGGAGGTCATGTGGAGCGAAGCATCATGGGTGAGGGCTGTGAATGCTATGGTCATGTGGAGCATTCTGTTATAGGTGCCAACGTCAAGATTGGAAGAGGCGCAGTAATACGTGATTCCATCATCATGCGTGACACGGAGATAGGCTCCAATGTCACGATAGACAAGTCCATTATTGCCGAAAATTGCAAGGTGGGCGACAATGTGACACTTGGCTTCGGACAGGAGAAGCCGAACGTATTAAATGAGAGCATATACTCATTTGGGCTTGTCACTATAGGAGAAGATTCTGTGATACCGGACGGGGTAAAGATAGGCAAAAATACAGCAATCTCCGGTGTTACATACGAAGAGGATTACAAAGATGGTGTGCTTGAGGGCGGAGAAGTTATTATCAAGGCAGGTGACGGAAAATGAAGGCAATAGGAATAATTTTGGCCGGCGGCAACAATAATAGGATGAAGGAACTGACTGCAAAACGAGCAGTACCGGCCCTGCCGATAGCAGGCAGCTTCAGGGCTATAGATTTTTCACTCAGCAGCATGTCAAACTCACATATACAGACAGTTGCGATATTGACACAATATAATGCACGCTCACTGAATGAGCATTTAAGCTCATCAAAATGGTGGAATTTTGGCAGAAAGCAGGGAGGATTATTCCTCTTTACACCTACAGTCACAGCGGACAACAGTGACTGGTACAGGGGTACGGCAGATGCGATGTATCAGAATATTGATTTTCTCAAGAGACGCCATGAGCCATATGTCATCATCAGCAGCGGTGACTGTGTATACAAGCTGGATTTCAACAGAGTGCTTGATTTTCACATCGAGAAAAAATCAGACATTACAGTGGTATGCAAGGACATGATGTACAACGACGATGTCAGCCGTTTTGGTGTGGTACGCATGGACGAGGAGTCAAGAATCACAGAGTTTGATGAAAAGCCGATCGAGGCTTCATCCAATACCATTTCCACAGGTATCTATGTCATCAGAAGACGACAGCTCATAGAGCTTTTGGAGGCAGCATCCGAGGAAAACAGATTCGATTTCGTAAATGATATCCTCGTGCGCTACAAAAATGTAAAGAAAATATATGGCTACAAGATAAATTCGTATTGGAACAATATCGCTGATATTGATGCATACTTCAAGACCAATATGGATTTCTTAAGACCTGACGTCAGAAGCTATTTCTTCAGGGAGGAGCCGACAATCTGTTCAAAGGTGGACGACCTGCCACCGGCCAAGTTTAATCAGGGATCAGACATTTCAAACAGCCTCGTATCAAGTGGCTGTATCATAAACGGCAGAGTGGAGGATTCGGTGCTTTTCAAGCAGGTATTTGTGGGCAAAAACACCACAGTGAAGAACTGTGTGATACTCAATGATGTCTACATAGACGACAATGTGCACCTTGAGAATTGCATCGTAGAGAGTCGCGGAACCATCAGTCCAAACACATACTACTGTGGTGAGGATGGAGTCAGAATAGTAAAAGAAAAAAATGTAAGATATGTAATTTAAAAACAGACCAGGGGGACAAAAATATGCAGATTACAGACATCAGAATTCGTAAGGTAGAAAAGGAAGGCAAGATGAAGGCGGTTGTGTCAATTACAATCGATGATGAATTCGTGGTACATGACATCAAGGTAATCGAAGGAGAAAAGGAACTTTTCATCGCCATGCCAAGCCGTAAGGCAAACGATGGCGAGTACAGGGATATAGCCCATCCGATTAACTCTGCCACACGCGAGAAGATCCAGAATATGATTCTTGAAAAGTATAAGACAGAGATTGAGAATGCATAAAATCAAATAATAACTTTGAAAAAGCGATGAGCAAGGCGGGATATAAAATACCTGAGCTGGTATAATAATCCAAATATATTTCACACAAACCGGTCTATCC
>OHXY01000450.1_pt1 | contig 9967 bp, 7 predicted proteins | sample 1580161 | NCBI WGS metagenome assembly OHXY01 (sample SAMEA3882505, study PRJEB24775) | human gut metagenome | biome: human-associated habitat; feature: intestine environment; material: feces | place: Netherlands | collected 2009/2010 | reverse complement strand
GCTTTCATTTGCGAGACTCATGTGTTTTGGTGCGAGTACCACGCCCATTCCACATGGAGTCAGTTTGTCAGAAAATGAGACCCGGAATTGGCGAAGCGCGCCGATTCCGGGTCTTTTCTCTGCCCACCAATTCCGGTCAGATCAGGAGGCATAATCATGGAATGGAGTCTTTTGTTTTTCTTCAACAGCGCCCTGCTGGGTGTGGGTCTTGCAATGGACGCGTTCTCCGTCTCGATGGCGAACGGTTTGCATGACCCCAAGATGTCCCGCAGCCGGGGCGTCCAGGTCGCAGGCACCTTCGCCGTCTTTCAGGCCACCATGCCCATGCTGGGCTGGGTCTGCGTCCACACCATCGTGGAGCTGTTCTCCTCCTTCGAGACGCTCATCCCGTGGATCGCCCTCATCCTGCTGGGCTACATCGGCGGCAAGATGCTCCTCGAGGGCATCAAGGGCGAGGAGACCGAGGAGGCTGCCGAGCTGAGCGCAGGCGCACTCTTCATGCAGGGGGTGGCCACCAGCATCGATGCCCTGTCGGTGGGCTTCACCATCTCGGAGTACGGCTGGTTCATGGCGCTGGTCTGCTCCCTCATCATTGCGGTCGTTACCTTCTTTATCTGTGCAGCCGGTCTTTCCATCGGCAAGAAGTTCGGCACCAAGCTCTCCGGCAAGGCCTCCGTCCTCGGCGGCGTCATCCTCATCGGCATCGGTCTGGAAATTTTCATTTCGGGCATTCTGGGCTGAGTATAAAGCAAAAGCGGCGCCTGCGCGATGCAGGGCCGCTTTTTTGTTCCCCGTGGAACATCATTCAAAATAATCGCCGTATTCCTCGGTGAGCTTCGAGCCGAGGCGGCGGATGCCGCCGTAGAGATGGCGCTCTACCAGCGGTTCGAAGGCCGCAAGGTCGCACCGCTCAATGGCGTCGATGAGGTTGTGGTGGTCGGCCACCACCTCGGCCAGACCGCCGGTGGTCAGGGTATCCAGCATCCGGAAGCGGCTGTAGTCGGCGTGGGCGTTCTGCAAGGTGCGCCAGAGGTACATCTTCCCCATGGCGGAGAACCACGTCTCGTGGAGGCGGGTGTCGGCCTCGTAGAGGCGGTTGCGCTGACGGATGAGGGCGCGGTGCTCGGGGGTGCAGTGGGGCGCAAAGTCCCGCAGCACCCGGGCCTCCACCGCGATGCGCTCGTAGATCAGCTCATCCACGATGTCCCGGTTCAGCCGGGTGACAGTGGTGCCCTTGTAGGGCACGATCTTCACAAGGCCGTTTTCCTGCAGGCGCTGCAGCACCACCCGGATGAGGGAGCGGGGCGCGCCGAAGCGGGTGCAGAGCGGGTTTTCGCTCAGAGAGCAGCCGGGCCGCAGGGTCAGGTCGATGATCTCCCGCTCGAGGACGGCGTATATTTCCGAATCCGTTTTAAACTGCTGTTCCATTGTCGTTTTCCTGTCTGATGCCCCAAGCGGGCCATGTCCCGGGCACGGGGAGGCGGAAGTCCATCGCCTTGCCGGTGCCGGGGTGGATGAAGCGGAGGCGGGCGCTCTGGAGCGCGATGTCTCCCTTGACGCGGCTCCCGTATTTGCCGTCGCCCCAGAGCGGGTGGCGGCGGGAGGCGAACTGCACCCGGATCTGATGGGTGCGGCCAGTGTGGAGGGTGATGTCCGCGAGGCTGGCGCTGCCGTCCGGGGCAGACGCCGCGAGGCGGTATTCCAGCACGGCCTCCTTCACGCCCTTGCGGGGGCGGCTGACCGGGAAGACCCGGCCCCTCCGGCTGTCCTTGAATAAGTAGTCGCGCAGGACGCCTCCGGCGGGGAGCGTTTCGTCCGGCCCGCCCGCGATGAGGGCGCGGTACTCCTTCCGGAAGGGCGGTGCGTCCGGCGCATCGGCGGCGGGCTCGGCCCGGCCATCCTGCACGGCATAATACTGCTGGCTCTGGGCCACCTGCCGGCTGAGGGCGGCAGCGGCCTGCGGGGTCTTGGCATAGACCATCAGCCCGGACACGCCGGTGTCCAGCCGGTGGATGACGCCCACATAGGCGTCGGGCCTGCCCCAGTGCTTCCGCAGGGCAGCGGGGACGCCCTCCTCGCTGGAAAGTCCGGCGGGCTTGTCCAGCACCACGAGGGCTGCATCTTCGTAAAGGATCACAGCTTGCCCTCGTCTACCAGCGCCTTGAGCTTGAGCACCCCCGCGATGGTCTTGCCGTCCTTGATCTCGTTGCGCATGACCATCTCGTAGGCCTTTGCCAGCGGGATGCGGTCGGGCGTCAGGAACTCGTCGTCGTCCAGATGCATCTGGGTCTTGTGCAGCCCGGTGGCCGCCCACATATAAATGACCTCGGTGTCATAGCCCACGGTGGGGTAGAACTCGCCCAGCGGGGTGTAGTGGTCGGCGGTCAGGCCGCACTCCTCGCCCAGCTCCCGCTTGGCGGCTTCAAAGGGGTCCTCCCCTTTTTCCAGCTTGCCGGCGGGCAGCTCCCACAGCTCCTGCTGCATGGCATAGCGGAACTGGCGCACCATGCAGAGGGTGCCGTCCTCAAAATAGGGCACGATGCAGGCCCCGCCGTGGTGGTGGACGACCTCCCGCTGGGCAGTCTCGCCGTTTTCCAGCAGGGCGGTGTCCTTGGTCAGCGTGACCACCCGGCCCTCAAAGAGCACCTCGCTCGTGAGCGTCTTTTCGAAATGTGCAGCATCCATCGTTTTTTGTGCCTGTCCTTCCCTGCGCTCCAAGGCGCATTTTCCTATGGATAAAGTTTACGGCAGAAGCTGTACAAATGTCAATTATAAATTTAGGATTTTGTAAGAAAAACCCCATCATCACTGGATTTTAGGCAATAAAAGCCTCTTGGATGCAGGCAGGGACACATCTGTAAAAAAGAGCTAAAAATTTTCGGGAATTTTTGTTGTGTTTTGCCAGTGGGTTTGCGTTGCCTTTGCCAGCGGAATTTGCTATTATATTAGATGAGCAATAGTGCCTTCATGGGGTTCTCCGGCCCCGGGCAGGGCTATTGCCCTCGATGGGTCTGTGCTTTTGCGGAGTTCTCCGGCTCCGGCAGCGCGCAGCATCCGTCAGTTGAGCAATGCGTTTTTCAAGGAGTTCTCCGGCTCCGGCCAAAGACGTTTGCCCCGCGCAGAAGGTACCAAAATTCTGAATGGAGGAAGAAAAATGCCTAGAGCAAAGCAAACCATGGATGGCAATACCGCTGCCGCTCATGTAGCATATGCCTACACGGACGTGGCTGCTATCTACCCCATTACCCCCTCTTCTCCGATGGCTGACTCTGTGGACCAGTGGTCCGCTGCCGGCCAGAAGAACATCTTCGGCAACCAGGTCAAGGTTGTCGAGATGGAGTCTGAGGCAGGCGCTGCAGGCGCTGTGCACGGCTCTCTGGGTGCAGGTGCTGTTACCACCACCTTCACCGCTTCTCAGGGCCTGCTGCTGATGATCCCCAACATGTACAAGATCGCTGCTGAGCAGCTGCCCTGCGTGTTCGATGTTTCTGCACGTACCGTTGCTACCCAGTCCCTGAACATCTTCGGTGATCACAGCGACGTTATGGCATGCCGCCAGACCGGCTTCGCAATGCTGGTCGAGAGCAGCGTGCAGGAAGTTATGGATCTGTCCCCTGTTGCCCATCTGGCAGCAATCGAGGGCCGGGTTCCCTTCCTGAACTTCTTCGATGGCTTCCGTACTTCTCACGAGTACCAGAAGATCGAGAAGTGGGACTACGCTGATCTGAAGGAAATGTGCAACATGAAGGCTGTTGAGGAGTTCCGTGCCAAGGCTCTGAACCCCGAGCACCCCAAGATGCGCGGTTCCCACGAGAACGGCGACGTGTTCTTCCAGCACCGTGAGGCCTGCAACTCCGCTTACGACGCACTGCCCGCAGTGGTCGAGAAGTACATGGCCAAGATCAACGAGAAGCTGGGCACCAACTACGATCTGTTCAACTACTACGGCGCACCCGATGCTGACCGTGTGATCGTGGCTATGGGCTCCATCTGCGACGTTGCTGACGAAGTCATCGACTACCTGAACGCCAAGGGCGAGAAGGTCGGTATCATCAAGGTCCGCCTGTACCGTCCTTGGGTGTCCTCCGCTCTGCTGAAGGTCCTGCCCAAGACCGCCAAGAAGGTGGCTGTGCTGGACCGCACCAAGGAGCCCGGCTCCCTGGGCGAGCCCCTGTACCTGGATGTTGCTGCTACCCTGCGTGAGGCTGGCCTGAACGATGTCGTTCTGACCGGCGGCCGTTACGGCCTGGGCAGCAAGGACACTCCCCCGTCCTCCATCTTCGCTCTGTTCAAGGAGCTGGAGAAGGATCAGCCCAAGGAGCGCTTCACTCTGGGCATCACCGATGATGTCACCGGCCTGTCTCTGCCTGAGGTCAAGCCCGCTCCCATCACCGCAGCTGCTGGCACCAAGGAGTGCAAGTTCTGGGGTCTGGGCGGCGACGGTACCGTCGGTGCAAACAAGAACTCCGTCAAGATCATCGGCGACCATACCGACAAGTATGTTCAGGCATACTTCCAGTATGACTCCAAGAAGACCGGCGGCGTGACCATCAGCCACCTGCGTTTCGGCGACAAGCCCATCCGCAGCCCCTACTACATCAACCAGGCTGACTTCGTGGCCTGCCACAACCCCGCTTACATCCACATGGGCATGAAGATGGTCCAGGATGTCAAGCCCGGCGGCGTGTTCATGATCAACTGCCAGTGGACCGATGAGGAGCTGGACGAGCATCTGAACGCTGCTGATAAGAAGTACATTGCTGATAACAACATTCAGCTGTACACCATCAACGCTATCGATAAGGCTATCGAGATCGGCATGGGCAAGCGCACCAACACCATCCTGCAGTCTGCTTTCTTCAAGCTGGCTGACGTTATGCCCATCGATGACGCCATCAACTTCATGAAGCAGGCAGCTCAGAAGAGCTACGGCAAGAAGGGTCAGGACGTCGTTGAGATGAACTGGAAGGCCATCGATGCCGGTGTTGACGCCATCCACAAGGTTGACGTTCCCGCTTCTTGGTCCAACCCCGAGGCCGATCCCGCTCCGAAGGAGCTGGCTGGCCGTCCGGAGCTGGTCAAGCAGATCCGCGACGTCATGGAGCCCATCGCTCGTATGGACGGCGACAGCCTGCCCGTCTCTGCCTTCGTTGCTAACGCAAACGGCGAGTGGGAGCAGGGTGCTTCCGCTTACGAGAAGCGCGGCACCGCTGTGAACGTCCCCGAGTGGGATGCTTCCAAGTGTGTTGGCTGCAACCAGTGCGCATTCGTGTGCTCTCACGCAACCATCCGTCCCTTCCAGCTGACCGCTGACGAGCTGGCAGCAGCTCCCGCACAGACCAAGAGCCGCGACAACAAGCCCGCAAATGAGTACAAGTTTGTCATGGCTGTGTCTCCTCTGGACTGCATGGGCTGCGGCGAGTGTGTCACCGTCTGCCCCACCAAGGCTATCCAGATGGTTCCTCAGGAGTCTCAGGCCGACCAGCAGGCAGTCTTCGACTACTGCGTCGCCAACATCTCCAAGAAGCCCTCTAAGTTCGCAGACGACACCGTCATCGGCTCTCAGTTCAACCAGCCGCTGCTGGAGTTCTCTGGCTCCTGCGCAGGCTGTGCTGAGACCTCTTACGCTCGCCTGATCACTCAGCTGTTCGGCGAGAAGATGTACATCTCCAACGCTACCGGCTGCTCCTCTATCTGGGGCGGCACCGCTTCCATCTCTCCGTACACCGTCAACAAGGACAGCGGCCATGGTCCTGCATGGTGCAACTCCCTGTTCGAGGATAACGCAGAGCACGGTCTGGGCCTGTATCTGGGCCAGAAGACCGTCCGTGAGAACCTGATCAAGCGCATCGCTGAGGTCGCTGGTTCTGACAAGGCTTCTGCTGAGCTGAAGGCTGCTTACGAGCAGTTCATCGCAACCAAGAACAACACCAAGGCAAACGATGCCCCCGCTAAGGCTCTGATCGCTGAGCTGGAGAAGGCTGCTGCCGCTGGCTGCACCGAGTCCGCTGAGATCCTGAAGAGCAAGGAGTTCATCGCCAAGAAGTCCGTCTGGATCTTCGGTGGTGACGGCTGGGCATACGACATCGGCTTCGGCGGTCTGGATCACGTTCTGGCTTCCGGCGAGGATGTCAACGTGATGGTCTTCGATACTGAGATGTACTCCAACACCGGCGGACAGGCTTCCAAGGCTTCCAACATTGGTGAGGTCTGCCAGTTCGCTGCTGCTGGTAAGGAGATCAGCAAGAAGAGCCTGTCCGAGATCGCTATGACCTACGGCTACATCTATGTCGCTCAGATCGCTCTGGGCGCCAACATGAACCAGGCTGTCAAGGCGATCGCTGAGGCTGAGGCTTACCCCGGCCCCTCTCTGATCATCGGCTACGCTCCCTGCGAGCTGCACGGTGTTAAGGGCGGCATGACCAACTGCCAGAACGAGATGAAGAAGGCAGTTGAGGCTGGTTACTGGAACCTGTTCACCTTCAATCCGGCCAACAAGGCTCAGGGCAAGAACCCCTTCACCCTGACCTCCAAGGCTGTGGATGGCGAGAAGTATCAGGCCCTGCTGGCAAACGAGACCCGTTACAGCCGCCTGACCCGCGCCTTCCCGGAGCGTGCAAAGCAGCTCTTCGCTCGCAACGAGCAGGTCGCAAACGACCGTTACGAGCACCTGAGCCGTCTGGTCGAGCTGTACAAGTAAACCAAAGTTCTTTTCCCTCTGGCCGGAACCTGCCGCAGCGGCACCTTAGTCCCGAAAGGGCGGCTGCTCCGTGCTGGCGATTACTGCGCAACGCAGCAGTACGAAACTGCGGCCCCGGCCAGAGCAAAGACGCGGCTTACGCCTACGCAAAGACCAAAGCTTTGTGCCCCAAACTGATTTCGACTCTCTGCCTGCTCCCGAACGCGTCGGGGCGGACAGAGTCTGAAATACCAAAGCGCCCGCGAGGGTCCTTGAAAGCACACCCCGCGTGTGTCAGGAGCATAAGGTCTGGCAACAGATACCTTGTTCCGCCTGCTGCATAAGACCTGCTTTGCAGGGATCTTGCCGCAGCCAAAAACGAGATCCGTTTTTAGAGCCCCGCTCACTGGAAACAGTGTCCGGGGCGTATTTTTTATGCCTTTCGATTTTTACACTTTCTTCATAGGTTTTTCATGAAATCCAGCCGAAAAGCTGTTATACTACAGCCATGAGGATTCGGGGCCGCAACCGATTCCTTGTACATGATTCCTCCTCACACCAAAGCAATATCCGAACACAGCGCCCTTTCCGGTGAAGCCGCAAGCACCGGGGAGGGCGTTGTGTGTTTTTGTACGGCAATATTCCGGAAATGGAACGCTTACAGGGTTGACCGGGCATTTTTAAGGAGATATAATAAGCCTGTAAGGCTAAGAAACTTAGTATTTTGAACTTGTGGAGGTGAACGCAGGACAATGGACCCGGATCATAGTCGAAGACGATGGAATGATGCGGCCGGAACGACCGCGAAAGGTGCTGCGTTCGCCTTTTTTGTACGCTGAACAGCGGGATGTCTGCTGTCCGGCTGCCGTACAAAAGGGGCGCAGCTCTGCGCGTGCAGACGGGGCGTGTGCGGCCCTGAGGCTGCGGTGCAGGAGCGGCGCTTTTGCGTTGATGCGGCTGTGTCCTCCTGAGACAGGAAAGAGGAGGAACACGAATGGAAGAAAAAAAGAACAACCCCGAGCGCGAAGTGGACGAAGCTCTCCCGGTGCAGGAGCTGCCTGCCGATATTCCCGCCGAGGTGCGCCAGAAATTGGCCGAAGACCTGAACGAGCAGGCCACCGAAGACCTCAGGCAGGACGTCCGTGAGGCCGAAAAAGAGGAGGCCAACGACGAAGAGGTCAAGGCCAACCCTGAGATGCTCACCAAAAGCCGTCTGCTCAAGCTGCTCATCAAGAAGCAGTACGTCAAGCTGCGCGAGGTCACCGAGGAGGAGCAGCCTGCCGACCTGGCAGAGCTGCTGGAGGAGCTGGACGAGAACAACCGTCTGGTGGTGTTCCGTCTGCTGAAAAAGGACGTTGCGACCGAGGCGTTCGCCTATATGTCCGACGAGGCCCGCGACGACCTCGTGAATGCGTTTTCGGATGTCGAGCTGGTGAGCGCCATCGAGGAGATGAGCCTGGACGATGCCGCCGATCTGCTGGAAGATATGCCCGCGGGCGTGGTCAAGCGGGTGCTGGAAAAGTCGTCCCGTCAGACCCGTGAGAGCCTGAACAAGCTGCTGAACTACCCCGAGAGCTCGGCCGGCAGCTTGATGACCCCTGAATATGTCCGGCTGAAAAAAGAGATGAATGTCCGGCAGGCGCTGGATGCCATCCGGCGGCAGGGCGAGAACGCCGAGACCGTCTATATCAACTATGTTGTGGAGCGCAACCGCCTGAAGGGTGTTGTCTCTGCCCGTGACCTGCTGCTGGCAGACCCTGATACCCCGCTGGTCGATATTATGGACGACAACGTGGTCACCGTGAAGGTCACGGATGACCAGGAGTTCGTGGCCCGTGAGATGCAGCGCTACGACTTCACCGCCATGCCCGTTCTGGACAACGAGGGGATGTTCGTCGGTATCATCACCATCGACGATGCAATCGATGTTCTGACCGATGAGAGCACCGAGGATATGCAGAAGATGGCCGCCATTCTGCCGGACGACGATGCCACCACCTACTTCGGCACCAGCGTCTGGACCCACGCCAAACAGCGTATCCCATGGCTGCTCATCCTGATGCTCTCGGCCACCTTCACCGGCATGGTCACGACCCACTACGAGGAGGCCTTCGTCAGCCTGCCCCTGCTGGTCTCCTTCATGCCCATGCTGATGGACACCGCCGGCAACTGCGGCAACCAGATCAGCACCCTCATGGTGCGCGGCCTCGCGCTGGGCGAGGTGGAACCCAGCGATTTTCTCCGCGTTCTGGGCAAGGAGCTGCGGGTCTCTGCCATCGTCGGCGCGGTTCTGGGCCTTGTCAACGGCCTGCGCATCTACCTGATGTACACCTTCATCTTTGCCGGTCAGTATGACAATGTGATGGGCTATGCTATCGTCGTCAGCGTGTCGCTGTTCTTCAGCGTCATCCTCGCAAAGCTGGTGGGCGGTATGCTGCCGCTGGCCGCCAAGAAGCTGGGCGCCGACCCGGCCATCATGGCGACCCCCTTCATCACCACCATCGTGGACGCTTGCAGCCTGATCCTCTATTTCCAGATCGCACAGCTGGTGTTCCGCAATATGATGTAAAGAAAAAGGCAATGCCGGACGGTCTGCGGACCGCCCGGCATTTTTTGCATCCGACCCTTTGGCGCATTTGCCCAAAAGGACGGCGATATTTTATATGCTCTGTCAATTGACACACCACGGGTGTGATGGTGTAAAATAATAAAAGAGGTCGTTTGAGTTCCAGTACGTTGGATAGAACCTGTATTTTTGTTACCGGAGATGTATCATGAAAAAGACAAGACGCTTTGTGGCATTTTTACTGGCCGCGGTGCTGGCCTTGGCTTTGTTCACCGCCTGCGGCGCAGCAGAACAACCTCAGTCTGCCATTGGCAAGGTATACGAAGATTGGTTTGTAGAGCAAATCAACAGCAAGCGGCCGGGCAAACCGGTACAAAAAGTTGACGTCAAACACTCGGAGATGAGGACTGCTCTGGCGAAAATCAGCGAGGACGGGAAGTTCAAAGCCAGAGACGGCCGGGATCATGAGGCGAACGGGTGCGGATTTGGGGAGAGCTGGTATTGGATGATCCTCTCAGACCCGATAGCATTGAATGTTTCGGGCGAAAGTACCGTTGAGGCAGTTAAGCTGACCCTGGAAAATCTGACGCAGTACGGACCGGGTTACTTTATTGATGAAAAGCAGTTGTACCGGATCGATGAGTATGATATTGTCACCCATGTTATGGATGACAAGACCTACGTTGCGGTGTATGTCCACTTAGAGGAAGCGAAAAGCTGAC
>OHXY01000437.1_pt1 | contig 10216 bp, 7 predicted proteins | sample 1580161 | NCBI WGS metagenome assembly OHXY01 (sample SAMEA3882505, study PRJEB24775) | human gut metagenome | biome: human-associated habitat; feature: intestine environment; material: feces | place: Netherlands | collected 2009/2010 | reverse complement strand
GCTGATGGCCCAGATGGGGTCTTTCGTCCCTGCCGCCCACGCCCATATCGGCGTGGTGGACCGGATTTTCACCCGCATCGGCGCCAGCGACGACCTGTCCGCCGGACAGTCCACCTTCATGGTGGAGATGACCGAGGTGGCCGAAATTCTGAAAAACGCCACCGCCAAAAGCCTTGTGGTGCTGGACGAGATCGGCCGCGGCACCTCCACCTTTGACGGCATGAGCATTGCCCGAGCCGTTTTGGAATTTGTGTGCAAAAAGAAAACGCTCGGCGCAAAAACGCTTTTTGCCACCCATTACCACGAGCTTACCGCCATGGAGGGCTTGCTGGACGGCGTTAAGAATTATTCGATTGCCGTTAAAAAGCGCGGCGATGATATCACCTTCCTGCGCAGAATAGTGCGCGGCGGAGCAGACGAAAGCTTCGGCATTGAGGTTGCAAAGCTTGCGGGCGTGCCGGATTCGGTGGTTCGCAGGGCAAAGGTGATTTTAAAAGAGCTTGAGCAAAATAAAATCGATATAGAATTTAAGGCGGAGGACGCCGTTCTTGAAGAGGAAGAGGATATTCAATATAACTTTGCGGCAAACGGCAAAAACGAAATCCTTGAAATATTAAAGGCCACGGATGTGAACACCCTAACGCCTATCGAAGCAATGCAAACGCTTTATGATTTAAAGAAAAAGGCAGAGGAGCTTTAAGTGAACGCATCTGCTGCCTAAGCATTATCAAATAAAAAGAGGTGAGAAATAAATGTCTGTTATAAATATTTTGCCGAAAGAGGTTTATAATCTTATCGCCGCGGGCGAAGTGGTTGAAAGGCCCATGAGCGTTGTTAAGGAAATGGTTGAAAATTCAATCGATGCCGGCGCAAAGCACATAACGCTTGAAATAAAAAACGGCGGCACAACCTATATCCGCATAACGGATGACGGCAGCGGGATTTCGCGCGATGATGTGCGCAAGGTGTTTATTTCTCATGCCACTTCAAAAATCGCAAAAAGCGACGATCTTAATTCAATCGGCACCCTCGGCTTCAGAGGCGAGGCGATGGCTTCAATAGCCGCGGTTGCAAGGGTGGAAATGCTCACCAAAACCCGTGAAGACGAAATCGGCACACGCTATGAAATTTGCGGCGGCGAGGAAAAGGATCTTTCCCCGGCGGGCTGCCCGGCGGGCACCACGATTGTTGTGCGCGATATATTTTACAATGTGCCCGCAAGAATGAAATTCCTTAAAAAAGATGTAACGGAGGGCAATGCCGTTCAGGGTGTGGTGGACAGAATTGCGCTTTCCCACCCGGAAATTTCGTTTCGCTTTATTCGCGAGGGTAAGCAGGTTATGCTCACCTCTGGCAACGGCGATTTAAAAGGCACGGTTTATTCCGTGTTCGGCTCGGAGCTTTCAGACACTTTAATTCCCGTTGATTATTCGCTTAATTCCATGCGCATAACGGGCTTTGTTTCAAGGCCGCACCAATCAAGAAAAAGCCGCGCAATGCAGTTTTTCTTTATAAATGGAAGGCTTGTTAAAAGCGGCACGGCAATGGCCGCGCTGGAGCAGGCGTATAAAAATTCAATCATGGTGGGCAGGTATCCCGCCTGTGTTTTGAACATAGAAATGGATACAAAGCTGGTGGATGTTAACGTTCATCCTGCCAAAACGGAGGTGCGATTTGTTAATGAGCGCCCGGTGTTTGATTTGGTCTATTACGGCGTTAAAACAGCCATAGAAACGAAAAACAGCATTAAGGAAGCTGCCTTTTATTCCGATGAAAGCGGCAGAAGCTACAGAAATCTTGAAAAAAGCTCCGCTAAAATCGATTTCGGCGTTAAGCCGGCGCAGCCCGCTCAAATGAAATTCAGCACGGCGCGCTCCGCTTCAAATAACGGCGATTGGAATTTGGCGGATTCTTCGGAATATACCGTTCATCGCAGAAAAGAAAGCTACGGCAATCCCGCCGATTACAAAATAACTTCAAATTCGGCTTTTTCGGATGAGGAAAAGTTGCACGACGACGATAAAAAAACCGTTGTGGCAATCGATTTTTCGGATTCGCTCAAGCCGCCTTCCGGCGCAGTCAATCGGATTGAAGCCGAGCAAATCAAAAAATCGGAAAATCAAAATCCGTTCGCCTTCGCCGAAAGAGGCACGCACACCGCGGGCGATGCGCACGAAAGCAATCCACAAACCGCAGCGGCTGAAAATTCATCAAAGGGTGAAATTTCGCCGGTAAATCAAAATGCCCGATCAAGCGATTTTGCCAAGCAGGGCGAATCCGTTTTTGTGGTGGAGGAAGGCGAGGCCGCACCCGAATTTAAAATAGTGGGCGAGGCTTTCAACACCTACATAATCATCGAAATGAAAAACGATCTTTACTACATCGATAAGCATGCCGCGCACGAAAGAATGAATTTTGAGCGCTTTAAGGCAGATGCGGCAAGCAGCGGCATAGCTTCGCAAATGCTGCTTGTGCCCGTTGCCGTTTCGCTTGCTCCCGATGAATATGATTGCATTATTTCAAATTTAAATCTGCTTTCAAAATGCGGCTTTTCCGTTGAGGATTTCGGCAGCAGCACGGTTATTGTGCGTGAAACTCCCTCGTTGTTAGACGGAGATGATGTTAAGGATTTAATTCTTGAAATCGCGCAAAAGCTGCTTGAGCATAAAACCGATATCGAGCCCGACAGAATGGATTGGATATTCCATTCCGCCTCATGCCGCGGCGCCGTTAAGGGTGGGGATCACACCTCGCCTCAGGAAAGGGAGCTTTTTGTTAAAAAGCTGCTTTCCATGCCGGATATCAGGTATTGCCCCCACGGCAGGCCGGTTATGATTAAATTTTCAAAATACGAAATCGAAAAGCAGTTTGGCAGAATTCAGTGATATGGATAAAACAAAGCTTATAGTTGTGGCCGGGCCCACGGCAAGCGGAAAAACCGCCCTTGCCGTGCAAATCGCAAAGGCTGTCGGCGGCTCGGTTATCTGCGCCGATTCAATGCAGGTTTATAAGGGCATGAGCATTGCCACGGCAGCGCCCGCAAAGCAGGAAATGCAGGGCGTGCCGCATATGCTTAACGAGTTTTTGGAGCGCTCGGTTTCTTTTTCCGTTTCGGATTTTTGTGATGCGGCAAAAGACGCGGTTTCGCAAATCACGGCGGCAGGCTCCGTGCCTGTTATCGCCGGCGGAACGGGGCTGTTTATAGACAGCTTTGTGGATAACATCTCTTTTTCCTCCGCAAATCCGGATGAGGAGCTTCGCGCCCGCCTTTCGGCGCTGGATGAAGACGAGCTCTATTCCCGCCTTTTGCAAACAGACCCCGCAGAGGCGCAAAAAACTCATAAAAACAATAAAAAGCGCGTTATGCGCGCTCTTGAAATATATTATTCCACGGGGAAAACAAAAACCGAGCAGGATTTGCTTTCAAGGCAAAGCTCGCCTTATGAAACGCTGTATCTTGTTATCGGCTTCAAAAATCGGGATCTGCTTTATTCCCGCATAAATGCAAGGGTGGATAAAATGGTTGCCTCCGGTCTTATTGAAGAGGCAAAGGCAAATCTTGCCTCCGGCGGCAAAACCGCTGCGCAGGCAATCGGCCACAAGGAGCTTGCCCCGTATTTCGCGGGCGAGATTTCGCTTGAGGAAGCCCTTGAAAAAATAAAGCGCGAAACACGCCGCTATGCAAAGCGGCAAATCACATGGTTTAAAAGGCGTGAAAACGCCGTGTGGCTTTATGCGGACGAGCTCGGCTACGATAAGCTTGCCGAAAAAGCCGTTAATTTAAGCAGGGATTTTATAAATGGAAAGCAATGAAAAAGCAAAGGGCGTTAAAAGAAAGAAAACGCTTAAAGTGAATAAAGAATGGCTCGCAATGGGCTTTGTTTTGTTTTTAATCGTTGCCTATCTTGCCGTGCAGCTTTACGGAGTTTTTAATGTGCGCTTAAAAACGCAAACGGCGGTTATTTCCACCGTATATGAAACCGTGCAGGCAAAGGCGCTTGCCGTGCGAAACGAAAAGGTTGTTTCCGCAGGCGAAAATGCCGTTACCGCAGCCACCGTGGGCGATTGCGAAAAGGTGAACAAAGGCGGCGAAATCGCAAAAATTTTTGCAAATGCCGAAAGCGCTCAGGAATATTCAACCTATAAAAGCCTTGAAGAGCAGCTTGAATATTATGACGATATGGAAAATCAAGCCGTTGGGCAGGCTGCCGATGTGGAATCATTAAATAAAGATGTTATCACGGATATAAACGGCCTTGTGCGCGCGAATGCCGCGGGCAATGTGCAAAGCGCGGCGGATTATTGCTCCGAACTTAATGATAAATTCACCAGAATTCAAATTTTGGTGGGCGATAATATTGATTTTTCCTCGGTGATGAAAGAAATTGAGGAAAAGATAAATGCAATAAACGAAAATGCATGCAAGCCCACGGGCTATGTGCAGGCGGATGAATCCGGGATTTTTTCAAGCTACACCGATGGTTTGGAAACCGCGTTTGATTATTCGGCGATTTCCTCCGGCCTCGGAGTTGAAACCCTTCAGCAGTGGCTCGACGAAGCGCAGAATGCCGAAGCCTCGCAGTCGCTCGGCAAGCTTATCACAAGCTTTGAATGGTATTTTTGCGCAATAGTGGAGCCTTCGCAGATTAAGGGGCTTGAAAACGGCGATAAAATCGATGTTTCCGTTTCGGGCACGGATCATGTGTATTCCTGCAAAATAATAAGCGGGGCGGAAAATCAGCCCGGCGTGCAAAAAACGGCGCTTGTGCTTCAATGCAGCGAAATGAACAGTGATATAGCCTTGTTAAGAACGGCGGATATTGAGCTTCGCCTCAATTCTTACGAGGGAATAAAAATGCCGGCGTCTGCCGTGCATGTGAATAACGGTGAAAAAGGCGTTTATGCCCTTGTGGCCTCCGTTGTGGAATGGCGCAAGGCGAATGTGCTTTATACTCAGGGCGATTATGTGGTGCTTTCGTATGATGCAAAAGATACAGACGGTATTCGCCTTTACGACCAAATAATAACCCAAGGAAAGGAGCTTCGTGATGGGAAAGTATATACTTGATGAAGAAAGGCTTAAATCTGTTGAGGAAAATTATAAGCGAATCCTTGAAAGCGTTAAGGAATGCGCCGTTAAAGCGGGCAGAAGCGAAAATGCCGTGCGCCTTATGTGCGTAACCAAAACGGTTGAGCCGCCTTATATTAACAAAGCGCTTGAGCTCGGCGCCGATTTGATAGGCGAAAACAGAGTTCAGGAATATTTGGGAAAAAAGGACGAGCTTGAGCTGAACGGCGTTGAGCGCCATTTGATAGGCCATTTGCAAACAAATAAGGTGCGCCAAATTATCGGCGAGGTGGATATGATAGAATCCGTTTCCTCCTTTAAGCTTGCAAAGGAAATTTCAAGGGTGTCTGCCGCAAAGGGGCTCATCACAAATTGCCTTGCTGAGGTTAATATCGGCATGGAGGGAAGCAAAAGCGGCTTAAGCCCCGCCGAGCTTGAAGAAACGCTTTATATGATATCCGAATTGCCGAATATCAGAATAAAGGGCCTTATGGCAATTCCGCCCGTTTGCGAAAGCGAGGCCGATGAGCGCAAATATTTTGCCGAACTTCGCCAATCTTTCATTGACATTAAAGATAAAAAAATAGATAATATAGATATGGAAATTCTTTCAATGGGCATGAGCGGAGATTATAAGGCCGCAATTGCCGAGGGTTCCGATATAGTCAGAGTGGGCTCCGCAATATTCGGCGCCAGAAAATATTATTAAGCAGGGAGGCAAAGCAAATGGGATTTTTGGATAAATTCACCGAGATACTTCGCGATAACGACGAAGATGAATTTGATGATTTTTATGATGAAAACCCGGGCTATTCCATGCCGGCACCGCCCAAAAGGGAAAAGCATAAAAGCGTAAGAGTGCCCAAAGAAGAAAAGCCCGAAAAGATTCACCGCACACGCGCGGAATCCGATAAGGTTGTTAATATTCACACAACGGCGCAGCTTCAGGTTGTGCTTGTTAAGCCCGAAAGGTTTGAAGAGGCTGCGGCAATCGGCGATAATCTTAACGAAAAGCGCACGGTTGTGCTTAATCTTGAATCCACAAACAGGGATATCGCCCGCCGCCTGCTTGATTTTTTAAGCGGCGTTGCATATGCGAATAACGGCCAAATCAAAAGAGTGGCAAACAGCACTTATATCATCACCCCATATAATGTTGATGTTATGGGCGATCTTATAGATGAGCTTGAAAACAACGGCATGATAATGTATTGATTGCCAAATCATTAAGGAGGAGAGATATCTTATGATAACGCCCGCACAAATCAGGGGAAAGGTGCTTTCAAAAGCACAATACGGCTATGATATTGATGAAACGAATGCTTTCATTAAGGAAATAGAGGAATCGTTTACCGCCATTTATGACGAAAATAAAGAGCTTTACAGAAAAATGGAAATCCTTGCAAAAAAAATAGAGGAATACAGAGAAGAAGAGGATTCCATCAAAGACACCTTGCTCACAGCGCAAAAGGCTGCTTCCGAGGTTAAGAAAAAGGCGCGCGAAAAGGCAGATGATTTGCTTGCCGAAAGCGCACGCACTGTTCAAACCACGGTAACGGACGCTAAAGAAAAAGCCGAAAAAATCGTTTCGGACGCGCGCGAGTATGCAGCAAAGCTCACTAAGGAAAAAACGGAAGCCGCCGGCGAAATTCTTTCAGAGGCAAAAGAAAAGGCAAAAAAGGAAACCGCAGATGCAAAAGCGGATTCATCCGCTCTTTTGGAAGAGGCAAAAGCAATTTCCGAGCAGCTTATTTCAAAAGCAAAAGAGGAAAAAGAGCATTACGGCAATTTGGCTCAGTCGCTTAAGGCCGAGGCCGAAGCGTTTAAGGGCAGATTGGCATCCCTTTATAAAGACCAGCTTGACAGGCTTTCGGATATGGCTCATTACGATGAAGCAAAATCGGACGAAAAGCTTGAGGAGGCTATTGAAGAGGCAGACCAAGAATTTGAAGCCGTTTCCGCCAAGGCTGCCGATATGCAGCAGTCAATAGAAAAGCCCGAGGCTCCCGCAGAAAAAATCGAAGAGGCCGGGGAAGAAGCAAATGAAGCTGCCGAGGAAACCGAAGAAACAGCCTCCGAAGAAGCTCAGACAAAGGAGCTCGAAGAAGCAGAGCCCGCCGAAGAAGCTCCGATAAATGAAGAGGAAAACGAAGCCGCGGCATTCGCCGATGAATTCGTTGATATAAACACCAAAACGGCAGATGAGCCGACTCCTTCCGAAGTTGAATATGAGCTTGAGGAAACCGAGCCGGAAAACGCCGCCGAGGAGGCAAAGCCGGAAGCACCCGAAGAGGATGAAGAGCCCGCCGATGTGCACAGCGCGGTTGCCGCATTCTCGCAGGATAATTCCGCACCCGAAGAAAAGCAGGAGCATCTTCCTTTTGAAGATTTCTTCCATGTGAAACCCGAGGGGCAATACAGAACAAACGAAAAAATCAGCCTTATCCCTCCGGATGAGGATGACGATGATGAAGAAGAAAGCTCAAAATTCAAGGGCTTCTTCAAAAAGAAAAAGAAATAATCAAATAAAGGTTGATGATAACAATGGACTATAAAGATACACTTAATATGATGAAAACGGAATTTCCAATGCGCGCTTCTCTTCCGCAGCGTGAGCCGGAAATTCTTAAAAAATGGTATGAAAACGATCAGTATGAAAAGCTGATGGAGCTTAATGACGGCAAGCCGCTTTTCGTTTTGCACGACGGCCCTCCGTATGCAAACGGCGATATTCATATCGGCCATGCGCTCACCTCCGATGGAAATGTATCCCGCATCCGCATCATCAATTCCACCGATAATATTCAAAAGTGTGGATTTTCCAGAACCAGACGGTCCAAGAAGCACGCAGAATTCCCCTTTTTCCACAGAAAAATCAATTCCCCGAAGAACCTCTGTCCTGCTGTCTCCGGAACCAAAGCCTTTCTTCAAATCTTTAATTTCAAGAAACATCTCTTTTCCTCCCTGTAAACCATTATCGTTCATGAACATTTTTCATAAAAAACAATTACAAGCATTCATCATTCTGTCTTTTGTTAGTTTATGCTAACTTATATTTATCATACCTCTTTTATCCGGTTATGAAAAGGAGGGGAATTGAGAATAATTCTCAACATCTGCATTTTCGCTTTTTCGAAAATTATTTTGTTAAAAATCACCTTTACCAAATTTTTCTTCTTAATTTTTTACATATTTTTTCACAGAAAATGTGGCATTTCCATAAAAAATTCGATATAATATTCACAATGTTTATAGTTTTTCACAACATTGTGAAATCTGTTATTCGGGAGATTTTTGCATGAAAAAAATAGCACTTATTACAGATGGCTGGGGACGTTATGTAACCTATACCTGGATTCAGGGATATCGAAATTACATGGCTGCCCACCAGTCAGATATGGATTTATATATTTTTCAGAGCTTTGGGAATTTCAGTATGGATGAGAAGCATAATGCAGGAGAATATAACATTGCACGGCTTCCGGATTTTTCAGAATTTGACGGCATCCTTCTGGATCTTGCCACCGTGTCCCAGTCAGACCTGATTGCAGAGATAATTGAACGCGCGAAGCTCAGCAACATCCCAGCAATTTCTCTTCTTGAGCAGATTCCAGGACTGTACCATTCCGGAATTGACAACTACGAAGCCATTACCCGAATTGTTGAGCACCTGATCGCAGAGCACGGATGCCGTACCTTAAACTTCATCGGCGGACCAGAATTTAACAGGGAAAATCAGCTCCGCTTCAAAGCTTACAGGGATGCCCTTCTTCGCCATGGGATTCCTTTCGAGGAGCAGCGCGTGATCCATCATAATTATGAAATTGAAACCGGAATCCAGGCATTTTCCACATTTAAAACAAAAAACCTGCTTCCAGATGCCTTTGTCTGTGTCAACGACAATACAGCTGTAGGCGTCTGTCTGGCTGCCAAGGAAGCCGGATATTCCATTCCCGGGGATTTTCTGGTAACCGGTTTTGACAACGAAGATAAGGCTTCCTATTATGAGCCCAGAATTACCACGGTAGGCTTCTCCAAAGCCGATATCATGGAAAATGCCCTTTTAATGCTGGAAAAAATCTGGAATGGAAATGCAGAGGAGACTTATATATACGCACCTTTCACCTACGTTTTTCAGGAAAGCTGCGGCTGTATTTCCCAGAATCCACCTGACCGTGGAGAGTATGTAATCAAGCGCATTGTAGCAGAAGCACGCCAGAGCGATATGCAAAACTGGATGATGGATCTGAACCGTGTTCTCCTGGACTGTGCAGGATACACAGAGCTTGCAGGACGTATGCAGAACTGGCTGACAAAGCATGGTTGCGGAAATATTTATCTGTTTTTGAACCCGGATATCTTTATGAGCGAAAATATAGATGCACTGCCTGAGCTTCCGGAGGATACTTATCAGACAGAAGGATACCCGGAGGAGATGGCACTGGTTTACCCGCCCCTGGATGGTACGAACCGGCTTCACCTTAATCTGAAAGAAATTCTTTTACTTCCACAGGCAGAAGCAACCAGAGGACAAAATATTTACCAGTTCTGTCCTCTGCATTTTCGTGAACGGGAGATTGGCTTTCTGATCATCACCAATTGTGATTATCTTCTGGAGCATCAGTTCCTGTTCGAAACCTTAAATGCACTCCAGACTTCCATGGAAGCCCTGTATGCAAGACTTACCCTGCGTAAAATGAATAAACAGCTTTCTCAGCTTTACATCCATGATTCTCTCACCGGGCTCTACAACCGGATGGCTTACGAGAAGCTTGCCATGCCTCTTTTCCATCAGTGCATGCAGGAAAATCAGCCAGTTGGAATCATGTTTGTGGATGCAGATCACCTGAAATATATCAATGACACCTTTGGGCATGATATGGGAAATCTTGCTATCAGCAGCATTGCTTCCGTCCTGCGGCAGCACTGTCCGGCAGAGTCCGTTTCCATACGCTATGGAGGAGATGAATTCGTATGCGTGATTCCTGATTATAATAAACAGAAAATACAGGAGCTGGCTCATACCCTTCTGGATTCTCTGGAAGTGTTTTCTGCCAACAGCCGTGTGGGATTCCCCATTGAAGCAAGCATCGGATGGGTAATTGCCGATGATCCGGATCTGCCCTTGAATGATTATATCAATCTGGC
>OHXY01000427.1_pt1 | contig 10439 bp, 15 predicted proteins | sample 1580161 | NCBI WGS metagenome assembly OHXY01 (sample SAMEA3882505, study PRJEB24775) | human gut metagenome | biome: human-associated habitat; feature: intestine environment; material: feces | place: Netherlands | collected 2009/2010 | reverse complement strand
GTTTAGGTTCCGGGCATTGGCGGGTATTTTCGGACGGGTGTTCATGGTCAGGAACTCCGTCCCGGTCAGAATGACATTGTTCTGAAATTTAGGGTCTACAAACGGCTTTATATCCTCCTTTGTTCCAAAGCGGGCGGTGCCGTACTCCGCATCCCGCCGGAATTTTTTCGCCTGCCTGATCTTTGACTGTATCAGCAGATACACCCCAGCCGCACCGGCAAGGCCCACCAGCAGGTCAATACCTCCCAGCCCAGGCCAGTAGGTTTCAAAGGCTTTGGGGAAGGTATCAAGCATCCCCATGAGCTTTGTCCCGAAGTCTGTGCCGGGGGCGATCCGGTAGGCCGTCCCGATTTTGGAGAAGAACCAGAACACAAAGAGGTACGGCAGGTTTGGGAGCACATATTTTCTGATCTTGTCACTCAACGTCCGTCCTTCACCGCCTCTCTGGTTCGCTGCTTTTCCTTTGCCTGTGTCCTGATCTGCTCCGTGAATTTCCGAAGCTGGCCGAGGATGGAAGCCTTGTCCTGCTCTTTGTTCAGCACCTTTGCGCTGTACTTCTGGAAGGCCGCTGTGATAACGTCCGCCTGATTGGCTTTGAAAAACAGCAGGTAATGACCGGGGCTCACTTTATGGAAAGCGTAGTCCACATGGAACTCCTTCGCGATCCGGTCAAAATCCTTTGGGGCTCCCACATAGGGCATAGCGCTTTTGCCGCCATAGTGGTTCATCAGCTTTTTTACGCTCTGGCGTCCCTGCGGGGTCAGCGCCTTCCGGTGGTGCTTTTGCAGCGCCCGAACCACCTTGCCAAGAGCGGCAGCCAGCACTTTTCCCGTGAGCTTCGTTGTCCTGATCGAAAGGGCAACCGTTTTTTGGTTTACTTCTTCCTGCATAAAACCTCCTTTCCGTCGGGGTTCCCGCTATCCGGGAGGCCCCCGTACAATCTCGGGGAACAGAAAACCTCGGGCCAATGTGGCCCGAGGCTTACCGCTCGGCATCTCTGCCGGACGGAGCTTTCTTTTCCGGCTCCGTCTGGACTTTTTCGCCCTGTTCCCGCATGGTCTGCAAGATAGAGGGCTTCTTTTGAAGCTGGGAGGGCTTTTCGCCGGACAGCGGCTTGATACATTCCAGACGGTCAGCCGCCCGGATGGCGTTGTCCGTGAGCTGCCTCTGCCATGCGCCCACGCTGGGAGCCCAACGAAAGCCGCTGCTTTTCAGCTCGGCCCGGGTGTCCGCGTCAGGCTTTCCGTCAAAGAACACCTGCAAGCGGTTGTCCTCCCGGTTCATTTCCACACGGCCCCCATCGAACTCCCAGCCGGAAAATTCCTGCTGTGCCTGTTTGGAAAGCTGTTCGATACGGGCCTTTACCCGGCGGATCTCCGCATTGTTGTTGGTTAGCTGGTAACTTTCAAAGGGCCTCGGGTCGCTTCGCCAACTTGACGCCATGCTTGCTTTCAGCTTTTCAATCTGGTCCGGCGACAGCAGCGCACAGCCGTCCAGCTTGCCATGCTTGCGGTAATAGGCGTTGACCTCCTTCATAATGAGCTGGGAGCGTTCCAGCCCGTCCAGCTTCTTCTGGAGCTTTTCAATCGCTGCCGGGTCATCGGCGCTGATCCCGCCCATGCCGGTGCTGCGTATCTTATCCAGCAGCCCTTGAATATGCCGCCATTCCTCCATGTTGCTGTCCCGCGCCCGGTTCTGTTTTTCCTTCTTTCCCACCGGGAAATTGGAAGGCCCGGCGATCAGCACAGAGGGAACCCTTGCGTCAATGGCAAAGCCTTGGTTCATGTTTTCGGCCAGCTTGCGGGCGTAGGTGTCTAACAGATGGTCGATCTTCTCATGGTACATGGGGTCCACCCGGGATTTCTGCTTTTCCGCTATGGCGGCGGCCTTGTCCACCATTGCCCGGTATTCCGCCGTTGCGCTCCCTTCCTTGTAGTCGGAAAAGCTGTTCATTTCTTTTGCCCGGCGGGCGGCTCCTTCATTGATAGGGTAATAGTTGATGGTATGCACCTCCTTCATGCTTCGGGCCATGCTGGCCCGAAGTCTTACCGTTCTTCATGGGAAGGCCCCGCCTTGTCCTTTTTCGGAGCGGGCGGGGCTTCTTGAAACCGTTTGAGTGCAGCGAGAATGGAGTGGACAGGCTCGGCCTTTTCAGGATAGGCAAATATCCGGTGTTCCGGCGGAATGTCCTGCGGCCCGTGGTAATACTCCTTGAAGCCCTCCGGGACTGCCGACACATACCCACCGGGAGCGAATACGCCGCCCTCGTTGATACGCACATCCCGCCCGTATGCTTCATAATCGAAGTAGTTCTGAATGTGCTCCGGTATGTCGATAGTCCCAAGCTCGTCGGCGTAAAGACGGCCCAGCCCTTCATCATCGGAAATATCCGGGTAAAAGCGGTAAAGGTCAAGGTTCTGCGTCAGGTTTATCAAATCCTTCACGCTCCTTGTGTGGTTTCCCAAGACAAGAGCGGCTTCAAAGGTTTCCAGTCCGCCCTTATCCCGTACTTCCAGCAGGGCGTGGCCCAGCTCGTTCAGCTCGTCGATGTTCTCACATTCGTAGAGATGATCGTAGAGCCCCAGCACATCACTGTCAAAGCTGGTAAAGAACACTTCGCTGTACCGTTTCCCGTCTATCCCGATTTTGGCAAGGGCGGCCTGCAACTCCTGTGTCGTCATGGGGAAATGTACCGTTGTCCCTACCTCAATCCCCATTAAGGGGTATAGGGCTGTATTGGTTATATAGGCTTCAAACATGGGCTCATTCCTCCTTTCCGGCCCGGTCAGCCAGCACCTCATAGATCCCGGCCATAATGTAATCGGCGCAAGGGAGGGCAATCGCGTTCCCCAGCGCCTTGTAGCGTTGCAGAGGCCGGATCTCCACGCCGTCCGCCCCGTACTTTGTCCAGCCCTCTGGCAGCCCCATCAGCCGTTCGCTTTCCGTTTCCGTCAGAAAACGGATACAGCCGCCCTTCGGGTCGCCCTCATACCAGAAGGCAAAGGGCGTTACATCACTGGCTAAAAGAGTGGGAAAAGGGTCAGTTGGTAATCCGAAGCTGTTTCGGAAGGCCGTTTCTTCCTGCCTTTTTGCCGCTCCCCGCATACGGAAGCACTGAAAGGGGTGGATGACTGGTATCTGCCGCCCTGTTTCAAAAGAAGCTGTTCGATCTCCTTCGGCGGCGGCCCGCCCGCCCTCTCCGCAAGGCGGAGGAAGTGGGAGCATTGGACGGGGCTTAAATAGTATGTCTGCGGCACGTCTGCCTCCAAAATCCGCCACGACGAAAATCCGCTGCCTTCGTGCCAGCCTTCGGGAGCCTGCCCAATACTGGGCGTCCATGAGCCGCCAGCACACATCAGGCGTTCCCCCTCGCACCATTCCGGCGTTTCCCCATCTTCCCGAAGGAGGCATTGGAACTTCGGTGTCCGAGAAGGCGGATAGGACGGCTCTAAAGTCCATCCGGTCATTTGTAGAAAACGCTCCCATGACGTTTTCCCAAACAGCGATAGCTGGATATAGGTTATCAGTAGCATCCCTCATTTCCTGTATGATACGAAACGCCTGATAGAACAGGCTTGATTTTGCCCCGGCAAGGCCGGAGCGGTTGCCGATCAGAGAAAGGTTCTGACAGGGAGAGCCGAAGGTTATCACATGGACCGGCGGGATTTTCCCGCCGTCCACCTTTGTAATGTCTCCCAAATGCGCCATATCGGGAAAGTGCCTTTTGGTTATGGAGATGGGCGCTTTCTCAATCTCGCTGGCCCATACCGGACGGATACCGCACCGGGAAGCAGCCAGAGGGAACACGCCGATCCCGTCAAAAAGGCTCCCCAGCTTAATGTCCGGCATGGCCCGGGGTGCCGTGTCCCTTCACGGCAAGCACCCCTTCCAGCGTGGTCGCCGCAATGCCCAGCCGTCCGGCAACTGCAATATCGTTTTTCACATCCTCGTCCACAACGCTGCCGCAGACGATCAGGGTGTGGGAGCGCCGCAGCATATCCCGGCGCATATCAATCCCGGCCTTGTGTTCCTCGGGAACGCTGTCATTCAAAAACAGCGGCAGATACAAGAGCGGGCAGATCGGGGAAAAGCCCGCCTCATAAGCAAGACGGCAGTAGTGGGCCGCCAGTTCCATATCAACATCCGGCTCGCCGCTCCATGCGGCGGTCAGGTATGCTAAAGGTCGTTTCATTGGTTGAGCCTCCATTTCTGTTTTGGTTTAGGGAAAAGCAAGAGTTCGCCCAATCCCTCCGCCCCTTCCCCCGGGAAGGGGAACGGCTCTGGAGAATTTATATCCCCGTCGCTTGACCGGGAAAAAGCATAACCGGGAGAAATCCGTCAAGGGTGCCTCTGGCACCGCCTGCGGCGGCGCTGCCCTTGACTGATTTTCCCGGCTATGCTACGGAATAACTGGCGACGGGGAATAATTTATATCTCCAGAGCTTCGGGGCGCGGGGCAGAGCCCCGCAATCCTCGGGCCATGTTGACCCGAAGTTTCGGCTTACTTTTCCGGCTCGGTTTTCTTCTCCGGCTTTTCGTGTTCCTTCTGCTGTCCCTTCCAGTCGTCCAGCAGCTTGATGATCTGGTCCTTCATTTCCCTCGGCGTAGTTTCCTTGCCGAAATACTTGCTCAGTTCCGCACCTGTCAAAATCACTTTGTCTACCTCCTTTTTGTCCTCCATCATAATGCCGTCGATCACATCCCCGTTGAGCAGCTTCTTTTCGTCCAGCTCACGCATACGCTTTGCCTGCGCCTGTGAAGGCGAGGACTGCTGGCTGTCAATGGCGACGGCGATATAGTTCTGGTTCTTCTTGCCGATATAGGAAAGCTCCACCGCCGTAGTAAAGCCCAGCTTTTTTTCATCCATCAGCTTCATCAGGTCGGGAACCAGCTCATTGAGACGGATATACCGCTGCACCTGCTTGACCGCCATCTTATTGCGCTCGGCCACGATCTCGTTGGAGCGTTTGCCTGCGTCCTTCGGGTCAATCTGGCCCGAAGTGCGGGAGCCCTGGTGCTTGATAGCCTCAAGCTGCATTTTCAAGGCTTTGGCCCGCTCACTGGGGAGGATTTCTTCACGCTGGTTGAGATTGTCCTCGACCATCTGGGTGATGGCTTCATCGTCTGTCAGGTTTCGGACGATACAGGGCATATCCGCATATCCGGCAAGCTCGCTGGCTTTCTGGCGGCGGTGGCCGGACACGATCTCATAGCCGCCATCCTCACGGGGACGGACGATAGCGGGCTGGGTCACGCCCTTGTCCTTGACGCTGGACACCATAGCCCGCATTTCTTCATCATCCCGAACCTCAAAGGGATGGTTCTTGAAGGCGTGGAGTTCGTTCAGCTTGATATAGACGATCTGTTCCTTGCCCCGGCGTGGAGCATCCTTCGGTTTTTCGGGTTCCTTCGGAGCGGGAGCGGCCTGTACCGTTGGAGCCGTTTTTTTCTCCGGTTCCTTTTTGACCGCCTTTTCCGGTTTCTGTGCGGGAGCTTTGGACTTCGGGGCTGCGTCCTTGTCCTTATCTGCTTTCGGGGGACGGCCCCGGCGCTTCGGCTGTTCCGGCTCTTTGGGTTTTTCCTCTGCTTTTTTCGGAGCCTCCGGCTGCTTTTCCGGTTTCTCCGCTTTTGCCGGGTCAGGCTTTTCCCCGCCGGGAGCTGCCGCCCGTTCCTCGGCTTTCTTTTCCTTCATAATTTCAGCGAAGTTATAGACAGAAACCTGTGGGTTCTTTACCTCTGGTTCCGTCTTTTTTTCCGGCTCCGGGGAAACGGAAACCTTCTCCGGCTCTTTTGGGGGAGCGGGAGGCGTTTCCTTGCCCGGCCCGCTATCCGTTACCGGCTGTTCCGGCGTTTTTGTGGTTTTATCATCTGCCATAAGCATTTACCTCCTGTTTTTTGGCATGAAAAAAGGGGCTCAACTTTTCAGTCAAGCCCCCGTGGGAAGTTCCTCCTTTCTCCGCCATGATACAAAAATACCGCCCGTAGTCTCGTTTGGGCGGTACTTTGTGTAAGATTGGCAGTCCATTATTAAGTTTTTTATTATGTTCCCTTTGTACACCGTTGCAAACGTCCCCTTTGAAACATAGGTATAGGTCAGCATGCTTTTTTCCTCCATGCGCTTTGATCTTTCCGAACTTGAGTATACCACGCAGCTATGGCAAAGAGCAAGTCGCAAAAGGCCCGCCCTTTGCGGCAGCTCTCCGCCGATCAGATCTTGGGCTGATACTGCATGCTGGACACATTGTAAATGGTAACAAAAGCCTTGGGGTCTTCCCGGTTGATAAAGTTCATCAGCTTCTGATATTCGCTCTTGTCCACGATGGTAATGATCTCGTTGTGCTTTTCCAGATTGTATGCACCGATGGCCTCGTACATGGTCGCACCGCTGTGCAGGTCATGGAGGATGAACTGACGCAGCGCCTCCTCTTTTTCGGTGATGATGCAGACGCGGCGTTTGATGCTGTTATCAAAGATGAAATGGTCCAGCACGATGCCGTTGAAGTAAGTACCGAGGATACTCAGCACCACGGTCTTTTTATCGTAGACCAGGGCCGCGGAAAGCGCCACACACATTCCCGACAGAGACATGGCTTTTCCCAATTCCATGTGCAGGTACTTGTTCATGATCTTTGCCACGATATCCAGCCCGCCGGAGGATGCATTGCGGTTGAACAAAATACTCAGCCCGACGCTGACCACCAGAATATAGCACAGCACGTCCAGCTCCTGACTGCCGGTCATCGAGCCGAACTCCGGGAACAGCTTTTCAAACAGCCCCAGAAACACCGGCAGCAGCACACTGGTGTATACGGTCTTTGCGCCAAATTCTCTGCCGCAGGTAAAGAACCCGATGATGAGAAGCACGACGTTCAGGATCATCGTAATGACCGACAAGGGCAGCGGCACAAAATTGGACAGCACGATGCCAAGGCCGGAAATGCTGCTGACGGATGTATGGCTCGGCACCAGAAAAAAGAAAACGCCCGCCGCAATGATCGCCACCGCCCCGGTCAGGACTGCCGTCTCCCTCAGGACTGCGCCGGTCTTTCCTTTTACATCACTCATCTTTGTCCCCCTAAAATCAAATTTGTTTCACCGATCTCCTCATCTTTGTCGATGCGGACAAGGAGCTTACCGCCAAAGCGTTTGTGTTCCATAGTGAAGTACCTCCATAAATTCTGAAGTTGCTGTTCTCAGTATACCATGTTTTTCCCTTGCGGAAAAGATAGCGAAACAAAAATGCCCCCGGAGGGCTTGTTGCGGCTCTCCGGGGGCATCTTATGTGCGTTGTGCCTTGGCGCACACGACCGGCGTTTTACTCAATCTCGATCAGGTTCGGGTTCTCAGGCAAAGCCTTCGTCTGCTGAGGAGCAGGCAGCTCGACGTGCAGGACGCCATCCTCGAACTTTGCGTGGATGTCTTCCTTCTTCACATCGCCCACGTAGAAACTGCGTGCGCAGGTGCCGGAGAAGGATTCGCGCCGCAGATAGCGGCCCTTCTTATCCTTTTCGTCATTGCTGTGGCTGCGCACTGCCTGAATGGTCAGGTAGCCGTCGTTCAGATCCATCTGAACGTCTTCCTTCTTGCAGCCCGGCAGGTCAACAGCTACTTCGTAGCCGTTGTCCGTCTGTTTGACATCGGTCTTCATCATGTTTGCACCACGCTTACCAAAGGTATCACGAGCCTCACGGTTCATCATACGTTCCAGTGCAGCGTCATTCCAGAACGGATCGAAGAAATCATCGAACAGGTTTTCATGGAAAACAGTCGGCATAAGCATAAATCATTCCTCCAATCCCGGCGTTCGGGTCGGGGCAAAAAATCTGAAGCGTCCACTCGGAAAGGCTTTCCGGGGAGCCTAGCGGCTCTCCTTTTGCCCTTCCTCCTGAGCACGCCACTGTTATAGCACTGTTCATTAGCAGTGTCAATAGAAGAGTGCTAAAATTCATAAAAGAATAACACTTTTATAAAATCCTATGCAATCTTTTCGAAATTCAGTCGCATCATCGTGTTTTTATCATTTTGCCGGTACATCGGCGTAGACAGATATTTCATGCCGTTGTCCGGGACGATGACCACGATGTTCTTTCCCTGATTCTCCGGTCTGCGGCCCACCTGCACCGCTGCGCGCAAAGCCGCTGCTGCCGATGTGCCCAGAAACAGTCCTTCCGCCCGCAGCACCTCATGGGCCGTTTCGTAGGCTTCCTCGGTGCGGACATTGATGCACGCATCGCTCCAGTCTGGCCGCAGATAGTCGGAAAGTGCGCTTTCCGGCACATCATACGCCGGCAAAACGCCATCTATGATCTGCGCACAATCGTAGTTGAGGGAACCAAACGAAAGGATTTTCATGGTATATCTTTTTTACTCCATTCTCTGAATCACCGCACCCAGCCATCGGCACAGGGTATCGCCTGCCTGATTTGCGATCTCCAGCACGCGGGCGTGGCTATGCTTGACCGTCTGGATGCCGGTGGCCATGTTAGTGATGCAGCTGACGGCCAGTACCTTCATGCCCATGTAGTTGCAGACCATGGTTTCCGGCACGGTGCTCATGCCCACGGCATCGGCTCCCATCCCCGCAAAGGCGCGAATTTCAGCCTCCGTTTCATAGCAAGGGCCCCATAGCAAGGGCCCATAAAGCCCATGTAAACGCCCTCCTTGTAGGCAATGCCCAGTTCATCGGCGGTCTGCTTGGCAAGGTTCCGCAGTTCCAGACTGTAAGGTTCGGTCATGTCCGGGAAGCGGGGGCCGAAGCGCTCATCGTTGGGGCCAATGAGGGGGTTCGTGCCCATCATGTTGATGAAGTCGGTAATGAGCATCAGGGTGCCCGGCGCAAACTCCCGGTTGATGCCGCCGCAGGCGTTGGTCAACACCACCTTTTCCACGTCCAACAGCTTGAACACATAGAACGGGTAGCAGACTTCCTTCATGGAGTAGCCCTCATAGAAATGGAAGCGGCCTTCCATGGCGTAGACTTCCGTGTCCCCCAGCTTGCCAGCCAACAATGCGCCTTTGTGTCCTGCCACCGTGGATACCGGGAAGTTGGGGATATCCTTGTAGGACAGTTCTTCCGTGTCCGTAAAGTCCGCGGTCAGCTTGCCAAGGCCGGAGCCCAGCACCACCGCGATCTTCGGGCGCTTTTTCGTGTGCGTCTTGATATATTCCGCACTTTCCAGTGCCTTTTCATAAAGATGTTCCATACCGTTCCTCTCCTTTTCCCAAAAAATTCGATATACTTCTCTGGGTTCAGTATATCGGATTTTTCAGGCCGATGCAAGACGCCCTTCATCGAGTCTTATTAAAAACCAAGGAGCAGATACTTCACATCACGAGTGTGTTGTATCTGCTCCTTGGTTCTCCGAATGTCTTATCTCTGGCCGATGTTCCACCGAAACAGCTCATATCCTTCCCGGATATCCTCCGGCAGACGTTTCAAAGTCTCGTCCCGCAGTTCCTGCGGCATCCCATAAAAGGCTTCGGCAATGCCGCCGGTGATGCAGGCAAGGGTGTCGCTGTCACCGCCCAGAGAGACCGCATTGCGAAGTGCATCCTCAAAACTGACGCTTTCCAGAAAAGCAATGATTGCTTCCGGCACAGTTTCCTGACAGGTCTCCACATGATGATAGGTCGGCCGAATTTCATCGCAGGTACGGTTCAGGTCATAACCGAAGGTCTGCTCCACATATTGTTTGATTTCCGGCTTGCTGTGACCGGTACGAGCCAGAAAAATTGCTGCCGACGTGGCCTGCGCACCCTTGATGCCCTCCGGGTGGTTGTGGGTAGCCACAATTTTCTTTGTCTCAGGGTTAATAAGGTTTGCCATGAGCGAGCCATCTTTTTTCGTCATTAACTTAAGGGCTCCTTTTGTAATCTGCTGCTTCTGCTCATCTGTCAGCATCGCCTGCAATGTCACATCCGGCACTGCCGCTTTAACGGCGTTAATAAAGGCCGGTGCAGTATATAATGACTTCTCTATTTGGGAAAAAACTGTCTTTGCTCCTTTGAGCAGAGGTTTCGCCACCTCTGGAACTCGCCCAAAATGTTCCGATAGTTCTTCTTTATATTCAGATGCATCAATTATTTCCACATCTTCAGATGCAATGATGATCGTTTCTTTGTCCATATCAAATAATCCTTTCGTGATATTTCTATAATAAAGTTTGTATTTTTTGCGAACCGGCCTATTTCTGTATGTAGGTAAGCTCAATATCCAAGTTGCGCCAGTATCTGCACAAAAGTCAGTCAATTTTTAGAACTTCGATATATTTTAACTATTTCAGCAAACAAATCGACAGGATTTTCTTCCAAAGCATCGGCAAGCATAATTAGTTTTTCTATACTAATCCAATTCTTTCCGTGTTCTATATTGCAAAGGTGTCGAAGCGAAATCCAATCTTCTGAGCCGAACAATTCGTCACTTCTATTATAGATAAATT
>OHXY01000423.1_pt1 | contig 10469 bp, 8 predicted proteins | sample 1580161 | NCBI WGS metagenome assembly OHXY01 (sample SAMEA3882505, study PRJEB24775) | human gut metagenome | biome: human-associated habitat; feature: intestine environment; material: feces | place: Netherlands | collected 2009/2010 | reverse complement strand
AATGACAACCACATCAAACTCAGACAAGCGTGCATTTACCCGGTCGAGAGCAGAGAGGACAGACTCCTCCACACGGTCACCCTGCATCAGGGCAGGAAACAGTTCCGTATAAAAGTAGAAACCCCGGGAGTTGTTTTCCAGCTGATGACAGAAGTCACCATAGCCCGCCGCCGTCGGTGAGGATATGACGGCAATACGTTGCGGCAGGCGAGGCATCTCGAGTTGAGGGTGAGCACCCCCTCTTCCTCGAGCTGTTTCAGTATCTCCCTGCGGCGGCGTGCCATATCGCCTAAGGTATAGGTAGGGTCTATGTCCTGCACTGTAAGGCTGTAGCCATAAAGCTCATGGAAGTTGACAGTGACCTGCACCAGCACTTTGATGCCCGAAACAAACGCCTGCCCCGTGGCTTCCTCAAAATAGGGCTTCAGCAGGCGGAACACATTTGCCCAGATTGTTCCTCTCGCCTTAGCTATCAAGCTGTTGCTGCGAGGGTCTTTCTGCACAAATTCCAGATAGCAATGCCCCGTACTGTTGGTACGCACATCGCTCAACTCCGCCTGCACCCAAAACTCATCGGGGAGACACTGCTCCAGACTGCGACGCACAAGGGCATTCAACTCATGTAAAGACAAGGCTTCCATATTGCTATCATTCAACCAGTTACAACTTTATAAGATTTTATCCGTAATAAAGTGGCACTTTATCCGCAGTAAAGTAATGCTTTATCCGCAGTAAAGTAACACTTTATCCGTGATAAAGTGACAATACACTATTGGCAAACCAACAGAAGTTCCCGCTATTTGTTTCTTTCGGGCTGATAATCCTGATACGCCTTCCACATATCGGGCACGCCATAACCGTAGATGTTATCGGGAAAATCGGCACGGTCACCGGAACGGCGCACCAATTCTATCACTTCTTTTGCCGTAAGTTCGGGGCAAGCCTGCCACAAGCAGGCCACCATGCCGCACATAATGGGTGAGGCAAAAGAGGTACCGTTCGCCCTTCCCTGGTTGCCGTCCGTGCGTATCACGTCGGCACCCAGCCCGACAGCTACAATATCCGGCTTTATCCGATGGTCTGCCGTATTCCCTACAGACGAGAAAGGAGCCAGAACAGCCTCCTTGTCGACAGCGCCCACCGTCAACACATTCTCGGCATCGCCCGGAGGCGTAATCTTCTTCCAAGAACCGGCGCCCGAATTTCCGGCACTGCATACCAATACCATGCCCTTATCGGCTATGCGCGATGCCTGACGTGACATCAGCGCATGGTGCCCATCCAGATTGCGGAGCTTATAATTCTTGGATTTATCATCGAAAGCGTAATATCCCAATGAAGTATTGAGTACATCCACTCCCACGCTATCGGCATATTCCACAGCCGCAGCCCAGTAGTCCTGCTCTACCAGATGCTCGGAGTATTCGTCTTCGCTGCGCAGCAACCAGAAAGAAGCTTCGGGAGCCGTACCGGTCATGACACCGGGACGGTTCATGGCGATGCACGAGAGCACCGCCATGCCGTGGCTGCTTTCGGCAAATATATCCGATTGGGGATTCACAAAATCCTTCGTACCCAGGATGCGGATATTCTGCATGGCGGTTATCTTGTCGGCATTGTGGAAACCCGCGTCGATAACGGCAATCGTCATTCCTTGTCCCTTGAAGCCTTCTTCGTGCAGCTTATCGCCATTGCTCAGCCGTATCTGGTCGACAGCCAGTCCATAAATGCTGTCGGGATGCACGCTCGGGCGGTTTATCAGAGAGTCGCGTCCTGTCGCCATGAACGGCCCGTCACCTCCGGGAGCTATCCATACCTTTTCCGTCTCCCGGACAAAAGGCAGGGCGGCAATGCGCTCCACCAATGCAGAGTCGTTGCAGGACACCGTAACAAAATTCTCCCACTTGCCGGTAACGACAATCTTCACGCCTTGCCTGCGAATCTCATCCACATACTTACGGCATACCGGAAGGTCTGTCGAGTCTATCGGAAGGTTCTGCTTCAGGCGACGCTCAATCGCCTTTTCAGAGAGGAACGCTTCCGGATGTTCCAGCGAATACGTGGTGGCAGCCTTGTCCTTCAGGCTGATGCGATACTTCAAAGTGTCTTGCCGGGCCGATGCACCACCTACAGCAGCCAAGATGAAAAGTAGAAGGAAAAAGAGTTTTCTCATATATCTGTGTTTTTATTATTTTCTGCAATATACATCCCGATGCCCCGTTGGGAAGCGATGAATGAGCCGCCAACCACACGCCGGCCAACGTAGAACACGGCAGACTGTCCCGGAGCAATGGCAGAAGCCTCCGACAAGAAGCGCACCAGCAGACGCCCGTCCTCCAGGCGCTTCACGGTGCAAGGGATGGGTTTGCTGCGGTAGCGGATGCGCACGGTAAGCTCTTCACTGCCAAAGAATTCCGCCTCATCAATCAGTTTTTCCTCTTCGACAAGCATGTATCCGGCTTTCAACTGCTCCGCATCGCCCAGCATCACGGTGTTCTTCTGCGGATTGATTTTCAGCACGTAGGCGGGTTTGCCCAAAGCAATCTCCAGCCCCTTCCTCTGCCCGATGGTGTAGTAAGGGAATCCTTTGTGCCCGCCCAGCTTGACGCCTTCCGAATTGACAAACCATCCCGGCCCCACCTCGCTGTCTATCTCCGGGGAGTGCTCGCGCAAGAAGTCGCGGTAGTCGCCCTTGATGAAGCAGACTTCCATGCTTTCCCCTTCTTCCGCCTTAAGCGTATATCCTTTATCACGAAGATACTCGCGAACCTGCATCTTGGTGAAGGCTCCCAACGGGAAGATACATCGCTTCAACACCTCCTGCCCCAGTCGCCAAAGGAAATAGGACTGGTCTTTCTTATCATCATCCCCGGCAACAATGTAAACCTTCCCGTTCCGTTCCTCCAGACGGGTGTAGTGTCCGGTAGCAATGAATGCACATCCCAGCCTGTCGGCCCACTCCGTCAGGATACGGAACTTGAATAACGGGTTGCACATCACACAAGGATTGGGAGTACGCCCCCGACGATATTCATCGATAAAGTTTTGAACGATAATCTGCCGGAAAGCCTCACGCTCATCTGCCACATGGTGCTCGATTCCCATACTGTCGGCAAGGTTGCGGGCTTCCACCGGTTCGTCTCCCCACACCCACATGGTGAGGCCGACTATCTCATAGCCCTGTTCCCTCAACATCAGGCAAGTGGCGGTACTGTCTATACCTCCGCTCATTCCCACTAATACTCGCTTTTCGGATTTGTTCATATTCTGCCATTCATTCATATAATCTGCAAAAGTACACGTTTTCAAGCAGAATACACAGCTTTTCAGCTAAAGAGAGAGTATTTTCATCCTCCACCGCCTTCACCTTCTTCCTCAATCTTTCTATTCATCGGCTTTTCCGGTAAGACCTCTTTCCTTCGCACTACCGCACCTCATAGGTGTTCCGGTATTTTCTTATCAATTACGCATCTGTCTTTGATTATACCTCCTTTCCTCTTAGCATAACCATTTATGAATCAACAGATAATCAGTGCAAAAAAATGTAGCCATTTTGCACTGATGCTACACCCCTACTACAGTGAGGTTAGCAGCAGGCAATTGACAGCTCCCGAGCCTTCAACGGGAAAGCGAACGCAAGGAGCTTACCCGATAATCCACTTACTGCCCGGTATCAACGAGATGAGCTTGGTTACCACGAAACAACTGATAAATGTACATACCGCTATTACCGGAATGGCAGCCACAGTGGGTAATCCCAATGTAGACTTAAACACCAATACCCACAAGCCAAGCCAGAAAATGTGCATAAGGAACATGCCGTAGCTGAGTTTAGACATTTCGGCAATGATGCGCGGAGGCTGCGGAATGCTGATACAGCCGAACAACAAAAATGTGCCTGCAGTCAACGCCACGCAATTAAGGGTGCAGAAAGCCCATCCCACCTCAATGACCGGCGTAGAATGAACCACTCCCGGAACAGCCTGGACATAGAACGACCATATGGTAGCCGCCGCGCCGACCAGCATAAGCAGGAAACCGACCCGCAGACGCAAGGAGCGCCCCCAAGTAAGATGCACGCGGATATAATGTGCCAGCACAAGGTAGCCCAAATAACCCGAAAAATACCATAACATGTGATATTCGTTCCAGAAACACTGTCCCCATACCTCACCAAACCAACGGTTGAGGAAAGGTATACAAGTAGAAATCAGAAACAGTCCGATGAAGAAACGTTCTTCTTTGGCCGAAACCTTCTCCAGCCACGGTGAGATGACCGGGATGAACAGATAAAGACCTATCAACGGATACATGAACCAGAAGTGCCCGGCAAGCGCAGGAAAGTTCAGCCAGATACGTGAAAGGTCGTTCAGAGATTGTTCGCCGTCCATCTGTCCCCAAAACATGGGCAACGTGCTATACAGCACCATGAAAAAGACGAACGTTTGCGATAAAACTGCCAACAGCTCTGCCCTTTCTTCATCGGTGCAAGCAGGTAAGCCGAAACAATCATAAACAGAGGCACAGACATACGGGAGAAGCCATCGTAAACTGATACCCACAACCTATCGGCCTCATTCTGAAGGAAAGACTGCGGTCCTGCCATGTCCGTAGAGCCGGCGGCTCCATAAAAATTCTCGCTGGCATGGACCAACATGACCAAGAAGCACGCAAACACGCGCACATAATCCAAAAAAGCAATTCGTTTCATCGTCAATACAGTGTTTTTTATATTTCTACTTTCTTCTTCATTCAATACTGTTCAGCAAGTCTATCTTCCCTTCATTCACCAGTTTCTGAATCAATTCTCCAAACAGCGTGTTCTGCCAAGTCAACCAAGGGATATGGGGGGTATCCAAGAATACAATAAATCAATCTGAGGGGACAAAATTACAAATACTTATCTTTGCCTGCAAATTTATATATAACGAAAAGTCCGTATCATCCTCGCTCCTATAGAAGCGGAAGATGTACGGACTGGATGAGAAGTAGATACGGAGAGATTAGGAAAGCAGCATGGAAAAGTTATGACGCAGGTACTCCCGTCACAATTCCCCGGCCATGTGTCCCTATATAAACCCGCCCATATTCCTGCATATCACCGCAGATATGCAATACCAGGCCATATTGATGGGCATCATCGTTGATACATACCCAAGAGTTCGCCGCATCGTCAGAACGGAAGAAACCATATTGCCCGTTGACTACGCCTATCAGGTAGATGGCAGGATAATCATTGCCTGGCTTTGCCTTGCCAAAACCAAAAGCATAGATGGTACGTACCTTATCCAAAGCTCGGAAATCAAATTTTTCTGAAGCAGCAGAGCGGTACAAACCATCATAAGCTGCAATCCACAAATCTTTTTCATGACCGGGAGTAGCGTAGATACGGTCTTGCCCTCCACGCGGATCTCCTCTTCGTACGGCGGCACCGGCATTACCCCGTTGGAACCGTTTAACAGTTAAATTCAATGTGTCGGCATGAAAAGTCGCCCCACCATCCTCGCTGCTATACAATATTTCGGCCACAGCATCTACAGCATAAAAACGTTGGGGGTTCACCTTGTCTGCAATGACGCGGATATTCTTAGGCAAACCACGACAAGATTGCCAAGAAGCCCCTTTATCACGAGTCAGATAAGCCTCCGAGCGGTCGGGTGTCCAAATCCAAGAAGAGCCGTCTGCTGCCACGGCGATATGCCCATTACGAGATTTTTCAGTCGGAACAGTGGCACACATAGTCCAGTGCCTGCCTCCATCTTCTGAATATGAAATAGTCTTTGCACCCGGCTGATGGCCGAACAGTGTACCAACCCTAACTATCAAATCCTGCTTCAGCCAGGCACCCGTCACTCCATTCGTATTCCCGAAATGAGGATTGGTATGGCTGCCCAACGGGTCGGGCCGATTGAGGTCGAAATGCGTAAAGCCACCATAATCACCGATACCGGAAATCAGACGCGCCCCTTTTTCGGGAGCATAGAGTTCGAGGGGCACGGTCTCTTCGATACCGGCAGACATGATACTCCATTTCACCGGTTCCCCACGTTCCACGGCAGAGAGATTAAAAGTTTCCCAACCACCGAAACCGGTGGTAAACATGGCATGTTCGGCGTCGGCAGGGTCTATCTCAATATCGAACATCCAGTGCAGAGGGGCTACTTTTGTATAGGGAGCCTTAGAATAATCATACTCATATCCCGTCTTGAAAATCGGTTACCAGCTCTTGCCACCGTCAGTCGTACGGAACATCTCATCACTTTTATAACCGTGCTTGCCCCCCAGACTGTGTGTACTGGCAATCAGATGCTTCGGATTACGAGAATCTACAGATACGGCTGCATAGCCAAATCCTGCCTTTTCGCCACCTGGCAGTCTGACGGGAGAAATGTCTGTCCATTTGCCTTTACGGGTATCGTATTTCCATACGCCTCCATCCCCCATCTGGCTTGGACCGGGAGTATCTCCATACGTCAGAACCAATTGCCCGTCACCGGTCAAGACCATATGCGTGGGGCGATACTGCACCGGCTGTCCCCCGACCGGCTGCCAACTTTCACCATAGTCGTGGCTCACGAACAGATTTTCCCTGCCCATCAATGAAACTGCCACATAAATGTCACAGGTGCCGCGCCCATCACGAGTGCCTTGTGCATCATAGGCAACACAGACAATGCCACTGCCGCGATTCCCCCATGCGACACGGTCGGCGGGATTGAACTTCTCGGAGACATCCGGGAAAGACACCACCCGTGCCCAGCTCTGTCCTTTATCCGTACTGCGCCACAAGCCATGCAAACGGGTCCCCATATAAATGATATTCCCATTCTGCGGGTCCACCATCATCCGTTCCCCATTGCCACGCCCATTCTCGTTGCCGCCCATCGTAAAGGGCACATCGACACGAGTAAAGGTTCTGCCGCCATCATAAGAACAAAGTATGGCCCCATTGGAGCTACTGGTATACGTACCGCAGGCAATATACACGTTCTGCGGATTCTGCGGGTCGATGGCAATGCTCTCCACCCCCTGCAGATTACTTTCATCCAGACTTATCCAGTCCAGCAAAGGCGTCCATTGGTTGGAAACAGCGTCCCACCGATAGGCTCCTCCCATATCGGTGCGGCAATAACGGACACCAGGAGCTTCCGGGTGAAAAACGATACCGTCCACAAAGCCTCCTCCCACTATCGGTACGCTCTTCCATTCGTAAGAAACGGAATTCACCGGAGATATATCTTGAGCAAGCATCGGCATGCCGCCCAACATCAAACTTATTCCTGCTAAAAACAACTGTCTTTTCATAAGCATCAAGGTCCTAAAACAAACATTCTTTATATTGCTTCCAAAGATAAGAATATTTCATTGATATTTCAGGCTGAAACATTTGACACTTCGCATATACAATACTAATAAACAACATATTAACAAAAACAAGAAACTAAATCAAGCCATAAAAAGATTAAAATAGTACCCATAAGAACTCTCCTCTCCAACAGCTTTTGTAACAACAATGCAACATATATGACACAAAAACACAACACGCATGTCCGAACTTTGCCGCCGACAAATCATTCGACAACAACAAATCATGAAGAAAAGCGTATTGACAGTACTGATTGCCCTGCTGCCACTGGCCGCAATTGCCCAGCCCCCTTCCATCAACGAGGACGGGAAAAAGATGGAAAAGGAAAAGATGGAAACGAAAGACTACCTGCCGGAAGTCCACGGAACCATCCGCGCCAAATACGAATATCAGACCACCATGGGTGCAGGACGTTTCGAAGTACGCAATGCCCGCGTCAGCGTGACGGGCAACGTATTGCCCAGCGTAGCCTACAAAGCCGAGATAGACCTCTCCGACGAAGGCCAAATCAAGATGCTGGATGCCTACACCCGGCTTTTCCCGACAAAAGGACTGACAGTCACCGCCGGACAAATGCGTGTTCCCTTCACCATCGATGCCCACCGCTCACCGCACCAGCAATACTTCCCCAACCGGTCGTTCATCGCCAAGCAAGTGGGCAATGTACGGGATGTAGGATTCACAGTAGGATATACCCTGCCCACCGATGTACCTATCACCGTGGAAGGAGGACTTTTCAACGGTTCCGGACTGACCAACCAGAAAGAATGGCACAAGGAAGTGAACTACTCCGCCAAAGCCCAGTTCCTCTTCACCAAAGGACTGAACCTGACACTGAGCGTGCAGAGCATCCAACCGGAAGAAGTACGTATGCAATCCTACGACATCGGTGCCTACTATGAAACCGGCCGTTTCCACATCGAAGGCGAATACTTGTACAAGCAATATTCCGACAATGCCTTCAAAGATGTACATGCCGTCAACACTTTCATCAACTACGATCTGCCGTTACGGAAAGTATTCAACAAAATGTCTTTCCTGCTACGCTATGACATGATGACCGACCAGAGCGACGCCAAAACCGCCGATGAGGAAACCGGCAGATTGACGGTGACCGACTACAAACGCCAACGCCTAACAAGTGGCATCACCTTCAGCCTCAGCAAAGCATTCCGCACAGACCTCCGGTTGAATTACGAGAAATACTTCTATGCCAAAAACAGCATAGCGAAGGAGTCGGAACAAGACAAAGTAGTATTGGAATTGATGGTACGTTTCTGATATTTCTTGGCTTCCCCTTGTTTCTTTCATTCCAAAAATGTATATTTGGAATAAATTATTCCGAGCTATGGCAAATCCAATCATACCCGGTATACCGCAGACTGAACAAGACTTATTGTATAGTAAACTGAATGCATACAATCAAGGGAGAGCCTCTTATAAGGAAGTAGGCGCCTATCTTGTCGTACTGCCCCGGCCGGAACATCCCCAATATACTTTGTGGGTTTACTCTCCACTGCCCGGAAGACAGTCCATCTTCTACATTTGCGTCCTTTCCACCGACATTCACGAAACGCTGCGGATGGCAAGTACGCTATGCTTCTACTCGCCGCGCAGCCTGCTACTTATGGAGTATAATGCCAAAAGAATGCAGAGCAAAGGGGACGACATTATCTCCATAGGCAAATACCACGGCCACTTCCTGCACGAAATTCTCCGTATAGACCCTGCCTATCTCACGTGGATAGCCTTCAAATTCCAGCCTCGCATCCCCAAACAGGAACGTTTCGTACAGATTGCCAAGATTTACCATTCGGTCTACCTCGACATACAACGAAGAAAAACGTACCAAACCACCAGCGGACGTTTTCTGGGGAAGGAAGGGGAAAGAGTGGAGAACCTAACACTGACCGTACTCAGCGTACGACTGGAAGACAACCCCTACAAGACACAGCTCAAAGGAACCACTCCTTATTTCTACGTACGCCAAGTGTTGAAACTGAAAGACTCCGTCGGCAACTTCGTCAGCATCCGGATGAACGCACGCACGGCAAGCCGGAAATCATGCCAACTGCCTGCCGTGGAACATGCCTACCAAGTAGGGGAAATCATGGAAATAGCATCGGCACGCATAGCACGTACCTATATGATAGGAAGCAGCAAATATACCCAGCTGACACATGTGAAGTTACACGTCCCTACCGGGTAAAGGATTTTCTATCAGATACGAACCACACGCTGCATACGGCTGCTTTCCCAGGCTGCCTCTATCAAGCGGATGACTCCGACCACCTCGCGGGCATCGCTCTGCAAAGGTTCGCCGTGGCGGATATGCCGATAGATATTCTCGTAAAAAGCAGCATAATTACCGGGAAGGCTCGGATAGGACTCACGCACGACTTTGCCGTCCCTTTCGGTATGAAGCAGCCCCCAAGAGGACTCATCCTCCTCGCCCCAGTGCGGAGTGCCAGGCAATACACCCTCGGTCAAGGCCGCTTCCTGCGGGTCGAGGCCATATTTCACGTAAGACCCTTCCCTGCCGTGAAGGACGAAACGGGGTTCGTTCTCGCACATCAGATAGCTGGATTTCAGTGTTATCTTCACTTCAGGCGCTTTTGAGGGACACAACAAATGGATAATGAAATAATCATCCACCTTGCCGTCCTTGCGCAGCGTGGCAATATCTGCAAAAAGGGCTTCGGGCATCCCGAACAGTTGCACAGCCTGGTCTATGACGTGGGCGCCCAGGTTATAGGTCAAGCCGCCGCCATCTTGTCCGGTTTCCTTCCAAGTATTCGGCTTGATGAAATTACGATAACGGGGAAAGGTGGATTCAAACTCCACCAGATGTCCCAGCAAGCCCTTGGACAGTATTTGCTTGACTGTCAGGAAATCACAGTCCCACCGGCGGTTCTGGTAAACGCTCAAGGTCAGCCCCCGGCTTGCGGCAAGTGCCACAAGTTCCTCAGCTTCTGCTACGGTGGTGGTGAAAGGCTTCTCCACAACCACATGCTTACCTGCTTCGAGGGCGCGGCGGGCATACTCATAATGAGTGCTGTCCGGTGTGTTGATGACAACCAAATCCAACCCTTCCAGTCCGATA
>OHXY01000417.1_pt1 | contig 10647 bp, 9 predicted proteins | sample 1580161 | NCBI WGS metagenome assembly OHXY01 (sample SAMEA3882505, study PRJEB24775) | human gut metagenome | biome: human-associated habitat; feature: intestine environment; material: feces | place: Netherlands | collected 2009/2010 | reverse complement strand
GAGCAGCAATCCCATTTTCAGCAGTCTGTTTGAGCGGCTTACCGCCTGTATAGTGACTGTATTTATATTTGCAGTAAGCTATTTTTTATCAGGGTAATGTGATTTCCCTAAATGGTTACAGACTATCGGCCGTGACAGCATGCCGTTTTATGCGATGAATGTGATATTTGTAGGTGGAATCAGGATTATATTGAACAGGGCTGGTATAACCAATATGGTGCTGCAGTGTATATGCGGATTTGCAGGATGCACTGCTATATGCTGGATATTGTATGAATGTATTATAAAGAAAATCAGGCTTATCGATTTTATATTCTACCCGTGCAAACAGCTTCATATCAGAAAATGATAAATATGAATCAGGGTGTTGTTTTTTTATACTAATCCGCTATACTATATAGTGTTTACTGAAAAAATATCAAAATAAAGCGTTTCAATAGAAAAGGAAACACCATGAAATTTATTAAAATCTCTGCATTTGCAATAGTCCTCCTATTGCTCATGCAAATAGTATCAAAGACATTTATTGCCATTGACAGCAGCGATATTGAAAATATATATGGCTTTTACGCAGAGCCAGAGAACAGCCTTGATATGGTCATGATTGGACCAAGTGAGGTATACACGGGCTATGCGCCGGCTCTGGCGTGGGAGGAGTATGGCCTTAAGTCATGCAATCTTTCAATAGGAGCTGTGCCATGCAATATGTACAAGTCCATTGTCACGGAGATTGTGAAGAGACAGAGGCCGAAGCTCCTTGTAATCAATGCTTCTGCATTTAGTCAGGGAAATTGGAATCTGACTGATGAGGTTTATCTGAGAAAGTGGATTGACAATATGCCTATGTCACAGAACAAGCTTGACACGGTAGAGACTATTCCCAAAAATATCAATAAGGATGATGAAGAGGTGAAGGATAACATATCGGATACCCTTTATTTTCCATTGGAAAAGTATCATGGCAACTGGAAGGACCCTGAGGCGGTGTATACCTCATTTGTCACTCGTGCCTATATGAGGCTCAGCGGTGGAGGCTATCTGAAGGGTTTTTATTCAAAGACAGGCATCACCGGAGGCCGTGACAATCTGGCAAATATCGGACAGCCTACTAAAGAAGCCTATATGCTGACTGATGAGTGCAGGGCATATCTTAAGGAGCTGCTTTCGTACTGCAATAAGCTTGGCATAGAGCATGTGCTGTTGCTGCAGCCGCCTCATGAGACACAGGCTGCTGATAAGTCAGGGCTTGAGCAGATTGAAAGTATAACGAAGGCGTATGGATACGATTTTCTTGATCTGAGTACTGATTATGAGAGCATTGCAGGGATAGATGATTCCCATGACTTCGCTGATTTTGAGCACCTGAATGCTTATGGTGCCAAAAAGCTTACGGCATATATTGGCGATATGGCTGTGAATCAATATGGGATAAAGTCTGATACGGCAAAATCAGAGCTTTCAATATGGAAAAAGTCTGTGAAGAGGACTAAAAAAGCTCTGAAAATGGCAAGAGAATATACTGACAGAGGAGAGGCACAGGTGGTTGGAGAGTATGAGGCAGCCAAATAAGTGAAGCTGCCGGGGAATTAAGCGTTGCAGAATGGTATTATTTAGTGGCATTTGATTCGGGCTTTAATGAGCTTTATGCCTTCCCATACAATCTCGTCACGCATCAGTACAAGCAGCACCATATAGGTTATAAATCCGGTCACAATCATAATCATTGTGTGCATGAAGCTGACTGACAGCCTTGCATCCATGAGCAGCAGTACTATAAGCATACAGACTGCTGATATGAGATATTTCCACGATAGAGAAAATATTTTTGGGATGCTAAGCTCATTTCGTATGAAGTAAAGCTGTACGGCAGTTATTATTACCTCCGAGATGACAGAGGCTATGGCTGCACCGTATGAATAGAGCTGATGTATGAGAATCATATTCATGACAAAATTGGCTGCGGCTCCGATACATACTGAGCGTGTCAGCAGGCTTTCACGCTTGGTTGTTACCAGATACTGTATACCGATTACATTGCTTAAGCCTATAATCGGCAACAGTGTAGCCATTATCATGATGAGATATGGCACCTTTTCATATCCCGGACCAAAAAACCATGGCGAGAAATTGCGTGCGATGCCTATCAGGCCAAAGCACAGGGCAAGACCTATAAACCAGACGAATTGAAAGCTCTTATAAAGGAGGGCTTTTACTTCGTCTGGTTTATTTTCACTGAAGGCTCTTCCTATTCTTGGAAGCATCACAGTACCGAGTGAGGTTACGAGCATGAGAACCATTTTGGATATCTTATTGGCCTGCTCATAGTAGCCGTTTTCTGTCATGCTGCCTGTTATGTTGTTGAGCATGGTTTTGTCAAGCGCTGTGTATATGGTTGTAGCTATTGTAGGTACAAAGAGTGTGAGTGTAGCCCTTAGATGAGAGAATGGCTTAAGCTCCTTAAGCTTTGGTCTGTCAACATATTGAGGCAGGTAAAACCAGATGGATATATTGGCAAAAAGCTCTAATAGACATATTCCTGCCACATATATGAGCAGATCACTCTCTGAGCGTACGGCGATGAAGATAAAAGCAATGTTTATGATTTTAAAAATCACGTTTCGACCGACTATTTTGCCAAATTCCTCAAGTCCCTGAAACAGCCAGGAGATATCAGAAGCAACTGATATCAGGTACACGGCTTCAATCAATAGCAGGTGCTTTTTGAGCGGTGAGTGCCCAAATGCAAGTGTGAATACCATATATGCACACAGACACACAATCACGCTGATGACGGATAGAAGCTCAATCTCCCAGAAGGTTTTTGTGCGTTTTGCTCTGTCCTCCTGCAGGTATGATATTTCCCTGTTTCCGTAGTTTACAGTGCCCAGTGCGGCAAACATGATAAAGTATGATACCAGTGAGTAGGTATAGCTGTATGCACCTATTCCGTCTGCCTTAAGCACCCTCGAGAGGTACGGCGCTGTGATAAGCGGTGTAATCAGTGTGAGTATCTGGTAACTCACATTATATATGTAGTTTAGTTTTATACTCTTGTTTTTTTGTGTTTTCTTTTTCATGCAGATATCATATCACATATTGACTTATTTTGGCTATGCAGTTATTATATAAAAATCGCAAATTAACATTACTATCAACTTACACGTATAAATTACGACAGAGTTATATAGCCTGTCACATAGGTGGAGAAATGGATAATATTATAATACGAAACAGGAAAGAGGAGTTTAAAGAGCTTGTTTTATACACGGTTTTTGGCAATATGACCTTTGTGATCAGCATAGGCGCATATGCTATTTTTAATGTTTTGTTTGGAATCAATGAGCTGATTGCGAATGCGCTGGCATGGGTGTTTGCTGTACTTTTCTCATATGTTACCAACAAGAAGTGGGTGTTTAAGGTTGCTACGCCGACAAAGACGGCGTTTTTAGTACAGATGTTTGCTTTTTTCAGTGGCAGATTTATCACACTGGTTATTGAAGAGGCTATTATCTTTATTTTTATCACGCTTTTGGACTATCCAAGCATGTGGGTGAAGCTTGCAGCACAGGTGGTTGTGGTTGTGCTAAACTATGTGATAAGCAAGCTGTTTGTTTTCAAAAATCGCTAAATGTGGTATATTTAATAAAATAATAAGAACTATAATAGTGTGTGTATGGTATAATAAAGCGTAAATTTAAATGCAGTTTATGAGAAGTTGATTTGCATAGGGATATAGAAGCTGCTTTTTGCAGTGTAGGACAAAAGGAGAAAATTCTATATGAGTAATAGACTTGACATGAAAAAAGATACAAATAATCTAAAAGACAAAACAAAATACGATGGTCCGGAGAAGCCGGACGCATACATGGGCAATGACAAGCAATGGGTTTTCAGGGCATTGGTTCTTGCATTTGTTGATATGTGTATTATTGCAATCTCATTCTTTTTCGCTTTGATGATCAGGTTTGAGTTTTCATATTCACATATTCCGCTCTCATTTTTGGAGGGGTATCTGCACATTGTGCCATTGTTTATGGTGATTTCACTTGTGGTGTTTTATATTTTCAGGCTGTATCACAGTATATGGCGCTTTGCGAGCATCAATGAGTTTATGCATATTATTGGTGCCTTTCTGGTGCTTACGGTTCTGTGCGTTATCATTCATGAGGTGTATGAGATCAAGATGCCGTATGCCTTCTGGATTATCGGGCTGATGCTCAGCTTTGCACTGTGCACAGCGTGCCGGTTTGCGTACAGATTTATCAGGACAGGTCAGAAGATGCTGGAGCAGAGAGGCTCTGCAAACGGTGATGAGAGAGTCATGATTATCGGAGCAGGAAATGCGGGCAGGATGCTTATCAGAGAGCTTATCATGAGCTCACATCTGCACACGAAGGCTTGCTGTATCATAGATGACAACCCGGCTAAGCTGGGACGATTCATAGATGGCGTGCCTATTGTCGGCAACCGAAATGACATTCCGGAGATGGTTGAGAAGTATGATATCACGAAAATTGTGTATGCTGTACCTTCTACATCCGGTAAGGACAGGAAGGATATACTCAATATTTGTAAGGACACAGGCTGTGATGTGTCTGTGGTTCCGGGAATCTATCAGATGGTGGACGGAAGAGTATCGGTTTCCAATCTGCGCCCGGTAAGCATTGAGGATTTGCTTGGAAGAGATCCGGTTGTTGTGGATAATGACGGTATTCATTCATTTTTACAGGGCAAGGTGGTTATGGTTACAGGTGGCGGTGGCTCAATCGGTAGTGAGCTTTGCCGTCAGATAGCCAGGGAGGATCCGAAGCTTCTTATCATTTTTGATATTTACGAGAATAATGCATACGATATACAGCAGGAGCTGAAGCGTAAGTATCCTTATGTAAGGGTGGAGACGCTGATTGGCTCTGTGCGCAATACCAACAGGCTGCACTATGTATTTCAGACATATCATCCTGAGATTATCTATCATGCGGCAGCACATAAGCATGTACCGCTGATGGAGGAGAGCCCGAATGAGGCAATAAAAAACAATGTGCTTGGCACATTAAAGCTCTCAAGGCTTGCAGCAGAGTACCATGTGAAGAAGTTTGTACTTATCTCTACAGATAAGGCGGTCAATCCGACTAATATCATGGGCGCGTCAAAGCGCCTGTGCGAGATGGTTATACAGATGATGAACAGGCAGACTGGGACTGATTTTGTAGCGGTACGTTTTGGAAATGTGCTCGGAAGTAACGGAAGTGTTATCCCGCTATTTAAGAAGCAGATAGAGGATGGCGGTCCGGTTACTGTGACGGACAAGCGTATTATTAGGTACTTTATGACAATTCCGGAGGCGGTGGCACTTGTACTGCAGGCCGGGCTCTATGCTCATGGAGGAGAGATTTTCGTACTCGATATGGGCGAGCCTGTCAAGATTGATGATATGGCAAGGAATCTTATCAGGCTTTCGGGACTGGAGCCTGATGTGGATATCCAGATTGTATACACAGGACTGCGTCCGGGCGAGAAGCTCTACGAGGAGATGCTGATGAGTGAGGAGGGTCTTAAGGAGACTCCAAACAAGCTGATTCATGTGGGTGAGCCTATTGAGATGGATGATGAGCTCTTTGAGAAGCAGCTTGAGATGCTCGAGAAGGCATGCACCTCAGAAGCAAAGGATATCAAGCAGATAGTTGCATCTGTGGTCAAGACATATCATCCGGATCTTGAGAACTAAAATATCTTTTGATTCTGATAATATAGACTGTAAAAGCCGGATGATTGGCATGGTTTACACGGAAAGTGAGGAACATAACTATGGAAAAAAGACAGATTTCATTTTCACCACCTGATATAACAGAAGCAGAGGTGTCAGCTGTTGCTGATGTGCTACGAAGCGACTGGATTACAACAGGTCCAAGGACTAAGGAATTTGAGAAGAGGATTGCTAAGCTATGCGGCACGAATAAGGCTGTGGCTCTGGGCTCTGCTACTGCGTGTCTTGAGTCGATACTCAGATTCTTAGGAATAGGTGCAGGTGATGAGGTCATCACAAGCGCATACACATATACTGCATCTGCAAGCCCTGCTGTGCATGTGGGTGCAGCACTTAAGTTTATAGACGTAGCACCTGATTCCTTTGAGATGGATTACGAGGCTTTGGAGGCTGCTATTACAGAAAAGACAAAGGTTATCGTGCCGGTTGATATTGCAGGCGTGCCTTGCGACTATGACAGGATTTTGGATATTGTGGAAAGAAAAAAGGCTCTTTTTCATCCGTCAAACGATGTGCAGAGGGCAATCGGACGTGTGATTGTGGCGGCTGACTCAGCTCATGCTTTTGGTGCTTCTTACATGAGAGCAGGTGAGCGGATTATGTGTGGCAATGTAGCTGATTTTACAAGCTTTTCGTTTCATGCGGTCAAGAATCTGACCACTGCAGAGGGCGGAGCACTCACCTGGAGACCTATAGAGGGCTTTGATGATGAGTATATCTACAAGCAGTTTATGCTGCTTTCACTCCACGGACAGACGAAGGATGCTTTCCACAAGAATGGTCAGGGCAACTGGGAGTATGATATTGTGGCTCCTTCGTATAAGTGCAATATGACTGATATCCAGGCTGCCATTGGTCTGGTACAGCTTGACAGATATGAGGGGCTTCTCAAGAGGCGCCGTGATATTATAGAGCGCTATGACGAGGCATTTAAGCCGCTTGGTCTCTTGACTGTGCCTCATTTTACAGACAGGCATACATCGAGCGGACATCTGTATCTGCTTCGCATACCGGGCATCGGTGTGGACAGGCGCAATGAACTTATAGTGCAGATGGCGGAGCGAGGTATCGCCACAAATGTGCATTTCAAGCCGCTTCCGATGATGACAGCATATAAGAATATGGGCTTTGACATAGCTGATTTTCCAAACGCTTATCATCAGTATGAGAATGAGATTACACTTCCTCTCAACACAAAGCTTAGTGATGAGGATGTGGAGTATATAATTAACAATTTATTGGAGATTTTACATGAGTAGATGGAGAACATGGGGAGAGATTCCTACATTCATGAAAAATGATTTTACACTTAAATATTACAGGCTTCTGAGCAGAAAGAGGACAAGCATGGTATTCAAACGCATTTTTGATGTGATTATGTCCGCTGTTCTTCTTGTGTTGCTTTCGCCTGTTATACTGGTCCTTGCTGTCTGGATAAAGGTGGATAGCAAAGGACCTGTTTTTTTCAGGCAGGAGCGTATTACACAGTATGGCAGGAAGTTTCGCATATTCAAGTTCAGAACTATGGTGAATGATGCTGACAAAAAGGGTTCACTCGTGACTGTCGGTGGGGATTCAAGAATCACAAGGGTTGGCGCTGTCATCAGAAAATACAGGCTTGACGAGATTCCGCAGCTCATAAATGTGCTCTGTGGTGATATGAGCTTTGTTGGCACAAGACCTGAGGTGGAGAAGTATGTCATGGCATATACACCAGCGATGATGGCAACGCTTCTGATGCCTGCCGGAATCACAAGTGAGGCAAGCATCAGGTACAAGGATGAGGACAGGCTTCTTGAGGCTTCGGATGATGTGGATTACACATATATCCACAAGGTGCTGCCGGGCAAGATGAGGTACAATCTTAAGTATCTTAAGAGATTTTCACTGATAAATGATATCAGACTGTGCATAGAGACTGTGCTTGCGGTAATACATTAGTCTGCTTGTCGGGGAGGATGATACTTATGAATAAAGTCAAATTTTCAGTATTACTGTCAATTTATTACAAGGAAAAGCCTGAGTATTTCAGGGAGTGCATGGAAAGCGTATATTCACAGACTGTTTTACCGGACGAGATAGTGCTGGTGGAGGATGGCAGGCTGACAGATGAGCTTTATGAGGCAATCAGTGAGTATGAATGCAGGCCTTCGGAGATAAATTTTGTTACGGTAAAGCTTGAAAAAAACAGCGGGCTCGGTTTGGCACTTGCTGAAGGCATAAAGCATTGCTCTAATGAGCTTGTGGCCAGGATGGACACGGATGATATATGTGTGCCTGACCGGTTTGAAAGACAGCTGAATGCTTTTTCGGAAAATCCGGGGCTTGATATCATAGGCGGCTACATCAGCGAGTTTTCCGATGATATGCATAATATTATATCAGAAAGGACAGTGCCTCTCGGAAATTATGTGATAAAGCAGTATCAGAGAAAGCGCGATGCGTTCAATCACATGACTGTTATGTACAAAAGGTCTGCAGTGCTTGCTGCAGGCAATTATCAGGATTGTCTGCTTATGGAGGATTCTCTTCTTTGGGCGAATATGATCAGAAATCACTGTCGTATGGCAAATATAGGTGAGACTCTTGTATATGCCAGAACCGGTGATGATATGCTGAAGAGGCGTGGCGGCTTTGATTATTTCCTTAAATACAAGGCAGGAAGAAAGCGTATTTTAAAGACAGGAACCATAAGTGCGGCCGATTATTTTGTTACAGTTGCGGCACAGTTTGTTGTCTGTATGATGCCACTTTGGATGAGAAGCCTGGTGTTTAAAAAAATATTAAGGAACTAAAACTTTTCAAATGCACGTTAATGTGGTAAAATCGGTATGGTTAACATTAATAGGCTTATTACTAGCTGACACAGGAGGTTAATATAAATGGATTTTAGAGCGGAGTACGAGAAATGGTGTACAGATCCATATTTTGATGAGGCTACAAAGGCAGAGCTTAAGGCTATCGCAGGTGATGATAAGGAGATAGAGGACAGATTCTATCGCACACTTGAGTTTGGTACAGCAGGTCTTCGTGGTGTAATAGGAGCCGGCACCAACAGGATGAATATATACACAGTCCGTCAGGCTACACAGGGACTGGCGAATTACATACTTTCACAGGGAGAGGACGCAGTAAAGAGAGGTGTTGCAATCGCACATGACTCACGTAATATGCATGATGAGTTCACAGATGCCACAGCACTCTGTCTTGCAGCTAACGGAATCAAGACATATGTATTCCCACAGCTCGCACCTGTTCCGGAGCTTTCATACGCAGTAAGGACACTCGGTACAATAGCCGGTGTTGTTATCACAGCAAGCCACAATCCTCGTGAGTACAATGGATACAAGGTATACTGGGAGGATGGTGCACAGGTTACTCCACCTCATGATACAAGCATCATGGCTGAGGTGGCAAAGGTTACATCGTTTGACCAGGTAAAGACTATGGACAAGGCTGCTGCTATTGAGGCAGGCCTTTACAATGTCATCTCTGATGAGGTTGAGGAGGGATATTTCGGAGAACTCCGCAAGCTTTCTATCCATCCGGAGATTATCAAGGCTATGGCAAAGGATATCAAGATCGTTTACACACCACTCCACGGCACAGGTCTTCGCCCTGTACAGAGAGTGCTTAAGGATATGGGCTTTGAGAATGTATACATTGAGCCAAGCCAGGCAGTGCCTGATGGCAATTTCCCTACATGTCCTTATCCAAATCCTGAGAATCCTGATGCATGGAAGCTTGCACTTGAGCTGGCAAAGGAAAAGGATGCTGATATTGTTTTAGCAACTGACCCTGATGCCGACAGACTCGGTGTATACTGCAAGGATACAAAGACAGGTGAGTATGTGACATTTACAGGAAATATGTCAGCTATGCTTATTGGTGAGTATATTTTAAGCCAGAAGAGTGCCAATGGTACTCTGCCTGAGAATCCTGCATTTGTTGAGTCAATTGTTTCAACAGATATGGGTAAGGCAATTGCGGCAGCATATGGCGTAAAGCATATCGAGGTTTTAACAGGCTTCAAGTATATCGGTGAGCAGATGCTCAAATTCGAAAAGACCGGCTGCAACAACTATGTATTCGGTATGGAGGAGAGCTACGGATGCTTACCTGGCACATATGCAAGGGACAAGGATGCTCCTGCAGCAGTTTGCATGCTGTGTGAGGTGGCTGCCTTCTACAAGTCACAGGGCAAGACACTCTGGGATGGCATGATTGACATGTACGAGAAGTACGGCTACTACAGAGAGGGCATTTCCACAATGACCTTAAAGGGCATTGATGGTGCTGCACAGATAAATGAGATTATGACAAAGGCACGTGCCGCTGAGCCAAAGAAATTTGGTGATTATCAGGTGCTTGCTATCCGTGATTACAAGAATGACACAAGAAAAGATATGACAACAGGAAAGGTCGAGCCGACAGGTCTTCCTTCTTCCAATGTACTTTACTACGAACTTAACGATAACGCTTGGTGCTGTGTACGCCCTTCTGGTACAGAGCCTAAGATTAAATTCTATTTCGGAGTTAAAGGAGTGTCTCTTGAAGATTCACAGGCTAAGCTTGATGCTTTGTCAGCTGAGGTTCTCGGACAGTTTGAATAAAGACTATGATGAAAATATACATTTGCCCGGATTGTGGCTGGATACGGATGGTTTCAAGAAGGAAAGAGGTTGAATGCTTCAAGTGTGGCAGGCCGCAGATGCGTCTGACGAATCTGGAGTTTGGAAAGTATACCAATATGTCAGAGAAGGAACGTCAGGACTACGCAGACGCGTGGCTTTACATTCATAGGAAAAAGGAAAAATAACATGGCAAAGAAGAGAAGAAGAAAAAAGAGAAGAAGTGGACGTAAGAAGATTATACTCTTTGTA
>OHXY01000405.1_pt1 | contig 10766 bp, 7 predicted proteins | sample 1580161 | NCBI WGS metagenome assembly OHXY01 (sample SAMEA3882505, study PRJEB24775) | human gut metagenome | biome: human-associated habitat; feature: intestine environment; material: feces | place: Netherlands | collected 2009/2010 | reverse complement strand
GAAACCCTATCTGGATGCTATGCACCGTGCGCCAGAACTGGTGCGCGGTTTTCTGGAAAAGATTCTTGCTCCCAAGCAGGAGCGCACCATGAATGTGCCACAGCGAAACCGCAAGCGTGGGCAGGATGTAGAACTTTAAGCTGAATTTTTAGATGATATGACAATATAAGGAGCAATGCTTATGGATTTTGACCGTAATTCTATGACCGTCCCTGTGCAATCTTCCGATTATACGAAAAAGTTCTTGCAAAAGGACTCGAATCTCACTACAATGGAGGTGGTCACTCAAACCAATGCCGTCAAGTCTCCGACCAACAGCCCTGAGACCACAAAGCTGGTGTACACGGTAAAGGAGGTCGCACAGATGCTGTCCATCAGCCAGCGTGCCGCCTACAACCTGTGCAACAGCACCACCGAGTTCCGTGTCCTGCGGGCAGGCGGAAGCATCCGCATCCCGAAAGACAGCTTCGATGCGTGGCTCTACCGGGCAGCTTGATAAGGAGGCAAATCTATGGCATATATCACGAAACGTGGCAGCTCTTACAGTGTCCGCTACACCTATCAGGACGAGCACGGCAAGAGCTGCGACAAATGGGAGAGCTTTCCCACTAAGGAGGAGGCGGTCAAACGCCAGAAGCAGATCGAGCACGAGCTGGCGACCGGTAATTTCTTGATCCCGTCCACGGTGACGGTGGCAGAGTTCCTGATGGACTGGCTGCCCAAGCAGTGCAGCAAGCACAAGTGGGCACCCAAGACTTACCAGTCCAATCTGGCCCTCATCCAGAACCTCATCATCCCTTATATCGGAGAGATGCAGATGCAGATGCAGAAGCTGCGACCCTACCACATCGAAGCCCTGTACGACACCTTGAGTAAGACCCCTTGCGGACAGTATGTGGGCGGCAAGCGGCGAGACCTCTCGCCCAAGCAGCAGAAGCGCACCCTCTCCGGCACTACCCTCCATGAGGTCCACCAGCTGCTGCACAATTCCTTTCTGCTGGCGGTGGAGTGGGGCATCCTCATCAAAAGCCCCGTCCCGGTGGAAGCACCCAAAAAGACCACCCAAGAGCGCAGCATCTGGGAGGTGGACGAGATGCGGGCAGCGCTGGACAGCATGGAGGACCCCATCCTGCATCTGGCGGTGCACCTGACGCTGGTGGGTGCGCTGCGGGAAGGGGAGGTGGCAGGTCTGACCCCGGAGGACATCGACTTTGATGCTGCCAACGGCATGGGCACCTTCACCGTCAACCGTTCCATGCAGCGGGTGCAGAAGGACACGCTGGCACAGGTGGACAAGGGCTGCATCCTCCGCATCTTCCCGGACAAGCTGGAGGGCAGCAAGACCTCCCTCATCCTGAAGGACACCAAGACCGAAGCCTCCTGCCGCACCATCTTTATGACCGCTGCCCTGCGGGAGGAGCTGAAGCAGTGGCTGGAACGGCTGAAACGGGAAGAAGCCCTCGACCCGGAGCGGTACCGCAACAGCGGGATGCTGCTGCGGCTCCCCAACGGTCTGGCGGTGGAGCCGGTGCTCATCCGCAAAAAGTTCCTCAAATGGCAGGACGCACACCCGGAGTTCCCCCGCATCGTCTTTCACGGTCTGCGGCATTCCAGTGCCACCTACCAACTGATGATCTCCGGCGGCGACATCAAGGCGGTGCAGGGGACTACGGGACACGCCAGTGCGGATATGCTGGTGAACACCTACGCCCATATCCAGCAGTCCTCCCGTGTGGAGCTGGGCAAGAAGTTTGAAAGCGGCTTCTATGCCAAGCCCGGTACCTCCAGCCCGCAGGCTGTACCCGCCGCAGGCGAACCCACCATCTCCATGACGGCTCTTTTGGAATTGCTCAAGGATGCCGACCCGGAAATGAAGGCAAAGCTCCGCTTAGCACTGCTCACCTGATGCAAAAAAGGGCACTGATTGCAATGCAATACAGCGCCCTACATAATCGGACATGGAAAACACCGACCGTGCAAAAACCGTGCAGAAACCGTGCACCCATGGCTTACAAAACAAAAAAGCCATGAAATCTTTCGATTTCACGGCATTTTCTGGTGCAGTAAAGCAATCCAAATCCGAACCATTTCCCTCGGTTGCAACTTCTGTCGCTTCTCCAAAGGTGACGGTCTGTGTTCCTTCTTTATAGTTGAAGGTTATCAAAACCTTATCATCATACAGGTAAATCGCATTGATGAAGGTATCCACCAGTGCCTGCCGCTGGTCTTTCAGGCTCATATCCAGCTTGCGGAACCGCAGCAACCAAAAGCGAATGAACTCCTCCGTGACCTTGGGCTTCGCCAGCTTTTCTTCCGCAATGCGGGCTTCAAGCTCACGCTTGGTTTCTTCCAGCTGCTCTAGCCGCTCCTTGGTGGAACTGGTCAGGATACCGGCCTGAATCGCATTGAGCATATTCTGGATACCCGATTCCGCATCCCGAAGCTGCTTCTCATAGAGGGGAATGTTGGTGTTTTCCTTATTTTGCAGTTCCATCACCTTGGCAATGATGGATTCCATGGCGGCATCGTCCTTGACAAGCTGCATGGTCTGGTTGACCACCAGATCTTCCAGCCACTGTTTACGGACAGTTTTCTTCTTGCAGCCTTTATGCTTCTTGGCAGTGGCACATTTATAATAACGGTGGACTTCACCAGTCCGGCTCGTGCCGCTTTCGCCAAACATCAACGCCCCACAGTAGCCGCAGAACAGCTTGGTGGTGAGCAGGTAGTCATCCTCTGCCTTTCTACGGGCAGGGGCTTTCTTGTTTTTGGCGATCTTCTCCTGCACATCCTCAAACAGTTCCAGCGGAATAATGGGCGGGATGGCATCCGGTACGACCACATCCCGGAATTTCAGTTCTCCAATGTACCGCCGGTTCTTGAGCATATGTTCGACACTATTATAAGTAAATGCACCGCCCACCGGGTTCTTGATGCCGTTTTCGTTCAGCCAATCACGGATCTCCTTCATGGTGGAGCCTTCATTGTACTTCTTGAACGATTCCAGTACAAAAGGAGAGATGAGAGGGTCAATGTGAAACTTCCGCTCGGAATCCAGCGTATACCCAAAGGTTCCACGGCCACCGTTGCAGCGGCCTTTCAGGATGTTCTCAGTCTGTCCACGCACGACCTTCTCGGCAAGGTCTGCCGAATAATACTCGGCATAGCCTTCAAGGACGGATTCCAGAATGATGCCCTCCGGGCCTTCGGAGATGATCTCGGTGGCAGACATGAGCTTGACACCGTTTTTCTTCAACTGGGTCTTGTACCGGGCGCTGTCATAGCGGTTCCGGGCAAAACGATCCAGCTTCCAGACCAGAACGATATCAAACAGCTTCTTGTCGCTGTCCTTGATCATCTGCTGGAACTCCGGGCGGTTATCCGTCTTGGCAGAGATGGCACGGTCAATGTAATGCTTTACCACCGTGAAGCCATTCTTTTCCGCATAGGCGGTGCATTCCCGGATCTGGAGGAAATCATCAAAGAACGGTTAAACAAAAAGGCAGCAATTGGTTTTCAGGCGGATCTGAAAGATAAATATGACAATGATAAAAATCTGTTGAATAATGTTACAAGTTGTAATATAATAATTCAAGCGATTGCGTAAGCAACGCACGAAGAAACTGAATATGTAGCATAAAGGTGTCGGAGCAGACAAGCATTTGAATTTGATTTATGACAGGCGATGTGAAGCTGGCTCCGGTGAAAAGGGAAACAGGTGCAAATCCTGTACGAACTCGTCACCGTAATTAAGGAGTGACGGCCAATAAGTCACTGGGCAACCGGGAAGACGGCCGAAGCAATGATATATAAGCCGGGATACCTGCCTTTGTGTTGTACGGAAACAATAGTGTTTCAAGCCACGAGTAACTGGCTGTACGTGATGAAATAATTATAATTACAGACAAGGTTATGATAGCCGTATAGTCTGTGTTAGAAGGATTTTGACATGTATAGCTCTTTGACATAATAGTACAAAGAGCTTTTATTTTTGATGCTTTAAATGTTTTCGTCTTACATATTTAAAACATGTGCAGCTTAATTGCTGCAAGGAGAATGAAAAGGAGAAAACATGAAAAAGAAATTAGTAGTAGTACTGATGGCAGCAGTTATGGCTATGACAGCAGTGACCGGCTGTGGCAGCAAGGCAGATGATGCAAAGAATGATACACAGGCATCTAAGACTTCAGAGAGTGAGACAAGCGCAGACGCAGATCAGGAGGCAGCAATGCATGTGGCAGATTTAATCGATGCAATCTACGTGCAGGAGAGAACAGATGATACAGACAAGCAGTGCAAGGAGGCTAAGGAGGCCTGGGACAAGCTCACAGACGCACAGAAGGAGCTTGTAGAGGGAGAAAATGCTGATCCTGACTATTTCGGCAGAGATACAGGCGATGCTTCAAAGGATGATCCGAGAAACCAGGATGATATCGGCGAGAACGAGATTCTTGTAGTAAGCTTTGGTACATCCTTCAACGACAGCCGTGTGGCTGATATCAAGGGTGTGGAGGATGCAATAGCAGCTGCAAATCCTGACTGGTCAGTCAGAAGAGCCTTCACAGCACAGATTATCATCAATCATGTACAGGCAAGAGATGACGAGAAGATTGACAATATGGATCAGGCACTTGAGCGTGCAGTCAAAAATGGTGTAAAGAATCTTGTGGTACAGCCTACACACCTGATGCATGGCGCAGAGTATGATGAGCTTTCAGAGGCTGTAGAAAAGTATAAGGATAAATTTGAGTCTGTAAAGATTGCAGAGCCACTCCTCGGTGAGGTTGGAAGTGATGCAACAGTTGTAAATGAGGATAAAAAGGCTGTTGCAGAAATTCTTACAGAGGAAGCAGTGGAAAAGGCAGGCTATGACAGCCTTGATGCTGCAAAGGAAGAGGGCACAGCATTTGTATTTATGGGACATGGAACAAGCCATACAGCAAAGATTTCATACAGCCAGATGCAGAGCCAAATGACAGATTTGGGTTATGAGAACGTATTTATCGGAACTGTAGAGGGTGAGCCGGAGGATACATCATGTGAGTCTGTCATTGAGAAGGTGTCAGCCGCTGGTTACAAGAATGTCATTCTTCGTCCGCTTATGGTTGTTGCAGGAGACCATGCCAACAATGATATGGCGGGAAGTGATGATGATTCATGGCTTTCACAGTTTAAGGCATCAGGAAAGTTTGATAAAATCGATACACAGATTAACGGACTTGGTGAGATTGAGGGTATCCAGAAGCTTTATGTTGAGCATACAGCGGCTGCTATGAGCAAGTAGCAGTTACTTAAATGTATAGTGGGGAAGCTATAAAATAACAGGAGCAGTATATCAGACATGAGAAAATTATTCAGAAACAAGTTTACTTATATCGTTGCAATGACACTGGTTTGTGCCATGAGCTTGGCAGCCTGCGGTAATAAGAATGCAAAAGCTGAAACAGAAAGCAAAAAAGCAGTGCAGAACGCGACAGAGAGCACAAAAAAGGCTGAAAAAACAGAAAAGATAGCACTTTCAGATGGTACATATACAGCAGAGTTTACTACAGACAGCTCAATGTTTCATGTGAATGATGCATATGACAACAAAGGTACACTCACCGTGAAGGATGGCAAGGCAACAATACATGTTGCTCTCACATCCACACACATTGTAAATCTCTTTTTGGGAACAGCAAAGGATGCCTCAAAGGACAAGGCTGAGCTTTTAGAGCCAACTGTTGAGACTGTCGATTATGGCGATGGCACAACTGAGGAGGTCAATGCGTTTGATATACCGGTTCCTGTTTTGGATGAGGAATTTGACCTTGCACTTATCGGTACAAAGGGCAAATGGTATGACCACAAGGTAAAGGTCTCAAATGCCACACCTGCGGACGCAGATGCAAGCGTATCTGAGAGTGCAGGAAAAGAGCTTCCTGACGGAACATACAATATCAATCTCGATTTCGAGGGCGGAAGCGGTAAGGCGAGCATTGCATCACCGGCTGAGGTGACTATAAGCGGTGGCGCTGCTATTGCAACAGTGCAGTGGAGCAGTCCAAACTATGACTATATGATAGTTGACGGACAGAAATACATGCCTGTAAATACAGACGGCAATTCTGTATTTGAAATTCCGGTTAAGCTTGATACACCTATGCAGGTTATCGGAGATACAGTTGCTATGAGCAAGCCGCACGAGGTTGAGTACACACTCACCTTCCATTCAGATTCTGCTACAGAGGTGCTTGGTGAGGATGGAGAATAATTAAGCTATGCATGGAAGAAAAAAGATAATTATATATATATTGATATCAATTATAGGACTGTTCTGGCTGTCAGGCTGTGACAGTCCTTCTTCCGATTCAGGGAATACTGAATCGAAGGCTGAGGCAGAGGCACAAAACGGTCTTATATATAAGAGCAGTATGAAGCTTTTATATGCAAAGAATTTTTCTGTTGACTATTATGAGGGTGGATACAAGATACTTACTACGAAGGACGGTACCCAAATACTTACCGTGCCAAAGGGCAGAAAGACTCCAAAGGATATTGACAAGGATATCATTGTATTGAAGGAGCCTGTAAGTGATTTGTATCTGGTCGCATCAGGGGTGATGGATATGTTTGACAAGCTTGATGCAGTGGACACTATTAAATTTTCGGGGCTTGACAGTGATGGCTGGTACATTGACAGTGCAAGAAAGGCTCTTGAAAGTGGCAGAATGCTATATGCCGGCAAATATTCAAAGCCCGATTATGAGCTTTTGGTGTCAGAAAACTGTTCACTTGCCATAGAAAATACTATGATTACCCATTCGCCGCAGGTAACGGAAAAGCTTAAAAGCTTTGATATCCCTTCAATAATCGAGTACTCAAGCTATGAGGAGGAGCCGCTCGGCAGAGTAGAGTGGGTGAAGTTTTTCGGAGCACTCACAGACAAGGATGAAAAGGCCGATGAGCTCTTTAATGAGCAGGTGGATATTGTAAATCGCATCGCAAAGACAGATACTGCTGCAAATGCTGATAGCAGACCGACAGTTGCATTTTTCTATATCACGTCCAATGGACAGGTTCACGTGCGCAAAAGCACAGATTATGTGCCAAAGATGATTTCGCTTGCCGGCGGAAAATATATTTTTGATGCATCAAATGACGACGATACAGGCAGGTCAACCATGAATATGCAGCTAGAGGATTTCTACAATGGGGCAATAGATGCTGACTATCTTATATATAACAGTGCGATAGACGGAGGTGTGAAGAATCTGAATGAGCTTTTGGACAAGTGCCCGGTGCTTGCTGATTTTAGGGCAGTCAAAGACGGCAATGTATTTTGCACCACGAACGATATGTATCAGCAGTCTATGTCCATCGGATATATGATTGATGATATGCATTCGATGATTACAGGTGCACCCGACAGCGGCATGAAATATCTGTTTAAGCTCAGATAACTGTGATTTGAGGAATGTATGTGGTGGGCTGAATTGTTACCGGATATGACGGAATGCAGGAAAATCAATAGCACAAAAAGATAAAAATCGGAGCTACAACATGGAAAAAACCAGAAAAATAAGGTGTTTTACAACATTTATTATTCTTATAATCTTAATTATTATATTGCTTATCATGAATGTGTGCATAGGAACTGTACACATATCGTTTAAGGCTGCATTTGCGACACTTTATGACCACTCAGACAGGGTAGGACGTATTGTGTGGGATATCCGCATGCCAAGAGCTATCGCAGCGATGATACTGGGCGGGGCGTTAGCGCTTGCAGGCTATCTTTTGCAGACTTTTTTTCATAATCCAATCGCGGGACCTTTTGTACTTGGCATATCATCGGGGGCTAAGATGATTGTGGCACTTGTTATGGTATTTTTACTTGGAAATGCTATACGTGTGAGCTCACTAGCCATGATTGCAGCAGCGTTTTTGGGAGCAATGCTTTCAATGGGTTTTGTGCTTATCATTTCAAGAAAGGTAAGCAGCATGTCAATGCTTGTTGTGAGCGGTGTCATGATTGGCTACATATGCTCTGCGGTGACTGAGTTTGTGGTGACATTTGCAGATGATTCCGACATAGTAAATCTGCATAACTGGTCAAGGGGAAGCTTTTCGGGCATGACATGGGACAGCGTCGGGGTGATGAGCATTGTGGTGGGAATCACATTTATCTTTGTTTTTCTCATGTCAAAGCCACTTATGGCATATCAGCTTGGAGAGTCATATGCCGTAAATCTGGGTGTAAACATAAAGCGCATCCGGGTGCTTCTGGTATTGCTTTCAAGCCTGCTTTCCGCATGTATAGTGGCGTTTGCGGGACCGATATCGTTTGTCGGAATAGCCGTGCCACACATAGTAAAAAGCATGCTAAAGAGCACAAAGCCCATATATATGATACCGGCATGCTTCCTTGGTGGAGCGGTGTTCTGCCTGTTTTGTGATTTGCTTGCGAGGATGATGTTTGCGCCTACGGAGCTTAGTATCAGCACGGTTACGGCAGTATTTGGTGCACCGGTAGTGCTGTTTATCATGATAAGACGCAGCAAGGAGAAAAATGTCTGATGGAATATTATTTTACTGCTCAAAAGCTGGCCGTTGGATATGATAACAGGCCGCTTATTGAAAATATTGATTTTTCCCTGAAAAGGGGAGAGATTCTCACATTAATTGGGCCAAACGGTGCCGGTAAATCGACTATTTTAAAAAGTATTGCAAGACAGCTTTCGCTTGTGAGCGGTACGATATATCTTGATAAAAGTGATGTAGTGACGATGAATGGCAATGAATTTGCAAAGAAAATGGCTGTTGTGCTCACCGATAAGCTAAAGACGGAGCTTATGACCTGCTATGATGTGGTTGCGACCGGCAGATACCCATACACAGGCCGGTTCGGAGTACTTTCGGATGAGGACAAAAAGGCTGTGGATGAGGCGATGGAGCTGGTCAATGTATCACAGATAAAAGATAAGGATTTTACAAAGATAAGCGATGGACAAAGACAGCGGGTTATGCTGTCACGGGCTATATGCCAGCAGCCGGAGATTATAGTGTTAGACGAGCCTACCTCGTATCTTGATATAAAGTACAAGCTTGAGTTTTTATCAATACTCCAAAGGCTTAAAAGACAGAAGAATCTTACGGTTATCATGTCGCTCCATGAGCTTGATATGGCAAAGCGTGTGTCAGACCATATCATGTGTATAGATGGCAGATATGTGGACAGATACGGAACTCCCGAGGAGGTATTTACTGATCAATATGTTTCAGGGCTTTTTGGAATTACGGCAGGAAGCTTTGACGAAACAGGAGAGGATTTAGAGCTGGAAAAACCGGATGGAAGGGCGAGGATATTTGTCATAGCAGGAGGGGGCCTGGGCAGAAAAAGCTTCAGGAGCTTACAGCGAAAGGGTATCCCGTTTGCGACAGGAATCATCTATGAAAATGATTTGGATTATCCTGCGGCAAAGGCGCTTTCTGCTGAGATTGTCAGCGCAAGAAGCTTTGAGCCTGTAGACGATGCCCTTATTGAAAAGGCAAAGGAGCTTATTGATGCATGCGAGGGCGTTATATGTGACAGAACAGAGTTTGGCACATATGAGCAGTTTAACAGCAGACTTTATGAGTATGCAGTCTCTACAGGAAAAATTATAAAAATTCCTTTTCTTGAGGAACAATTGGCACAGCTTTAAGGAAGTTACTGTTCACACTACAGTTTAATATTCATGATAAAGCTACCACATAAATTCAGACAGCAGGTATATATATGGCAAAGGTAATTATGGTACAGGGTACAATGTCCAATTCAGGCAAGAGCTTTCTTGTCGCGGGCTTGTGCCGTATTTTCAGACAGGACGGATACAGGGTGGCACCGTTTAAATCACAGAACATGGCGCTCAACTCTTATATAACAGACGAAGGACTTGAGATGGGACGGGCCCAGGTGATGCAGGCTGAGGCAGCAGGCATTAAGCCTATGGTGTGCATGAATCCTATTCTTTTAAAGCCCACAAATAATACAGGCTCACAGGTGATTGTAAACGGAAGGGTGCTTAAGAACATGCCGGCGAGAGAGTATTTTGCATACAAGAAAACTCTCATACCGGATATAAAAAAGGCATTTAAAAAGCTTGAGGAGTATGCTGATATCATAGTGATTGAGGGCGCTGGAAGCCCGGCGGAGATAAATCTGAAGGAAAATGATATTGTAAACATGGGGCTTGCGCATATGGTGGATGCACCGGTACTGCTCGTGGGTGATATCGACAGAGGTGGCGTTTTTGCGCAGCTGCTTGGCACACTTATGCTTTTAACCGATGAGGAAAAGAATCGTGTCTGCGGGCTTATTATTAATAAATTCCGTGGAGACAAGACGATCCTTGACCCGGGGATACAGATGCTTGAGGAGAGAGGCAGGGTGCCTGTTACCGGAGTGGTGCCATATATGGATGTACAGCTTGAGGATGAGGACAGCCTGACAGAGCGCTTTGACAAAAAGACAGATGGGCTTATTGATATAGCGGTCATCAGATATCCGAGAATATCAAATTTCACGGATTTCAATGTCTTTGAGCAGATGTCCGAGGTAACAGTGCGGTATGTGTCAACAGTAAATGAGCTGCGTCATCCGGATATAGTATTTCTGCCGGGAAGCAAGAATACGATGGGGGATCTTTTGTGGATGAGACAAAACGGACTCGAGGCCGCTGTCAAAAAGCTCTCCTGTGAGATACCTGTTTTTGGAATATGCGGAGGCTATCAGATGCTTGGGG
>OHXY01000404.1_pt1 | contig 10769 bp, 9 predicted proteins | sample 1580161 | NCBI WGS metagenome assembly OHXY01 (sample SAMEA3882505, study PRJEB24775) | human gut metagenome | biome: human-associated habitat; feature: intestine environment; material: feces | place: Netherlands | collected 2009/2010 | reverse complement strand
TGAAAAAATACTGGCATTTTATGACCCGTACATATCAAAGTGCTGTTTGCGCCCACTCTATGATGAATACGGCAATGTCTATATTGTTGTAGATATGGAGTTAAAGGGACTTATCCGAGAAGCACTTATCAAAATGATTTTAGGGTTTGATATTGCCTTAGAAATCGAAGAAGAATAAGCAGTTTTTAGCAGAGCATGGTTTAATGTCCCCCTCTTTCCTGCTCTGCCCTGCTTTTACATGAAAGCAACACGCTTTCGCCACAGCTCTTTGCTACGAAAATAAAACACGTAGCAAAAAACTGAACCTTGACAACAAATGTTTTCAACAATTATGAAAGCATCACTATAAAGCAGTCACAGTATTGGCTGCCTGTAGTGAGATATTGATCGTATTTAAGAAAGGCTAGCTTTGAGCTTCCACATGATAACCATGCTTTTCCAATTCCCGTATATAACGAGAAAGCTGTTTTTGTTCACAGTGCTTACGTCTTGTTTCAAAACAGGATTCGTCAAATAGAGTTCCTTGTTTTAACATTGTGTAGATGATGACAAGAAGTTTTCGGGCAAGTGCGACAATCGCTTTTTTGGCTCCTTTTTTCTGTTTGATTCTCCAGTACCATGCCGAAAGATAAGTGTTGCGTTTCCCTGCAATCACCCAGGCAATTTCGCAGAGCATACTTTTTATGTAAGGATTGCCTTTTGTGACAGAGGTGCTTTTTCGTTTTCCAGCACTTTCGTTATTACCTGGGCACAGACCGGCCCATGAGCAGATGTGTTCCGCAGTTTTAAACGGCTTCATATCAATACCGATTTCAGCAATAATTGCACAGGAAGCAGTTGTGCTTATTCCATAGATGCTATTCAACTGCTCAACCTGCAGGGCAAATGGAGCCATATCTTTCTCGAGACTCGTTTCAATTTCAGCAAGATGTTTCTTTAAAGAATCGTAATGAGTCATGAGAATCCTTAAAAATGCCTTTTGGTGTTCTGACAGTGTTCCGTTCACGGACATGAGAATTTCATCAATACGGTTTCTGGTCTTGGTTTTGAGACAAGAATCTAAAGCAGTTTTATCAATCTGCCCATGTTCAATTAAATGCAGAATGATGTTTCTACCCGAAGCGCCAAAAATATCAGAAATAAAGGATGATAGACGGAAGCCGGAACTTTGTAAAAATTTCTCAATCCTGTTCTTCTGTGATGTAATATCGCGGATGACACTCTTACGGTAACGATTTAGATCGCGGAATTCCCGAATTCTTTTTTCGGGAATAAAACTTCCGTTCAGAAGTCCGGCGCGAAGCAAGGTGGAAATCCATTCGGAATCCCGCATATCGGTCTTTTTGCCAGGAACATTTTTCATATGGCGTGCATTTACAACAAGCAGGGTAATGTCACCATAGAAAGCATCCTCCAGTATTTCATAAATCGGCATCCAATAGATACCGGTGCTTTCCATAGCTACATGATGGCAGTTTTTAGAAACGATCCAATTCCGTAATGCTATCATATCCGGAATCAATGTAGAAAACTCACGGATTTCAGAACGGGTTGGCTTGCCCAGAGGACCAGTCAGGATACATGCAACAATTTTTTCTTTGTGGACATCCAGTCCACAGGAAATTTCCAGAAGGTCTTTCATACAGAACAACTCCTTTACTATAGAATTGGCAGGAGATTTGCCCGAGATAATACGGACTTTGCTACTCGTGCTATTCATAAAAGGTGCGACAATATGCTGTGCTCAAGGGCAAATCATTTACGTTGACAAACGGGGTGCAAATCCTCCAAGGTGCAATCAAACTTAATCCTGCCTAAGACTATTGTAAGGCAAAAAGAGAAGTGAAAAAAGTAGTGGAGTCAGTATCCTATTTTCATTATAGGCTGAGATAAGCTTTCATGATTCGTTGACAATTTCATATTTTTCCTGCAGGACGCAGAAAACAGTGGAGCTGTGTGATGGATACGCCATGACTGCCTGTGTCTGGTACTTTGCGACATCGTGGCGCAAAGTTGCCGGACATTGAAAGCGAAGGAATGCCAGTTTGGGTATTGAAGTAAAGGCACGAGCGATAAATATCCGATCACAGGCAAAGTAACGGGGACTTTGTGCGAAGATACTGCTTTCTGATAATGAAACTTCCGGAGATAAGCTGCTCCGGTCCGAGAGGATGGTGTGATACCAATGAGGCTGTGCCCGGCAGTCGCCTGCAGGAGAGTATTATTTAGAAAGGGGTATCTGATATATATGGATAATAAAAAAATATTGAGATATAGTATGCAGCTATCTATGTTAAAGCAGTTGCTTTCTAAGAAGTTGATTAATGAAACTGAATATCAGGTAATACAAAAAAGATTAATGAAAGATTATGGTATCGTATCCAACATTACTGCTTGACGGTATATCTGTATTGTATTATAATATAATCAACGCTATGGTAGGAACACAAAAAGGAGGGCGAAATGGAAGTTGAATTGATTAAAGCACATGATTCATTTGATGGTTCTGCCAGACGGAAGATTGAGCGGTTGAGAGTGGCGGCTTATTGCCGAGTAAGTACGGACGATGAAGATCAGATAAAGAGTTATAACTCAATGGTTACGCATTATACAGAGTTAATTAAGAATAATAAAGAATGGATATTTTCAGGTATATATGCTGATAAGGCAATCACTGGGACAAAGGTTGATAAGAGAGAAGAGTTTCAGCGGTTGATTCAGGATTGCATGGATGGCAAGATAGATATGATTATTGCCAAAAGCCTTCCACGATTTGCCAGAAATACTCTGGACACATTGAAATATGTTCGTATGTTGAAAGAGAGAAATATTGCTGTTTATTTTGAGGTTGAGAAGATTAACACATTAAAGGACGGCGAATTTCTAATGACTATTTTAAGTTCTGTAGCACAGCAGGAAGTTGAAAATACTTCTGCTTATGTGAAAAAGGGCTTGAAGATGAAAATGAAGCGGGGGGAACTGGTAGGATTTCAGGGTTGTTTGGGATATGATTATGATGTGGAAACAAAATCTATCTCAATCAATGAGGAAGGCGCTGTGGTTGTACGGTACATTTTTGATAGATATGTGGCAGGAGCAGGCAGCACAATGATAGCCAGGGAATTGAATGAGCAGGGTCATCTGACAATTAGAGGAAATCCCTGGACTTCATCCAGTGTTATGGGAATCATTAATAATGAAAAATATAAGGGAGATATTTTACTTGGAAAAACCTTTACGGTTGATCCGATTTCAAAAAGACGCTTAGAAAATCTTGGAGAGGAAGATCGGTATTATATACATGATCATCACGAACCAATCATTACAGAGGAACAATTTGAACGGGCGCAGGAGATGAGAAGACGTAGAAACGGAAATCGGAAATGTGGAGTCACTCCTGGAAAACGTGAAAAATTTAGTCGGCAGTTTGCGTTTAGCTGTATGGTAGAATGCGGATTCTGTGGCTCTAATCTTTCTCGTAGGCGATGGCACAGTAGCTCTAAGTATAAAAAGACGATATGGCAGTGCGTTAAATCAACAAAAGAAGGAAAGAGATTTTGTCCGGATAGCAAAGGCATTCCAGAGCAGGTCATAGAAGAAGCATTTATTGAGTCTTATAGGATGTTGTGTAATGATAATAAAGATGTTCTGGAAGAATTTTTGAAGCGAACCGAGAAAGCACTTGGAGAAAATTCGATTGAAGATCAGTTACATAAGCTGAAGAAAAGCATTGACAAGGTTTCTTTAAAGAGAAAAAAACTACTTGATAATTATCTGAAAGGCATTATTGAACAGGATATTTATGAGGAAACGGATGTAGAACTAAAAACTGAACTGACAAATACAAGAGCAAAGCTGGAATATCTGCAGCAACAGTCGGATGAAAAGAGTTCATTGCAAAGGAGGCTTTCAGATTTCAAAAAAGCACTATCGCATAATGAGGTGCTAGAAGAATTTGACAGAGGAATATTTGAGAGTATAGTTGAAAAAGTAATAGTCGGCGGACTAGACGAAGATGGAAACAAAGATCCTTATAAAATTACTTTCATATATAAAACAGGATTTAAGAATGAAATTGGAAACGCAAAAGAAAGATTCGGGAAGTCATCAGGTATTGGAGACAAAGTGAAAAAAATGTGTTCCGATATAAGTGACGAGGTAAAGGGTGTGTGTTCCGATGTTAGTCTCAACACATGTGGAGACGGTTGTCTTGCTTTCCAAGGGTGAGGTCGACTCGAAAAAGATTCGGGTTGAGTTCTCTTTGGAAGATATGGATATGTCCGAATTTCAGGATGGGGCAACCTACACCCAGATCAAAGACTATGTGCTGGAGCATAGCGGGTTAAAGGTATCCAATCTTTATATCTCACAGATTAAGAGGAAATGTGGGATTGAAGTTGGCAAGAATTACAATTTGCCGAAGTCCGAGGATTCCAGACAGCCCATGTGTCCGCCGGAAAAAGAGAAAGCAATCCGAGAAGCATTCAAATATTTTGGGATGATCTAACATCCCGCAAAATGGAGGTTTCTTATGGATAGATTGATTTCTTGTGAGTTTAACATGGATACCGCTTGTGTGGAACTGAAATTCTTAGATGGCAGCATGATTGCCATTGATACCATCGCCGTGGAGAATGAGGTTGCTGACAATATGTATCAACGGTCAGAACTGGATTATCTAATCTACAATGATCCGGTTGGATATGCAGACTTGATCTTGAACGGTGATCCCGAAATTTATCTAAAAACTGTAACTGAATGTAAACCCTTAGATTAAAACTCAGCCCTCTGCCTTTTCCTTGGCAGAGGGCCGTTTTTTGCTTAACAGTTATTGAGCATCCCTTAATTGCTCTACAACGCTGCATTTCGCTGCGTTATCATACATCATGCAAGGAATCAGCCACCCCAGCAGAAGAAATACCGGAATTGTCAGCAGGACAGGCAGAATGGTGAATCGATACTCAAAGAACCAGAACATACTGCCCAGCATTTTTCCTGCAAGAGGTCCCACCGCCAGCGACAGAATAAAGGCCGCCGCTACGGAGGACATTGCGTAAAACAATCCCTCGTAGATCAGCATGGTTTTGAGCTGCCGGTTCGTCATTCCTACAGCCTGAAGCACAGCAAATTCACGGCGGCGGGAAAGAATACCGGTCATCATGGCGTTGAAGAAATTTAAGAGTCCCACCAGCCCAATGATAGCACAGAGGATACCACCTATCAGAAGGAACATCTGCCGGAACTGAGCAAATTCAGAGCGAGCCGTGGCCTTGCTTTCATACATCAAGGGCGAAAACTCACCGGCAGTGAGCTTCGATAGATATTGCTCTGCTTCGGCCTCGTCAACTTCGTCCGCTGTGTCGAACAGGTAGAGCATCGGAATGGCTGCACCACCGCTGTCCCTCTGTGCGGTGTCCACAGACAAAACTGCGTCATATCCAATACCACCATAACGATAACTCATGGAATTCGGAAGTTCTACCAAGGCGCAGACCGTGTACTCTACATCTCTGGCTCCATACAATTTTGCCTGAAAGTACTCCTCCGGTGTATCTTCGGTGAGTTCCCCGGTGCGGCTGTCGATATATTTCACATCGTCCGCATAGGTAGCGGTGATCGTGTCTCCCACCTTGGGGTAGTATTCAGGATTGGGCAGATTACCGTAGTCATCTAAGGAAACCGCAATGGCAATGGCGTTATTGTCCGGCTCCAACATGGGAGAAATATCTCCGTCGAACACTTGCAGCTTGTCAAACAGACTGTTATCCAGAGCCTCGATTCTGGTATCTCCCATCACCATATTGCCCCGGTGCTCCAGACGGCTCATATGGCTGTCCAACTGCTCAGCACTTTCGTACCTTGCATAGTCCTGCCGCAGAGCATCCTCCGTCATCCACAGGTATGCGGGTTTTCGCACAGCATATCCCGTGCCGGAAAGACTGGCCTTTGTGTTTGCTGCGATCTCTCCGATCTGTTCTGGCGTGATGAATTCATCTGCCGGGTTGTAACGGAAATAGTCGGGCGTGCTGACGATAAAATCGGCGCAGGTCATGAAGGATACATACTTCTCCATGCTGAAGCCGCCCACAAAGGCACACAGCGCATTGAACAGTGTCACCGACAGTGCCAGAGACAACACCACCAGTACCGTCTTTTTCTTGTTTCGTCCCAGATTGGCAAAGGCCATCTGATGGAGCTTTGCTCCTCGGATGCTGCGCCGTTTTTTCTTGGTCTGCATCACATCCGTATATTTGGTAGCCTCCACCGGAGAGACCTTGGCTGCCATTTTTCCGGGCTTGGAACAGGACAAAAGCACCGTCAACAAGGCGAACAGCATAGAACCAAGGAAGATCACAGGCGATGTGCTGATGGTGGTGATGCCTGCATCCAACTGGGTGGAGCGCAAGACAACAGGCACCAGAACAGCGCCGATGCCGTAGCCCAGCAGCAGCCCCGCCGGAATGCCGATCAGACAAAGCAGAAGTGCCTGCTGGCGAATGATACGTTTGAGCTGCCGGGGCGTTGTGCCAATGGTTTTCAGAAGTCCGTAAAACCGGATATCCCCTGCAACAGAGATCTGAAAAATGTTATAGATGATAAGATACCCCGTGAAAATCACCAGCAGCAAAAAAGCTGCTATGGCGATCACAAGTTCCGGATCAAGCTTCGACTCCAGCTGGGATGAGGTATATCCCCAGTTGACGCCGATCCGGACGCTGTTGGGATCGGTATAGCTGTCCCATGTGTAGCCAAGATCGGTATCCACCTGCTCCATCTGCCCTTGAATGTTTGTGCCGGAGGCCAGCATGACATTCAAATCGGTGCGGAAAGGCTGTAAACCTGTTTTCACTGCCTGCGCTTCGATGTCATCTGCGTAATCACGGCTGATGTTGATGTAATGAACAGGCATTAGTTCATCATAGTCCCAATAGCCCACCAGCGTAAAGGTATCTGTTACAGTAAAGGCGGTTTGATCCTTGTCCGTAATGGAATAGGAAACCGTGACCTCGGCGCCCAGCTCCGGCGTTACGCCAAGCAGCTGCAACGCTGCCGTATCCATGGCTACCTCTTTGCCGCTTTCGGGCATCCGTCCGGTAGTAGGGGTGGCATAGCTCCATTTAGTGCAGTTGGCATCCATGTAGCTGATCTCTGCCGGTATTTTGGCAAAGACCCCCTCCGCAGTGATACCGATTACCTTCCGTGCCCCCGTAGCCTTTACCTTTGGGTGGGCAGCGATGCGTTCCGCCTGCTCGGGGGAAACATCCTTAAAGGTGCCATGCGCATAGCCGCCTACCTGCCGAAACTGGTAGGTTTCATAACTGGCGTTCAACGACAAGACAATGGTGAACATGGACGTAAATAGCAGCGTTGTCAGCGCAATGGCAAAAATGGCGATCAGATTGCGGCGACGGTTCGCATAAAGAGATTTTAAGCTGAGCTTTCGAATACATTTTCTGTTTTTGACATTCATCGTAGCCACCTCCCGTTAGTTCTGGGAGACGATCCGACCATCTTCGATACGGATAATGCGGTCTGCCATCTGCGCAATTTCTTCGTTGTGAGTGATCATTACGATTGTCTGGGCGAACTTTTGACTGGTGACTTTCAAAAGGCTCAATACATCCTGGCTGGTTTTGGAATCCAGATTGCCGGTGGGTTCATCTGCCAGAATGATAGCGGGTGCTGCCGCCAGCGCACGGGCAATGGCTACTCGCTGCTGTTGACCGCCTGAGAGCTGATTGGGCAGCGCATCCAGACGATCATCCAGCCCAAGTGTCTGTACAATCTGCTGTACGAAATCCTTATTGACCTTGCCACCGTCCAGCTCAATGGGTAGAACAATATTTTCATACACATTCAGCACCGGAACAAGATTATATGCTTGGAACACAAAGCCGATTTTCCTGCGGCGGAAGATGGTCAGCGCTTCCTCCTTCAGGGAGAAAATATCCTGTCCGTCCACCATGACCGTGCCACTTGTAGGGCGATCCAGCCCGCCCAGCATGTGCAGCAGCGTGGATTTGCCGGAGCCGGATGTGCCGACAATTGCAACAAATTCGCCCTTCTTTACACTTAAATCAACTCCATCCAACGCATGAACTGCGTTATTGCCGGAGCCATAAATCTTTTTCAGGTTTTTTGCCTGTAAAACTTCCATAAATGAGTACCTCCATGAAAAAATCTGTATGTATGAAAGGAAATGATCCTTTGATACATACAGATTATCGCATAGGAATCTTTCCACATTCTTTCCGGCGGAAAATGAAATCTAACAGTTTTGATAGAATTGTTGTTATTTCGGCAGAAATATGGAAAACGTACTTCCTTTTCCCGGAACGGAAGCAACCTTGATATAACCGCCCTCGCCGGATATGATCTGTCGGGCAAGGTATAAGCCGATGCCCACACCTTCTTGTTTCTGCACACTATTTGAGCGGTAAAAGCGAGCAAATATCTTCGCTTGCTCACTTTCCGGGATGCCTGAACCGGTATCCGATATATCGATCCTTGCAAACATTTCATAGCTTACAGCAGAAATAGTAATGGTGCCATGCTCTGTATATTTGATGGCGTTGTCTACGATATTAGCCAGCGCTTCCGCTGTCCATTTGAAGTCGAATACAGCAAAAGCATCGGTATCTTGCAGTCGCAAAGACAATCCTTTTTCAGAAGCCTTGGCGGCATATTGTTCTACTACGCTTTCAAGCAGCGGCTGCAGCGCTGTCGGCTGAGGGGAGAGTGAAATGATCCCGTTTTCCAGTCTGGAAAGCTTTACGAGAGAATCGATCAGAAATCGCAGCTTTTCCGATTGTTTGTACAGCGCCTCCACATTTGCCTTCGCCGATGCAGGCAGAGTTTCCTCCATCAAAAGCTCGCTGTATAACAGCAGGTTTGCAATCGGCGTTTTTGTCTGGTGGGAGATGTCCGCAATCAAGGTTTTGATTTTGTCTTTTTCCTGCGCTACATTTCGAGAAGATGCTTCTGCGGCAGAAAGATAGTGTGCAAACTTTGTTTCCAATGCAGATAGCTGGCTTTCATCAAAATTGGTTTCAGAAAAGGAGCCGGTCATGGCAGCGTCCAGCATCCTTTCGATTTCTTCCATCGTTTTTCTGGCCTTTCTCCGCTCCCATAATACAACAGCTGCCGCCGCCAGAAAACACAGCAGTATGATCACAATGCCGGTTTTATTCATCTTTTGTCACCCAGCTATAACCGATTCCATAGACGGTTTTAATGTATTTCTGTGCCCCAAGCTTATCCCTCAGACGCTTGATCGTAACAGACAAAGCATTTTCATCCACATATTCTGCGCCATCTGTCCAGATCCGGTCTACAAGGTCTCCACGGGTCATGGTTCGGCCTCGGTTTTCAACAAGCAGACGCAGTAATTTTTGTTCTGTTTTACTCAATTCCACTTTTGAATCTCCCACATAAAAGGTCATAGCCTCAAAGTCAAAGTGAAATAGATCCATATGGAACGGCGCATTTTTATGGTTTGACGCTTGCTTTCGCAGTTGGGTATTCACCCTTGCCCGCAAAACCGAAAGAGAAAAGGGCTTGGTAATATAATCATCAGCGCCTCTCTCCAGTCCGTCTACGATATCCAGATCGGTGTCATTGGCAGTCAGCAGAATAACAGGAATCCCGGGCGTGTTTTCCTTGATCTCCCGGAGCAGCTCAAGCCCACTGCCATCCGGCAGATTGATATCCAGCAGAACCAGGGATACACTCCCGCAAAGCAATTGTTCTCTTGCCGCTTTTAGATCATGGCAGGATATAATCTGACGGTCATCTGCTTTCAGCGCTTTGCATAAGCCTTGATTCAAACCGATATCATCTTCAACAATCAGTAATTGCTCCATGTATCTCACTCCCTCGTTATTCAAAGGCCACCATTATTTCCTTGGGTAATTTTTCGTTCTCACAGTTCAGAAGATAGGCGATTGCTCTGCTTGCAAATTTGTTCGTTTTCACTGTATCCCAATCGGCAAGCAAAATGACCTCTGCCTTGCCGTTCTCAAAATCTAATGATATTTCGCCCCATTCGCCGTCGCAGTCTGCCTGATATTCGTAGATTGCGGCGGCGATTTTCTTTTTTCGCTTGGTCTTGGATTTCTGTTTTAGCCGGACTGCATGGATTGCGCCCTCGGCAACCAAAAATTCCGTCAACTTGTCCACTGCTTTTCGGTAGGCTCGTTCTGCACCGCTGGCTGTACTGCCCTCAAACATAACCGCCAGTTCTTCAAAGGTGGGGCGGTCTTTCCATGAGCTGACACGCCCACAGGTCATGCAAATTGCTAATCGTTTTTCAAGCAAGGTCTGTTCCCGGTAATTCAGTTTCTCAAATGCCCGCTGCACCTTTTCTGCCTGTATGCCGTTCCAGAGGATATCGGTATAGTTCCAGCTATCGTCAAGGGCTACATCCTCGCCTGTTTCTTCGCCGTCCTCGTCTGTGACATAGAAAGGCTGCTGATTGCGGATTCCACGGACAACTTTCAGATATTCTTCCGCAAGGGCAAGATCGCAGTTGTATTTCTTGGAAAATTCGTTGACCGCATCCTTGGTATTGTGGTACAGCCAAGCCATTGACCGCACCATTTTGTAATTAGTCAGAGAGGATACCGACCATTTTTCTTCGCCCATGCGGAAACGGAGCATAGAATCCCAGATGAACGGATGGATGTATGTAGCATACTCCGCACCCTTGGCAGGATCATAGTCCATCAGCTTTTGGAGCATTTGCTCCCGGCAGGAGAGCTTTATATCTA
>OHXY01000402.1_pt1 | contig 10780 bp, 6 predicted proteins | sample 1580161 | NCBI WGS metagenome assembly OHXY01 (sample SAMEA3882505, study PRJEB24775) | human gut metagenome | biome: human-associated habitat; feature: intestine environment; material: feces | place: Netherlands | collected 2009/2010 | reverse complement strand
GCCCTTATTCCGTTCATGATCCGGAAGCTTTCAAGGTAGATCTGAGCCAGTTTATTGGCCGCATTCCTGTGCTTGGCATCTGCTACGGTGCTCAGTTCCTCTCTTACGCCCAGGGTGGTAAGGTGGAAGCTGCTGACAGCCGTGAGTATGGTCGTGCTAACTTGGAGCAGTTCGACAAGGAGAATCCTTTGTTCAAGGGATTCATCGAGAACTCTCAGGTTTGGATGAGTCATGGTGATACCATCACTGCTATTCCAGAGGATTATAAGTGCATTGCTTCTACTGCTAATGTGAAGTATGCTGCTTATGCTTCTACCAAGCAGCCTGTTTGGGCTGTACAGTTCCACCCAGAGGTGTTCCACTCTTTGCAGGGTACACAGCTCCTCAAGAACTTCGTGGTAGATATCTGCGGTAGCAAGCAGGACTGGAGTGCTGACTCTTTCGTTGAGACTACGGTAGCAGAGTTGAAGGCACAGTTGGGTGACGACAAGGTTATCCTCGGTCTTTCTGGTGGTGTTGATTCCAGCGTAGCTGCTGTTCTCCTGAACAAGGCTATCGGCAAGAACCTTACCTGTATCTTCGTAGATCACGGTATGCTCAGAAAGAATGAGTTCCGTGATGTAATGGAGGATTACAAGTGCTTGGGTCTGAATGTTATCGGTGTTGATGCATCAGAGAAATTCTTTGCAGACTTGGCTGGTGTTACAGATCCAGAGGAGAAGCGTAAGATTATCGGCCGTGATTTCGTAGAGGTTTTCAATGCTGAGGCTAAGAAGCAGACTGGTGCCAAGTGGTTGGCTCAGGGTACTATCTATCCTGACCGTATCGAGAGTTTGAACATCACTGGTAAGGTAATCAAGAGTCATCACAATGTAGGTGGTCTTCCTAAGGAGATGAACCTTCAGTTGTGCGAGCCTTTGAAGTGGTTGTTCAAGGACGAGGTTCGTCGAGTAGGTCGCTCTATGGGTATGCCTGAGCACCTGATTACCCGTCATCCATTCCCTGGTCCTGGTTTGGCTGTCCGAATCTTGGGTGATATCACTCCAGAGAAGGTACGCATTCTCCAGGATGCAGATGATATCTATATCCGTGGCTTGCGTGAGTATAAGGTGAAGTTGAGTGGTGAGGAAGCTCGTCGCGTCCTGGCTGCCGGTGTTCCTGCTGATATGCAGAATGGCGAGATTGAGGTATCTCTCTACGATCAGATCTGGCAGGCTGGTACCGTATTGCTTTCTACCGTCCGTTCAGTAGGTGTGATGGGTGATGAGCGTACATACGAGCACCCAGTTGCATTGCGTGCCGTAACCAGTACTGATGCGATGACAGCCGACTGGGCTCATCTTCCATACGATTTCATGGCCAAGGTAAGTAACGAGATTATCAACAAGGTAAAGGGTGTTAACCGCGTTTGCTATGACATCTCTTCAAAACCACCTTCGACAATTGAGTGGGAATAATATCCTGATGATGGGCTGAGGAAATTTCCTTACCCACATCTATGTAAAAAGACCACCATTTGAGTTTGATATTCAACTCAGATGGTGGTCTTTATTTTTATTGATGAGTACTGAGTACCTAGATGATGTACTCAGTACTTTTTGTTTTTAATAACCGTCGTTCTGCTTCAACTGCAAGTTAGCATCAAGTGCACCCTGTGGGATAGGGAGATAACGGTTGGTGGTCTTGAATACACGATCCTCAATCTTCTTGTCAGCTGCAGAAGCATTTACATTGATAGTGGCACGCATACCAGGAGCCACAGACTTATCCATGCTCACAGTACCAACCTGGCGCTCCAATGTGCAGTTCAACAGAGTCTCTGCCAACATCTTTCCACTGGCATCCTTCCAGCGTAAGATATCAGCACGGCGGATACCCTCACCTGCGAACTCAACACCACGCTCGCGACGAATCAACTCGCGAAGCTTCTCCTTGGTATTGTACTTAGCTTCATCCACATTAGGCATACCTACACGGTTACGAACCATATTCAGATAGGTGTAAACCTGAGCAGAAGGACCGTTCAATTCATTCTCTGCCTCGCAGTAAGTAAGCAATACTTCTGCATAGCGGAAGACGATAGGCTGGCAAGTGGTGTTCCAGATGTCAGAATACTGGTTCATAGGTGCCAAGTACTTACCCCAGGTCAAACCAGTCTTTGAACTGTTGTCGGCTGCGGTGTAAAAATTGGCATTAGAAGCTCCATTTACAGTCTTGTCAAGCGAATTGTAGATAGCCTCTTTACCATTACCATTGATGTAGTCACAACCAGGATAGATGACAGTCATTGCCATACGTGGGTCACGGTTGTTGAATGGATGGGTAGGATCATAGCCAGAACCCGGCTCGTCCTTGGTCAAACCGTTTGCCATTTCATAGGTGTCGATCAAGCCGTAGCTAGGAACGATAGAAGACCAACCACCATCAGCATTGTTGTACATACGGCCAATCACATTGTTCTCGTAGTCGTTTTCTACAGCCTGAACGGCAAGGATGATTTCCTTGGAATCCTGACCTGCTACATTGAACAGGTTAGCATAGTCTGGATCCAACTCATACTGATTCAATGCAATGATCTTCTCTGCACGATCCTTAGCAGTAGCATAGTCTCCATAATAGAGAGCCTCTCGCATACGGAGAGCCAGAGCTGCACCCTTGGCGATGCGACCACGGGCTGCAGGAGTTACATTGATATCGTTTACCAACTCGTCGAGTTCCTTCTCGATATACTCCTTCACCTCCTGTTCGCTTTTACGTGGAACCATAGCTTCCTCTGCAGTAGCATAGCTTTCGATGATAGGTACACCACCATAGTTCCAGTTCATCAGGAAATAGCGGTAAGCGCGAATCCAACGAGCCTGAGCCATAATGTCTTTCTTGGCAGTTTCTGGCATAGAACACTTGTCTATGTTAGCCAACAGCTCGTTGACGCGGCGGATGCGTGAGAAGTCGTACCAGTCTCTACCGCTGGATGCGGTCAAGGTACCATTACCTATGGCTGTATAACCCTCCCAAGGGAACTGGTCGTAACCGAAGTCACTTGTACCATCCCAATACAGGAGGAAACCGTCCCAACCCCAACCGGAGTTGTACTGGTCTTGCCAGTTGTTGTAACAGCCAACGAGGAACTTGTCTGCATCTTCCTGAGTCTGCCAGGTGCTGACTGGTGAAAGGGCATCCTTTGGGGCTGTATCGAGGAAATCGGAGCATGAGGTTGCCAAGAGGGCGGTCATGCCGATGAATATATATTTCTTAAGATTTCTCATGATAATATCCTTTTTAAGTTATTAGAATGTTACGCTCAAACCGAATGAGTGAGTGCGGAGCAATGGATAAGAGCTGAGTCGCTGACTGGTTGCCTCTGGATCCACGTTGATGTCGAGATTGTCGATTGTGAACAGATTCTCGCAAGAGTAGTAAACACGTACCTTGTTGACATGAAGGAATTCAAGTGCCGACTTAGGAAGTGTATAACCCAACTGCAAGTTCTTCAAACGGCAGTAAGATACATTCTTGAGCCAGAATGTAGAGATTACATTACGTGAAGAGCTAGGAGAGTTTGTGTCAGTAAACAATCGTGGCATCTTAGGATTTGACTTGTTGTAAGTCCAAGAGTCTCTCCAGATGGTTGCCGGGTGAGAGCTGTCGCCTACAAAGGCACCTTCTACCTCGTATGCATCAAAGTAGCGGTAAGCCTTAAACTGTCCGTTGAAGAACAGAGAGAGGTCGAAGCCCTTCCAAGCTGCGTTCAGGTTCAAACCGAAGGTCCAGCGAGGAACAGAACTACCTGCATAGAAGCGGTCGTTCTCGGCATCAATCTTGCCGTCACCATTGATATCGGCATACTTCAAGTCACCAGCCTTGAACTTGCCACCACTGAAAGGACAAGCACCCTTTGAACCGTCTGCTGGCCAGTATTTGTTCATGTATTCCTCTGCTTCAGCATCTGACTGGAAGAATCCGTCAGCCTTATATACATAGTAACTGTTGAACTCCTGACCGGTAGCGTTGCGCTGGTTGTAGCCAGTACCTACGTATCCCTTACCAGGCATGCTCTCGATCTTGTTCTTGTTGTATGCAACATTCAAGCCAGCACCTACTGTCACCTCACCAAACTTATCGTTGTAGTTGAGGCTCATCTCGACACCCTGGTTGCGCATCTGACCCACATTGTCAAGATAGCTACCCAAAGCGAACTCGTAAGGAGCATCTACAGAGATCAAGATACCATCTGTAAGACGGTTGTAGTAATCAACAGATGCAGTAATCTTGTTGTCGAGGAATCCCAGGTCAACACCTACGCCCCATGTGGTCGCCTTTTCCCAAGTGATGGTGTTGATCTTGTATGAACTCTGGTAGTATCCGGATGTTACCTTGCCGTCGAATGCATACTTGGCGTTGATACTGTATGTATTGATAGCTGGATAGTAGTCGCTCAAAGCCTCCTGGTTACCCAACTGACCCCAAGATCCGCGAATCTTGAAGTTAGAGAGCCAAGACTTGGTACCCTCCATGAAAGCTTCCTCGCTTACACGCCATCCTGCAGAGAATGATGGGAAGTAACCCCAACGATGACCATCTGCGAAACGGCTGGATGCATCAGCACGGAGGTTAGCCTCGAAGAGGTAACGGCCTGCAAAGTCGTAGTTAACACGACCAAACCATGAAAGCATATTCAACTCACGGGTATTTCCCTGTGCCTGCTGGGTAGATACATCACCCGCATTGATATCGGTCACATTATTGTTAGGGAAGTTCTTGCGGTAAGTGTACCAATACTTATAGTCGTAAGCCTCTGCATGCCATCCTGCCAAAGCACCAACGGTATGCTGTCCGAAGGTCTTGTTGTAGTTCAGCAATGCCTCGAAGGTTTTACGTTCCCACTTATATACTCGTTCATCGTGGAAATTTGGATCGGTCTTCTTGTTCGCATTGTAAACGAAGAACTTCTGGAAGTAGTCGTAGTTCTGGTTGTCGTTTACATAAGATGCACTCAACTTAGCAGTCAAGCCATTGATGATTTTGTAATCAACTCCAAAGAGACCTGTGAAGTTGGTGTTGCGGCGATATACCTTCAAATCGTTGTCGAGCCATGCAATAGGGCTACCATCAGAGATAGTTCCCCATGTGCCGTCGTCATAACGAGCGGTAATCCATGGTGAAATCAAGTTGAGCTGACGGATAATTTGGTCAGAACTGCCACCTGCGTATGCTGAAGATGGGTCGGTATAATCGTTCTTGATATAAGCGAGGTTCAAGCGAGCTGTAAGGCGGCTGTTAATCTTCATCTCCAGGTTGGTACGGCCGTTTATCTGTTCACGACCAGCATGAGGCAAGATACCCGACTGCTTCAGATAACCTACAGATGCCAGATAGTTTACGCTCTCTGTTCCACCGTTTACGCTTACGTTGTGGTGCTGCAATGAACCTGTTTTGTAAGCCAGGTCGTACCAATCGGTATTAGGGAGTGCATTGATTTCCTCTTCAGAGGTAAATTTCTTAGCCTTGCCCTCGCTTTCGAGCGCATCATTCAGCATGTGAGCATACTCGTATGAATCCAGACGGTCAACCAGGCTGGTTGGATTCTGCACACTCACATAACCATTATAAGAAACTTGAGGCTTGCCGCTCTTACCACGCTTGGTGGTGATGAGGATAACGCCGTTGGCAGCCTTGGAACCATAGATGGCAGCAGAAGCAGCATCCTTCAATACAGAGATGCTCTCGATATCGTTAGGGTCGAGGCTACTCATGGTACCTGACTCTACGCCATCAATCAAAATATAAGGAGAGGAAGAGTTGAGGGTTCCCACACCACGTACGTTGATGCTACCTGAGTCCATACCTGGAGCACCATTGGTACCGCTGATGGTAACACCAGGCATCATACCCTGGAGTCCACTCTGAACGTTCTGGATAGGGCGGCTTTCCAAAGCCTTGCTATCTACTGATGATACAGAACCGGTGAGGTTCACCTTCTTCTGTGTACCGTAACCTACAACTACAACTTCATTGAGCTCCTTGTCTTCAGACTTCATGGTAATCTGCATGTTGCTTGCAGCTGTAAGAGTCTGTGGATTGAAGCCGACGTAGGAAATTGTAATCTTGCCATTAGGATTTTTCAGACTGAGGGAGAAATTTCCGTCTAGGTCGGTTACTGTTCCATTGGACGTGCCAACTTCCATCACGGTAACACCGATAAGAGGTTCGCCTTGATTGTCGACAACACGTCCTGTTGCTACTTTCTTCTGCTGTTGGATGCTGGTGGTAGGGCGGTTCAAGTTGTCAGCTTTTACCATAGTACCATTTGCAAACGCAGGAGACATGGAAGTCAGCGCACAAATCAGCAACGCTGTCTTCATTTGGTCTTTAGGTTTCATGTTCTTACTCATATTGTTTATGTTAAGAGTTGATGTTTAATTAAGATTTAGTGTATCTACTTAGATCTTATTTCGGGGGCAAAGCTACAAAAAAAATATGTAATCAGCAAGGAAAAATGAAAGTATTTTCTAATAAACGTGAAAAAATGTGTGTTTTTTTCAAAAGTAGGGGAGTTATTGTGGCTCTTTTTCTTTTATACCTTATTTATATATAGTATTTTCCCCCCTTAAAGAAAAATATATTTTCCCTTAAGGAAAAAAATAAAAACCCTTAAGGGAAAATATATTTTTCTTTAAGGAGGGGCAGGAATGGTTGGGATGGAATACTTCTCAAGCCTTGATAGTGGTATTCATATCCTCTCATTCCTGTCTTCTTTTTTTATTCTGCCATGAAAAAAAACAGTGGTTATCCCTTCTGCTCTTTCAGTAAATCGCGAATCTCTGCCAGAAGCTTCTCTTCCTGGGTAGGCTCTGGAGCCTTAGGAGTTTCAGCAGGCTTCTCTTCCTTCTTGGCGGTAACCTTGTTCACTACCTTGATGAGCAGGAATACACAGAAGGCAACGATGAGGAAGTCGAGAGTGGTCTGAAGAAAATTACCGTAGTTGATGGTTGCCGCCTGAAGCTTCTCGCCACCGATCACCTCTACGGATGGAAGAGTGACTTTGAGGTCAGAGAAGTTGACGCCACCAATGAGCCATCCGATAGGAGGCATGATGATGTCATCTACTACAGAACTTACAATCTTGCCAAAGGCACCACCGATGATTACACCGACTGCCATGTCGAGCACATTTCCACGCATGGCGAATTGCTTGAATTCATTCAAAAATTTACCCATAGTCTTTAATGTTTATAATGATTAATACTTTCCTTGAAATGATCCATTTTTTGCTTTTCAGTGTACGATGAAGCTTTTTCCCCTTAATATAATAAGGTGTAAGTTTCTGTCGCAACTTTCACTTTATCTTCTGGTGTCATATTCTACTTCCTTTTAATAATTGCATTTTGCTATATGGAGTTGTCAGTATGGCATCTTAAAGTGCTAAAAATAGGTAATATTCGAGTTCTATCACCTTTTTTTAACTTATTTAATACTCTATTCGTGTGCAAAGTTAGAAAATTTTTTGTAACTTTGCGCTCGAAAAGAAGAAAAAATGCTCTAAGGCGTAAAATTTTGAATGTTTCAGCATCAGATGAACGCTTGAAAGCAGTAAAAAAGTAATTTTTATTAAACTTTTAATTTAAATATTAAGAACAATGATTAAGATTGGTATTAACGGATTTGGCCGTATCGGTCGTTTCGTATTCCGTTCTACAGTTGAGGCTGAGAACGCAAAGGAAGTACAGGTAGTAGCTATCAATGACTTGTGCCCAGTAGATTACATGGCTTACATGTTGAAGTATGATACAATGCACGGTCATTTCGACGGTACTATCGAGGCTGACGTTGAGAAGAGCGAGTTGATCGTAAACGGTAACCACATCCGTGTTACTGCTGAGCGTGACCCAGAGAACTTGAAGTGGGATGAGGTTGGTGCTGAGTACGTAGTTGAGTCTACAGGTCTCTTCCTCGCTTACGACAAGGCTGAGAAGCACTTGAAGGCTGGTGCTAAGTATGTAGTACTTTCTGCTCCTTCTAAGGCTGACGCTAACGGTAACCAGGCTGATATGTTCGTTTGCGGTGTTAACACTGACAAGTACAATGGTCAGAAGATCGTTTCTAACGCTTCTTGTACAACAAACTGCTTGGCTCCTATCGCTAAGGTATTGAACGATAACTTCGGTATCGAGACAGGTTTGATGACAACTGTTCACTCTACAACTGCTACACAGAAGACTGTTGACGGTCCATCAATGAAGGACTGGCGTGGTGGCCGTGCAGCTGCTGGCAACATCATCCCTTCTTCTACAGGTGCTGCTAAGGCTGTAGGTAAGGTTATCCCTGAGTTGAACGGTAAGTTGACAGGTATCTCTATGCGTGTTCCTACTTTGGACGTATCTGTTGTTGACTTGACAGTTAACTTGAAGAAGGCTGCTTCTAAGGAGGCTATCTGCGCTGCTATGAAGGCTGCTTCTGAGGGTGAGTTGAAGGGTGTACTCGGTTACACAGAGGATGCTGTTGTTTCTTCTGACTTCTTGGGTTGCGCTTTGACATCTATCTTCGACGCTAACGCAGGTGTTTACTTGACAGACAACTTCGTTAAGGTTGTTTCTTGGTATGACAACGAGATTGGTTACTCACACAAGGTTGTTGAGTTGATCAAGATCATGAAGAAGCACAACGGTTAATTCGTTGCCTCTTAACGATTAAGTATATGGCCGTCCAGCATTTTTTCAATGCTGGACGGCTTTTTGTTTTTATAAGTGAGAATTTCTTTTCATTTTATTTTGTTTTCTCAATAATTTCATTTAACTTTGCGGCATGAAATATTCGATGATAACCATATTGGGACCTACGGCGAGTGGTAAGACGAGTCTTGCTGCCGCTCTTGCAGCCAGGATCAATAGCCTGGGTGCCCATTTGTCGGGTACCCCTGCCAAGGGCGCTGAAATCATTAGTGCTGACAGCCGGCAGGTATATCGCGGCATGGATATAGGTACGGGTAAGGATCTGGCTGACTATACCATCCATGGCAAGCAGATACCTTATCACCTCATTGACATCTGTGAGCCTGGTACGAAATATAATCTCTTTGAATATCAGCAGGATTTTTATGATGCCTATCAGGATATTCAGAAGAGAGGGGCTTTTCCGATATTATGTGGAGGTACAGGACTCTATATTGAGTCGGTGCTGAAAGGTTATCATCTCTCACCTGTTCCGCAGAACCCGGAACTCCGTGAGTCATTGGCTCATAAGAGTTTAGAGGAACTTACGCTGATACTGAAAGAGCTGAAGGCGAAAACGGGTTCTAATATGCACAATCGCACAGATGTGGATACAGCACAGCGAGCTATCCGGGCGATAGAGATTGAAAGCTATAATCTGGAGCATCCGATGCCCGAACGTGAACTCCCTGCGGTTGATTCGCTGATTATCGGTGTCAGCATAGACCGGGACGCAAGAAGGGAGAAAATTTCACGGAGACTGAAACAGCGATTGGATGAGGGAATGGTAGATGAAATCAAGGGACTGCTAGATCGTGGTATTCCTGCCGAAAATCTCATCTATTATGGTTTGGAATATAAGTTTATTACAGAATATGTGATTGGTAAGACTTCATACGATGAGATGTATCGCGGTCTGGAAATAGCAATCCATCAGTTTGCCAAAAGGCAGATGACGTGGTTCAGAGGTATGGAGCGCAGAGGCTTTACTATCCATTGGGTAGATGCATTGCAGCCAATGGAGAAAAAGGTGGAGACGGTTTTGGAGCTGATGAGAAGCTAGGCTGCGGCCTGGAATCTGGCTAGGGCGCTGGCATCCGATGGAATCGGATGCAACGGTGGCTGGGCGGAAGTGATATTTTATACAACTTTCAAATTACAAAGAAGAGACAATGGTAAACGAGAATAAATGGGGGCTGCTTTATTGCCCTAGAGGAGGCTGGCGAAGTAACAAGCGCTGGGAAAAAATAGAGAAGGTGCTCAAGCAGCAAGGCGTGGATTACGACTTTGTGCAGAGCGAGAATCAGAAGAGCGTAGAACGGCTCATCAGAATGTTTATCAACAATGGTTATAAGACCATTGTCATCGTTGGTGGAGATTCTGCGCTCAATGATGCCGTAAACTGTCTGATGCAGATAGATCCGAAAAAAAGAGAAGAGGTGGCACTGGGTGTTATTCCTAACGGACTGATGAACGACTTTGCCCACTTCTGGGGATTCAGCGACAGCGATATCGAGAAGACGGTGGCGTCGCTGAAAAAACGTCGTATCAGAAAGATTGACCTCGGTTGTATCCGCTATGTGAACAAGAAGGGGGAGAAATGCCGTCGCTATTTCCTCAACTGTATCAATATCGGACTCATCGCCGCCATCATGAACCTGAGACGAAAAACCCATCATATCTTCGGTTCACGTACCCTGTCGTTTCTCTGTTCCTTCATCCTGATGATATTCCAGCGTCTGGACTATAAGATGCATGTGAAAATCAATTCGGATGTTATCAAGCGTAGAGTGATGACGATGTGTATAGGCAATGGAACAGGATATGGACAGACTCCGAATGCTGTGCCATATAACGGACTGCTCGATGTGTCGGTGGTATCTCATCCTAAGACAACCCAGCTCTTTGAGGGAATCTATCTTTTTGTGAAAGGTAAGTTCCTCAACCATAAGAGTGTGCATCCTTACCGTACCCGGGAGGTAGAGGTGCTCGATGCCCAGCATGCCCTGATAGGTATTGATGGCAGATTGATGAATACACCGGTAGGTTCATTCCAGATTACTGTAATTCAG
>OHXY01000393.1_pt1 | contig 10935 bp, 8 predicted proteins | sample 1580161 | NCBI WGS metagenome assembly OHXY01 (sample SAMEA3882505, study PRJEB24775) | human gut metagenome | biome: human-associated habitat; feature: intestine environment; material: feces | place: Netherlands | collected 2009/2010 | reverse complement strand
ATTATCAATACCGTATATTTTATCTGTTTCAACCTGTACGGGGCAAGCAATAAATTCGCCAAGCTTATCTGCATTTTCGCTCATAACATTAAGAAATGTGTTAAATTCATCGCTGTTGCTGAGAGTGTCTATTTTTTCGCTGAGATTATCAAGCTCATTTTCAAAGTTTTTAAGCATTGATTGAAGCGAACCGAACATACCAACACCCGAATCAAGCGAAGCGTTGAGCGCCTTAATCAAGGAATCGATTGTGGGCACATCATCATCCAAAAGCGAAATCATTTTGGAAGCACTTGAAAGCGTGTTAAGAAGGTTTGAAACCATCTTTTCCGCCTGCGGCTTAACATTGTCGTTAAAATCATCTGTTGAAGCTTTAATGGAAGCGGAAACAGACCTGAGTGACGCCGCTATATCAGAAAGCTTACCGTCATATGCACCGTTTGCCGCGTCATTGAGCTTCGCACCGAGATCACGCAAAGTTGCTGCATTTTCGGTGAGCGTTTTAATAATATCATTAATAGCCGTTATCGGATCGGGCAAATTATCGTTCATCTGCTTAAGCATTGTGCAAACCGTGTCCATAACCGTTGCCATATTCGTGCAGGTTTGCGCTGCGGTTTTAAGCACCTCCACAGAAGATTGATCAGGCTTGAAATTTTCCACCATGCTTGCGGCATTATCAAGATTTGTTACCATGCCGTTCATGAGAGTTCCGATATTATCGATAACGCCCGAAACGGAAGTTTGAGTTATTTTAACAACGTCCGTGGTATCGTTTATAACATCGTTTGTGCCGCTTAAAAGATTTTCGAGCTTTTCGCTGTTTACCGAGTCACCGAGCTGTTTTGTTAAATTTGTGATATCAGTAAAGCCGTCTATCGAATTGTTTAAATCGGAAACAGCGCTTTTGGCCTCATTGATTTCCTGAGTGATTTTACTGAAAAGAGCACCGCCTGAAATATCGTTTTCATCAAGAACAAAGCCGAAAACCTGATTCATAAGATTAACAATCGTTGTGATAAATGATTCATTTACCTCAGTTTGAACAGTCTGCACAACTTTATCGGTTATTTTAGTTGCAATGGCATTCTTCTTTTCATTTGCATAATAAACAATTTGCGGCTGCTCAAATTCGCTGCTCATAATACTTGTTAGTGAATTACTGAATCCTGACGGTATTTCTATTGCAGCATAATATTTACCCGCTTTAACGCCGTTTATGCCCTCTTCTTTTGAAACAAACTGCCAATCGATTGATTTATTTGCTTTAAGGTTTGAAACAATTTGGTTGCCCACATCAACGGTGAAGGTTTTAATAACCGCACCCTCATCATTATTGATAACGGCAACCTGCATATTGCCCGTGCTGCCGTACGGATCCCAGTTTGCATAAATATTAAACCATGCATAAAGCGACGGCAAAACCGCAAGGCCTATAGCTAAAATAATCGCCATCGAATTTCTGAAGATTTTTTTTATATCTCTTCTGAATATTTTAAATATCATCTTCATCGTCTTCATCCTCCGAGTCTTCTTCGTTTCTGGCTTCCTCTTCGTCATCCTCGCTCATACCAAAATCAATTTGCTCAACATTATCAAGATAAGGAAGCACTTTTTCAACAACAAGCGATTTACAATAATCCGCCACCAGGAAGAATCCGACATCCAAAAAAATTAAGACAATCCAAATTGAAAGCCAAAGCATTTTGCTGCCGAATTTGATGCCGCAGATAATTGCAACAATCGAAAAAGCAATAAAAACAACAAATGCAATAACTTTTAACCAAAAAATTATCCTAAACCCTCTGGCGCAACGCTTATGCAATTCATCACAAAGCAAAAAATATTTTTGGGTTATAAGCTTTTCAAATTCCGAAGCACTGTGTGCGCGTGTATATTGACCGAATTGATCTTTAATATTCTTACGCCCGGAACGACTTAAACGCATACTTGAATAGGGATTCAAATAATCTGCAGTGCCGTCTCTTCTGTTAATCATCTGCACACCTCCGTTAATATTAAGCGGCACAAACCTATGCCGCCCACCGGTATACTTATAATACGATATTACTCTTAAACTGTAAATATACAAATTGTTAAATTCAAATCAACTGTTTGGATATTTTTTTGTTTACTTTGAAATTTAGCTTTACAAAACTCCCTTTTTGCCAAAAAGAGCGCAAAAGGCAACACCCATTGGGCGCTGCCTTCTTATCGGATATTACATATATTTTTTGATTTCATTAACCATATCAAGCTTTTCCCAAGATACGCCCAAATCTTCACGACCCATATGACCGTAAGCAGCAAGCTTTTCATAAATGGGCTTTCTTAAATCAAGCTTATCAATGATAGCCGCAGGTCTGAGGTCAAACACTTTATTGACGATTTCTCCGATTTCTTCATCGGATTTTTTGCCTGTGCCGAAAGTGTCAACCATAACGGAAACAGGCTTTGCAACGCCGATGGCATATGCAAGCTCAACCTCGCATTTATCTGCAAGGCCAGATGCGACAATATTTTTTGCAACCCATCTTGACGCGTAAGCGGCACTTCTGTCTACCTTAGTGGGGTCTTTACCGCTGAAAGCGCCGCCGCCGTGGCGAGCATATCCGCCGTATGTATCAACGATTATCTTTCTGCCCGTTAAGCCACTGTCTCCCTGCGGGCCGCCAACAACGAATCGGCCTGTGGGATTAACATAAAACACAGTATTTTCATCAATATATTCGTCAGGAATAGTTGTTTTGATAACCTTTTCGATTATATCCTTTTTAAGCTGTTCAAGCGAAACGGAAGCACTGTGCTGACTTGAAACAACAACAGCGGTAACCCTGCACGGCTTACCGTTATCATACTCAACCGTTACCTGAGTTTTACCGTCCGGATAAAGATAAGGCAAAGTGCCGTTTTCGCGAACCTCGGTAAGCTTAAGAGCAAGCTTGTGAGCAAGGCTTATCGGAAGCGGCATAAGCTCTGCGGTTTCATTGCAGGCATAGCCGAACATCATGCCCTGATCGCCGGCACCGTTTTCATTGTACTTGTCGGTTTCATCATTTTTCATTTCATATGATTTATCAACGCCGAGCGCAATATCAGGGCTTTGCTTATCAAGAGAAACGAGGATAGCACAGTTTTCACCGTCAAATCCTTTTTCGCCGCCGTCATAGCCGATATCACAAATTGTTTTTCTTACGATTGCAGGAATATCGACCTGGGCATTTGATGAGATTTCGCCCATAATATGAACCTGGCCGGTTGTGCAGGTTGTTTCGCAGGCAACACGGCTTTGCGGATCCTGTGCAAGCATAGCATCAAGAATTGCATCAGAAATTTGATCGCAAATTTTATCGGGATGCCCTTTTGTTACCGATTCACTTGTGAATAATGATTTAGACATATATATCCTCCTTAGACTGAGCCCTCGATAAGAGGTGTAATATTAACACTAACGCTTAACCGCTTACCGGGTAAAAAAAGCAATAAAAAAGCACACTCCGAGCAGAGTGTGCGAAAAACTCATCGCTCGGAAAATCCGCGGGAATTAGCACCTTGCAAGTGCAGGTTGCTGTGGCATCAAAGGGCCCGTCCCTAAACCACTCTTGATAAGGTTAATATTAATTTGCATATATAATAACTCATTTGTGCATAAATTGTCAACACCCTACCCGAGTTTTTGAAACATTTAACAAAAAAGGCTTACACATTCGCACAAATTTATAATTTTTTTATTATTATGTTGTTTTTTGTTTAGAAATAGTTTATAATATGCTTTGTAAATTTTTACATATTTCTTTAAGGAGGAAATACAATGGCAAAGAAAACCGTATTCATTACCGGCGGTACCGGTAATATGGGCTGGGCTGCCGTTCAGGAAATGCTCAAAAAGTCCAACGAAATCAATATTAAAATGCTTGCCAGAAAAAGTGCTAAGAATGAGGAGCTGTTAAAGCACATCATTGCTAAGCCTAATGTTAAAGTTATTTGGGGCGATCTTCTTGATTACGATGCAATCCTTGAGGGTGTAACAGGATCCGACTATGTTCTTCATGTCGGCGGTATGGTTTCTCCCACAGCGGACTGGAAGCCCTATAAAACACAAAAAACAAATATCGGAGCCGCTCAGAACATCTGCAAAGCAGTTCTTGCTCAGCCGAATAAAGATGATATTAAGGTTTGCTACATAGGCACCGTTGCGGAAACCGGCGATCGCAACTATCCCATTCACTGGGGTCGCTGCGGAGATCCGATCAAAATTTCCATTTATGACCACTATGCAGTTTCAAAGACTGTTGCAGAGCGCACTTTCGTTGAAAGCGGCATCAAGAATTGGGTTGTAATGCGCCAGAGCGGTATTCTTTACCCCAACATTCTTAAAAATATGGATCCCATCATGTTCCATGTTCCGATCAACGGCGTTCTTGAATGGTGCACTGTTGAGGATTCAGGCAGACTTATGTGCAACCTCGTTACAGAAGATGCCGCAGGTCACCTCGGCTCGGATTTCTGGAACCACTTCTTCAACATCGGTTCCGGTAAGGAATACAGAATTTCCAACTATGAATTTGAAAAGCTTCTTCTCGGCACGCTCGGCCTTGCCGGCCCCGAAAAGCTCTTTGACCCCAACTGGTTTATCACAAAGAACTTCCACGGACAGTTCTATGCAGACGGCGACAAGCTTGAAAACTTCCTTCACTTCCGTGAAAATCTTCCGATTCAGGATTACTTCAACCGCCTTGCAGATCAAGTTGAATTTTATTTCAAAATACCGAGATATCTTCCGAAGAATCTTGTTGCGGCATGCGCAAAGCCCTTCATGAAGAAAATCGCTTCCACTCCCGGCTTCGGCACTCTTGATTGGGTTGCAACAAACGAGCCCAACCGTATGAGCGCATACTATGGCTCTAAGGCAGAGTGGGAAAAGATTCCTACAAAGTGGGAAGATTTTGAAATCATCAACTTTGATAAAGACAATTCGGCAGCAGAGCAGTTTAAACTTGACCACGGCTATGATGAAACAAAGCCCGAATCAGAGCTTGACATTGAAGATATGAAGCAGGCTGCAAAATTCCGCGGCGGCGAATGCCTCAGCGAAACAATGACTAAGGGCGATATGGCAACAAAGCTTAAATGGAAATGCGGCCACTGCGGCGCAGAATTTGAAGCAAGCCCCGCACTTATCCTTCTCGGTGGCCATTGGTGCCCCGAATGCTTCATTCCTCAAAAGTCTTGGGATTACGATTCAATCGCAAAAACAAACCCGTTCTTCGCACAGGTTTGGTACCCCAACCATAGTAAGGATGAAAACAACAAATATGACTTTGATGAGCTCTTCCACATTGACGGCGTAGCTTGGGACGATATTAAGAGATAATCTTAATTAATCAAATTATTAAAGGGAAACGCAAAAGCGTTTCCCTTTTTCTTATACTTTCCATAAATTATAAACAGAAGAATACGCAAGCAAATGCGGCACAGAAAAGCGCCCGGATATTATCCGAGCGCTGCATTTCTTTTTTGTTGATCTGACTTTGGACTGCGTTATATAATTCAACCGGTTGGCTCCGCCCCCGTCGTTTAATTATTCCATGGGTTATTCTTATCAGGGTCAGTAGGGTCCCAATTGCGTTTCCCCGTGTCAGAAGTATCAATCTTAATCGGTGAAGGCTTTTCAAGCGGCTCTTTTTTATCGCTTTCATACATTATAACGGTTGTTTTTGTTGGGCAATTATCATAGATCCACTTTGAATCCTCAACGGAAAGTCTTATACAACCGGCCGATGCGGGCACGCCGAGTTTATTATACTCATCATACTCAAGAGTATCCTTACTTTTCTCAAAATATGGAACGGAATGAAAAAGAAAATGCCCGGTTATCCTTGTTGCATACTGCCCGTAAACATTACCCTCAAGCAAGCGCCAAGTGCCCGATGGTGTATTCCCTTCCTTGCCGACTGAACAAACCATTGCTTTAACGGGAACGGTATATTCACCGCTGTCGTCCTGCTTATAAATTATAACGATATTTTGAGTTTTATTAACCTTAATAAGATAAGGCATGCTCGATGATGTGCCGTTATTATTGCCTTGCGGTTCTTTTTCCGTTGTGGGCTTGGTTGTTGTTTGCTTAACGGAGCATTCGGCACTTGCCGCCGAGGGCGTTTTTGATTTTGCCGAAGCTGCTGCCGCAGAAACCGTTTTATACGAAACCTTTTCCCCTTTAATATTAACAAATTGATTTCCGAAAGCACTGTATGCGCCGGTTACAACAGCCAAACAAGCCATAATTGCCATACAGATTATGAATGGTTTTTTATTCATTTACATCTCCCTTGTTTGACCGTAATAAGCGTTTTTTCCATGCTTCCTTTGATAGTGCTTTTCAAGCAAATATTCTTCAATGCCGATATCGGAGTCTTTATCAAACGCGGCAATGTGCTCCGTGCGCGAAGCCATTTTGCATATCTCTTCCAAAATAAGAGCATTTTCAACGGCTTTAAACGGGTCTTTTCCCCATGTGAACGGGCCGTGCCTGTGCACAAGCACGGCAGGACGTTCAAGCGGAGAAATTCCGCGGCTTTCAAGCTCCTCGGCAATCACTTTGCCTGTATTAAGCTCATATTCGCCGTTTACCTCGACTTCGGTAAGCCCTCTGGCACATGGTACGGCGCCGTTTGCAAAATCAGCATGAGTTGTGCCGTAAGCCGGAACATCACGGCCGGCCTGAGCCCAGGCGCACGCCCAGCTTGAATGAGTGTGCGCTATTCCGCCGATTTCGGGAAAGCGATTATAAAGCTCCAAATGCGTTGGGGTATCGGATGAAGGATTTAACTTACCCTCAATCTTTTCACCTGTCAGGCTCATAACAACCATATCATCGGCGGTCATTTTATCGTAAGGCACACCGGAGGGCTTAATAACAAACAAGCCTTTTTTTCTGTCAACAGCCGAAACATTGCCCCAAGTGAGCACAACAAGTCCGTACTCCTTGAGCTGCATATTGGCTTCATAAACCTTCTGTTTCAATTCCTCAAGCATTATTTAATCCTCAATTCATATGCAGCCTGTATGCCACATCGTTATAGAAAAGTTCTTTTCTGAATTCCTCAATATTTGTATTTTCGCCGATATGAATAAATTCAATTCCCATAATTTCAGCGAAATCGCGCATGTTGTCTGCGGTGAGGCTGTAAGAGAGCACGCTGTGGTGCGCGCCGCCCGCATAAATCCAAGCCTCGGCAGAGGTTTGAAGATTCGGAAGCGGCTTCCAAAGCACGCCTGCAACGGGCAAATTAGGCATATCGTTTATCTGCTCTTTGCACTCAACATCATTGCAGATAAGGCGAAGTCTGTCGCCCATATCAACAAGAGTGACCACAATGCCCTTGCCTGTTTGAGCTTTAAACACAAGCCTTGCGGGGTCTTCCCTGTCGCCGATACCGAGCGGATACACCTGAATTTTAGGTGTTTCAGCTGCGCATTGCGGGCTGACCTCAAGCATGTGCGAACCGAGCAGCATTTCGTTGCCGGGCTCAAAGTGATACGTATAATCTTCCATAAAAACGGTGCCGCCGTTTAAGCCCTCCGCCATGGAGGTCATAACCCTGAGCATTGCGGCAACCTTCCAGTCGCCTTCAGCACCGAAGCCGTAGCCCTGTCGCATTAAATCCTGAGCGGCAAGACCGGGTAATTGGCGAAGACCCTGCAAATCCTCAAAATTAGTGTGGAAAGCATTGAAACCGCGCTCATCAAGGAATTTCTTGATGGCAACCTCTTCCCTCGCCTGATATCTTACGGAGTCGATATTATCGGTGTCCATAATATAATTCTTTTCATATTCCGCCATTTGAGCATCAATTTCATCATCGGTAACAGCATCAACATATTTAATGATATCGCCCACGCCGTAATGATCTACCTGCCATCCGAGTTTGATTTGTGCTTCAACCTTATCGCCGTCTGTAACGGCAACATTGCGCATATTATCAGAAATACGGAGCACATGAACTCGCTTTGACTCGGCAGCACCTATTGCCGCTCTGATCCATGTTTCCATTTTACTTTGGAAAGCCTCGTCCTTCCAATAGCCGGCAACAACCTTTCTTTTAAGCCTCATTCTTGCGGCGATATAGCCATGTTCTCTGTCGCCGTGAGCGGATTGATTCAGATTCATGAAATCCATATCAATATCCTGCCAAGGAATATCGCGGTTATATTGAGTGTTTATATGAAGATACGGCTTTTGCAGTGCATTAAATCCCGCAATCCACGCTTTTGACGGTGAAAAGGTGTGCATCCAAGTAATAACGCCGGCGCAATTATCGCAGGAATTTGCCGCCTGCATAACATCCAAAATCTCTTTTGATGTTTTAACACAGGGCTTTGCCGTGATTTTGCACGGCATTTTTTTGCTCCATTCGGCGCACATTTCGGCAGCGTGCGAATCAATAGTTTCAAAAATATCTTCGCCGTAAAGGAACTGCGTGCCCACAACAAACCAAAATTCATAATCTTTTAATGCCATAATTTTATACCACCCGTATCAAAGATTTTCGGCGGCGGCTCTTTGAGCCGCAAAGCCTTTTTTATAATTTTCCATAAAACGCTCAAATCCGGTTGCATCACTTTCGATAGGATTTATAACGGATTTTTCGGAATTTGCAAAAACGATATTATCGAGATAATCGGCAAGCGACACATTGCCTTTTCGCTCTGAGTATTTTGCAAGCACGGCAATTCCCCACGCACCGCCCTCACCCGCCGTTTCGGTAACGGCAACGGGAGTTTTCAGCGCGCCTGCAAGAAGCTGCTGACCGACTTTTTTTGTTTTAAACAAACCGCCGTGACCCATAAGCACATCTATGCTCACATTTTCTTTCTTCAAGATATCCATTCCGATTTTAAGAGTTGCAAGTGCCGAATAAATCTGCGATCTGAAAAAGTTTGCAAGATTAAATTCACTGCCGCGCCCACGAACAAACATCGGCCTGCCATCCTCAAGATGAGAAACGGGTTCGCCCGAAAACAAGTTATAATTTACAAGCCCGCCGCAATCCGCATTGCCGCCGAGCGCGGCATTATAAAGCAGATCGTAAGCCTGCGGCTTTGTTATTTTTGCACCCGCCGCAAGTGCAAATTCATAAAACACGGAAACCCAATAATCAAGATCCGTGCAGCAATTGTTGCAATGCACCATTGCAACATCGGCACCGGCAGGAGTTGTGACGATATCTATTTCCTCGTGCACATTTTTAAGCGGAAAATATGGATGTGCCCGCCGAAACATTGCCTGTTTTTATTCTTACGCTGTCCGTAGCCACCATGCCTGTACCGGCATCTCCCTCGGGCGGGCAAAGGGGTATGCCAGGTTGCAAGGTGCCGGACGGATCAAGCAGCTTTGCGCCTTTTTCACTGAGGTTTCCCGCATTTTCGCCTGCAACAAGCACGCGCGGCAAAATATCCTTAATATTCCACGGCATCGCTTTAATTTCCGGAATATCGGAAAACAAAGCAAGCATTTCCGCATTATAATCAAGTGAAGCGCTGTTTATCGGAAACATTCCAGAGGCTTCACCGATGCCGACTGCCCTTTCGCCCGTAAGCTTCCAATGAACATAGCCTGCAAGCGTTGTTAGATAATCAATATCGGCAACATGGCTTTCGCCGTTGAGCACCGCCTGATAAAGATGAGCAATACTCCACCTTTGCGGAATATTAAAATCAAAAAGCTTTGTAAGCTTTTCCGCAGCCGCGGCCGTGGTGGTGTTGCGCCATGTTCTGAATTCAGAAAGCTGATTTCCGTTTTTATCAAAAGGAAGATAGCCGTGCATCATTGCCGAAAATCCGATTGAAGAAAGCGTTTTTATTCTTGAGCCGAATTTTTTCAGTGCCACGTCGTTAAGCTCGGCATAAGCGCTTTGAATACCATGCCAAACCTCTTCTAGGTTATAGGTCCAATATCCGTTTTTAAATTCATTTTCCCAATTAAAACCGCCGGATGCAAGCACGGTGCAATCATCCGCTATCAACACAGCCTTAATTCTTGTGGAGCCAAGTTCAATTCCGAGAGCTTCACTGCCGTTCAAAATGTAATCCTTCATAAGTTCCTCCGAATGTTATACTGTAATTTTACAATAGAAACACCCGATTTTCAACTGTTATTATAAACTAAATGAAACAAATATTTTTGCGGTTAAAAAATTGCCCTTAACCGAAACAAATCATTACCTATCCGGATGCAGACCCGACCAGCCCGCAGGCGGCATGGATTGTAGGCGGAACATATCCTCCTGCGATATTTCAAAATCAAAAACATCCATATTTTCTTTCATTCGTGATGTTTCCGAAGATTTCGGAAGCGGCATAACGCCCATTTGATATGCATAGCGAAGGCAGATTTGAGCGGGTTGCTTCTTATATTTTTCTGCAAGCTCGCAAATCAAAGAATCGTCAAGCACTCTTGTTCTGCCGAGCGGGCTCCACGCCTGCACCAAAATATTATGCTTTTGGCAATATTCAACCGTTGCAAGCTGAGAATAGCCCGGGTGAAATTCGATTTGATTGATTGCGGGCGCAATTTCGCAGCTTTCAAGAATATTTTCAATGTGATGAGGTAAAAAATTGCTAACGCCGATTGCATTAACAACGCCCTCTCCGTATAGCTTTTCAAGTGCCTGCCAGGTATCAAAATCGATAACCTTCCAATCCTCATAATCGGGAGCAGGCAAAGGCCAATGGATTAAATAAGCATCCAAATAATCTGTATTTAGCCTTTTGAGTGATGCCTGAAATGCCGCAATCGCATTATCATATCCAAGCTCGGTTTTCCAAAGCTTTGAAGTGATAAAAAATTCCTCGCGCTGAATTCCGCTTTGCTTGATTGCCTCGGCAAGATATTCCTCCGTGCCGTAAAACGAAGCTGTATCAAAGCAGCGA
>OHXY01000391.1_pt1 | contig 10955 bp, 12 predicted proteins | sample 1580161 | NCBI WGS metagenome assembly OHXY01 (sample SAMEA3882505, study PRJEB24775) | human gut metagenome | biome: human-associated habitat; feature: intestine environment; material: feces | place: Netherlands | collected 2009/2010 | reverse complement strand
TTGGATTGGCAGCATGGGGGTATCTGCGAAAGACCAAGGTGGCTTAAAATGAATGCTGGACATTACCGTTTTTTGCGCTGGTGATGTCCAGCATTTGTTATTTGGTGTTGCCCGATCAATTTTAATGAAATCTTTATACTTCTACAATTTTCTTTACGGCTCCTTTATCTATTCCATGCTAATCTTTATGCACACGGATAGGTAAAGGAGCTTTTATGATTCAATATCCTCGTTACAGGCAGCACCGTTTTTCTTCTTTTCAGGTCATTATTGCAGGGTTTGCGGCAGTTGGTCTGGTGGGCGCGTTGCTTCTGATGCTTCCGATTGCTACACAACAGCGGTGCGTCACACCGTTCCATGAGGCACTGTTTACTTCCACCTCTGCCCTTTGCGTGACCGGCCTTGTGGTACAGGATACCGGCAGCTACTGGTCGGCATTCGGGCAGAGTGTGATCCTTCTTCTGATCCAGATCGGAGGATTGGGTGTCATTACAGTGGGTGCTGCCTTTGCGCTGCTTTCCGGGCGAAAGATCTCCCTCAAGCAGCGCAGCACGATGCAGGAAGCTACTGCTGCCCCGCAGATGGGCGGCATCGTGCGGCTGACAGGCTTTATTCTGCGGATCACCGCCCTGTTTGAATTGGCCGGTGCTGCACTGCTGCTGCCGACGTTCTGCGCCGATTATGGTTTGCGCGGGATCTGGTATGCACTGTTTCATTCCATTTCGGCGTTCTGCAATGCCGGCTTTGACCTGCTGGGAACAGAGGGGGCAAAATTTGTTTCGCTGACACAGTATGCAGGTGACCCATTGCTTACCACAGTGATCGCGGCCCTGATCGTCTTTGGCGGCCTTGGCTTTCTGACATGGGAGGACATTTGTACATACCGCCTTGACTTTCACCGCTATCGGATGCAGAGCAAGGTGATCCTTGTCACAACGGCGTTTCTTCTGGTACTGCCGTCGCTGTACTTTTATTGCTTCGAGTTCACAGCAGGTTCTGCCCAGCAGCGCATTTTATTGTCGATGTTCCAATCCGTTACCCCCCGTACTGCCGGCTTTAATACCGCCGATCTTGCTGCGATGGGCAGCACTTCACAGGCATTGATGGTGGTTCTGATGCTGTTGGGCGGTTCGCCCGGCTCCACGGCAGGCGGCATGAAAACCACAACATTTGCCGTTCTGCTGGCCAATATGTGGGCGACCTTCCGCCGCAGAGAAGATGCCGAATTTTTCGGGCGGCGCATAGATGGTTCCGCGGTCAAGAATGCTGCCACGATCGCAGGGATGTATTTGACGCTGTTCTTCCTCGGAGCCTTTGTCATTGCTACGGCAGAGCAGCTGCCGATGTCGGTCTGTTTGTATGAGACTGCTTCGGCTGTGGCAACGGTAGGTCTGACATTGGGCATCACGCCGCAATTGGGCATCCTTTCGCAGGGGGTGCTGATCGCACTGATGTTTTTGGGACGTGTTGGCGGATTGACGTTGATCTATGCGGCATTTGGCAGCAGCCCTGCCCACTCTCGTCTGCCGCAGGAGAAAATCGCAATCGGATAAAGGAGACAAGTATGAAATCGATTCTTTTGATCGGGCTTGGCCGTTTTGGCCGCCATATTGCGCAGGAACTGAATGAGCTGGGTCATCAGGTCATGGCGATTGACAGCAATGAGGACCGTGTGAACGCTGTGCTTTCCTATGTGACGAATGCACAGATCGGTGACAGCACCAGCGAATACTTTCTGCGCTCCCTTGGCGTTGGCAATTTTGATGTGTGTATCGTAACCATCGGCGGCAATTTTCAAAGCTCACTGGAAACAACATCACTGCTCAAGGAGCTGGGCGCAAAGCTTGTGGTCTCGCGTGCAGAGCGGGATGTACAAGCCAAGTTTCTGCTGCGCAACGGTGCGGATGAAGTGGTCTATCCGGAAAAGCAGCTGGCAAAGTGGGCAGCGATCCGATACAGCTCCGAACACATTCTGGATTATATCGAGCTGCAGGACGACCACGCCATCATGGAAGTGACCATTCCGCCGGAATGGATGGATCGTACGATCGGTGAGATCAATATCCGAAAAAAGTATAACATCAATATTCTTGCGCTGAAAAAAGACGGAAAGCTCGATATGAACATTACGCCGGATACGCAGCTGTGCCGGGATGAAAGTATGCTGGTTTTGGGAAAATACGCATCAATTCAGAAGTGTTTCCGGCTCTGAAAAGATAGGACGGATCGTATGGATGTCGTTTTGTTGCTGATGGTTCTTGGAGTCATGTTGAGTGGTTTCCGGGCAGCAGATGCGCTGGATCACATGCGGAAGGAGATCCTTCAACAGGAAGGAAAAAGACGTGGCTGGTGGTCGTAACCATCAAATTGTGCTATACTGTGGGCAAGGCAGGTGATCTTTATGAATCAGAACAACCCACCCACTGAACATATTCTGGCGTGTCTGTCGTCCTCTCCCTCCAATGCAAAGATCGTGCGGACGGCAGCAACGATGGCAAAGGCGTTTGGAGGGACCTTTACAGCTCTGTATGTCCGGACTCCTGATTCGGATCAGATGGGAAAAGAAGACTGTCGGCGCTTGCAGCAGCACATTCGTATGGCAGAGCAGGCAGGTGCCGACATTTCTACGATCTACGGGGATGACATTCCGCAGCAGATCGCAGAGTTTGCCCGCATTTCCGGCATTACAAAAATCGTGCTGGGGCGCTCCAGCGTACATCGCCGCCATTTCTGGAGTGGACCGTCACTGACTGAAAAATTGACGCTGACTGCGCCTAATCTGGATATTTATATCATCCCGGATGCTTCTGCAGAGAACGGCTACGGTTCAGGACGGAAGCTGTTCACCCGTCCGCTTCTGCCGTCTGTCCGTGATCTGCTGATCACCGCAGGCATCCTGAGCTGCATCACGCTCATCGGCTTCTTTTTCTTACAACTGGACTTTGCACGCTATAATATTATTATGCTCTATATGCTGGGGGTGCTGTTCACCGCATTGTGTACCAGCGGTTACACCTGCGGTGTGCTGGGGTCCGTTGCCAGTGTAGCATTGTACAATTTCTTCATGACCGAGCCATACCTGACATTCCATGCGTATGATCCCGGTTATCAGGTTACATTTGCCCTGATGCTGACCTCTGCAATCATTACCTGCACCCTGACAACGCGGCTGAAGGATCATGCAAAAATGTCTGCGCAGGCAGCGTTCCGTACAAAAATACTGTTTGATACAAATCAGCTTTTACAGAGAGCAAAAAGCGAGGAAGAAATCCTCTCTCAGACAGCGTCCCAGTTGATGAAGCTGCTGAACCGGAGCCTGATCGTTTACCCGGAACAAAACGGAGATCTTGGGTCAGAACAGGTTTTTGAGATTGATGGGGAAGTGCCGTGTAACATCTTTTCTGCACCGGAAGAACGTGATGCAGCAAACTGGACGTTTGCCAACAAAAAGCGTTCCGGCGCAGGCACGGATAGCTACCCGGATGCAAAGGGGCTTTATCTTGCGCTTCGGACCGGAGGCGGCGTGTTTGGAGTGATCGGGATCGATCTGTCCGAAAAACCGCTGGATGCCTTTGAAAACAGTGTGCTGCTTTCCATTCTGGGTGAAGGTGCGCTGGCCATCGAAAACCGCAGAAACGCGCTGGAAAAAGAGCAAGCTGCATTGCAGGCAAGGAATGAAGAACTGCGGGCAAACCTGCTGCGCACGATCTCCCATGACCTGCGCACCCCGCTGACCTCCATTTCCGGCAATGCCAGCAATCTGCTTTCCAACGGAGAAACGCTGGATACAGAAACCCGGAACAAGATCTGCACCGATATTTTTGACGATGCACAATGGCTGATCGGTCTGGTGGAAAATCTGCTTTCCATCACCCGCATTGAAGATGGGCGGATGAATCTGCAGATCTCGCCGCAGCTGATGGACGAAATGATCGAAGAAGCACTGCATCATGTCAACCGGAAAAGCTGCGAACACACCATCACAACACAGTATGGGGACGAGATCCTCTTGGTCAATGTGGATGCACGGCTGATCATGCAGGTCGTTGTCAATCTGGTGGATAAAGCCATCAAATACACCCCCGTGGGCTCGGTCATTCAGATTTCGGCTTACCGGAAAGACCATCAGGTCGTAGTGGACGTTGCAGATAACGGTCCCGGCATTCCGGATCGCGCAAAAGCACAGGTGTTCGAGATGTTTTATACCGGGCAGAGCCGCATCGCAGACAGCCACCGCAGCCTTGGACTGGGCTTGCCCCTCTGCCGTGCAATCCTGACGGCTCACGGCGGAACATTGACCCTGCGTGACAACATTCCCAATGGCAGTGTCTTTTCCTTTGCATTGCCGCAAAGCGAGGTGAACATTCATGAATAAGCCGTCCATTCTGGTCGTAGAGGATGATGTTCCTGTACGGTGTCTGATCACAACGACCCTGAAAACCCACGGCTATAAATATCTGACTGCTTCCAATGGGGAAACGGCAATCATGATGACTACCAGCCACAATCCGGACATCATGCTGCTGGATCTTGGGCTGCCCGATATAGACGGCATCGAGGTCATCCGCAGCGTCCGCACATGGTCGAACCTGCCCATCATCGTCCTGAGTGCCCGGAGCGAAGATTCTGATAAGATCGAAGCACTGGACAACGGCGCAGACGATTATCTGACAAAGCCGTTTTCCGTGGATGAGCTGCTGGCAAGACTGCGTGTAACGCAGCGCCGATTGAATCTGCTGGCTTCTGACGGCATAAATAGTCCGGTTTTTGTCAATGGTCCTTTGAAGATCGACTTCTCGGCAGGCTGCGTCTGGCTGAGCGAGAATGAATTGCATTTGACCCCCATCGAGTACAAGCTGCTGTGTGTGCTGGCGCATAATGTGGGCAAAGTGCTGACGCATACCTCCCTCACGCAGAAAGTATGGGGCAGTACGCAGGAAAATGACATTGCTTCCTTGCGAGTTTACATGGCATCCCTGCGCAAAAAATTGGAACGATGCCCGGATGCGCCGCATCTGATCCAGACCCATGTTGGTGTCGGATACCGGATGCTGCGCGCAGAAAATGATGAAGCATAGTAAAAAAACAGGGTGCGCCCACCCGGACGCACCCTGCAAAAAGCCACAGACGATAGCGATATGTACAACAGGGAGTTCCCCAGTGGGAACTTCCTGTTTTTCTTTCCTGCAAGATGAGCTTGTTCCGCCTGCCAAGGCAAGCTCGCGTTTGTGCAGCACAGCGGAGCAATGAAAGCCCCAGTGGGGCTTTTAAGCGACCGAACGGTCTTGCGTTAGCAAGATGGAGGGGCCTCCGCCCCGACAAGTGACCGCTGGCCTTCCTCGCTGTTCCAGCAGGCAAGGATGGCCGGGTAGAATGCCTTCGCCAGACGGTCTTGGACATGACCATGGCGCAGGGGTCTGGCATTTATTCTGGTTGTTTTTACATCTTCTGGATGACGGCACCAAGCCAGCGGCACATGGTATCTCCCGCCTGATTTGCAATTTCCAGCACACGGGCATGGCTGTGCTTCACGGTCTGGATGCCGGTGGCCATATTGGTGATGCAGCTGACCGCAAGCACCTTCATTCCCATATAGTTGCAGACCATCGTTTCTGGTACGGTGCTCATGCCCACGGCATCTGCGCCCATGCCTGCAAAGGCACGGATCTCGGCAGCAGTCTCGTAGCAGGGACCCATGAATCCCAGATAGACGCCCTCCTTGTAGGCAACGCCCATTTCCTCAGCGGTATGCTTGGCAAGCTCCCGCAGTTCCAGACTGTATGGCTCGGTCATATCCGGGAAGCGGGGGCCAAACCGTTCATCGTTGGGGCCGATGAGCCTGCGCACGCACCGTTTCATCGCATCGCTCTCTGCCCCGCTCTTTCTGATTTGAAACTCCTTCTTGCAATCTCTTTCCAGTTATGGTATATACATCATACGAAAATCAGTCCATGAAAGAACGTGTCATCGTTCCATGATGTATAAAAAAGCCCCCGCCCGGAGAAAGGATATATTCCCATGCAGATCAACGACCGCTTCGGCGCAGCCGCCGCTTTTGAGACCGTATCCCTGCCGGACGGCACCGAAGCCGCCGTACCGACAGAACACGCAGCAGCCCTCTATGTCAATGAGCAGCCCGCATTCCGGGTGGTGTGCACACCGGAGCTGCTGCCGCAGCTGGCGCTGGGGCGGCTGCTGACGGAGGGGTGGATCGCTTCCGCCGGGGAAGTAGAGCAGATCGCCGTCTGTGCCGAGGGGCTGAAGATCAGCGTCCACCTCACCCACCCGCTGACGGCGCGGAGCGCAGCGGCGCAGGAGGTGTCCAGCTGCTGCACCGACAACATCACGCTGGGCAGCCCCGTGGAGCTGCTGCCCCTGCGCGGCGCTCCCCAGCTGGACCTGCAGCCGGAATGGGTGGACGCCCTCGCCGCCGCCATGAGCGCGGGCCTGCCCCTCTATCAGGCCACCCACGCAGTCCACAGCTGCTTCGTGCTGCACCGGGGCCATATCTTCTGCGCCTGCGAGGACATCGGGCGGCACAATGCGCTGGACAAGGCCGTGGGCAGCGTAATGCTGGTCGGCGTCCCGCTGCACGAATGCGTCCTCTACACCAGCGGCCGCGTGCCGGTGGACATGGTACGCAAGGCCATCCGGGCAGGCGTCCCGGCACTGGTGAGCAAGACCATGCCCACCGTGCAGTCGCTGGAGCTGGCGCAGGAATATGGCTTACAGCTGCTCTGCGGCCGGAAACATCCGCTAACATCGTCAAAAAGTGTGGGGTGACATCGGTTCGCGTTGACTTACTTTTCGTCCATGTGATAATATATTAACGAAGAGACCGCTCCGCTTGTTGCAGCAGGCTGAGCGGTCATTTTCGTGTCCGGGAAACTTTTCCCGCACAACCAAAAAACAGGCAGGTGATAACATGAAGCAGGCAACCAACCCGTTTGCGCCCGTCCCGCTGTGGCGCAGACGGCTGCCGGGCTACGCGGCCATGGGCGCTGCGACGATTGCCATGGCGGTCGGCCTCATCGCGATGCAGAACGCACGCACCACGGTCGCAGGCACCCTGCTGCCGGTATCGGAGGCGGATGCAACCACCTACGGCATCAGCGCAGTGTACCAGCTCGACGATGGCAGCTACCGCGTGGAGGGCTCTCAGAAGGGCTTCCAGAGCGATGTGCAGGCTGCCGTGACCATCGACGCCGAGGGCAATGTCTCCGCTGTGGAGATCCTCTCGCAGGCGGAGACGGACAGCCTCGGCGGCCAGTGTGTCGCTCCGGAGTTCACGTCCCAGTACCAGGGCGCGGCTCCCTTTACGCTGGCAGGCAAGAGCTACACCGTGACCGACCCGGCCACCGGCGCAGCCTATGCAGCAGCCGGTGCATCCGATGCGTCCGCTGCGGCACAGGATTTTGACCCCGCACAGTGGAACGTGTCCGACACCTCTCCCGAGGCGGAGGCCACTCGCAGGATGTATGCGGCCGGGCTGACCCTCTCGGCCCTGAACGGACAGCCTCTGGACGACGAGCTGCCGCCCCCGCTGGATTCCAGCGCCGAGGCCGTGGCACGCCGGAAGTTGTACGCTGCGGGCCTGAGCAAGAGCGCACAGGACGGCGAGGCGCAGGCTCTGCCCTACGCGGACTGGTCGGCTGAAAAGCAGTCGGCCTACCGTCTTGCCGAGGCCGGGCTGACCGCCGGGCCGTCCGATAGCGGCGCTGTCAGCGCAGACCTCACCGAGGTGGACGCCCTTTCCGGTGCGACCATCACCTCGGCGGCAGTGACCACCGTGGTCAACGATTCGTATTTCTATGTAACTGAGGTGCTCCGCGCAGAGTGACCTCAACGGAGGAATGGAACCTATGGCAAAAACTGATTTTCTGACGGCTGACATGACCCGCCGTCAATTCATGAAGATCTCGGGCAAGAGCCTTGCAGGGCTTACCCTCTCCGCATCCATGCTGTCCCTCTTCGGCTGCTCGCAGAAGCAGGTGGACAGCGGCGCAGTGGCCACTTGGGCGCTGCCGCAGGGCCTGCTGGTGGTCAACGCCGACCTGTGCACCGGCTGCCAGCGCTGCGAGATCAACTGCACCCTGACCAACGACGGCGTGTGCTCCTCTTACATCAGCCGCGTCAAGATCCAGCGCCGCCTGAATCTGGATGGTGCCGGCAACGGCCTGCTGTCCGGCAACGACAACTGCTGGGTCTACTTCCCGGACACCTGCCGCCAGTGCGAGGACCCCGCCTGCGGCAACGCCTGCCCCCAGAAGGCCATTACGACCAATGCACAGGGCATCCGCGTGGTGGACACCGACAAATGCATCGGCTGCGGGGCCTGCCACGACGCCTGCCCCTGGCATATGCCCACCGTCAACCCCGAGACCGGCAAGTCCTCCAAGTGCATCGCCTGCGGTGCCTGCGTGGCAGGCTGCCCGTCCGGCGCTCTGTCCATCGTGGACTGGGATGCCGTTACCAGCGCAGCACAGGCTGCTTACAAGGATCTGTAAGGAGGAACAACAATGGCTGAAACGTATGGCTGGGCAGGCAAGATCCTGCGCGTTGACCTGACCACTGGCGAGATCACCACGCAGGATGACGCAAAATACCATAAGTATATCGGCGGTATGGGCATGGCCTACCGCATCATGTATGAGGAAGCTCCCATGGACCTCGACCCCTACGACGAGAAGGCACAGGTCATCTTCGGCGTCGGCCCCCTGACCGGTGCCGGCGTGCCCTGCTCCGGCCGCATGAACATCACCTTCCGCTCCACCTGGTCCAAGGGCAGCTCCATCATCGACGCCCACATGGGCGGCCACATCGGCCCCATGCTGAAGTATGCGGGCTGGGACGGCATCGTCATCACCGGCATCTCCGCAAAGCCCGTCTACCTGCGCATCGAGGACGACGAGGTCTCCCTTGAGGACGCTTCTGACATCTGGGGCAAGGGTACGTTCGCGTCCAACAAGTGGATGGTGGAGCAGAACGGCCGTGAGTTCGAGACCGCTTCCATCGGCCCTGCCGGTGAGAATCTGGTGGACTACTCCACCCTGAACACCAGCTTCGGCAACTCCGGCGGCGCCGGTCTGGGCGCTGCCATGGGCAACAAGAAGCTGAAGGGCCTGGCCATCCGCGGCACCGGCAGCGTCAAGGTCGCCGACCCCAAAAAGGTGCTGGAGCTGTCCAACTACATGATGGGCAACCTGATCGGCGGCAACAACAACCACAACGTGCCCGCACAGCCCCAGAGCTGGGCAGAGTACAGCGCCACCTCCGGCAAGAACCGCTGGTCCGGCGCTCCCGGCCGTATGTGGAAGAAGGCTCCCGGCGGCCCCGTGGATACCGGCGAGCAGCCCTACAACGATATCAACAAGGTGGCTCTGCGCTGCTTCAAGGGCTACTTCGACTTCGGCGCACCGGCAGCAGAGTACACCGTCAAGAACGGCGGCTGCTCCTCCTGCCCCATCCGCTGCTACACCGAGTATGATGTGGACCCGCTGGCCGATTACGACCTGCCCACCCACAACTCCAACACCTGTATGCCCGTGCTGTACGGCACCCGCGTCTACCCGGACGGCGTGCACGACTTCAAGTACGAGGGCGATGGCACCATGGTCATCAATCTGGCATGGTCTCATGCTGTGGACGACATGGGCCTGTGGGACAACTACGGCAACCTGAACCGCGACCTGCTGTGGATCCTGCGGATGCCTCGCGAAGAGGCCACCAAGTACATCAGCGAGGCCGAGTACGACTCTCTGCCCTGGGAGTGGGAGAAGGCCGGCGATCCCCGCTGGGAGGTCGAGCTGATCCGCCGCATGGCCTATGGCGAGGGCGACCTGTCCGTCATCGCAAAGGGTACGCTGGCCATGATGGAAAAGTTCGGCCTGCCCAAGAGCTGGCTGGACCGCGACGATGGCGCTACCAACTCCAACCTGATCTACAACGGCTTCCCCAACCACCACGGCCCTGCTGAGGCATGGCAGGTGGGTATGCTGTACAACCTCGTCTACAACCGCGACTGCATGATTCACGAGATCGTCTGCGAGACCGGCTCCGGCGCACCCTACGAGGTGACCAAAAAGGTCATGGAGGACTTCTTCGGCGAGGGCTGCTACGATAAGGCCAAGGCCTACACTCCCATCAACGAGAACAAGGCAAAGCTGGCTGCCTACTGCGTCAACGACAAGAACTTCCACGACTCCGCTACCCTGTGCAACTGGATGTGGCCCATGACCCAGTCTCCCTCCAAGGAGCGTGAGTACCACGGCGACCTGGATCTGCAGGCAGACTTTATGACTGCTGTTACCGGCGAGACCTATACCCAGGCCGGTCTGCAGGAGGACGGCGCCCGCATCACCCAGATGCTGCGCGCGATGACCGCCATCAGCTTCCAGCAGAACTGCGGCAGCGCAAACCTCCGTCAGGAGCACGACGCCATCTGCGACTGGGTCTTCGACAAGGAACCCGACTTCAAGGCATTCGAGGAAGGCACCACCAAGCTGGACCGCGCCGACATGGAGAAGGCAAAGGATCTGTTCTACGACATCTTCGGCTGGGACCGCACCACCGGTGTGCCCACCCGCGAGACGCTGGAGAAGTATGATCTGGCTGACATGGCCGATGATCTGGAAAAGCGCGGCATCTACGCCCAGAACACCGCAGCAGCTGAATAAATCCCATAGAAAGAGGAAAGACCGTCATGTTGTTTGGCAGACGTAAACCCGGCTACACCACCACTGTGGACAGCAGCGTGGACCCGGAGCAGGCCGTTCTGGACCTGCAGAAGGCAGAGCTGGCCGCCAAGAAAAAGCCCAAGGCAGAGGTGTTCGACATCAATGCCGCCAGCGAGACGGCCCGCCGCCTGAAGGAAACGGGCAGCAGCTTTGACGGCAGCGCCGCCAAGACCGGCGAGGACGTGATCGCCGCCGTGGGCGGCTTTACCAACGGCATCA
>OHXY01000386.1_pt1 | contig 11026 bp, 8 predicted proteins | sample 1580161 | NCBI WGS metagenome assembly OHXY01 (sample SAMEA3882505, study PRJEB24775) | human gut metagenome | biome: human-associated habitat; feature: intestine environment; material: feces | place: Netherlands | collected 2009/2010 | reverse complement strand
TTCTTCATCGTTGCTTTCTTGATTTTCGCTCTTGCCGATGTCGCTTGCGGAAAGGGAAACATCGATTCCTTTAACGAATTTAATGTCTGTGCCCAAATCGTTGTAAAGCTTTGCGGCAAGCTTATCAAAGCCGCCGGAATATTCATCGGCAATCGCCTCGGGCAAGTCTGTGCCGTCAAGCACAAAAACGGTGATTCCTGCGTCTGCCGCCTCGGCGATGATGTCTTTAATATATTTATATGCGGTTTGCGAATCGGGATTTAAATAGGTGTTTCCTTTGCTGTCCGTGTAGGGAATTCCGTTTGAATCAAGTATCGCGGCGGATCTGTCCTTTTGCGGCACAAGATTATCCATATAGCAGTAAACTCTGCCCACGGCAAGCAAATCCTGCTCCTTCAGCTTGGAAACGGAGCCTTTTAAATCCGTTGCCGGAAATGCAACGGAGCCGTAGGTGTCAACCGTTGCAAGTGCGTTTTTGAAGCCCACGGAGCCGTCGTCGCGCTTAATGTCTATCATAACGGCATTATAGCCGCCGTCCGTCAATTTGGAAATAACGGAATCCAGCATAACGGAGCCGTCCATCGAAATGCTTTCTTCATAGGAGGCTTTCAGGCTCAGCTGCATTTCGTTTATGCTGCCCTCGGCAGGCTGATTTTGCAAATCCGAATACCTCACCGGCATGCCGTGGCGCTGCATGTAAACATCCATTCCGGTATAGCCGATTCCGATTATAAGCAGGCAAAGCAGGGCAATTCCGAATTTTTTTGAAAGCCCCTTAGCCTTTTCTTTTGTGCGCCTTTTCTTTTTTGTTTTCGGGCGCATGTAATCGAATTTGTCGGTGTAAATGCCCTCGTCGGAAATATATTTATCCGCAAAATCAACCGGATATCCTTTTTCCTCTTCGGTCCATTTTTCGCCGCGCTTTATATTTTTGTAAAAGCGCTTTTTCTTCATTTGTTATCCCACATTTCCTGCGTTTTCTTTAAGAAGCTTTATTGTGGCCTCCGGGTTTTCGCTCTTGAAAACGGCACTGCCCGCCACAAACACATTCGCCCCCGCCTTTGCGCAGGTTTTGATTGTTTCGGCGTTTACGCCGCCGTCAACCTGAATATCTATATCGGGGCATTTTGCGCGCAGCTTTTCGATTTTCGGCATCATATCCGCCATAAAGCTTTGGCCGCCGAAGCCGGGTTCAACCGTCATCACAAGCACCATGGAAAGTTTGTTTAAATAGGGGTAAACGGCCTCGATTTCGGTGCCGGGCTTAACAGCCAGCGCCGCCTTGCAGCCGCATTCGATTATTTTATCAATCGTTTTTTGCACATCGCTTTCGCTTTCTATGTGGAAAGTGATGATGTCCGCGCCGGCATCTGCAAAATCGGCAATGTATTTAAGCGGCTCGGAAATCATAAGGTGCACATCAAAAGGCACATCACAAACGGCTTTCATCGCCTTTATAACCGGCGCGCCTATTGTGATATTGGGCACGAAATGCCCGTCCATAACATCAAGGTGAATAAGCTCGGCGCTTTCGCATTTCTTTAATTCGCTTTCAAGATTTGCAAAATCGCTTGCAAGCATGCTGGGTGAAATTTTTATGCTCATAACGAACCTCCGCCGGCGCAGCAGCGCCTTTTTCCTTCTAAAGTATTATACATTTGCACGCTGTTAAAATCAACCTTTAAATATAAATAAATAATACTTGTAATTAAATAATAAGTGTAGTAAAATATACCAAGCTGTTAAGAGAAATTTTAAATTATTATTTTTAGAAAGGCAGTGCGATGTATGATTCAGGCAAGTAATGTTACTGTGCAATTCGGCGGCAGGGCTCTGTTTGAAAGAGTTAATGCGGTTTTCTCGGCAGGAAATTGCTACGGTATTATCGGCGCAAACGGCGCGGGTAAATCCACTTTCTTAAAGGTTTTAAGCGGCGATCTTGAGCCGCAAAAGGGCGAGGTTATCATCACTCCGGGCGAAAGGCTTTCCGTTTTGGAGCAGGATCACTTTAAATATGATGAATATGAAGTTGTGCGCACGGTGCTTATGGGCAATCCCCGCCTTATAGAAATTATGGAGGAAAAGGACGCGCTTTACGCAAAGCCCGATTTCTCCGAGGAGGACGGTATCCGCGCAGGCGAGCTTGAGGCGGAATTTGCCGATTTGGATGGCTGGAATGCTGAAAGCGACGCCGAATTTATGCTTAATAAGCTTGGCGTAACGGACGAATATCATTATATGAAAATGGCTGAATTGCCCTCCGATTTAAAGGTTAAGGTGCTGCTTGCAAAGGCACTTTTCGGCAATCCGGATATTCTGCTGCTTGACGAGCCTACAAACCACCTTGATTTGGCGGCTATCCGCTGGCTCGAAAATTTTCTTTTGGATTTTGAAAACACCGTTATCGTTGTTTCGCACGACAGATATTTCCTCAATAAGGTTTGCACCCATATCTGCGATGTTGATTTCGGCAAAATTCAAATGTATGCAGGCAACTACGATTTCTGGTATGAATACACTCAAATGAGGCAGCGCCAAATGCGCGATCAAAATAAAAAGAACGAGCAAAAGATTAAAGAACTTCAGGAATTTATTCAGCGATTCTCTGCAAACGCTTCAAAATCCAAGCAGGCCACAAGCCGTAAAAAGCAGCTTGATGCGCTTGAAATGATTGATATGCCCGTTTCCTCACGCCGCTTCCCTTATGTTGATTTTAAGCCGGACCGTGAATGCGGAAACGACCTTTTAAGGGTTGACCATCTCACCAAAACCATAGGCGACAGAAAAGTGCTCGATGATGTTTCTTTCGTTATCCATCCGCGTGAAAAGGTTGCGTTTGTCGGCTCGGACGCCGTTGCAAAAACCACTCTTTTCAAAATCATCATGGGCGAGGTTGAGCCGGATGAGGGCGAATTTAAGTGGGGCGTAACCACTTCTCAAAGCTATTTCCCGAGCGACAACAGCAAGTATTTTGACGGCGTTGACCTTTCCCTTGTTGATTGGCTCAGGCAATATACCACGCAAACCCTTGAGGCGGATATCCGCGGCTGGCTCGGCAGAATGCTCTTCAGCGGCGAGGAAGCGCTTAAAAAGGCAACCGTGCTTTCCGGCGGCGAGCGCGTAAGATGCATGCTTTGCAAAATGATGCTCAGCGGCGCCAATGTGCTTGTGCTTGATGAGCCCACAAACCACCTTGATTTGGAATCCATCACGGCGCTCAATAACGGCCTTATCCGCTATCCCGAAACCGTGCTTTTCACATCGCACGATCATCAGTTTATTCAAACGATTGCAGACAGAATTATTGATATTTCGGACGGTAAAATCACCGATTATAAGGGCAATTATGATGATTTCCTTGAGAATTTCGATGATGATAAGCTTAAAAAATATTGATAAATCAAAAATCGCATAAATGCAAAAAAACAAGGGGCTGTGTTCAAACACAACCCCTTATTGCATATGCAAATTTATTGCTTTTCAAGCACGAAAATTTCGCTGTCAAGCGGCTTGGTGTATTCAATGTCTATGCCGTGCTCGGCAAGATATGCGCCGCTTTTTGTGAAGCTTCTGTATTCCGATTTTGCCTTGTAAACGGCATTTTCGTCAAGCCCCGTGAATTTTAAATTCACATATTTATCGCCGAAAAACGAATTTGCGCCCGTGCAGGCAAAGTAAACTGCCTGCGATTTATCGGAGTTTACATAGCCGTTGAAATAAATTTTGTCTTTTTCAAAATTCATAATCCTGTAAAGGCTGCCGAATTGCACGGTGTGCCTTATTTTTTTGTAAAGCGCAATCTGCTTTTTGCATTCAAACAATTCGCTTCGCTTGAGCAACGAAAGATTTGCCCCTATTGAAAGCGAGCCTTGCATAGAAACGGCAAATCTGTATTTCATCGGCACGTGGCGCTTGCGCTTGTTTGTGTCCGTAACCCAAGCCCTCATGCATTTGCGCGGGTAAATCAGGCTGTAGCCGTCTTGAATTTCAAGGCGGTCAAGCGGGTCTGTGTTGTCGGAAGGCCAAACGGAATCAAAGTGCGCCAATGCGCCGAAATCGGTGCGCCCGCCGCCGCTTGCGCATGCCTCAAAATGCACATCGGGATATTCTTCTTTTAATGTGTCAACAATTCCGAAAACGGCATTTGTGTGCCTGAACCAAAGCTCTTTTTGATTTTGGAGATTGGGCGCGCCCGTTTCGGAAAACGGCCTGTTCATATCCCATTTTATATAGCTTATGTTGCAGGAGGAAAGCAGCTTTCGCATAAAGCCCAAAATATATTCGCGCACCTCGGGCATGGTTAAATTGAGCACCAGCTGATGGCGCAGTAAATTCGGCTTTCTGGTATCGTAAAAATAAGTCCATTCCGGGTGGCTTTTGTAAAGCTTTGAAGCGGGGTTCACCATTTCCGGCTCCACCCAAATGCCGAAATCCATGCCGAGCTTATTTACGGCATCGGAAAGCGTTTTAAGCCCGGTGGGAAATTTTATGCGGTTCACTTCCCAATCACCGAGACCGGAACAGTCCGAAATTCGGCTTGAAAACCAGCCGTCGTCCATAACGAAAAGCTCACAGCCGATCTTTGCCGCCGATTTTGCGAGCATAAGCTGCTGAGCCAAATTCACGGTAAAGCCCGTTGCCTCCCAGCTGTTGTAAAGCACGGGCAAATCCTGCTTTGCAAATTTTTTCGGCAAAATGCAATCAATCGCAAAATCGTTTATCGTGTTGCTCATGCCGCAAAGTCCTTTTGCAATTCCGCAGTAAACGGGCGTCAGGGCAAAGCTTTCGCCGGGCTTCAGCGTTTTTGAAAAATCAAAATCGTTTAGCCCAAGCACAGCTCTTGTGGTGCCCAAAAAATCACGCGTGGCTTCTATTTTGTAGTTTCCGCTTCCGCCGAAAACAGCAAAATAAACCTCTCCGCAATCCTCTTTCGGGTTTTCCGCAGCAATCAGGGCGGGCATATGTTCGTGCCCCGTGTTGCCCTTTCTGTTTTCAAAAATCAGGCTTCCGCTTTCAAGGCGCTGCGCGGTTTTTCTGAATTCGCCGCCCCAGCTGCCGTTTGAATTTATAATCGTGTAAGGCCTTTGCCCGGGCAGATTTATCTCCGCGCTTGCGGCTTTTTCCAAAATGATATCGCTTTCGGAATTGTTTTTCAGCACGCAGGTGCGCTCTATTATGTTGTGCTTTTCATGTGCGGTGTAAATCAGCTCGGCCTCAAGCGAATAAGCCGAATCAAGCATCATGATTTTAAGCGTGCTGCCCTCAATTTTAAAGCCGGAATAATCAAGCTTTGTTTCGCGGCATCCGTCCGCAAATGTGCATTTCAGTGCACATTCACGATACATTATGCCGCCAAAGGGCGTGTATTCCGTTTTTATAAAATCAAGAGCCGAGTGGTTTGAATTTTGCTCGTTTATTTTAACTGCTTCAAAATCCTCGATTTTGCATTTCCTGCCGAAATGCAGGTGCTGCAGCTCGCCGCCTTTGCCTGCGGCAACGGCATATTGCAAATCCTTTGTTTCTATTAAAAACACGCGCTTGCTTTGCTTAATCATAAATGATACCATGCCTTGCACAAAAATTTATAGCCAACATAATAATAGCAAATCTTTTAGGAATTGACAAGAATTTATTATCTTGTTATACTATATTGTGTATTATATAAGATATAAATTTATGCAACGGAAGTGTTGATATGGCTAAAAATAAAGTTCAAATAAAAATTTACGGTGCCACTTATTCTATCTTAACGGATGACGACAGCGAATATGTTGAGGGCCTCGGCGAATTTATTGATGAGGAAATGAGGAATATCGCTGCGGCAAATCCGAGCCTTTCTTCGATTCAATGCGCCGTGCTTGTTGCACTTGATCAAACAGATGCCTGTAAAAAATCCACTGCCGCCGCGGATAATCTTCGTGCGCAGATTAAGGATTATTTGGAGGACAGTGCCCGTGCCCGCATGGAAGTGGATGTTGCCCGCCGAGAAATCGAAAGGCTAAACCGCGAAATATCCAATCTCCGTGAAAAGCTTAACGGCTGATTGGGTTTCTTCGTTGCGCTTTTTCGGCAAAAAATCAGTTTAGCGAAAGCGAAATTTATTTTATGAAATTTGAAATTTTGGCTCCTGCCGGTTCGCAGGAGGCACTTGTTGCCGGCGTAAGATGCGGCGCAAATGCGGTTTACCTCGGCGGTAAATCGTTTAATGCGCGCAGAAATGCCGGCAATTTTGATGATGCGGCTTTGGCAGCTGCCGTTAAATACTGCCATGAAAGAAATGTTAAGGTCTATTTAACACTTAATACTCTGTGCGCGGATGATGAAATGTCCGCCGCGTATGAGCTGGCGAAAAGCGCACTTTTGTGCGGCGTGGATGCTTTTATTATTCAGGATATAGGCGTTGCGCAAATGGTGCGTGAATGCTTTCCGCAGGCAAGGTTGCATGCCTCAACGCAAATGAGTGTTATGAATCCCGCAGGGCTCAGAAAATTAAAAGAAATGGGATTTTGCCGCGCCGTTTTGCCAAGGGAAATGAGTGAAAAAGAAATTCTTGAAATGCGAAAAAGCACGGATATGCAGCTTGAAATGTTTGTTCACGGCGCGCTTTGCATGAGCGTTTCGGGGCAGTGCTATCTCTCTGCCATGATAGGCGGCAGAAGCGGAAACAGGGGACTTTGCGCTCAGCCGTGCCGTTTGCCGTTTTCAGCGGATAAAAGCGGCAGCTGCGATTTGAGCTTAAAGGATTTAAGCCTTGTGCGCAGGCTTGCGGAAATTGAAAGCGCAGGTGTTTTCAGCCTTAAAATAGAGGGCAGAATGAAGCGCCCGGAATATGTGGCGGCGGCTGTAAATGCCGTTAAAAGCGCAATAAACGGCAATCTTGATGAAAAAGATGAATTCGATTTGCGAAGTGTTTTCAGCCGCAGCGGCTTCACAAGCGGCTATTTTGACGGCGAATTGGGCAAATCCATGTTCGGCACCAGGCAAAAGGAGGATGTGGTTTCCGCAGCAGGCGTGCTGAAGCAGCTTTCGCATCTTTACGATAATGAGAATCCGCTTGTGCCAATTGATTTTAAATTTGAATTTAAGGCGGGAAAGCCCGCTGTGCTCAGTGCGTCCGCGCTCGGAAAAACGGCAAGGGCAGAGGGCGCCGTGCCGGAAAAAGCGCTCAACAAGCCGCTGAATGCAGAAATGCTGAAAAGCAGGCTTTCAAAGCTCGGAGGCACCCCGTTTTATGCCGAGAAAATCGAAATTGATTGCGATGACGGCTTGATTTTGCCGGCTGCGCAAATAAACGAGCTTCGCCGCAGAACCATAGATAAACTTTCCGAAGCGGATGAAATAAGCGTTTGCGAAAATCCTCTTGTAATGCCGCCTCATGTAAACAAAAGCGGAGTAAAATATATGACCGCCCGCTTCGCAAATGCAAAAAGTGTGCCTCGTGAGCATCCGTTTAAAAGAGTGTTTATTCCGATTTGGTCGGCGGACGAGGATTTTGTAAATCTTCATGCCGGTGTTGAAATTCCACGCGGAATGTTCGGAATGGAAGAAAAAACACGGCAGCGCCTTTTACACCTCCGCGAAATAGGCGTAAATCAGGCGCTTTGCGGAAATCTCGGCTCATATCAGCTTGCTTCGGAGCTTGGATTTGAGCCTTTCGGCGATTTCGGCCTTAATGTTTTTAACAGCATTTCCGCAAATCAGATAAATTCGCCGATTCTTTCGTTTGAGCTTGCGCTTGATAAGGCAAATGCCGTAAATGCTGCGGAAACGGGCATTATCGTTTACGGCAGGCTTCCGCTTATGCTCACAAGAAACTGCCCGGTAAAAAGCAATATCGGCTGTGTAAAATGCGGCAAAAAGGGCAGGCTTACGGATAGAAAGGGCGTTGAATTTCCTGTGCGCTGTTCGCCGTATCCCTGTGTGGAGGTGCTTAATTCCGTGCCGCTTTATATGGCAGACAGAATGAAGGAAGTTAAATCCGATTTTGCGCATTTCTATTTTACCGATGAATCGTTGCAGCAGGTCGAAAAAATTATCGCTCTTTATCAAAACGGCTCCAAAGCACCGTTTGATTACACAAGAGGGCTTTATTACAGAGGTGTTTTGTGATGCTTGAAAACAAAATATTGCTCGCTTCGAAATCACCGCGCCGCAGAGAGCTTTTAAAGCTTATTTGCGCGGATTTTGAGGTTGATTCCGCAGATGCGGACGAAGCTTTGCCGCATAATGTTTCGCCGAGCGACGCCGTGCTTTATCTTTCAAAAATTAAGGCGCAGCCGTTTTGCGGCAGCGAAAAAACCGTTATCGGGGCAGACACCGTTGTGGCGGTTGATAATGAAATCCTTGGCAAGCCCGAAAATGCGGAGCATGCGTTTGAAATGCTTTCGCTTCTTTCGGGCAGGCAGCACTCCGTGTTCACAGGGGTAACTCTTCTGCACGGCGGAAAAAGCAAATCCTTTTTCTGCGAAACGAAGGTGAATTTTTATGAGCTTTCAAAGCAGGAAATAAATGATTATATAGCTTGCGGCGAATGCTTTGATAAAGCGGGTGCTTACGGAATTCAGGGAAAGGGCTCGCTTTTTGAGCGGAATTTGCGGCGATTATTTTAATGTTGTCGGGCTGCCTGTTTCAAGGCTTGCCCGTGAGTTAAAATGCTTGTGATATTGCCGAAAAATTTGGCAAAAGCTTGTGTAATTTGCCAAAAAAGAAATTATTAAGTCTTGAAACAAACAATTATAAATGTTATAATATTTTATGTAGGGGCTTTTGCTTGTTTTTTTGTTACAGGCATGTGCGAAATGCTCCAATTTTATTTAAGGAGTGATGTTATGGCGGCTGATTTGCATTGCCACACAAAGCTGAGCGATGGCTCGGTGGGCATTGAAGATCTCATCGTTATAGCACAAAAAAGCGGGATAGACACAATTGCCATAACGGATCACGATTGCATAGCCGGCACCGTAAGAGGCCAGGTTATAGGCAAGCGTTACGGCGTTAATGTTATTTCCGGCGTTGAAATATCCGCGTTTGATTTTGAGGCGGGAAAAAAGGTGCACATCCTTTCATATCTTGCCGATTCGCCAAACAGGCTTGAGGGCATTTGTAAGCGCACCTCCGTTGCACGCAAGCGCGCGGGGCAGATTATGATGCTTAAAGTTGCAAGCCGTTTCCCGATCACATCGGATTTTATTATCGGCCACGCTTCCGGCTCAACAAATCTTTTTAAGCAGCATATTATGCATGCGCTTATGGACGCAGGATATACGGACAGCATTTTTGGCGATTTGTATAAAGCACTTTTTGATGAAAAAAGCGAAACGAATGTTTTGGCGCCGACGAAGTATCCGAGTGTTGAGGATGCTATTAACGAAATTCACGGAGCAGGCGGAATTGCCGTGCTTGCGCATCCGTCAAAATTCAATAATTTTGATGAAATTGATAAATATGTTGAGCTTGGGCTGGATGGCGTTGAGGTTTGGCACCCGCTTGCAGATGAGGAAACAGTTGAAAAGCTTACTGCGATTTGCAAAAGCAAAAAGCTTTTGATGACGGGCGGCTCCGATTTCCACGGTATTTACGGCGATAAAACCGTAACTCTCGGTGCTTGCTCAACTCCGCAGGAGCATCTTGATAAATTGCTTGGCTATAAAGCGAAAAAGAAAAGAGCTCAGCGCAAAGCAGAAAAGGCGGCCGCAGAGGCTGCGGAAAATGAATAACACCGCTTTTATCCACGGTTCATCCGTGGATATTTTTTTGCCAAAATAAGATTCCGCGCATTTTTTCGCCCGTTTTGCAATGTTTTTGTTGCGGCAAGAAGCTTTTTATTGTATTATTGCCTTGTTAGATATTTATTCGGAAAGGTGTGGTCTTGTGTATAAAAAGCCCGCAAAAACAGCCCCCATGGGGTGGAACAGCTGGGATTGCTTCGGCGCTGCGGTCAATGAACGGCAGCTTCTTGAAAATGCCGATTACATGGCAAAGTATTTAAAGCCGTTTGGCTGGGAATATATCATTTGCGATATTCAGTGGTATGAGCCGCTGGCAAAAAACAACGATTATAACAATTTTTATCCTCTTAATATTGATGAATACGGCAGATTGCTGCCGGCGGAAAACCGCTTTCCGAGTGCCGCAGGCGGAAAGGGATTCAAGCCGATTATTGCCATTCCCTCGGCCTGAAATTCGGAATTCATATTATGCGCGGCGTTCCCCGCAGCGCAGTTCATCAAAATTTGCCTGTAAAGGGCAGTGAACTCAGTTGCCGTGATATTGCCCATCATTTTTCCGTTTGCTCGTGGAACACGGATATGTACGGCTGCAGGAATTGCGAGGCTTCACAGCAGTATTATAATACAATTTTTCAGCTTTATGCATCCTGGGGCGTTGATTTCGTTAAGTGCGATGATATTTGCGTAACGGAATTTCGAAAGTGGGATAATCCGTACTCGGCCGATTATGAAATAGAAATGATAAGAAACGCAATAAACAACTGCGGCAGGGAAATGGTGCTTTCGCTTTCTCCCGGCCCCGCACAGGTTGAAAATGCCGCACATTTAAAGCAAAATGCCGATATGTGGCGAATGACTGGCGATTTTTGGGATTTGTGGCCTAAGCTTCACGATATGTTTGATAAATGCCTTGCGTGGCAGGATTATGTTGGCGGCGGCTCTTGGCCGGATTGCGATATGCTGCCGCTCGGCAGGCTCACCAAAAATGCGCCTTATCACGGCCCTCAAAACAGATATACTCAGTTCACCAAGCCCGAGCAACTCACCATGATGAGCCTTTGGGGCATTTTCCGCAGCCCGCTTATGTTCGGCGGCAATATGCCCGAAAATGATGAATGGACTCTTTCGCTTCTCACAAATCGCGAATATCTTAAGATGCATCGCGATTCAAAAAAGGCACACCAATTTTATCGCAGCGAGAAAAACGGACGCGGCACGGTGATTTGGCTTGCAAACGGCAATGCGTGCAAATACCTTGCAATATTCAATACCGCCGATAAACCGTCAAACATCAAATT
>OHXY01000371.1_pt1 | contig 11266 bp, 8 predicted proteins | sample 1580161 | NCBI WGS metagenome assembly OHXY01 (sample SAMEA3882505, study PRJEB24775) | human gut metagenome | biome: human-associated habitat; feature: intestine environment; material: feces | place: Netherlands | collected 2009/2010 | reverse complement strand
TACGATGGTTGCAAAGCGGGCTGCATATATTTTAAAAAAATTTGGATACAGTGAAGAGAAAATTGAGCTTGTGAAGATTGCGGGCTTTATGCATGATATTGGAAATGTGGTCAACAGAAAGCATCATGCTGAGTACGGAGCGATTTTAGCGAACGAGATTCTTAAAAAGACTGATATGAGCATGAAGGACAGGATTACGGTTGTCTCTGCGATAGGTCATCACGATGAGTCCACAGGAGGAGCAACGGACCCGGTCTCTGCAGCTCTTATCATTGCAGACAAGACAGACGTGCGAAGAAACCGTGTCAGGGAAAAGGCAAAGGAAAATTTTGACATTCACGACAGGGTAAATTACGCTGTTACGGATGCGGCGCTCAAGATTAATATAGATAAAAAGGTCATTGCGCTCAATCTTCAGATTGATACAAGCATCTGCTCGATGTATGAGTATTTTGACATTTTCTTAGGGCGCATGATGATGTGCCGCGGTGCCGCCGGGATACTCGGAGCTACCTTCAAGCTCACTGCCAATGGCTCTAAGGTATTGTGATGAGTGCATGGGCAGATATTATTGGGCAAAAATCCTCAATGGATCTGAATAGTTACTGATTTCGCATAAAAAGTGCATATTCGCACACAAACAAAACAAAATATAAATTTTATCGAAAAACTTACTTATAAAGTTTCTCAACTCTTGAACTTAAAAATGATTGATAGTATAATTTAAGCGATTGGTGAAAATAAGATTAAATGATAAGGAGGAAATCGCAATGATTACCTGGAACAACTTGGATACCCTGGAATCCTTCAAGGAGCTTTCTAAAGTGGGACGTGTTGACATAAAAGAGGCCATGTCAGGAGACAATGGCGCTAAGCGTGTCAAGGAGTACAACATCCCAATGGCAGAGGGATTCACTTACAACTTTGCTGCAAAGCAGGTTGACGCAGATGTGCTTGAGGCACTTGCAAAGCTTGCAAAGGAGGCTCAGCTTACAGAGAAATTTGAGGCACTTTATAATGGTGCTGTTATCAATACAGGTGAGAACCGTCTCGTTCTTCACCAGCTCACTCGTGGACAGCTCGGAGATGCTGTAGTGGCAGACGGAGTTGACAAGCGTAAATTCTACGTAGAGCAGCAGGAGAGAATCGCTGAGTTCGCAAACAAGGTTCACTCAGGCGAGATTACAAACGCAGCAGGAGAGAAGTTTACAACAGTTGTTCAGATAGGAATCGGCGGAAGCGATTTAGGACCTCGTGCTATGTACTTAGCACTTGAGAACTGGGCAAAGAAAAACAATACATTCAAGATGGAAGCCAAATTCATCAGCAATGTTGACCCTGATGATGCGGCAAGCGTGCTGGCATCAGTTGACGTAGCTCACTCTATTTTCATATTAGTATCAAAATCAGGTACAACACTTGAGACTCTTACAAATGAGTCATTCGTTAAGGATGCATTAAAGAACGCAGGACTTGATGCTTCTAAGCACATGATTGCCGTAACAAGCGAGACATCACCACTTGCAAAGAGCGATGATTACCTTGCAGCCTTCTTCATGGACGACTACATCGGAGGACGTTACTCATCAACATCAGCAGTTGGTGGAGCAGTTCTCTCACTTGCATTCGGTCCTGAAGTATTTGCACAGTTCCTCGACGGAGCAGCAGCAGAGGATAAGCTTTCAAAGAATGCAGACATCATGGAAAACCCTGAGATGCTCGACGCACTCATCGGTGTTTACGAGAGAAACGTACTCGGATATCCTAGCACAGCAGTGCTTCCATATTCACAGGCACTCAGCCGTTTTCCTGCACATTTACAGCAGGCTGATATGGAGTCAAACGGCAAGTCGGTTAACCGTTTCGGTGAGCCTGTAGATTATGTGACAGGACCGGTTATCTTTGGTGAGCCTGGAACAAACGGACAGCACTCATTCTATCAGCTACTTCATCAGGGAACAGATATTGTGCCACTCCAGTTTATTGGCTTCAAGAACAACCAGCTTGACACAGATGTAGTCATCCAGGACAGCACAAGCCAGCAGAAGCTCTGCGCAAACGTAGCAGCTCAGATTGTTGCATTTGCATGTGGTAAGGCAGACGACAACAAGAACAAGAACTTCGAGGGTGGACGTCCTTCAAGCATCATCATCGGAGACCAGGTAAATCCTGCATCTCTTGGTGCACTCCTTGCACACTTTGAGAACAAGATCATGTTCCAGGGCTTCTTATGGAATGTAAACAGCTTCGATCAGGAAGGTGTTCAGCTTGGAAAGTTGCTTGCAAAGAAGGTTCTCGCACATGAGACAGACGGAGCGCTCAAGGAACTCAGCGATATGCTTAATATTTAGTACATCGTTTTGCAGAGGTGAAGATACAGAAATATAAAAACGAGCCGCAATCCTGTGGGTATCAGGATTGCGGCTCGTTTTGTTCTGCCATAATACATCCGGGTTAAAGATGATATATGGTTACTGTTAGGTGTGAACAGTAACCATATATGACAAATTGGGTGAGATAATTTATTTAGGTTTATAGTTACTAATGTTGATAAATGTTATCATTATTTGTGTGCTTTGTGAAAGACAATATCATCCTTGATATTGCTGTCGTATTTGGTATAAGCATGGCCTTGGCTGTTCTTTCCGGCTGCATCACTGCTGTCCTTCTCAGGACCGTTCTCCATCCACCAGGCATAGGCAGCAGCGCCGATACAAACGGCAGCACACACGACAATTATTATTGTTTCAAGCATTTTAAATCCTCCGTTTTACTTTATCAGCATGACGCGGAGAAAATGTTTATTTAATGTATCTAAGTTATATTTCCTCCGCATATGCGCGAGTTTTGAAATAATCAGCGAAGGAAATTAGTTTATGCCCATCCTTGTCGTGGATAAAACGGATAATAAAGCGCCGGCTCGTGTTTGTGAGGCATATGCGCATGACCACGATAGCGGCATATGCGAATAAAATAATATGTATTAACTTGAGTAACGCACCCAGCCAGCTTAAATTGGATGTAAGCCTGCCTAAAAAACCAAGCGAAGAGGTACGGATGCGGCATATGACTTCAGGAAAAGAAGGTATTTCTTCTATATACTGGCAATCCATGAGTGCCGACATATCTGACTCTGAATAAAGCACTGCGCGTGAGTCAAAGACTTCCTGCTGTGGAAGCGCGGCCTTATCAGAAGAAGCATAAGAGCCCCAGACAACCCTGTGATTGTATGAACCGTATGCTGTGCGGTCAGGATCAAATTCGTCCAGATTTTTGTCGAGACTTAGAAAGGAGCAGAATATAAGACAAAGCAACAGTGGTAAAAACAGTATTTTCTTCATGAGAGTCCGCTCCTTTCCTTCCAATTTATGTTTCTATTTTCTTCCTTTAGGTTAAAAAAGTCAACTTGTAAGTAGATTTCTTTTCAAAAATATTGAAATTCTTAATTGGCTGTAATTGTAACCAAATGATTATCTTAAATCAATGATATACATATTGCATAAAAAATAATTGAAAATTTATGCATGTTTGTGCATCACGATAATAGACATTTTTCATGGCACGTGATACTATAATTAACGTAAAAACCCCCCAATACATTATATATTTTTACTATCCCCATAGTAAAATACCTTCTCCTAAAGGACAGCAGAACGATGGCTGTTCTTTTTTTGTCCAAAAATAGTGTATATTTCGGGAAACAAGCAGATATAATATTGTTGAAATGATTTAGACATGATACAATCGGATTAGATATTAGATAGCACGCAAGAAGCGAGACATGCTGATAACAGCTCTCTTTCTTCAAGCCTGCAGACATTGAAGGCTCTGATGGTATAATTCAGAGTCACTGACACCAAATACTGTGAGCAGATGATAGTTGCTTCACGTATGAGGAGGAAGAACATTTTAAGATTTAGGGTGTACTTCCGGCGAAGTGCACCCTTTGTTAGTGAACAAAGAGGTACAATAACCGCATGCGCATCTGCATGCTCGCATGCAAGGGCGTATGTGGTTATTGGACATCCCAACATAAATTGAAAATTGTAGCAGCGTCAAGCTGCGGAGAAGCCTCGAAAGAGGCGAATTTTCAATTAATGTTGGGGCTTTGTTCTCATTAAATACAAAGAGGTACAATAACCGCATATTAAATATTATAAGGAGTAACGCATGGAAACAAGAATAGCCCTGATCGGCATTATAGTTGAAAACCCGGATTCGGTTGAGCAGCTTAATCATCTGCTGCATGAGTACGGCAGCTTCATTGTTGGACGCATGGGTATCCCATACGAGAAAAAGAACGTGAATATCATCAGTGTGGCGATTGACGCACCACAGGATATTATCAGTGCTTTGTCCGGCAGGATTGGCAGGCTGGATGGCATAGGAGTGAAGACAGTTTACTCTAATAAATAAAGCAGACCAGACTACAGGAGAAAGCATGACCGAAAATACAGCAATAATAAAAATTATAGATGAAATTACGGCCTGCCGGAATATCACCCTCGAGCAGCTGCATATGCTGCTTGAGACGGATGATATGCAGGCAGTTGATTACCTTAGAAAGAGGGCATCTGAGAAAGCACACGAGACCTATGGCAATCAGGTTTTTATACGAGGGCTGATAGAGTTTACCAACTACTGCAAAAACGACTGTCTCTACTGCGGCATAAGGCACAGCAATACTCACGCGGACCGCTACCGCCTGAGTACGGAGCAGATTATGGCATGCTGCGAGAGCGGCTATGAGCTTGGTTTTCGTACCTTTGTGCTGCAGGGAGGTGAAGATCCGTACTACACGGATGAGCGCATCTGTGAGATAGTGTCCGGGATTAAGGCAAAGTATCCGGACTGCGCAGTTACACTCTCTATCGGAGAAAAGTCAAAGGAGAGCTACCAGAGCTATTTTGATGCAGGGGCAGACAGATATCTGCTGCGCCATGAGACTGCGGATGAAAAGCATTACAGTAGGCTTCATCCGGTAGAGATGTCACTTGCAAACAGAAAGCAGTGCCTTTGGAATTTGAAAGAGATAGGATATCAGGTGGGCTGCGGCTTCATGGTCGGCTCGCCGGGACAGACAGTGGAGACCTTGTACGAGGATTTGCAGTTTATAAAGGAGCTTGAGCCTCACATGGTTGGAATCGGTCCGTTCATATCGCAGAAGGATACACCTTTTGCAAACGAAAAGTCAGGCACGATGGATGAGACGCTTCGCCTGCTTTCAATCATCAGGCTCATACATCCAAAAGTGCTGCTGCCTGCCACAACAGCGCTTGGCACAATCCATCCGCTCGGCAGGGAAAAGGGTATACAGTCGGGTGCCAATGTCGTGATGCCAAACCTCTCACCGGTCAATGTCCGTGACAAATACAAGCTTTACGACAATAAAATCTGCACCGGAGATGAGGCTGCAGAGTGCCGCTTCTGCATGGAAAACCGGATGAAGAGCATCGGCTATCAGGTGGTGGTGTCGCGCGGGGACTACGCAGATATGTGATTACAATAGAAGGAGATAAAAATGTACAACGTAAAATCATTAAAGGCTGAGGAATTCATCTCAGACGAGGAAATCAAAGAGACTCTCGAATACGCAGAGGCAAACAAAAATAATATAGGGCTTATCGATGCGATTATTGAGAAAGCAAAGCTAAAAAAAGGACTCACACACAGAGAGGCATCAGTGCTTTTAGCCTGTGAGATTCCGGAGAAGCTTGACGAGGTTTACAAGCTTGCTCAGCAGATAAAGAAGGATTTCTACGGAAACAGAATCGTGCTTTTTGCACCGCTTTATCTGTCAAACTACTGTGTGAACGGCTGTGTTTATTGTCCATATCACATGAAAAATAAGCATATTGCGAGAAAGAAGCTCACTCAGGAGGAGATAGTAAAGGAGGTAACAGCCCTTCAGGATATGGGACACAAGCGTCTTGCAATCGAGGCAGGAGAGGACCCTGTAAACAATCCGATTGAGTACATTCTCGAGTGTATCAACACAATCTACAGCATCAAGCACAAAAACGGAGCTATCCGCCGTGTAAATGTAAATATCGCTGCCACTACAGTGGAGAATTACAGAAAGCTCAAGGAGGCAGGAATTGGAACCTACATACTCTTCCAGGAGACATATCACAAGGAGAGCTATGAGCAGCTTCATCCGACAGGACCAAAGCATGACTATGCATATCACACAGAGGCCATGGACCGTGCTATGGAGGGCGGCATTGACGATGTGGGACTTGGTGTACTTTTCGGACTGGACAAATACAAGTACGAGTTTGCAGGACTTTTGATGCATGCAGAGCACCTTGAGGCAGTGCACGGTGTAGGTCCTCACACCATCAGTGTGCCGCGTATAAAGCACGCAGATGATATAGACCCGGATGTATTTGACAATGGCATCAGTGATGATACCTTCGCCAAAATATGTGCACTTATCCGTATTTCAGTGCCATACACAGGAATGATAATCTCAACCCGTGAGAGCCAGGCTGTCCGTGAAAAGGTTCTGCCGCTCGGTGTTTCACAGATCAGCGGCGCATCAAAGACAAGTGTTGGAGGCTATGCAGACCCGGAGGCTGAGAAAAATGCAGAGGCAACATCGGAGCAGTTTGATGTCAGCGACCAGAGAACACTTGACGAGGTGGTAAACTGGCTTATGAAGATGGACTATATTCCATCCTTCTGTACAGCCTGCTACAGAGAAGGCAGAACGGGAGACCGTTTTATGGCACTGTGCAAGAGCATGCAGATACTTAATTGCTGTCATCCGAACGCACTCATGACACTTAAGGAATATCTCGAGGACTATGCAAGCCCGCAGACAAGAGAGCTTGGAATGAAGCTCATCGACAGGGAAATAGAAAAGATTACCAATCCAAAGGTTAAGCAGACCTGCTATGAGCATATACATGATATTGCAGACGGAAAGCGTGATTTCCGTTTCTAAAGGAGGAAATATGGGAAATTTGAATGAGACGCCCTCTGCCAACAGACTTCATATAGGTATATACGGAAAGACAAACAGTGGTAAGTCATCTCTGATAAATGCGGTTACAAAGCAGGAGGTTTCCATTGTAGCTGACGTGGCAGGTACGACAACCGACCCTGTGTACAAGCCGATGGAGATTCATCCGCTCGGACCGTGCGTGATTATTGATACGGCGGGCTTTGATGATGACAGTGAGCTTGGTGAAAGACGTGTGGAAAAGACTCATCTGGCAGCAGAGAAGACAGACATAGCCGTTGTAGTGCTTGATATTGCAGAGGTCATTGCTGCAAAGAAGGCAGGGGTACCATTTAAAAAGGCTTTTAAGGATGAGGCAGAGTGGAGCCTGCTATTTGCAAAAAAACATACCCCGGTTGTATTTGTCTTAAACAAGATAGACGAGATTTTGCTTTCCGCAGAGGCACAGGAAAAGAGCAGTGGAAAGCTTGACAATGCTGCAATAGAGGCCGCAAAGTGCTGGGTTTATGAGGAAAATAGTGCTGTGATGGGCAAAAATGCAGACAATAGCTTTGAGGTTGTAGCAGTCAGCGCATTAAAGGGCAAGGGAATGGATGCCGTTATCTCTGCACTCACACGCCTTTTGCCTGAGGATTTCGGACAGGAATTTATCCTGGGAGACCTTGTTTCTCAGACAGACCTGGTGCTTCTTGTCATGCCACAGGATATCCAGGCGCCAAAGGGCAGACTCATATTGCCGCAGGTGCAGACACTCAGGGAATTGCTCGATAGAAAATGCCTTGTGATGAGCACAACAACTGACAAAATGACAGATGCGCTTGCAGCATTATCTCACGCGCCAAAGCTCATCGTGACAGATTCACAGGTGTTTGGCTATGTGTACGAGCACAAACCGGCGGAGAGTATGCTCACATCATTTTCAGTGCTTTTTGCAGCATACAAGGGTGATCTGCCATACTATGTGGAGAGCGCAAGGGCAATTGATGCATTAAAGCCATCCTCAAGGGTGCTTATCGCAGAGTGCTGTACACATGCGCCTCTTGCGGAGGATATAGGCAGGGTGAAGCTTCCGAACCTGCTTCGAAAGCGTGTCGGTGAGGAGCTTACCGTGGATATTACAAGCGGTACAGACTTCCCTGATAATCTTTCGCAGTACGACCTCGTTATTCAGTGTGGCGCATGCATGTTTAACAGAAAATATGTATTATCAAGGATAGACAGGGCACGCACTCAGCATGTGCCGATGACAAACTATGGCGTGGCTATAGCACACCTGACAGGAATACTCGATAAGGTGAGCATGCCCTAGAAAAGCCTTAAAAGCCGGGAGGAAAAGAAGCTATCGGTATGACAAAAATATGTGATTTTGACGATAAAATGAATTATAGTGGTGATTATAGCAGCACCGGTTACGCTCGTCTTGAGAAGAGTCTTATTGATATAGTAAAAGAGCAGCAGGCAAAGCTTGGCTACAGGAAGGAAATAGTCAGACTGTATTATCCTCTTTCCACGCTCAGACATTTCTTTGAGTGTGCAGGGGCTGATAATAAAATTGCAACCGGCATGATTTCAGAACAGCAGATGCTTGAAATCCTTGCTCCAAACAACCTGCCCAAACAGCTTACTGACACCATAGGTGAGATAAAGGTCACCGCAAAAAATGAGCGTTTCTGCATAGAGATACCACCTGAGGGCAGTGAGTATGTGCATGAAAACACAGCTGACAATGAGTTCATCAGTGAGCTGATTGCACTTGTCGGCACGCATGGCTGCACCATGGAGCAGATAACTGAGCTGTTTTACAAATACTCGGACGACATCGAGAAAAAGGAAATGCAAAACGGCGAGTTTGACTGTTACATCCGCTTCTTAAATGAGCCGGATGACACATACTACTATTGCTTCCATGACGAGGGCTGCCATATTATTTACCATAGATTTCTGCCGCAGGATTATGCGGACTTTGGATTTTAATGGATATGTTTCTTTCTTTTGGTGTTGGTCTTTGAATTTACTTTGAAGTTACACGGAAACATAGTTTGACAAAAATATAACAATCTAATATAATGGCGGTTGAGAGTATGGTTTATGTATAATACGCGCACGCTGAGTGAGGGAGACACGATGTTATTGTTCATACCTTAATGTGAACAGCAGCACAGCAGGCACAGCATAGCAGGAGATATACACATGGCAACATTTACCAGAAAAGCCATAATGAAGACTTTTTTACATATACTGAAAAACAAACCGCTTGACAGGATTACAGTCAAGGATATATGCGAGCAGTGTGAGATAAACAGAAATACATTTTACTATTATTTCAAGGACATATATGATGTGCTTGAGGCCATATTTGAGGACGAGGTCAGGCTTGTGATGGATGAGGCAAAGGAAGGCGTGACATTTCATGATGCATATGCCAGAGTCGCTGCCATTATTCTTAATAACCGCGAGGCGATAATGCACATTTATGCATCGGAAAACGGCAGGGTATTAAGGACATATCTGGATGCCGTGGTCACACAGATGGTGCGCCGCTTTGTGCTGGAAAAGGCAGAGGGCTATAGCCTGGATGATAGTGACATTGCTTTTATCACGGCATTTTACAGCAACGGAATCGTGGGCAGCACAATAAAGTGGATTGAGAGATGCAGTATGATGAGCAGCCTACCTGAGACCATTACGGCAAATGGCGTTGGACTGTCAAAAAGCCAATACAACAGAGATATTGTTAAGAGAATAGGTGACTCTTTCGATGCCACAATTTATGATATGATTGAGTGCTGCCTGTAGGCAGGCGGATATTGGATGACAAAATAATTCGAACAGATTTGATAGAGTGTCTGAATTTCAGACACTCTTATTTTTTTGTCCGTTTTAAATTGGCTGTTGCAGGATTAAAATAGCAGACAAAAAGGAGGAAGATACTTTATGCATACATTGGTACATGTAAAAAATGCATATACCGTCATGACAATATGCCTGATTGCATTGGGGGCAGCTTTGTTGTTCATGCCACAGCTTGGACTAAAGACAATGTGCATGTTATATGGAGTGTTTCTCATAATATATGGCGTGACAAAGCTGTCCGGATATTTTGCAAAGGATTTATTTCAGCTTGCGTTTCAGTTTGACCTGGCGCTTGGGATAGTTTCAATAGTGCTTGGAATCATAATTATTAAAAAAACTGAGTATATTATAGAGATATTGTCCACAGCAATAGGCATTTTTATGTTGGTAGATGGAGCGTTCAAGATACAGACTGCAGTGGAAGCAAAACGCTTTGGCATCGAGAACTGGTGGCTCATACTTGTGATGTCATTTGCAGTTACATTTGTGGGCATACTGCTTTTCGCGACACCATTTGAGACCGCAGGCATGATAGTGAGATTAATAGGACTGAATTTGAGTCTTGACGGAATATTAAATTTATTTGTCGTCAGAAATACCGTTGAAACAATAAGGAGGAATACAAAGTGGGAAATTTAGGACATCAGGCAGCGAGACTTGCTGCATCAAAAATATGTGATAACATTGTAAAAGGACTTTGCAAGGACCCGGAGACAGAGGTTGTAAAGCTCATCGACATGTGGCAGAAATTCATGGGAGATGAGAAGATTGATTTAAACTATGACAGTGCGCGCAAGATGATCTGTGATAAGGACTGCACGCTCAACAAGTACATGCATCGTCTTATCAATGAGATAGATCCTCATGTATTAAAAACAATCGCACTCAATCTGGGCTTTGAGGCATTTGTTTACGGTACCAAGACTATCCGTAAAAATCGTGAAAAGTATGGCTGCAATGTGCCATGGCTCATCCTTATGGATCCGACAAGCGCCTGCAATCTGCACTGCACAGGCTGCTGGGCGGCAGAGTATGGCCACAAGCTGAACCTTACCTTTGATGAGATGGATAAGGTTGTAACACAGGGCAAGGAGCTTGGTGTATACCTGTATATGTTCACAGGAGGGGAGCCTCTTGTCAGAAAAGCAGACCTTGTTAAGCTCTGTGAGAAGCACAGTGACTGTGCATTTCTGGCATTCACAAACGGCACACTCGTGGATGAGGCCTTCTGCGCAGACTTAAAGCGTATCGGAAATCTGTACCTTGCAATAAGTCTTGAGGGCTTCTCAGAGGTAAACGACTTAAGACGAGGCACAGGTGTATTTGCAAAGGTTATGCATGCAATGGATTTGCTTAAGGAAAACGGACTTGTTTTCGGTACATCAATATGTTACACTTCAAAGAACTATAAGACAGTTACCAGTGATGAGTTTATCGACATGATTG
>OHXY01000369.1_pt1 | contig 11320 bp, 7 predicted proteins | sample 1580161 | NCBI WGS metagenome assembly OHXY01 (sample SAMEA3882505, study PRJEB24775) | human gut metagenome | biome: human-associated habitat; feature: intestine environment; material: feces | place: Netherlands | collected 2009/2010 | reverse complement strand
CAGAACTGCGTCTTCTTCCGGATTTCTTTATTTCACGCCCCAGTCCCATTCCGGTGATTTTACATTAAAGCCTCTGGTTTATAATGATATCCTGATCTTTCTGCGCCAGCAAAATTCACCGGCTCTCTGTAAATATATTGATGAATATTTCAACGATATCATCACCAAAAAAATCCATATCCGGCAGACCTGGAGTGTAGCTGCTGCTTTTCTTACTGTACTTGACGGTTTTATCACGGAGTGCAGTCAGCGTGAAACACTTTTTCCTCTTCTGGAAAACGCCCTGAATACTTACCAGAACTGCCAGAGTGCCCTGCAATTAAAACAACTGCTCCAGTCTACCTGCAAAGCAGTTCTGGATTCCCTTGCTGATGAAAAAGATCCGCGGAAGTCAGCTCTTGTGTCCCAGGTTCAGGAATATATCTGTCTGAATTTTAATCAGACGGATCTTCGTCTTGAAACTATTGCTTCCCATTTTTTTGTCAATCCCCAGCATCTCTCTGCTGTATTCAGTCAGGAATCCGGAGTTACACTTACCTCTTATATCAATGTCTGCCGCATGAAAAAAGCCAGACAGTTTCTTCTGGAAGACAGCCCTTCCATTCAAAATGTAGCTTCTTTATGCGGATTTTCTGATTCCGGATATTTCAGCAAATGTTTCCGGAAATATTACGGAATCTCTCCAAAAAACTTTGTATCCCTGACTGAAAAGAACAGTTATCCAGGTTCTATCGGCATATGATCTTCATCTAATTAAAGCGTAACGTTTCACCGCTTCATCTCATTAAAATTACATTTTACTCTAACATATGTTTTATGTAAAATGCAAGTTCTTTTTATTGTGCAATATCCCGGAATGTGTTAAGATAAAACCTGCGACTTTATACAAATAGCAGTTTACCATACTGCAATAATGAGGTGAGTTATGAAAGAAAGAGAAAAACTTGGATCCCGTCTGGGATTCATTCTGATTTCTGCTGGCTGTGCCATCGGAATCGGAAACGTCTGGAAATTCCCTTACATGGCCGGACAGGGCGGTGGCGGCACATTCGTACTGTTTTACCTGATCTTCCTGGCTCTTCTTGGACTTCCTGTTATGACTATGGAGTTTTCTGTTGGACGTGCCAGCCAGAAGAGTCCTGTCAAAGCATATTACGCACTGGAAAAACCAGGACAGAAATGGCACATCCATGGATATATCACTCTGATCGGATGTTATCTCCTGATGATGTTTTACACCACTGTTACAGGCTGGATGCTGAATTACTTCTATATGACAGCCACCGGTAAATTCCAGGGACTTGATTCCGACGGTGTTGCAGGTCAGTTTACCAACATGCTTGGCCAGCCCGTTACTATGGGATTCTGGATGATCGTTGTTGTTATTGCAGGTGTTTTTGTCTGCTCCCGCGGTCTTCAGAACGGACTTGAAAAAGTTACCAAGGTTATGATGATCTCTCTTCTGGTGATCATGGTTGTTCTTGCCATCAACAGTTTTACCATGGATGGTGCCAAAGAGGGACTGAAATTCTACCTGATCCCGGATTTCGAGCGTATGAAAGAGATCGGTATTATTTCTACCATTACCGGTGCTATGAACCAGGCATTCTTTACTCTCAGCCTTGGTATCGGTGCTATGGCTATCTTCGGAAGCTACATCGGAAAAGATCATGCACTGCTTGGTGAATCCATGAATATTGCGCTTCTGGATACTTTTGTTGCGATCACCTCCGGACTTATTATTTTCCCGGCATGTTTCACATTCAATGTTGACCAGACTTCCGGACCGAGCCTGATCTTCATCACACTGCCGAATATTTTCAACCACATTCCGCTTGGAAGACTCTGGGGAAGCCTGTTCTTCATCTTTATGTCATTTGCAGCTTTCTCTACCATCCTGGCTGTATTTGAAAATATTATTTCCTGCGGTATGGAGCTTACCGGCTGGAGCCGAAAAAAATCCAGTCTTGTAAATGCCATCGCCATCATCCTTCTGTCTCTGCCATGCGTACTTGGATACAATGTATGGTCCTGGGACTGGCTCAAGGTATTCGGCGGCGCAATTCTCGACCTTGAAGATTTTCTGGTAAGCAATATTCTGCTCCCGCTTGGTTCTCTTGTATACCTGCTTTTCTGTGTTTCCAAACGGGGCTGGGGCTGGGAAAACTTCACAAAAGAAGCCAACACCGGAAAAGGCATGAAGATCCGGAAATGGATGCGCGGATACATCACTTATATCCTGCCGCTGATCATTCTGTTTATCTTCTTCTTTGGTCTGTACGATAAGTTTTTTGCATAAAATAAAACACCCCTGACGGATATCGTATGTGATTTACACACGCGATTTCCATCGGGGGTGTTTTTGTTGAGTCAGGCGGATATTCACAGCCTGCATTCTTCCCGATACAAGCAAGTCCCCTCACCGCGTATTGCTTTTCGTAATTGAAGCAGGGAACTTACTTGATTCGGTTAAGAATTTTACCTGCCTAGCAGCTCCAGTACTTCCTCTCTGCTGATCAAAGCCTGGTCGATTCCCTCGCCGCTTAAGATCTCATCAGCCAGTTCCCGTTTTCTTTCCTGAAGAGCCCGGATTCGTTCTTCTATGGTGTCTTTCATAAAGAGGCGGTAGACACTGACAACGTTCTGCTGACCGATGCGGTGGGCACGGTCTGTTGCCTGATTCTGCACGGCAAGATTCCACCAGGGATCGTAGTGGATCACAATATCAGCTGCCGTAAGATTCAGGCCTGTTCCTCCTGCTTTCAGAGAAATGCAGAAAACAGAAGTATCATCCTCATTAAATGCATGTACCATCTGCGCCCGTTTTTCCTTGGAAGTCGATCCGGTCAACATATAAAAAGAAACTTTTGCTTTTTTCAGACGGACAGCCAGCACATCCAGCATGGTAGTAAACTGGGAAAAAAGCAGGATCTTATGTCCGCCGTTCACCGCATTCTGAACCAGCTCCATGCACATCTCCAGCTTAGAAGAATTCCCTTTGTATCCTTCATATACCAGTCCCGGATAACAGCAGATCTGCCGCAGCCTCGTGATCTCTGCAAGGATCTGCAGTTTAGAAGTGCGAAACTCCGCATCCGACTGCATCCCAAGCATCAGGCGAAGCCGTTCCGTATGGGCCTCATACAGTTCCTTCTGCTCGCTTTCCAACGGGGAAAACATATCTTTTTCCAGCTTATCCGGAAGATCCTTCAGCACATCCCTCTTCAATCTCCGCAGCACAAAAGGACGGATCATTTTCTGCAGACGCTCCATCGCATCGGAATTGCTGTACTGCACAGCTGGAAGCTCTATTTCCTTGCGGAATTTCTCATAAGAATACAAAAATCCCGGCATCAGAAAATCAAAAATACTCCACAGCTCACTGAGTCTGTTCTCCACCGGTGTACCGGTCAGCGCAAGCCTGAATTCCGACCGGATCTCTTTCACAGCCTTTGCCACCTGAGTTCCGTGATTCTTGATATACTGCGCCTCATCAATGATCTGCACAGCAAAATCCAGGTTCTGATAAGCCTTCAGATCCCGTTTCAGAAGGTCATAGGAGGTGATCAGAACCTCCCGTTCTCCCGCATTTTTGATCAGTGCTTTCCTCTCCTTCACATCACCAGTCACAACGGTAGCCGGAAGTCCCGGCGCAAAACGTTCGATCTCGTTCATCCAGTTAAACACCAGCGAAGCAGGCGTTATCACAAGGGCACGTCTGTTTTCTCCCGGCGCAGATTCCTGAAATTCTGACCAGAGAAATGTGATCACCTGGAGGGTTTTTCCAAGTCCCATATCATCTGCCAGGATCCCTCCAAACTGATTATGCTTCAGAGTTTTGATCCAGTAAAAGCCCTCTTTCTGATAGCCCCGGAGGATTTTTTCCTGCTCCCTGGGAATCTGAAATTTATGTTCTTCCATTGTCTGCATGTTCCGGATCAACGCACGAAAGGCATTGTCCTTCTCTACCTTGATCAGATCGCCGCCCTTCAGCTGACTGTCCAGATACATAGCACGATAGGCCGGAACCTGAGTTTTTCCTTTTTTCAGTTCACGATCACTGATCTGCAGTCCATTTTTCAGAGCAGAAAGCTCCCTGAGCTGACCATCGGAAACATCCAGAAAGCTGCCATCCTTCAGGCGGAAATATTTTTTCCTGCGATCGTACCTGGAAAGAATATCAAAAAGCTGCGCCTGATCCATCCCCTCCACATCCAGATCCAGGTTCAGAAGTCCAGCTGACAGAGAAACGCCAAGACGGATGTTTGGCAGCTTTGTCACCCGCATCTGTTTGATGGACTGGGAAATATAGACAGCTGCAACTTTCTGCATGGCGGGGATCCCTTCAGTAAGAAGCTGATAGAGCTTTTCTTCGGAATCTTTCACACTGTCAGGTTTCCCTGAACCTTCCCTGCACAAAGATTCCAGTTCCTCGGCACGACAATCCAATGCCAGCTCCATCCGCTGGTCATCATATCCGTTAAAATATTTTGACAGCAGCGCAAACACACCAAGCTCTCCCGGAATATCCCTGGTGCGGGCAGACACATCTCGGTCAAAAACCGAAAATTTATCCTTCCCGTAAACAGAAAATGCCTTACAGGTGATCCAGTCACGCTCCGGCGCATCCAGATAGATCTCATATGCAGCCTTGTAGCATTCAAGACCTGTTTCTTCCGGGAAATCCCTGAGATCACAGTGAAAAAATTTTTTCAGGGAAGGAAGCAGCTCACGCACATCCGGTTCATCAATAAAGCCTCGGCCTGCAGGAAGCCGCTCCAGACAGGTAACAAATTCCTCCACTGCTCCAAGCTCCTGCCTGGAAACCAGATATACCTTCGCATTATCAAAATACATATGATACCGTATGCCTGTCACACTGTATACCGGCGCGATCTCAAGAGATAACCCCTGATCCTTCTTCCGGATCATCAGCGTCCTGTCCGGAATTTCTCTGACAGAATGCCATGTTGTCTCCGGATCATTGTTCATTTTGAACTTGAAACTTTTTTCGCCAAGTATAAGAAGCAGATCCTCAAGTTCTTTTCTGTCAACGGTAAGATCCCTCACCTTTTCCACAGCTATATCCTTCAGCTGTTCATATCTGGACATGTAAGTGCCGTGATGATTCTCGACCCATTCCCGGATAAAGGCCAGCACGCTTCTGGATCCTTCTGAAAAGGCTTCATCGGAATGGATAAATTCCAGATTTTTTCCATAAGAAACCTTCTCATTATGATCCAGATTCCACACAAAGGCCAACACATCCTTGAGGATATATTTTTTCTCACAGCCAACGCGGAATTCCACGGTAAAACAATTTCTCACAGAATTAAATTTCAGGCAGGTTTCCAGCTCCACCCTGCCAAAATACGGATCCCCGGAAAACGGAAGCATACGGCTGTATAGCTGGCGATTAAGGAGGCTTTTCAGCTCAACGGTGGTTTTCGTTGCAGGCTGCCCTGGTCCGGATAAAGCAGCCGGAAATGCTGTTCCGCTGAATAACTCTGCCTGCTTCTGTTCCTCATCCTGCTGTCTGCGGATTTCCACACGCTCATAGGCCTTACGGTCTCCATATTCCAGAAGCACTGCCACGCAATGCTTACAGATTCCGGAATAGCTGCGAAAGGCCGGGCAGTCACAGTATGCTTCTTTTATGCGGTCTGCTTCTGTATCATACTGAAAGCCTGTATTGTATACATTACGCCCACTTCCCTTCACTGCTGCAGATATTTTATCCACAGCTCCTTCCGACTTAATATCCAGCGACTGGATCCTCTTTCCGGTACGGTAAATATCAAGACCTCTCTGATATGCCGTTGTATTACAAAGTGCCCGGATGGCTGTTCGTTTAAGCATGTATCTTTCCCTTCTTTTCTTATCGCGTTTCTTCCATTATAAAAGGAGACCTGCACTGTGGCAAGTCTCCTTATAATACTCATTGATATCTCATTCCTGATCTGCCTATAGCATTTCCATAAAATCCCGCATCAGGTTCAGCTGCTCTGAAATGAATTGCTGCATCAGACGTTCCCGTCATACGTTGGTACAGATAACTTTCTCAGCAGGCTTTCCTTCTTGCTTCATCCTCTTTCCGCTCTTCTCCGACTTCTGTCATCAGATACGGATCAAGAACCTCTTCCAGCTCTTTCTCAGTCATGATCCCTTGTTCCAGAACAAGTTCCCGGACAGACTTGCCAGTTTTTACTGCAGTTTTTGCGATGGTTGCAGACGCCTTGTAGCCAATATGCGGGCAGAGAGCCGTTGCGATTCCTGCACTGCTTTCCATCAGGTCTTTGCAATGTTTGCGGTTTGCGGTGATTCCTGTGATGCAGTTTACGCTCAATGTATCCACTGCTTTTTCCAGAGTCGTAATGGATTCAAAAAGATTACCAAATACAACCGGCTCAAAAGCATTTAACTCCAGCTGTCCGGCTTCTGCCGCCATGGTAATGGTGGTATCATGTCCTACGATGTGGAAAGCGACCTGGCTTACTACCTCCGGAATGACCGGATTTACCTTACCTGGCATGATGGAAGACCCATTCTGCTTTGCTGGAAGATTGATCTCCCCAAATCCGGTTTTCGGGCCGGAAGACATCAGTCGAAGATCGTTGCACATCTTGGAAAGATCCACCGCACAGGTTTTTACTACACCGGATACGGCAACAAAGCCGTCCAGATTTTCTGTTGCGTCAAAAAGGTCCTCGGCCTGTTTCAGCGGATAACCTGTAAGCTTTTCCAGATTTGGCACGATCTTATAAAAATAAGAATCGGAAACGTTGATAGCAGTTCCCACTGCAGTTCCTCCAAGGTTTACGGTGTACATTTCCCTGTGAGCCTTTTCGATACGTTTCCTGTCTCTGGAAACCATAGACGCATAACCGTGGAACACCTGACCAAGACGGATCGGAACTGCATCCTGAAGCTGTGTACGTCCCATAGTGATCACATCATCGAACTCCTCTGCCTTTTTTGCAAGCTCCTTCTCAAGTCTTACCAGTGCTTTTTCCAGAGGTGCAAGAAGATCCAGAACGGTAAGCTTACCGGCCGTCGGAATCACATCATTGGTGGACTGTGCCATGTTTACGTGATCATTTGGATGGACCATTTTATAGCTTCCCTTCGGACATCCGAGGATCTCACCGGCTCTGTTTGCGATCACCTCATTCATATTCATATTTGCGCTGGTTCCGGCACCACCCTGAATGGCATCTACGATAAATTCCTCAGCCAATTTTCCTGCGATCACTTCATCACAGGCTCTGACAATGGCGTCTGCCTTATCCTCCGGAAGAAGCCCTGCATTATTATTAGTGATAGCTGCTGCTTTTTTAATCTGTGCCAGGTTCCTGATAAATACCGGATGAAGCTTTGTACCTGTAATAGGAAAATTCTGTTTTGCCCTTAAAGCCTGAACTCCGTAATAAGCCTCTGCAGGCACTTCCATAGTTCCGATCGAATCTGCTTCCAGTCTTGTTTCTGTTGTCATTTTGTCATCCCTCTTCTTTCTTCTGATCCTATGCACATCTGATTTGCTCCGCCCTCTGATCTCATTTTTTCAGTCCGACGGATATTCACTGTTTACAAATCATTTTGTTATTTTCATTTTTATCAGCAGCTGTTTTCTGATGCCTAAGAAACTAACACTTTCTTTGTGGCTTGTAAATACTTTTAAGGGAAAACCATGATTATCCGTGTTTTTCAATAGTTTATATTAATCTTTTTAAGAGTTTCTTTTATTTTTCTTATTTTTATTAAGTCGTTTCTTGTGTTGTGATAACACACGCAGTATAATCAATACAGAAATACCTATTTTCAATCCACTTCCCTACGCAGCTCTGTACCAGTTACAAATAACATTTTTCATCGAAAGGATACATTCTACATGGAACACAAACTCGACAACATCGACCGAAAGATCATCGAAATGCTTCAGAAAAACGCCCGCACCCCGGTAAAGGAAATCGCAAAGGAAGTCTTTCTCTCATCCCCCGCTGTTTCCGCCAGGATCGAACACCTCGAAAAAAACGGGCTGATCACAGGCTACCATGCCCAGATCAACCCGGTATTTCTCGGTTATCATATAAAAGCATTCATCAACCTGGAAGTAGAACCCAACCAAAAAAAAGACTTCTATCCCTTCATCCAGTCCATCCCAAACGTCATCGAATGCAACTGCGTCACCGGCGATTACTCCATGCTCATCGAAGTAGCCTTCCGCTCCACCATGGAACTGGACCACTTCATCAACGAACTCCAGCAGTTCGGCCGCACCAAAACACAGATCGTATTCTCCACCAGCGTAGAACACAGAGATCTGCCGGTGGAGTAACCCCCACCGGCATTTTTTATAAACCATATCACATTGCTCTACCAGCCGACAGCGAAGCGCCTCAGACAACCGGAAACTCAGCCTTTCCTCCCAGGCATCCAGCGCAGCGCTGATGCCTCATCGCATTCCCGGCAGACCACTCAACCCAACATTTACACCCAAACTCCCGAGCAGCCACCCTCCCCTGCCGCCTTGAAAAACCAGCCCGTGAGGCGTCCGTATTTCAACAAAAAAAGAACAGCAATGAACCTCAAATCCACCACTGCTCTCCATTCATTTCCTAAATCACTTTCCCATCAAAGCAACAATCTTCTCCTTCAGCTCCCGCGCATTCTTCTTCGGATCCTCCGCCTTCATGATCGCAGAAACAACCGCCATACCACTCATACCGGCACCCTCAAGCACATCCATATTCCCGGCATTCAATCCCCCGATCGCAACCGCCGGAATCGGAACCGCCTCACAGATATCCTTCAACGTAGAAACCTTGGTAAGGATCGTCACCACCTTAGTAGTAGTAGGATAAATCGCCCCCACACCAAGATAATCCGCACCATCCTCATAAGCCTTCACAGCAGCCTCCACCGTCTTGGCAGTAGCCCCCACGATCTTATCCGGTCCCATCAGCTTCCTTGCCACAGCAACCGGAATATCAGAAGCTCCAACATGCACACCAGCCGCATCACAGGCCAGCGCCACATCCACACGATCATCAATGATCAGCGGCACATTATAACGATCTGTGATCTCCTTCACCTTAAAAGCCTTATCCAGATACTCCCGTCCACCCTTATTCTTCTCGCGAAGCTGGACCAGAGTCACACCACCCTTACAAGCCTCCTCAACCGTACGGAGCAAAGACTCCTCCGTATGATAAGAACTATCCGTCACCAGATACAACGTTACATCCAAATCTTTTCTATCCATCCTAATCCCCTCTTTTTCAGTACATTTCAATCTTCAACAGATCCAGCAGCTGTCGATCCGAAAGCCCATAGATCTCATCCAGCAGATTTACCTGAAAGCTTCCCGGACCGCGGGAAATCTTCTCCGCTTCCTCGCCGGCGATACCCATAAGTGCAGTACCAAGCACTGCCGCAGCCAGATAATTCCCGGATCTCCCATTTAATTCCATCTCAACGCCAGACCAGACACCTGCCTCTATACTATCCGTCATCTCTTTCGCAATATTATCTTCGCACCCCGGCAAAAACGCCGCAGTCAGTGCACCGACCATACAGCCGGTTCCTGTGATCCCGGACAGCGCCGCACTGCCATTTTGTACCAGAACAACCCGTTCACCATCCGTAACAAAATCCTGTTTCCCGGTAGCCAGCACGATTGCCTGATTATTTCTGGAAAAAGCCTTAAGCACTTCACTGACTCCATCGATATTTTCCTCAGTCAGAGCATCCTCGACACCCGCATCGATTCCGATCGCATGAGACGGCAGCCCGGAAACAGCCAGAAGCTCTGACATATTTCCCTTCAGCACTGCCGGATGACCGATCCTTAAAAGCTCCCTCGCCAGATCCAGCCTGAGATCACTGCATGCAACCCCTACCAGGTCCAGAAGAACCGGAATCTTATTTTCCATCGCGGTTCTCATAGAACGCTTCATTGACTCGATTCTGGCATCGGTAATATTCCCGAGATTCAGCATCAGCGCACCAGCCGATGCCGTAATATCTGTCACCTCTGCCGGATGCTCCGCCATGATCGGCCTTGCACCTACTGCAAGGACCACGTTGGCACAGTCATGGATCGAGATCGGATTGGTGATGCAATGGATCAGCGGCTTTTCTTCTTTAATTCGCTTTCGCAGTTGTAAAATTCTTTGTCTCATATGTTTTTGAACCCAAAGCTGCCTGGAATTTCACCAGAAGACCTGCTTTACTCAGAGCCTTCAGGAAAATATAGGCAACACATCCTCCCATTGTGGTTGCTGCAAGGAACATCGGCGTATAATAAAATGCTGTCAGTCCGCCTCTTCCCATCAGGAATGCCATCACCGGATAAGAAACCATGGATCCGATGATACCTGTTCCAAAGATCTCACCGATCACCGCGCAGATGATCTTGCCTTTGGAAAGTCTGTAGAACACACCTGAAAGGAATGCGCCAAATACTGCACCGGTCAGTGCAAGTGGCGGGATTCCCATGAACATCATACGGATCACGCCGATCATGGTCGCACAGAGAAGGGAATACCACGGTCCCATCAGAACCGAGCATACGATATTGACAAGATGCGCCGTGGGGCACATTCCCTCAATCCTCAGGATCGGTGAAATAACGACACCGATCGCAACCATCATTGCCAGCATTACCATACGAAGCGTGTGCATCCTTTGTTTTTCCATTGTGTTTTTCCTCCCTGAAATATCAGGCAGAGCCCTGTCAGATCCGGGCAAAAGCTTCCCGTCTGCTGCAGTCTGCCCTTAGATTTTGGCGGTCGAAGTTCCCTTACTTCCTCTCACTCCGAAAACACGGATTCCCATCGCTTACATGATCCTTCCGGAAAAATCCTCCGGAATATCACTCTCCTGCCAGACATTAAGGCGCTCCCCTTCCTGCCCGCTCGCCGCAGAAGCTCCACATGCAGTCTCTGTCACTTTCACATCCCCACATTGTCAGAACATTCCAGTTCCATTCCTGCATCCGAAAAGAGCGCATCCCATGGAAAACTCCACGGAGACACGCTCTCAGATCACAATCCCTCCGTTGGCATTACCCAAATCAGGTACGGTCGAAGATCTATCTTCCTCTCAGCCTGTCACACAAGCTCCCGCTGGCTCTTTTCTTTTCTGTTTTTCAATATAGCACACACCTATCCCGTTGTCAAACCTCCACTGCTTATTGCTCTTTGCACTCCCGCCGGAGACGTTACTGTTCACTCCGTTCTCAGCAACACGCTTCGCGATGCACAGAATTTATGCTAATCGCATAAATTCGCGCGGTATGTCTCGGGTTTTCTGTGACCTT
>OHXY01000365.1_pt1 | contig 11369 bp, 8 predicted proteins | sample 1580161 | NCBI WGS metagenome assembly OHXY01 (sample SAMEA3882505, study PRJEB24775) | human gut metagenome | biome: human-associated habitat; feature: intestine environment; material: feces | place: Netherlands | collected 2009/2010 | reverse complement strand
TACCGAAACGCCTTATCTGTTAAAATCCTTGCAAAGATTAGTCCAAGCGGAAGCGCTGCAATGATCAGAAGTGCAGCTGCAAACCAGGAGGCAGACACAGATAAGGACATGATTCCAAGATTATAAAATCCACGGTATAAATAAAGCCCCGGTACCATGATCACAATAGAAGGAACGGTAACGGAAATCCTTGGGTAGCCCACCTTATTTTTCAGAAGGGAGGCCAGAAGCCCGGCTGTCAGAGCTCCGATAAATGCGGTCACTGCCGGAGGTAAGGCGGCAAGATCCACAAGCTCCAGCCGCAGGGTATTTGCAACCGCCCCAAGCACTGCTGCAGAACAGGCAAGCCTTACCGGACTGTTAAACATGATGGAGAAACCGAACACGCCGAAAAAGCTTGCAATAAGCCGTGTGAGGATCCACATTGCAACAGGCATATGGATCTTTATGAAATCCACCGGCTGTAAGTGAAGAAGCATAGCCATGATCCAGGCAGACATGGCGGCTACCAGAACAATGATCAGTGCATAAGTGAGCCTTTCCATGCCAGAACGCATATCCAGCTTTGCCAGGTCAATTCCGCTGGTAATAAAGGGAAAACCAGGGATGATAAAAAGCATGGCACAGATATATCCTGCTTCATGCTGAATGGAAATCCCAAACAGGATTTCCCCTAATTTTAATAATCCTGCATATACAAAGCATGCCAGGGAGACAGAGGAAACAATGCCAAGGAACAGGGTAAAATGATGCTTGGTCAGCTTGCAGCGAAGGAAATTTCCAAGTCCTGCTCCAATAAAAGCACAAAACATCTCTACTGGTCCTCCGCCTAAAAGAAAGGTAAATCCACAGCATGCAATGGCGGCAGCCAGTCCCAGGGCAGCCGGGGAATAAAGGCCATGGATCCTTTCAATTTCATCCAGATAGCTGTGAAGCTCTTCCCCGGACATGTTTTTTCCCTCTGTTTCAAAATTGCGGATAAAATGCTCCAGCCGGTTCAGCTTTGACGTATTCACCCCTGTATTGGTAAGGCATAAAGACTGGGTAAAGCCATTTTCCCCATCAAAACAGGTGTACTCAATGGACATCAGTCCGATATCTGCGGTACAGGTAATTCCCATTGCTTCGGCCAGGGCATTCATGGAGCTTCGGACCCTCCAGGCTCCAGTCCCACAGGATAAAAACATGATCCCCACACGTCCGATAATGGAAGCCTTTTCGGTGATGCTTGCATTTATAACGGGAGTATTTTGGCCATTTTCATCGGTGTATTCATGCCACTCCACGTCCATGTGATTTTTTCTGATCATTTCTGGCTGCATAAGCCCACTTCCTTCCGAAAAGTCCCTTTATAATTTCAGGCTGTCATTTCCAGCTAGTTCCATCATCCGCTCCCTGCAGGCAAGGACGATCCCGTCAATTTCCTCCATATGCTGGAGCATTTTCTTTTCAAACTCATGGATGGGAAGCAGAACGCCAAGTTCATCAAAGGGTTTCTCAGGATTTTCCTTTTTTACACCGGTCTCCTGTCCGTAAAAGACCACTGCACGGGGTGCTGCCTGCTGGATCTCCTGGAAAGTCTTCCATACAACCGCATAAGCCTGCGCTTCTGTAAGCCCCAGCTTACAGGTATCCGGAAGTGCATAGAGGATTAAAATCCCACGCTGGCACTCTTCTTTTTCCTCTTTAATTTCCAATCCATCCGTGTAAGAGCGTACAATGTCATATCCATCTGCAAGGTAAAGCCCGGACCTGGGTACACACTCATGCCTGTCAAATGTCTCTTTAAATTTTTCGTATTCATGAGCGGAAACCATCTTCCCTGCTTCTGGAAGAAGCTCTCCTTCCACATTAGTAAGAAGAACCGGGTTCTCTCCTGCTTTTCCATGGAATTTTCTTGGAATCAGGTAGGCTTCGCGGAGCAGATCAAACATACTTTTTCCACACAATTCCAGAAGAAGAGCACTTACATCCCCGTTCTGGTAAGCGTGAAAGAGTACCTGCAAAAAGTGGTCCGGATCCTCATCCACCAGCATATGTTCATCATCCAGATACTGGTAAAACACTTCACGAAGTCTTCTTGATGCCTCCGGGGAAGCCAGGATTTTGGAAAAAATATCTTCTACAGCCTGTTCTCTTGGTAAAACTGTTTTCATACTAAAACGCCTCTTTTTCTGTTTGGATCATGATGAGAGCTGTACTTGTCTCTTTTCGGGAGGGATTATAGCATTGTTATAGTCATACCGCAATAGGATGAAAGGTTTCTCTTTCATATCATATTTTTATGTCTGCCATATCATTGACCGTTGTATGTGTTTTCCATTACAAGTTTCCATGAAATAAAATTTGTGAAAAATACCGTATCTTATCATCGGTCCCCCAGCAGATCATTCCCACCGCATCTGCCATTTCCTGGGCATCAACACAGTAGGCGGACAGGCAGGAATAGTGCCTGTAAGGACCAGCGGACATGATCAGCAGGTCGGTATTTCCAGATTCCATTATTTTAGCGGCCAACTGTTCGGTGAGTTTATTGTGCGCAAGCTTCGCCATTTTATAGTCCATATCCTTGCTTTGTATCGTCTGTAGAATAAGCGCTTTTTCATAGGCGAATACCCTTTGTTTCATAGATTCTACCGTTCCGCATTCAGGTGGACATGCTGGATTCACGTTGTAACATCCACACTGATTTTCTTCACAAAACTTTCGGTATTCCGGTTTGAATACGAGTTTTTTTGTGTCCATGATTGCCGTATTTGAAAAACCAAGTTTTTTCGCTTCTTTTATGTAATTCATAAAGTACTTTCTCCAAGTTTTTTCTAATTACCAAAATTTTTTCCATACGCTGTTTTTATACATGCCCTAATAGAATGGTATTTTTTAATTCCCTTGCCGCAGCTCCCATAGGATGCTGGCTGTCATACACCAGGCAGATCTGGCGCTCCGGAATTTCATCTTTTAATGGAATCTGTACGATCTCTTTTTTCAAAAGGGAAGGTGCAGCCATTGGCTGGGGCAAAAAGGCAAGCCCGAGCTCGCATTTTACCAGAGGCAGGATCTGATCCGCAGTGGCAGCTTCCGTATCCGGGGAAAGATCCAGGCCATGGGATAAAAATACACTGTTGTAGAATTTATAGGTCATAGTTTCCCGCCCAAGAGAAATCAGCGGATAGTTCTTTACCTCCCGAAGGGAAAGCTCCTGGCTTCCAAGCGCTGTAAAAGTGGTACCACCAACCAGAATCTCCTGGAAGGGCATGAGCATGATCTGTTTCAATGGGGAATCCACCTCTGCCGGAGTGGAAACTACTGCAAAATCAATCCAATTCATGGCCCGGGTAATATTAGGCTGGCTGTTGTTTAACGCCTGGGCCGCCTTGGTAAAGTTGTGGTATTTTGCCACATAATAAAAGATCTTATAATACTCGAAATTAACGTCCATAATATTTTTTCTTTTTGACATGTCATATATTTATTTCAGCCATATCAATTATATCTTTTACTTATTACTACGTCAAGCGTATTATGTACTCGAACAAAAAAGAACGCTGTTGTAGGGCAAAAAGCGGTTTATTGTAATAGGAAAACAGCAGCCCGACCAGTTTTCAAAGGAGGAACAAATGCTTACAGCAGTAACCGGTATTAACTGGGGCGATGAAGGAAAAGGACGTGTGATCGATCTTCTTGCAGAGCAGGCAGATGTGGTTGTCCGCTACCAGGGCGGAAACAATGCAGGTCACACAGTGGTAACCACCCAGGGCAAATTCGTTTTAAATCTTCTCCCCTCTGGTATTTTACATCCAGGTGTGGTGTGCGTCCTCGGGGACGGAATGGTGGTTGACCTGGAACATCTTTCCCAGGAAATCCATGAAATAGAGAAAAAAGGAATCCGGGTAACACCGGATCATCTGAAACTTTCAAAACGTGCTACAGTCTCCATGCCATGGCATAAGGTGCAGGATGAGTTAGAAGAAAACAGACTTGCAAAGACAGGAAGTGCCTTTGGTTCTACCCGCCGTGGAATCGCCTATGCATACAGTGACAAGTACCGCAAAAAAACACTTCGCCTGGGAGATCTCCTTCATTTAAAAGAGGATTCCGTAAAAGCCAGATTAAAAACCATGCTGGAGGCAAAGAACCTGGAGCTTGCAGGCTGTTATCATCAGGAGCCAATGTCCTACCCTGCACTCCTTACCTGGTGTGAGGAACAGGCTGAACTGTTTGGTCCCTATATTGCAGACACCGGGGAATATCTGGAACAGGCAGTGTCAGAGGGCAAAAAGGTGGTACTGGAAGCCCAGCTTGGAGCCATGAGGGACATTGATTACGGTATTTTCCCCTATACCTCAAGTTCCTCTACCATTTCTGCCTATGGTCCCATTGGTGCCGGAATCCCTGGAAAATCCCTGGATCACGTGATTGGCGTTTTAAAAGCGTATTCCACCTGTGTTGGCGCAGGTCCTTTTGTGGCAGAACATGCCATGTCCGATGACTGGGAAGAAGCGTTGCGGAAAGCTGGCGGTGAATATGGTGCTGCCACCGGTCGTCCCGGAAGGATAGGTCCCTTTGATGCCGTAGCCAGCCGCTATGGGTTAAAATGCCAGAATGCAGATAAGATCGCGTTGACAAAAATGGATGTCTTAAGTTCCATGAAAGAGATTCCTGTGATCACAGGCTATAAACGTGACGGTGTTATAGTAACCGATTTTGATCCTATGGATGAACTGGATAGTTATACCTCTGTAGTAGAAATGCTTCCAGGATGGAAATGCGATATTTCGGGCTGCCGGACATATGAAGAGCTTCCGGAGAATGCAAAAGCTTACATTCGTATCCTGGAGCAGCTTCTGAACCATGAAATCCAGTTTATTTCCGTCGGAGCCAGACGGGATCAGTTTTTAACAAAAGGAGCCTGGTTATGAGACATTTGATCGATCCACTTGATTTTACCCTTGAAGAAACTACAAAAGTTCTGGATCTGGCTGACCGCATTGCAGAAAGTCCAGAAGTGTACAGCCATGTGGCAGATGGGAAAAAGATTGCCACTCTTTTTTACGAACCAAGTACCAGAACCCGTCTTTCCTTTGAATCTGCCATGTTAAGCCTTGGCGGAAAATCCCTTGGCTTTGCAGGTGCTGAACAGTCCAGTGCCACAAAAGGAGAAACGGTAGCTGATACCGCCCGGGTGGTAAGCTGCTATGCAGATATCATTGCAATGCGGCATCCCAAGGAAGGCGCTCCCCTTCGCGCTTCCATGTATGCCACAGTGCCGGTAATCAATGCCGGGGATGGCGGACATAATCATCCTACCCAGACATTAATCGACCTTATGACCATCCGCCAGAGAAAAGGTCATCTGGATCACCTGACAGTTGGTTTTTGCGGTGACTTGAAATTTGGAAGAACCGTACACTCCCTTGTAAACAGTCTGGTACGTCATCCAGAAAATGAGTTTTACTTCATCTCCCCGGAAGAGCTTAAAATCCCGGATTACGTAATTGAAGAGACCTTAAAGCCTAACCATTCTTTTTACAAAGAGGTTACCAGCCTGGAGGAAACACTTCCCAAACTGGACATACTCTATATGACAAGGGTTCAGAAAGAGCGTTTCTTTAACGAAGAAGATTATGTCCGGTTAAAGGATACCTATATTTTAAACCGCGAAAAGCTGAATCTGGCACAGCCGGATATGCCGGTTCTCCATCCTCTTCCAAGGGTGGATGAGATTGCCTCAGATGTGGATCAGGATCCAAGAGCCGCTTATTTTGACCAGGTACAAAACGGAAAATATATCCGTATGGCACTTATTATGGCGCTGCTTGAAATCCCGGATCCGCTGACAGGAAGGACGGTGCTGTAATGTTAAAGATTGAATCTATCCAAAATGGAATTGTGATCGACCATATCCCGGCTGGAAAAGGAATGGATATTTACAAGCTGTTGGAACTGGATTCCCAGAAGCAGTCCATTGCCCTACTGCAGTCCGTAAGAAGTGAAAAATACGGCTGTAAAGATCTGATTAAAATAGAGGGGCTTACAGAGCCTGAGCGTCTTGAAGTCCTTGGTTATTTGAACGATGGAGTCACTTTGATCGTAATTCGCGATGGAAAGGTGGTAAAAAAATATCATCCTGTTCCGCCAAGAACTTTAAAAAATGTAATCAAATGCAAAAATCCCCGCTGCATTACCAGTACGGAAGCAAACTGCGAGCACATCTTCAAATTGTCCTCCAGTGGAAAATATAGATGTATTTACTGCAACCAGGAAGCTTCCCTCTTAAGATAGAAACTACCAAACCCTCCCTTGTATGTCGCTTAAGAGGAAAATACCCTTTAGGTTTATTTCTATTCCTAAAGGGTATTAAAAAAAATATTTTCTTCCCGTATCAGTTAGCAACCACCAGTTCAACTCAACATCATAAACTTAAGATTAGATATTACACATTTATATTATCCTGCTAAAAACTCATTTCAAAAGGGCAGATTAAAACGAAGAGAAATCTTCACAGAGCTCCTTCTGTATACTTTAACAACTTAAAATGCCCATAATCTCCCTTTAAACGGAGAATGGGCATTTTAAAAGCTACTCTTTTGATTGTTTTTATATTTATTTGAGATGTTTTTTCTACGCTCTTTTCCAGGTAGTTCCCTTATGGGAAGTACATAGCGCTCCATTTCTTCCTGTAGTTCTCCAAGTTTTTTGATCCGCTTCTTTTCCTCCGGTTCCAAAAGGATTTTTAGCATAGTCTCTTTGAAAAGACCGATGGCTACATTTTCATTGGTATGCATGGGATATTTATTCCTGTTTTCCCGTCCTGCTGCTGCGGCCTCTTCGTCCGCACTGTTCCGAATGTCCTGAACCATGTTATATACTAAAACCTGCGCCCAAAAATCCTGGTGCACATATACTGTGGCTTTCCCTGTTACACTTTCAAATTTCATTTTGTTTTTTAGAGTATTGTATTTCTTCTCAATTTCCCATCTTTGGTAATATAAATCCGCTAATTCTTCTGCGGTAATTGTATCCGGAAGATCTGTCATCAGCGCAAGTTCATTCCCGGAGGGAAGAGTCGATTTTGATATTCTTACCAGCGTGCTCCCTTTCTTTTGCATCTGTTCATATCGTTCCGGATGTTTTTTTCGTATTTTTTGTAGGCGTGCAGATGAATGTTTTAAAATGACTTTTTCATCTGCCGACTGCATCCGTTTACGTTCTGCCATATAATCGTTGGATGAAAGACGGATCAGATAATGAATCCCTTCCGTTTCCAGAAAGTCAATAAACTCTAAGGAAGGATAACCGCGGTCAAAAACTGCAACAACCGGCTTCCTGATTCCCATTTTTTTTAATTGTTTTAAGTTTCTTTTTGCCAGTTCGTTTTCACTGATGCAAATATGTTCAATTTCAATATCCAGGTAAAAATGATTCAAAACATCATACATTCCGCTTACCAGTGCCCGTACCTGCCCTTTCCCGGAATGCTGGTTGCCGCTGTTTCCAAATGCTTCCCTGTTATCCTTTGAGTTTGGAACTTCCGCCTTGCTCCCGTCAATCGCGATTAACAAATATCCTTTCCACAGTCTGGGTTCGTCAGAACGATAAAAATCCATAAGATATTTACGGTTCAGATAGGGAAAAATTTCCGGATTTAGACGTTTTCTCTGTTGTAGATATCCCTGGACAGATAACTGCATAGACAAGTCTCCTTTTTCTTTGAAATAGTTTCTAAGTTCAAATGTCGTGGTAAGCCCCTTTTTTGAAAGACAGCATAGCAACATGTCTTTTAGGGGCATTTTTCGCTTTCTCGAAAAAGCATGGTTTCCATTCTGTCTCGCATATTTTGCAATTTCCGGATCAGATAATAATGCAGAAAACTTTTGAAATCTTGTTTTATAAGATTTAATCATATACACCCCTGCCTATATTTTAACACAATGAAAGGAACCTGCGAACAGATTCCTTTCCATTTTTTTCTTAAGTTTATGATGTTGAGCTGAACTGGTGGCTTCTGATGAGTCAATGCTTAAAATGAGAGAGCAGTTTTTTTAATACACCTGACCGTTTAGAGGTACTGTCTGTGGCGTGGGCTTCCTGGATGTGGTGGCGGAAGTCGGCCAGGGTGGCACACTGAGGCATGATTAGTTTGGCTTGTTTTTTGAATTGGGTAATATTGTTATAATTTTTTGTAAGGGTCTCAAATTCCGGAAGAAAAGTGAGATAATCGTAGTACCACTTGAAAGAAGGCGGGAATGCTTCAAGAGGCGAAATATCAAGCTTCTGCGCAAACGCCTGGGTCTGCGCAGTAATCTCTTCTGAAATTTCCGGAATTTTCTTGTATTTGCGATACCAGATAAAAATGTCAATCAGCTCACGCTCCATTACGATGGCCAGCTCACGGCCCTGAATATTGTATTTGGTACATTGGTTCATGATCAATTGCCAGGAATCAAATTCACAATGGAAGTTTCTGGCACGGTTTCCTACAAGGGATGCGCTGTTATTCACACGGTAACGGACAATCTGCTCGTGAGTGAGCCAGATCCTGTTGGCAGTGAATACGGCTTCGCTGTAGAAGGAGCGGTCGTTGACACAGATCAGATTGTTAAAGCGAAGCCCCTTTTCCAAAATGAATTTCCGTTTGTAAATGGCATTCCATGGAACTACACTGATGTGGCTGAAAATTTCAGGAGCCTGGTGGAAATTCAGAACTTTATCGAAGCACTCAGCGGGCACGTCAGACAGTGCAAAAAGCGGGGTATCGGAAAGCTCGCCGGTCTCATTGTCAAAGCAGACGGCGCAGCCCTTTACCATGTCGGCACCCGCCTGTTCAGCAATGGACAGGTATTTCTGGTAGGCACCTTTTTCTACAAGGTCATCTGCATCAAGAAAGTGAAGGTAATCACCATGGGCTTCTTCGATTCCCTTATTTCGACAGGCTCCTGCAAACCGGGTCTTTTCGTTGAGGAAAAGGCGGATGCGGGAGTCTTTTTGCTGGTAATCTTTTATGAGGGCAACAGAAGCGTCGGTGGATGCGTCATCCACACAGATCACCTCCAGCTCCTCTGGATTTCCCAGATCCTGCTGCAATACACTGTCCAAAGTGGCTGTGATGTATTTCTCAGCATTGTGAACCGGGATGATAGTGGTTAATTTCATAGGTAAATCCTTTCGTAAGGAATGGGTTATAAAAAAGCATTCCCACAAATTGTGACGTACATCTTGCAGAAAGCCTTTTTCAAACACGCTCTAGAGCATTCCCTTATCTTTATTTTTGCCAGAGCTTTGCGTCAGCTTCAATCCGGTAAGCTCGGCAGGCAATTCCAGACTTCCTGTATCCTTTAACATTCTGCAAAGAAATGCAATCTGGTGCCTGTAAGGTCTTGAGGTACTGTAGCGCTCTGGGTTAAAGGTGTCAAAAGTATAGGACGCTTTTGGCGCAGCAGCCAGAAGCGTAGCAACCGTTTTTATACTATCTGTGGAAGTGATTACGACTTCATCGAATCTTGTCTCTCCCATGCACTTCTTATATTCTTCCTTCCCCAAGTCCAAAATATGGGATAAGGGATAAAATGAGAAAAGTCCCATCCGGCTGGTGAGCACACTTGCCAGCTTCCAGCGGTTACCTTTTTCGGGATCCGGCTTCAATGGCAGGCTGGAACAGTCAGGTGATAACTGTGCCAGATATTTGGCAGAGTCTGTATTGCGGAAATCATTGTATGCAAGCCAGAATTCTTTTTCCGGTGCCTGTGCTGCCAGGGCATTAAAATCCCGAACCAGATTCTGGGAAAGCTTCCGCCCTGTAAAGAACAGGACGCGTGTGCGCGGTGCCGGTACATCATCGGAAGAAGCTGGAGCATAATAGGGCAGCGGTCGTCCGTTTAAGAGAGAATCTGCAATATCTGTGAGAAGATATTGTGGGGATTCCTCGAAAGTAGTGGCTTCTCCGGAGGAATTCTTTGTGGTCTGTAAATCATGATTGTTTTCCATTTGCAGAGAGCTTTTTTTCGAAGAATTCCAATCGTATTCCTGGGAATCGAACCCATGACCTGTATTGGAAGTAAACTGGTCGACAGGTTCAAAATGCAAAGCTTCATTTGCGGGCATCTTCTCAGAAATCAGTTCTAACTGCCTGATATATCGTACTAACTCCGGCACATTATCAAATGCAGGATATTCCGGGTGAAATACATCGCAAAGTGTGGAGTGCAGATTGCAGGAATGATTTTTTAAACAGGCTCCAGAGCTCTCGGGCAGACAGGAAGTGGTTTCCTGCAGGACAGGAGCAGCTGGTACAGTCTGATGGTCACTGGTTGCATTTTCGTGTCGAAGAAATGTACCGCACAGAAATCGTAGAATCTGTGTGCCTGTGGTGAATCTGGCAGAAAGTGCATTGTGATAATCCGATATAAAAATATCACACGCCGCAGCGAAATCCGGTACATCGAAATCTTTTGGCATTTCTTTTATATGTCTAAATTCAGAAAAATCAATTTCCCTTTCATGGTCCAGATGCAGATACAAAACCTGATGATCGGAAAGTTCACAGTCAAATATGTAGAGGGCTGCCATGAAATTCCGGAATGCCTGCTCAGTGTCTGCAATATAGGACCCTGGAAGCAGCGGTGCATACAAAATAGTCTGCATGGAATCCATCTGCAAGCTGCGGCGGAGCTTTTCCCTGTGTGATTCATTGGGAATCACCGGAATGTGGGTGGAAGAACCGATAATGTAAGGCGTTTTGCAGATATTAGCTGTCATACATTCCTGCAGGTAAATATCCCGGTTCTGTACATTGTTAAAATACAGGCAGTCTGCCATAAACATAGTATGCTGCCAAAGCCCTGTATCAGCGGTGGAATCCGGTGTGTTCAGAACGGTTTCCGGATACAGATTGTGTCCGCAGTAAAGCAGCACAAACTGCCCCTCTTCCTTCCGGAAATAGTAGGGTAAAGGTCCGTCTGTGATCACGTAGCCGGAGAGTGCAAGTGCCTTGCCGTATTCTTCGCTGTCCGGGCATACCAGAGTAATATTCTCAGACAGAGCTGTGCTGTCGGAAAGATAGCGGTTCAGAAGAGCCTGGAACAAGGCATGCTTCTCCTGAGTCAGGGAGACAATGATCTGGTGCTCTCCAAAATTCCTCAGAAGGTGCACAAGCAATTTCAATATCCAGGTAGGAATTTCTTTTCCACGGCTGGCTTCCAGAAGAATCTGCTCCGGATCAGGAGCGAGGCTTCCGGTATAGGCAAAGCCATAAAACTGGGAGGAAGTTTTTTCCCGGTGGATCATCTCGGCAGGCTGATAGCTGGGAGATGTTTTGTGGGAAAGCTTGTAATCCTTTATCCAGGCTTTCTGCTGATGTACGGTCATTCCGT
>OHXY01000364.1_pt1 | contig 11369 bp, 3 predicted proteins | sample 1580161 | NCBI WGS metagenome assembly OHXY01 (sample SAMEA3882505, study PRJEB24775) | human gut metagenome | biome: human-associated habitat; feature: intestine environment; material: feces | place: Netherlands | collected 2009/2010 | reverse complement strand
ATATCTGACATCTTAGACTCTTTTGCAGATATATCATGCTCCAGTGCCACATCTATGCGCACACGCTGTTCACCATCACTTATTCCGGCCTCAAACATAGTGATATTGTCTTCAAACAGCTTTTTAGTCTGCTCATCGTCTGTGACTATCATAGCAGATACTGAGTTTTCCTTTGCCTCAAAATATGCAGCTACCCTGCCGCATTTTTTATCCTCAAGGAATATGTCAACCAGTCCCTTTTTATCTTCACCTCTTACTATGCGAAGCTTCATACCTGTGACCCCGTCTGCAGTCTCTATTGGTACAATATAGTTTTCCTGTCTCGACATATTTGAAGCTATCCTTAGCTGACTGCATAATAGCTTCATCTGTCTGAGGTCTATTGAGCCTGTGTGCCTATCCTCTATAATCATCGAATCCATAACATGCTCTGCTGTATCAGCCAGCGTTTCCTGCGCCTGCGCAAGCTCCTTTGGATTTTTGACCGACTCAGAAAACCGTCTGAGAGTCTCATCCAAAAGAGCCCTTGCCGTAGCACTGTCTCCACGCTCCCAGAGATTTCTTACTGCCTCTGACGGATTTTTCATTAGCCGTGACGCAGCCATGAGGTTTACTGCGGTTGTTTTTACATCATATTTCTCCAGAAAAGCATATACGTTCTCAGGCACCGAAACTGCCTGATTGAACTGTCTTAGCTGTTCTGTGGCATATTGCTCTGACAGTGCGTTATCCTCGTTGGCCTCATATACAGCCTGCCTTAACTGCTCCGGAGTCATATCAAGCCAGCTGTCATACTGCACAAACTCCATTTTCTCAGGTGAAAGTGTATCAAGCACATCCCTTAGGCAGTTTGTATGATATGCGCTTTCTATCTGTGAGTCAATTTTAATGCCCCTGCTTACACTGTCCACTCCGGCAAAGGTATCGTCCACCTTATAGTCCATGGCACTCTTTCCTCGTACCCGGACCGCTGTAAGCAGATTTTTCATTGTAATATCTGCTCCCTGATTAACAAGTGAGCCTATCACAGCACCATCTGACTGCTCCACCTGTGAAATAAGCCTGTATATGCCTATATATGAGTCTCTTTCCTCCTCTGAGATTTCATTTTTCTTTTCAAGCTTCCAGAGAAACTCGCTGAATTTCTCATCCCTTTCGTCAGGATTTTCTGATTTTATCCGTCTGGCAGTGTCACTTATGTCACTCATGCTCATATCAAGCGGTGATATGCCTCTTTTTATCATCTCAATCGTCACCGCCGGTGTCATATCGCTGAATGCTCTCTGCACCTGCTCATCTACAGACTTTATCTGCTTTATATTGTCCTCTGTGATGTCGGTACTATTGTACGCAAGTATCCGCACAGCCCTGCGATTGCTTTCAGATGTATCTATCTGAAGTTCTTTAAGTATATCATCCACATTCTGAAATGCTTTTGACATACTATCTCCCATATCTGCCCGCGGTGATGTCATAAGAGTCTCATATCCTGAGGCTGCTGCTTCTAATGACTGCTTCATTGCTTTGCCTGCTGTATACAGCTCATACACAGTGTCATCAGCGGATTCCAGGGTCAGTACATACGCCGGCTGCTGCTTCATCTGATTGAAAATATCACAGACATTATTGTACATACGTACCCTATCATCAGATGCCTCTACACTGCTCTCACCAAACAGCGCTCCGTAGTATTTATTTTCCTGCTGCTTAAGCAGCTCCACTACACGTTCAATAGGCTCTGTGTCTATTGAAACTCCTTTTTTTATGAGTGAAAGGTTAGCTTCTGCTGTCATGGAAAGTCTCGCTTCCTCAAGCTTTCTTTGAGCTGTCACAAGCCTTGCTTCCCGGCTGTCTGTAATCGAATTATCCGCAGCTTTATTTGCTGAGGCTTGCGATGCTGCACTATCCTTGCCCCTTGCAGCTATAAGCTTTGACAGATTCTCTATCGTGACAGGTATGTTATCTGACTCTAATGTGACAATGTCATCTGCAGTCGCCTCACCTAATACATCACATGCTTTCTTTGCCATGTCAAATGTCAGGCCATCTTGTGACATAGTGGCTTCTGTAGCCTTTTTTCCCATTGCCAGTGCTTCTGTCACTGCCCTTGCATAAAAATCACTGCTCACATTTTCTTCTGCTGCGTTGATGCAGTCTACCTGATTCGCAAGCAGCACATTATCAGGTGTAACGGCTATATCTTCATCTATCAGCCATCTGCACTGATTCAGATTCTCATCACTACTGTCTATATGAGCTTCCTCTAATATCTGTTTAAGCTGTGGCTTAAGCTCCTCAAACAGCTCATCTGATATCTCCGTCATTTTGGTTTTCTGCCTGTAATCTTGTACCTGACTGCTGCTGTACGTAGCCTTGTATACATTGGAAACCGTCGGATTCATGTTATTTCTGACCAAATATGCCTTTGTCTCATTGGATATATTTGTAAGGCTCTTTGCCCGGTCTATGGCATCTGTACCTGCCTTTATATTGTCATCTGTAGCAGGAATATCATATGCTTTCATCTGATTGACAAGCATGGCCGCTTCAGTCTGGCTTCCCGTGATGTCTGTAAGCTGCTCCATGCTCAGATCATCTCCATATATGGATATATCTACACCTGCCTTTGCCAGCACTGCTTTTATCTTGTCGGTCTCAGTGACAATGACATCGTAGCCGTCATCCTTTGCAGCTTTGTAATCATCACTCGTGGTAGTGCTTGCAGTGACAATCATATCATTTCGCCTGTTTTCTGAGGTCTGATTCATATCATTTAGCAGATTTTCTGCCATATCTGTGCCATTGTTGTTCCCGGCTTCGTTTTTCGCCTGTGGTCTTGCATATATCGTATCCGACATATCAACAGAATTTGACGAACCGACAACAGCCGCCTTTTTTGACATATTGTCACTGCTGTCTGTCTTTATGTAGTCTGACACACGCATACCCGCTGTCATGTCATTTATGGTTTTTGTGTCCGTATTTTTCGTATCTGTGCTTTTATTAATCAAATTCTCTATCTGCATATTTCCTGCTCCGTGCCCTGCATATATACCATCTCTGCAGCCTTTATTTATGGATATTTTTTTCTCATATGTGAGGGGGTGGTTCTGAATAGTTATCTTTTTATTATATATCGACATATAATACTCAAAAATAAAGACCGCGCCCTAAATTGGCGCGGTCCTTTACCCTGCTATTTACCGGTATATTAGTATTTAAATACAGCAACTCCGTAAGGCGCAAGTGGATAAGCAAATGAAAATGGTCTGCCGTCACACTCTGATTTGACTGCCTTATAGTCCAGCTTCTTATATGACTGTTTTGCTGCCTTGCCTCTGCCCTTTGCAGCCTTCTTTACAGGCTCTTGTACCGTTTTGCCTGTAAACTTAGGATCCTCACTATCTAAAACAAGCTGATATGTCTTGCGCTTTGGCACTCCGACTCTGTAATCAGGTCTCTCTACCGGTGTGAAATTGATGACAAAGAGCATATTATTCTTGCCATCCTTGCTCTTTCTGATAAAGCTGAAGATGCTTCTGTCTGCATCGTTTGCATTTATCCATTCAAAGCCTTCCCAGCTTGAATCCAGCTCATACAGACAGCGGTTTCTCCTATAGAGGTGAAGCAGCTCCTTTACCCAGTTCTGGATCTTTTTATGCTCCGGATTCTCAAGCAGATACCAGTCGAGTTCTCTTTCCTCACTCCACTCCTGCTTCTGTGCAAACTCCTGTCCCATGAAAAGAAGCTTCTTTCCACAGTGTCCCATCATAAATGCATATCCTGCCATGAGGTTCTTGAATTTATCCCCTTCTAAGCCCGGCATTTTGTTGAGCATAGAACACTTCAGATGTACCACCTCATCATGTGACAGTACCAGAATATATTTCTCACTCTCATTATAGCTCATCGCAAATGTCATCTTGTTGTGGTTATTTTTACGGAAATATGGATCCAGCTTCATATAATCAAGGAAGTCATGCATCCATCCCATGTTCCATTTGTAGCTGAAGTTCAGTCCGTCTTCCTCTACCTTGCCTGTTACCTTTGGCCATGCGGTAGACTCTTCGGCTATCATTACAGTTCCGTGATTTCTTCCAAGTATGAGTGTATTGATATGCTTGAAAAACTCTACTGCCTCGAGGTTCTTATTTCCTCCAAACTTGTTTGGCACCCACTGTCCGTCGTTCTTTCCATAGTCAAGATAAAGCATTGACGCAACTGCATCCACACGGAGTCCGTCTACGTGGTAATTTTCTATCCACATAAGTGCACTTCCGATAAGGAAGTTCTTTACTTCATTCTTGCCGTAGTCAAATATCTTTGTGCCCCAGTCGGGATGCTCTCCCTTTCTTGGGTCTGCATACTCATATGTGGCTGTTCCGTCGAAATTGGCAAGTCCATGCGCATCCTTTGGGAAATGTGCAGGTACCCAGTCGAGGATTACTCCGATATTATTTTTATGGCACTGATCAACAAAGTATGCAAAATCCTCAGGCTCTCCATACCTCGATGTAGGTGCATAGTAGCCTGTCACCTGATATCCCCATGAGCCATCAAACGGATACTCTGAAATACCCATAAGCTCAATATGTGTATATCCCATAGTTTTCACATAGGATATGAGTGATTTTGCAAGCTCCCTGTATGTATAAAAACCCTCATCATCCCTGCCCGGATGTCTCATCCATGAGCCCGGATGACACTCATATATAGCCATAGGTGAAGAATATACATCAGCATCTGACTTTGCTGCTCTTTTATCCATCCACTCTTTGTCAGTCCATGTGAAGTGCTCGATATCTGTGATGATTGACGCTGTTCCCGGACGAAGCTCTGCGTAGTTTGCGTATGGATCCGCCTTGTACAGCTTATCACCCTGTTCAGTGACTATAATAAACTTATACATCTGACCCTTTTGCGCTCCCGGTACAAAAAGCTCATACACTCCCATGGTTTCCGGCTCTACACGCTTCATCTCATGACTGGTCTCATTCCAGTCGTTAAACTCACCAAACACGTATACTTCCCTCGCATGTGGCGCCCAGACGTCAAAGCACACTCCTTTTTTTCCTTTACGCTCAGCTAAGTGAGCACCCATCTTCTTGTAGATATCATAGTGTGTTGCCTGACCAAACAGGTAACAATCCATTGCTGTAAAATTACACATATATATACCCCCCATAAGTATTTATTTTTCCCTGAAATGATCCTCTTTGAGTACAATTCGGTCATCATCTGTATATCGCCTGGCTGTCAGAATACTTATAGCCTTCTTAAGTCCGCTGTGAGCCTCCCTGTCTATGGCCTCGTCAATTATATCCTTGACCTCTGTCAGAGTGGTAGCCTGGTCTATCCTCTCAATATTGCTGATTCTGTTATGCAATGCCAGAATAGCCATCTCATCTATCTTGTACCCAAGCTCTGCAGAGTACGATTTGGCAAACAATACGAGTTCATCATTTGTAAAAATAGGAACCGATATCTTTTCCGTGAACTTGGATGCAAAGCCCTCATCCATTGAGAGAGCCTTCTTTATACCCTTTGATGTATCCTCAAGTATATAGAGTGTTCCTGTAATATCATGCTCCATCAAAAATGATAGCTGGGCAGCTATGCTGCGGTCGATATCACCGGCTCTTTCTATGATGAGACAGCCTCCTGTTATCTTTCTGACTACCTGCTGCACATCCTTTTTATTGAGTGCGGCAGCATCAATCTTGCCCATCTTTCCTGTAAGCTGTTCACCATCTTTTTGTAATACCTTTATAAAGCTTGTAGCAAGCATTGTCTTTCCGCAACCCTGCTCTCCCTGTATAATGAGGTTGCCTGTGGATGCATTTTCTTTCCTGTTGAAATGATCAAGCACTGCATTATATGCCTTGCAGATCTGATCCTCCATACCCTTTACCGGTATGAAATATGAAAATATAGCTTTCTGTTCGCTTGTAAGCTCTTTTATATGTTTTGTTTCTTTCAATTTCGAGTCATCTTCTTCGCTGTCTAAATCCTCCGGCAATGAAATATCCGGCATTTTTCTTGTCTTAGCCATATCCAGCTTCTTCTCCAGTCCCGGATTCTTTGCTGTCATCTTGGCTATTTCCTGCTCGATAAATGATGTCACATGATCAAAATCTCTTTTCTCAGAAACGTTTTCTTTCTCCTGTGAAGTCTCATCATCTGATGTATCATCATCGACATTTAACATATCATCTGTTATTTCAGGCATCATGGTAGTCGGCTGCGTGAATATCTCGTCTTTCTCAGACTCCTCTGCCACAATTATATCCTCCGGCTCTCCAACCGGTTCCTTGGCTTCATATGCAGCCTCTTCCGGTGCTTCGTCTATAGTATCCTCCGGTTCTTCCTGCGGCTCCGGTGCTTCGTCTATAGTATCTTCCGGTGCTTCCTGCGGCTCCTGTACTTCATCCACAGTCTCATCTGCATAAAGCTCCTGCATATCCGGTTTCTGCCCTTCTTCAGGCTCCTTCACGGCAGCTTTCTGCTCTATAATATCAACCGGCACCTTCAAATACTCCTCCTCAAGAAGTTCCTTCGGAGTGACACCTGCATCCAGCTTTGGAATGACATCATTTAGTCTCTCCATGATGTCTCCTGCCTCCTGAAGTGCTCTTGCCTTAGCTGACTCAAGCTTCTGCTGCTCAGCCTCTTTAAGTGCAATTTCAGCCGCATGTCTGGTCTTTTCCCATTCTTCAAGCACATCATGTATAGACATCTGTCCTGTAATCTGATGCTCAAGCTGAGTCTTTTCACTCATGACCATAGACATCTGTCCGTCAGCGTCTTCACCCAAAAGCTCCTTGAAATTCAACTTAAGTGAACCATCTATCTCTTCATCTGTAGCGATATGTTCTGTCTCTTCCGGCTGCTGTACATACTCTTCCTGCTCCTTTTCGAGCTTAAGATAAGGAATATCCTCAACTATCTTTTTGATGGTATCCATCGTATCAGCAACTTCATTCTTGCCCTTGGCCTCAATGATCTGCTGCATACCCTTGGCAATCTCCTGCTGTAAATTTACAGTATTGAACTTCTCCTGATTTACAGTAATCTGCGGAATAGTTACGTCATCATGCACTATCTCTCCGCCCTTTACCATCTCCATGGCACCTATCTCAGTGACCTCAGCCTCATCCTTTATCTTAGCCGGCTTTTCCTTCTCTGCCTTGAATCGTCTGTACTTTTCCTCCTGAGCCTTGGTAAGTGGCTGATAAAGCATCTTAAGCTCCAGCGCACGCTCCACATATGGTCCGTCTCCGAACCACAGAATGAGCTCATCGCAGGCATCTATACACTTATCGGCTTTTCCGGCCTTGTGGTATAGATATGCAAGCTCATATGCCCACTCCTCAGTGTATTCTTCATCCTTGTACTCTTCAAGAATAGTGATAAGCTCATCAAATGAAGCTCCCTGCCCTTTTTTGATGGCATATCTTAATACATACTTCATATCATCATGAGGCGCTATCTCAACAAACTCATCATAATACTCTGTAGCAGCATCATAATCACCCATCTTGATGGCGACCTCAGCCAGTCTGTATATAATCATCCTGCCGATTGGTGAACGGTCATAGGCCATTAAAAGTATATCCCTTGCATCCTGGTATCTTTCGGCCTTCTCGTAGATTTCACCGATTTTAACGAGTGTATTTACATTTTTAATTTTGTTCCAATTTATGCTATCTGCAATCTCTGCTGCGCTCATATAGCCCTCCTCGGCGCTTAGGGCTTTTATCTGATCCAGCTTGAGATTGTATTCGTATTTATCCACTTATTTCACCTACTCGTATTTAAGCTTATTATTTTTTGTATCTACGCCTGTTGTCTTTGTATAATCCATTGTGTCCTCAGGAAGCTTCTTTTTCCTGAGAGCATAATTAACAACTCTTTTCACAATATAGTATATCACAGCAAAGGTTGGAACACCAAGTAACATTCCAAGAAAACCAAACATTCCTCCGCCGATTAGTATGGCAAACATAACCCAGAAGGTCGAAAGACCGGTAGATGAGCCAAGTATCTTAGGCCCTATTATATTGCCATCCACCTGCTGCAGCACGACAATAAATATCAGAAGATAAAGCGCATGCCACGGACTCTGAATTACTACTATGAGTAACGATGGAATTGCACCGATAAACGGTCCGAATACCGGAATCACATTTGTGACGCCGATAATCACTGCAACGAGCACCGATGATGGAATCCTTAAAATCAGACATCCGAAATATGCAATCACACCTATAATCAGTGAATCTATAATCTTACCGCTTATGAAGCCTCCAAAAATCTCATTTGTCTTTCTGATCGTCTCAATGATGATATTGCCTGTCTTTGGCTTGCAGACAGCATATATTATCTTTTTGCTCTGTCCTGCGAGAGTCTCCTGAATACTCATCACATAGACCATCACGATTATTCCGATAATAAAATTAAATAAGCCTCTGACTACCGAAATCACACCGGTTGTAATCTGTGCAACATACTTCTGTGCCTCAGGAATCAGCTTTTCTGTGGCATAATCCTCAATGTAGTCGGTTGCATTCTGTAAACCTGTGCTCGCGAGCTCAGCAATTTTGCTGTCCCCGAAATTGCCGTTCTTTATCATGTTGATGAATGCCGCAACATCATTTGGCAGTGTCTTCATAAGTCCTGATATACTTGCTATGACAGAAGGCACAATAGCCGCAATGAGGAGCGAAATAATCGCTACCAGAATAATAACCGAGCCTGTGATTGCAAGAGCTCTTGAAACCTTTCGCAGCTTGCTTTCGCTTTTCATCTTTTTGGAAAGAAGCTTTTTAAAGCATCTTTCCAGCCACAGCATGACAGGATTCATCAGGTATGCAAGCACAAGTCCCATTATAATAGGCATTGCTGCCGCAAGCAGCTTGCTCCATATGCCTGCAAAGCCCTCAAATCTGTACAGTGCAAAGAAAAACAGTATACTGACTGCAAACGTGACAAATACCATGACACCTATTCTGATCAGATGTGGCCATTCCTCACGCCCCGGGTGCGAATTCTGCTTCGCACCCTTATCTGCATTTATCTCAATGTTTGATTTTTTACCAGCTTTTCCGGTTTCTTCCATCGGATTAAACTCTCCTTATTTACGATTATAGTTGATGAGACATCCCTTTAATATTATCTCTCTTTCATCATCTGTGAGCTCACCCATCTTCAGTGTAAATGGCTTTAATTCACCATCCTTGACAACATATGCCTCAAACTCCGTCTTTGCATCCTCGATTTCCTTCTTGATTCCCGGAAGGAAGATATAGTCGAGGTTGTGGAACGGAAGCTCTCCCTCATCGATGATGAATGGAAGCATTCCCCAGTTGATAAGGTTTGAACGGTATCTCTTTGTGGCATACTCGTTTGCGATATTTGCCCAGCCTCCGAGTACCTTCTGGCAGCTGGCAGCCTGCTCTCTTGCTGAGCCGTCACCCGGCTTAACAGCAAAAATTGTGCTTCCGAAGCCCATATTCTCATGGCTTGCCTCAGGGAATTTTTTCTTTACTACTCCCATGATTTCAGCAACCTCAGGAACAGCCTTTCCTGCGCACTCACCACTCTCTATAGCCTTCTGGGCCTTCTGGATTTCCTTTGCTCTGCCTACATACTCAGGATCCTTTCTTGAAAGTGCGAACTCTGCAAGTCCAAGAGGGTTTGAACGATATGAAGATGTCTCTCCTGAAGGAATGAGCTCATCTGTTGTAGTAACAGGATCATGAATCTCTGAAACCACCTTAAGGAGCATATTCTCCGGAAGCGCACTCATTGCCGGCCAGTCCTTAATGTTTGGTCCGAACTGGATTTCAACTGAAGGATCTGCCACTCCATGGCTGTCAAATACACGGTTCTCATATATAGTCTTGTCAAAGAAATATTTTGGCTTTGTAAAGTTGACATCAATATCCGCTGCTGATGTAAGGAAGCCCTTGTTTGCTGCTGTTGCAGCGATTGAACGTGCATCCATGAGTGCCACTGAGCTGATCTGTCCGTTCTGTACCTTAGAACCCTCTCTGTTAGGGAAGTTTCTTGTTGAATGACGGATAGAGAATGCGTTGTTGGCAGGTGTATCTCCTGCACCAAAGCAAGGTCCGCAGAAAGCAGTCTTTACGATTGCACCTGTCTCAAGAAGCTTTGCTACAGCTCCGTTTTTCACAAGCTCCATGTATATTGGAGTAGATGCCGGGTAAACACTCAGTGTAAACTCGTCTGCTCCGATTGAATGTCCGTTTAATATGTCAGCCGCATCGCAGATATTCTCAAATCCACCGCCTGCACAGCCTGCGATGATTCCCTGGTCTACATACAGTTTTCCGTCTCTTACCTTACTCTTTAAATCAAGCTTCACCTTGCCGTCAAAGCTTACCTCAGCTCTCTTCTCACAGTCATCGAGAATATCCATGAGGTTTGCATTGAGCTCATCGATAGTATAGGTATTGCTTGGGTGGAATGGCATAGCTATCATTGGGCGGATCTGGCTTAAATCAATCTCAATAAATCTGTCGTAGTAAGCCACCTCACCCGGATTAAGCTCCTTGTGGTCCTCAGCCCTACCGTGAATCTCAAAGAATTCCTTAACCTGGTCATCTGTTCTCCAGATAGAAGACAGACAGGTTGTCTCTGTCGTCATTACATCAATACCGATACGGAAATCAGCACTCAAATTGCTGACACCAGGTCCTACAAATTCCATAACTTTATTATTTACATAACCATTCTTGAAGGTCGCCCCGATGATTGCCAGTGCAACGTCCTGCGGTCCGACACCCTTTGCCGGCTCACCGTCTAAATAGATCGCGATCACGCCCGGCATCTTGATATCATACGTCTTGTTCAGAAGCTGCTTTACAAGCTCCGGTCCGCCCTCGCCCATTGCCATCGTTCCAAGTGCACCATAACGGGTATGACTGTCAGAACCTAAAATCATCTTTCCTCCGCCTGCAAGCATCTCACGGGCAAACTGATGGATGACTGCCTGATGAGGCGGAACATAGACGCCGCCATACTTTTTCGCACATGTCAGTCCAAACATATGGTCATCTTCATTGATCGTACCACCTACAGCACAAAGACTATTATGACAGTTCGTCAATACATATGGCATCGGGAATTTTTCAAGTCCTGATGCACGGGCTGTCTGGATAATTCCTACAAATGTAATATCATGGGATGTCAGCTTATCAAATCTGATCTGAAGTCTCTCCATATCAGATGAAGTATTATGCTCTTTCAGGATTCCATACGCCATAGTATTTTTCGCGGCTTCCTCTTTTGTAAGAGGAGTCTGTACATTTCCTGCGTCTTCCACTATCTCGGTGCCATTCAACAGA
>OHXY01000346.1_pt1 | contig 11743 bp, 10 predicted proteins | sample 1580161 | NCBI WGS metagenome assembly OHXY01 (sample SAMEA3882505, study PRJEB24775) | human gut metagenome | biome: human-associated habitat; feature: intestine environment; material: feces | place: Netherlands | collected 2009/2010 | reverse complement strand
AAATCGCAACAGCGGTTATCGGTATACTTGGCAAAAATCCATCACCATACGTTCTCACATTCGTAGTGTTCATGCTTTGCTGTGTACTTACGAACTTTATGTCAAATACCGCCACCACAGCACTTTTGGTTCCAATCTGCGTATCAATTGCCACAGAGATTGGAGCTGACCCGAGTGCAGTACTTATGGCATGTGTTATCGGTGGTTCATGTGCATACGCCACACCTATCGGTATGCCTGCCAACACAATGGTCATTACAGCCGGAGGATACACTTTCAAGGATTATGCAAAGGCCGGTATTCCACTTATAGTAGTGGCGACCATTGTAAGTATGGTCTTACTGCCGATTTTCTATCCGTTCTTCCCATAAGAACGGATGGGAGTGGGTAAACAATAAATTAATATTTAATTATTTACAAGATTTATATTAGGAGGAAAAACTATGTCAAACGAGAAACAGGTAGAACAGCTTACCACCTATATGGCAAATTTTATCGCTCATATAGCAAAAAAATTACCGGATGATGTCATTGCAAAACTGACAGAACTCCGTGACAAAGAGGACAGTCCTCTTTCAAAAACAATTTATGACACAATGTTCAGAAATCAGGAGCTTGCGGTAAAACTTAACCGCCCAAGCTGCCAGGATACAGGAGTACTTCAGTTCTGGGTAAAATGTGGAACAAAATTCCCACTTATTGATGAGCTTGAGGGACTTTTAAAAGAGGCAGTTGTAAAAGCTACATTTGAGGCTCCTCTTCGTCACAACAGTGTTGAGACTTTCGATGAGTACAACACAGGCAAGAACGTTGGAAAAGGAACACCTACAGTATTCTGGGATATCGTGCCAAACAGCGACAAATGCGAGATCTACACATACATGGCAGGAGGTGGATGTACACTTCCGGGAAAAGCTATGGTACTTATGCCTGGAGAGGGCTATGAAGGAGTTACAAAATTCGTAATGGATGTTATGACTACTTATGGTTTAAATGCATGCCCACCTCTCCTGGTAGGTGTAGGTGTAGCAACATCTGTTGAGACAGCAGCACTTTTATCAAAGAAAGCACTCATGCGTCCAATCGGATCTCACAATGAGAACGAGAGAGCCGCAAAGATGGAAAAACTTCTCGAGGATGGTATCAATGCTATCGGCCTTGGACCTCAGGGAATGGGCGGAAAATACTCAGTAATGGGTGTAAATATCGAGAACACAGCCCGTCATCCATCTACAATCGGTGTAGCCGTAAACGTAGGCTGCTGGAGCCACAGACGCGGACACATTGTTTTTGATAAGGACCTTAACTATACAATCACAACACATTCGGGGGTGGAATTATAATGGTAGAGAGAATTAATGGAAAAACAATTTTAACAACACCAATCTCAGCAGAGGATCTTAAAGGAATAAAAATCGGAGATATTGTATACTTAAATGGAAGCATGACAACATGCCGTGACGTAGCACACCGACGTCTCGTTGAGGAGGGAAGAGAGCTTCCGGTAGACGTAAGAAACAATGCTATTTTCCATGCAGGACCAATCATCCGTCCACTCGAGAATGACAAATTTGAGATGGTATCTGTTGGACCGACAACAAGTATGCGTATGGAGAAATTCGAGTACGAGTTCGTAAAAGAGACCGGCGTACGTGTTATCATCGGAAAAGGTGGTATGAAAGAGAATACAGAGCGTGCATGTAAAGAGTTCGGTGCCATTCACTGCGTATTCCCGGCAGGAAATGCAGTAGTAGCCGCAACAGAGGTTGAGGAAATCGTCCGCGCAGAGTGGAGAGATCTCGGAATGCCTGAGACACTCTGGAACTGCCGTGTGAAAGAGTTTGGCCCACTTATCGTATCTATAGATGCAGAGGGTAACAACTGGTTCGAGCAGCAGAAAGTTGAGTTCAACAAGAAAAAGGATGCAGCAACAGAGGAAATCTGCAAGCAGGTAGGATTCATCAAATAGTTGCCGGAGCCTGGTATCAAATTTATTTAGAACCCAATTGCCATGAAAGTATTCTGGCAAAATATATACCCGCAGAATGCGGGAGAAAACATAAAAAAATATAATTTTTCGCGCAAAGGCTCTCACATAATTTGACTATTATGTGGGAGCTTTTAGATATATGAAATTAGAATAGTATGATAATCATTTCCATAGGATATTAAAATAAATTACTGCAATAAAAAAGATTATTGCCGGTAACTAAAAAAGAGAGGAATAAATGATAATGAAGCAATTCCTGAGAAAAACAATGAAAAATGTAGCAGCCTACGTGGAACTTTTTCTGTCGGCAGTACTGGTGTTTGTGATAGTGGTGCTTATTATAAAGCTTATAGGGCAGTGTTTTTTTGATATATGGCATGATAAAATTAAACTGGAGTATTACATGGAATATATCATGTCGCTTGCAATCGGCGTGGAGTTTGTGAAAATGCTCTGTACTCATAAGCCGGGCACGATCATAGAGGTGCTTTTGTTTGCGACAGCCAGGCAGATGATCGTGGAGCATCTCAATGTATATGAGACACTTGTCGGAATAGGTGCGATAGCGGCGCTTTTTGCCATCAGAAAATTCCTTTTCTGCAGCTTTGATGAGGCAGACCACATGATATGCCGTGGCAGCCAGACGGTAGCGAGGGCGAATTTTATTTCCGGAACAAATATACCGGAGGAAAAGACAAAGCTGCTTAGAGATGTGATAAGCGAAAAATTGCAGGATGAGGGTAAAAATGTGTCAATCGGAGCCTGTGTGTATTACCAGGATTGTGCGCTCAGAGTTGATAATGTGAAGCAGGGCGTTGTCACAAGAGTCGAGGTAATTAAAAATCTGTAGATAAAAGGAGGATCAGCACATCTGTGCCAATCCTCTTTTTGCTACTCCAGATTAAGTTTCTTTGTCATATTGTATATCGAGCCTGCGACATACACCACTGTGAGAAGCAGCGATACGGCAAGTGCACCGATGACCACTCTGTTCATAGGACCTGTAATCTCCTGTGGGTTTAATACCGTTAAAATATAAGTGATAGATCCCTTTGATGACAGCGGAATAAAAAATGTAAAAATCATCACTATAATATTTACGACCTGACCAATCACATAAAGTATGATGAAAGTAAGCACAGAGTTAGCATCTTTGCTTCCATTTGCCCTATAGCCGGTAGTAAGGCTGAAAAACAATATAGAGATCGTGTAGAGCAGGGATATTACTGCAATACCGCCAAACATTACAACAGGACTCATTGTAAATCCGGCATTGGCAAACTCATCAGACATACTTCCTATAATATCTTTAATCCATGCAAAGCCATGGTTCATTATAGAAAATGTTAAAACAGCAACTATCAGATCGAGTATAAAAAGTACAAAAGCTGTCAGGAATTTTGACACATACAGCTTCCATGGCTCGACAGGCAGCGTATTCATGAGGTAGCCTTCGTCTTTTAACAGATTGCGTCTGAAGTAATGAACTATGATCACTAAGCTGCAGATCAGCATGGCGATTACTGATAGGCTATGCAGTGCCCAGAAAAATGCTGACACAAACACCAGTGCATAAAGTCCGATATGCTCCCTGAATTGCTCCCTGAAATCATATTTAATTAATTTTAACAGCATGCGAACACCTCCCTGAAAAGCTCGTCAACACTTTTCTTGTAATTAGTGCGGATATTGTCTACGGAATCGTTTAGGAAAATACCGCCATCTCTGATAAATACCACATCATCGAGCACTTTTTCTATATCGCTTATTAGATGAGTTGTGATAAGAATTGTTGAATCTTCATTATAGTTTTCGATTATTGTGCGTAAAATATAGTCTCTTGCGGCAGGATCGACACCGCCCATAGGTTCATCGAGCAGATAAAGCTTTGCATTCCTGCTCATTACAAGCACGATCTGTACTTTTTCACGCATACCCTTTGAGAGGCTTTTGATCTTTGCCTGTGGATCAACTCCGAATTTCTCAAGCATGGTATTTGCACGCTCAGGTGAGAAATCAGCATAGAAATCCTTGAAAAATGCAATGATATCACTCACCCTTTTTAACGGATTAAGATATGTCCGCTCAGGAAGATATGATACCATAGCCTTGCTCTTTACTCCGACAGGCTCACCGTCTATCAGTATCTGCCCCGTGTTTGGTTGCAATACTCCGGCAAGCATCTTTATCAGTGTACTTTTACCACTGCCGTTAGGACCAAGGATGCCGATAATTTTTCCACCGGGAAAAGTCACATTCATATTTTTGATAACTTTATGGCTCTTATAGTTTTTGCTTAGACTTTTGATTTCAATACGTTCTGCCATTTACATCACTCCTTTTTTAAACTTTTAAGATAATTTTTATATACCGTAAGGGACTGTTCAGGTGTAAAACCAACCTTTGACATCCCTTCACAAAACTCACTGCACAGCTTATGTGCCAGATCATTTTTTAGTGAGTCAGCCTGATTTCCCATGTCCGCGACAAATCTGCCTGAGGTACGTCTCGACTCCAGATACCCGTCACGCTCAAGCTCAGATAGAGCCTTTTGCATGGTGTTTGGATTTACACCGGCTGACAATGCCAGCTCTCTTACGGATGGAACTTTGTTACCTGGCTTTAGGCTGCCGTTTGCAATATCCATCTTGAACCGGTCTATAATCTGTAGGTATATGGGTGTTTCGTTGTTAAAATTCCATTCCATCATTTCATCTGCCTTTGTACTACTGTATTATTTGATTAATACAATAATACATGCGAGGTTATTTGTCAACTACAAATTAATTTCTTACAAAAATGTAAGATACGAGGTCGAAATGTAAGCTGATTCGATAGCATACATTCCGGTCTTTTGTTATTATAATTACATGAAGCGGCAACAATGTAAGTTGTGAAGCCGATTATGACGTCATATTTAAAATAAATGTAACAAAAATAGAAGTTTAAATAACATTTTGAAATCATCGTAAAGGAGCATTGAAATGGCAATCTTAGAAGTAAGTAACCTCAAAAAAATATATACCACCAGATTTGGTGGAAATCAGGTACAGGCATTGAAAAACATCAATTTCTCTGTAGAGGAAGGTGAGTATGTGGCAATCATGGGAGAGTCCGGCTCAGGAAAGACGACACTTTTAAATATTCTCGCGGCACTTGATAAGCCGACAGCGGGAGAGGTACTCTTAAATGGAAAGAACCTTGTCTCATTGAAGGAAAAGGAGATATCGGCCTTCAGACGTGAGCATCTGGGCTTCGTATTTCAGGATTTTAATCTGCTTGACAATTTTTCACTGAAGGACAATATCTTTTTACCGCTTGTGCTGTCAGGTGTGGATTATAGGGATATGGAAAAAAGGCTTGCACCTATAGCTTCGCTGCTTGGAATTGAAAAGCTGCTTAATAAATATCCATACGAGGTGTCAGGAGGACAGAAGCAAAGGGCAGCAGTGGCACGTGCGATAATAACAAATCCCGAATTAATTTTGGCTGATGAGCCAACAGGAGCACTGGATTCAAAGGCAACAGACAGTCTGCTTAGGCTGTTCAACAGGATAAACGAGGACGGACAGACCATTCTCATGGTGACACACAGCACAAAGGCTGCAAGTCATGCCAACAGGGTGCTTTTCATAAAGGACGGTCAGGTGTTTCATCAGATTTACCGTGGCAATCTTACAAATGACGAGCTCTATGTGAAGATTCAGGACGCACTTATGCTGATTACGACAGGTGGTGAGAAGCATGAATAAAATATATAGCAGGCTGGCATTTACAAATATAAAAAATAATAAGACTCTCTATATGCCTTACATTATATCGGGAATGGTCATGATAGCCATGTTTTATGTGATGATGTTTTTAAACAACTCAAAGGGAATTGGCAAGGTGCCGGGTGCGGAGATATTGGTGGATATAATGGGGCTTGGATGCGGAATAATAGCGATTTTTTCATATATATTTCTGTTTTATACAAACAGCTTTATCATCAAAAGGCGCAAGAAAGAGGTAGGAATATACAATATTCTTGGCATGGAAAAGCGTCATATCGCGAGAGTTTTGTCAATTGAGACACTTACCGTAGCACTTGCAGCAATAGCATCTGGAATCATAGCCGGGATTTTATTTTCCAAGCTGATGATTATGTTTCTTTATAGAATTATAAATATTAAAGCACAAATTAATTTTACTGTATCTACTAGCGCTGTTGTGAATACAATACTTATTTTTGGAGTGCTGTATTTTCTCACTCTCATCTATAACCTGATGCAGGTGAAGCTTGCTAATCCGATAGAGCTGCTTCGCGGGGGCAATGTCGGTGAGAAAGAGCCAAAGAGCAAATGGCTTATCGCTATAATCGGACTAGGATGTCTTGCCGGGGGATATTATATTGCGATTACCACAAAGAGCCCTCTCCAGGTGCTTTCACTGTTCTTTGTCGCAGTGTTGCTTGTCATCATCGGAACGTATCTTTTATTTATTTCAGGAAGCATTGTAATACTTAAGGCACTCAGGAAAAACAAGGAGTTTTACTATAATAAAAAGCATTTTGCGGCGGTTTCAGGAATGATTTACAGAATGAAGCAGAATGCGGGCGGACTAGCGAGTATATGCGTACTTTCCACAATGGTGCTGGTTGTTGTTTCCACAACCGTGAGTATGTATGCGGGCATGGAGGGAGAACTTAAGCAGAGATATCCTTCAGATATCAGTGTATATAGCTGGTATAAGGAAGTGCCGGCTGATGTGAATCTGGATGATGCACTTAAAGAAGCTGCTGCAGATTCGGATAAAATAATAGCTGACTCTGCTTGTAATGTTAAAGACAGCAAAAGCTACACTTATTTTAGCTGGACAGTGTTTAGAGAGGGGACAGAGTTTAAGCCGGTGTTAAGTTACGATAACGATATTTCCCTGTTGTATTTTGTCACAGGAGATGAAATTGATGAGATGGAGACCGGCTTTAAAGAGAGGCTGAATAAAAAAATCCCACAGCTTGATACCGGTTCGGTGGCTGTATATGGAACAGAAAAGTTTAATGGCGATATAATTAATCTGTTGGGCAAAGAATTTAAAGTGGCTGCGGCAGAAAAAACTGCTGTAAGTAAAGACAGCTATATGTCCTCTATGTATAGTGGTGTGTACTATGTAGTGGTAGACAGCAAGGCAACACTTGCAGAGATATTTAACCTGAACAGCTCGCTGGGAGGGGATAGTGTGCCGACTATGCTCAACAATGAAATTGATTATAATCTGTATGGCAGCAGTGAGGATAAGCTTGCTGTGGCAAAGGCTCTGGATAAGCATTTTGAGGAAAATAGTGTAAAATCAGATGTGTCAGGCTTCTATGAGGAAAGCCGTGATGCGAACAGAGAACAGATTTATGTATTGTATGGTGGCCTGTTCTTTATCGGAATATTCCTTGGAACGATGTTTCTTATGGTTACTGTGATGATTATTTTCTATAAGCAGATCTCAGAGGGCTATGATGACAAAGCACGCTATGAGATTATGGAGAAGGTGGGCATGAGCAATGACGAGGTGAAGAAATCCATTACTTCACAGGTGCGCATGGTATTTTTCCTGCCGATTATCCTTGCAGCGTGTCATCTTGCAGCAGCATTTCCGCTGCTTCGCAGACTGCTTGTCATGTTCAATCTTACGGATATTAAGTTAATTGCAATCTGCATGTCTGCTACGTTTTTGGTGTTTGTGGCTATATACTATATTGTTTTCAAGATTACTTCGAGAGCATACTACAGGATTGTGGGAAAGCTAACTTGAAAAAGTAAATTCCAGTGCAGAAGTAAATTCCACACTCATTTAAAAGTTCTTGATTTTCTAAGAGTTTTATAAGCTCAAAACGCTTATTTCTGTTATAATAGGAGTAACTTCTTGGAAAAAACTGATTTGATGGTATGACAAACGGACCACTGGAAGGTAGTGTGCGAGACTAAATTCCACTGGTCATGTGAGGAAAATGTGAAAGTTTAATTTCCAGTCCGACAGCAGATTTCTAAGTGGTTGTTAATGGTTGAAGCGAATCAGCTTAGGCGTTAGATTGACCAAATCAGGGTCAATGCGCTTAAGCTGAAATGCGTTTAGGGTTTCTTTTCCGAGTGTCTCTAATGCGGCGTCATAAGGCGTGCTTCCATTAAGACTTTCCCTTGGAGTGGAGTTGATGTGATTCACGATTAGATTCACATCCCATTGTGTCAAAAATTCAAAACTAGTTCCTTTGGGAAGCACCATGCGAAGCATGGTGTGAGCCTGCTCAAGACCTCCTTTTTGTCCGCTACGCATGGGATCACAATAGTAGATGCTGGTACGCTGAATTTCATCCAGTCCTGTTTCAAGAGCGACAGGATCTCCGAATTCTGAACCTCTGTCTGTCAAGATATATTCAAAGACAGATAAGAACTCATAGGTGCCCATACGTTTTTCTAAACGGTCAAAAATAAGCCGGACAGCGCCTTTAGTACAACGATTCAGGAGAAAGGCAAGGAACAGCTTTTCCTTAGTGAAGAAAAAGGTCAGTAACGTCTTGTTGGATTCTCTGGATGAGTGTACCGTATCCATTTCTACAAAAGAGGATAACTGCAGCTCACTAAAATCACTGAATAACCTTTTCTCGAAGACGGTTCTGTTTGTAATCTTTGTTTTATGGCACTTTCGTGGCTTGAAGCCGGGCTTACGTTTTAAATCAATGTTTCTGGCTGTAAACAGACCTTGATCCAGATAGGTGTACAAGGAACGGACTGACATATCCAGTTCTGGATGATTGGTAATGATTTGATATGGAGATTGTCCCTGCTCGATTAAAGGAGAAACAATGCCATCCTTTTTGCGTAATTCATGTTTTGTCATGTTTATACCGGCTCTGGAACCGGAAAGCTTTTCACGGTATTTTCTATCAGCAAAACGTGCATCGTATCTGTATTTCTGGGCGATGGTGCAATGATTTATCTTTTTTGTGCAGCCATTACAGACATAGGGCGCCTTATCCAGTCTTTTGCACTGTTCCTTCACAAAATCCTTGCAAGTTTGATTACAGGTGGGGCAGGAAGTGCATTTTACATCGCAGAGAATGATTTTTCCGCAGACATTGGTTTTCCGGCAATGGAAGCGATGAATACAAAAGTTATGGGCATTATAGAAAGTACCTTTGTGATACCAGTCGGATAGACGGTGAGCCCTTACTTCTTTGGAAATGGTTGTTGGATCCTTGCAAAGAAAGCGGGCAATGTTCTTAAAGGTTTCTCCCTTGTTCAGTTCGTTTTCGATATAGATACGGTCTTCAAGGGAAAGGTGCTTCTGGTTTCCTGGAATATATTTACTCATGGATATCCTTCTTTCTACTGCTGTCAGAAAGAAAGATAACCTTACCATTTTTATATGAAAGAGTAAACCTTTACTGTGCGGGAGTAAATTCCACCACCAAATGGGGTGGTGGAATTTAAAATTTCATTTTTGGCATCTGTATGAATAAAGAAAATATATTGACAAAAATGTGCAAATTCAATAAAATTATTAACCATAAGGGCACACTTATGGAAACGTAAGGTCGCAAAGCCAGAGTCTAAAACAGTTACATGTAGTAATGACAGTTCGGCTGCAACAACCGGTGAATACCGGTTGCTGCAGCCTTTTTGTATGTATGAAAAGTTTATTGAAGTATGAGGTGAAAAGATATGAATGGTGACAGGCTTATGTATTTTCAGCATACAGATATCAGCAGGGTTGTGTTTGAAGGGTATGTAGATGATGATGAGATAATGATGTGTGACAACATCTTTAATGCCATGGAGAAAACAGAAATAGAGCGCGCAGATGTAAGAAAACTCAAAAGAAGCATGGTGAACTGATCTGGCAAAAATAGACCTGATAATAAATGCAATAAATGAAAATGACAGAAAACAGGGAGATTATATTAAAAATGGTATTGGACTATCAGATACAGCTGTGATACCATAAAACTAGGAGATGAAAATGGAAGGGTTTCAGATAAATTATACGGATCTCAGCGATCTGTTCTGGGAATATAAGCGAAAAATTGAAAATCTAATTGAAAATATTGATAACTGCATAGAAAAATCAATATGTTTACGGAAAATGCAGTATTTACAGGAAAAACCGGAGACGCAGTAAAGAGTTATCTTGGTGAAGCACATATAACAATCCTGTCAGGCATTAAAGTAACTGCACAGACACTGCTTGACAATATGGCAGCATACAAGGATGGATACCGTGCCATTGATAGCTCGACGAACTTCAAACTGGATGAAGAAGCAATACAGGAATTCAGGAAAAAACTGGCATCAAACTATGAGGATACTGATGAGTATACGGGCAAAATAAGAAGTGCACTTTCAGAAGTATCGGACATATCTGATGTGGGCATGCCGGACAGTAACGGAGTATTTGATATCCATGAGCAGATGGACAGCGACCTTATAAAGCTTGTCTCAAATGTAAACAGCTACGAGAGAGAAAATGTGGTACGGCTTGAAAATTCAGTAGAGCTGCTTCTGGAAAATCTGCAGTCATGTCTTTCAAAAATAGGCCTTAGCCAGGGTGCGATTGAGAGCTATGAAACAGGCAGTTTTATCACAGGTAAAGATGCAGGTACCTTGAACACGGGCATTAAAATATTTGGAGACCTGCATGAGAAGAATAAAGAAGCATACGATGAAATCTATGAGACAGAACAGAAGATAAAGGATGAAGCCGAAAAGAGAAAGACACAGGGAATCTGGAGGACGGTTGGAGGAGCAGTACTAATTGCGACGGGTGTAGCATGCATAGTGCTGACAGGAGGTGCTGCAATACCAATAGTAGCTGACGTTGCAGTAGCAGTAGGAAGCGGAACAGCAGTATTCGGAGCTGCAGATGCCATAGAGGGCACTCAGGATATTTATTATGGAAGCACAGGTGACATTGATAGCACGGCAGTAAACGGCATAAAGGATGACCTGTTTCAGGGAAACGAGGACGCATATTATCTGACAGAAAATGCCTTTGCATTTGCGGCATCCGCAATGATTCCAATCGGTCAGGCATCTACAGCGGGAAATCTGACATTCAAAAGCACAGCAACAATAGTCGCCAAAGAAGGCATCTCAATGGGAGCCGGAGCCGGTGCGCAGAAGATAACCACAGATGTGACAGGAAATGATACAGCAGGAATGGTTGCCGGTATGGTTGCGAGTGGAGTGACAGCAAAGGGGCTGAATGGAATTGAAGCAGAGGCGAACAAGCTGGCGAAAGCCCCAAAAGGGATTGATGGAGTAACCGAGGGAGCTGGAAATTTAGCGGAAGATGTGGGGAAAGCCGGAAAAGGGCTCGAGGGAGCAGCCAAGGGAGCCGAGAGTGCAGCGGAAGATGCTGGGAAGGTTGTTGAGAGTGGTAAAAAGACTATTATATCTACTTTAGGAAATGAAATAGATATTACACCGTCCTTAAAGCATACTTCAGTCAATAAAAATCCAGGACCATATGGTGAAGTGAATACATCGGTGGACATATTAGACGCAGAGGGAAATATAAAAACTAGACGATGGTATGATTCTGAGGGTAAAGCATATAGAGATGTTGATATGAGTGACCATGGAAATCCCAAAGAACATCCAGAAGTCCCACATGAACATACATGGGAATATAACAATGGAAAACCAAAAAGAAATTAAGGAGAAGAGATGAAAGGTTGTATAATAAAAAATGATGAGATTTCTATAAAAGATATTTGCAATATTA
>OHXY01000327.1_pt1 | contig 12255 bp, 10 predicted proteins | sample 1580161 | NCBI WGS metagenome assembly OHXY01 (sample SAMEA3882505, study PRJEB24775) | human gut metagenome | biome: human-associated habitat; feature: intestine environment; material: feces | place: Netherlands | collected 2009/2010 | reverse complement strand
GTTGGAATCATTGTTGATAGCCAAGGAATTGATTGATCGTCGCGAAATCAATCGTTTTGCCGTTGTTTGCCGTTGGGCTTGTAACAACGAAAATCGGGCATTTTTCACCCTTTTGCATAAAGAGCAAATTTGTTCTGATTGAGGAATATGCCTCTTTTATAACAAACGGAGAATCGGGGGCAAGTATTTTTTTAGTGTCTTCTCTTGAAAATGATTTTGACGGTGTGCTGCTTTTGCGCTTTTTTTCAAAAAGTGCCATTACTTACCGCCTCCTTTCCTTGTGTTTGCGGATTGAGGGCACAAGCCGCGGCACGCTGCCGATAACGGGAATTTCAAATTCGCGCTCAAGATCTCTTTCGGATGTGATGGTGGTGTCAAACAGCTCGTAAATAAAGAAGCCGATGAATGAAACCGCAAATCCGGCAATAGCGCCGATTAAAATATTCTTTTTAAGATTTGGCGAAGAGGGCGAGGAGGGAACCTTTGCATAGTCGAGCACGCTTACGCCGCCGGCTTTAATCTTCTTAACGATTGCATCCGGTGCGGTTTGCGCGATTGCGTTTGCAATGTCCGCCGATTGTGCTGCATTGGTGCTTGTTACGGTAACTCTGAAAATTTCCGTTTCGTTTATCTGTGAAAACGAAAGCAGGCTTTTAAGCTGCTTTGAGGTCATATTAAGATTAAGATTGCTGATAACATCCTCAAGCACATAATCGCTTTTAAGAACTTCGATATATGTGTTTACAAGCTGCTGCGAAGCGGTAAGCTCGCTTTGGCCTATGGAAGAGGAACTGCTGACTCTGTCTGTGTTACTGTAAACATACATTGTGCAGGAAGCGGAATACTTTGGCTGAATTAAAAATTCCGTAATGCAACCGGAAAGCACCGCTGTGATTAAAGTGGCAAGAATTATGTAAATAACTCTTTTTTTCATCATGTGAAAAATTTTGCCGAGATCGATTTCGATTTCTTTTTCTTTTTCCAAAATTTTGATCCTCCGATACGGTAATAAACCTATATATTAAAATATAATATATTTATTTATAATTATAACATACGCAAACGGTGTAATCAATGATTTATTTATAATTGAAAGTATTGCGCTGTTAGAATATATAGGCGATATTTTGGGCAGTTTTAACTAAAATTTGCAAAAAAAGCAAAAGCACATCGAATCTTGCGGAAACAATGTGCTTGAAGTATGCGATTATTGAATGAATTTTGAAATTGCCTTAAATATCGTAATCAATTGCAACGGAGGCTTCGCGCACCGCATGCATATAGGGCTTAACAACGCCGCAATGGTATTCATCGTTTTGATAGGCGTCAAGCATTTCGCGGCTTTCAAGGGTAACCTGCAAAATAACATCATAAGAGCGCTCCGAGCCCAAAAAATCCGTGCCCACCTCAATGGCTTTTATCATCGGCACCTTGCCCTCCATAGAGAGCAGCTTTTCAGCAGCCTCCTGCTTCTTTTGGGGGCTGTTGTCTTTTAATTTAAAGCAAACAATGTGTTTTATCATATTGAAAATCCTTTCGATAAATTTTGCCCGGCGCACACTGCCGGGCGCCGAAAAAATAACGGCAATGATTTCTCACTGCCGTTATTATAAATTAAATTCGATTATTTTGCAACAGCCGAAACTCTTGATTCGCGAATGATATTAACCTTGATTTGACCCGGATATTCCATTTCGCTTTCAATCTTTTTGGCTATTTCGTGAGCGATATAAGGCATTCTTTCGTCGTTAACCGCTTCGGGAGAAACCATAACGCGAATTTCTCTGCCCGCCTGAATGGCATAAGCCCTTTCAACGCCGGGGAAGCTTGTGGAAATTTCCTCAAGCTGCTGAAGGCGTTTGATGTAGTTCTCAATGTTTTCGCGCCTTGCGCCCGGTCTTGCGGCGGAAACAGCGTCCGCAGCCTGAACAAGGCAGGCAACGATTGTTTTGCACTCAACATCGCCGTGGTGCGCTTCGATTGCGTGGATAACCTCTTCGCTCTCTTTGTATTTGCGAGCGTATTCAACGCCGAGCGCAATGTGAGAGCCTTCCATTTCGTGGTCAAGCGCCTTGCCTATATCGTGCAAAAGGCCGGCTCTGCGCGCAAGCTTTTCATTTGCGCCGAGCTCTGCCGCCATAAGGCCTGCAATATAGGAAACCTCAAGGCTGTGTTTAAGCACATTTTGACCGTAAGAAGTGCGGTATCTGAGCTTGCCGAGCAGTTTAACGAGTTCGGGATGAACCGGTCCGCAATTTGCGGCAAGCACCGCTTTCTCACCCTCTTGCTTAATGATTGCATTAACCTCGCGGGTGGATTTTTCAAACATTTCTTCAATTTTTGTTGGGTGAATACGGCCGTCCTGAATAAGGCGCTCAAGGGTAAGCCTTGCGATTTCCCTTCTTACCGGGTCAAACGAGCTTACGGTGATTGCCTCGGGAGTGTCGTCAATAATAAGCTCAACACCCGTGATGGTTTCAATTGAGCGGATATTGCGGCCCTCACGACCTATGATTCTGCCCTTCATATCGTCGCTTGGCAAAGAAACAACGGAAACGGTTGTTTCTGCCGTGTGGTCTGCTGCACAGCGCTGGATAGCAGTTGCTATTATCTCCTTTGCAAGCACTTCGCTTTGATCGCGAACCATTTGCTCGTATTCAAGAATTTTTCTGCTTTTTTCGGTATCAAGCTCTTCTTCAAGCGATGCAAGCAATTGGTGCTTTGCCTCCTCTTGCGTGAAGCCCGATATTTTTTCCAGCATATCAAACTGGCTTTTCTTGATGCTATCAATCTCGAGTAATTTATCGTCGGCATCTTTAAGCTTTTGGCTTAAGGATTCATTTTTTGCCTCAATGGAATCTGCTCTTTTATCAAGATATTCTTCCCTTTGGTTGAGGCGGTTTTCCTGTTTTTGAACTTCGCTTCGCCTTTCGCGGATTTCTTTATCGGCGTCAGAGCGCAACTTGTGAATTTCATCTTTCGCTTCGATAAGGCTGGCTTTTTTTGTGTGCTCTGCCTGCTGAAGCGCATCGTTTATAATTTTGGTAGCTTCCTGTGTTGCGGATCCTATTTCTTTTTCATTGGCTTTTTGCCTCATAACCGAGCCCAAAACAAAGCCTGCAATGCAGAATATAACCGCACACACTACAATAATTATAATTGCAACCGGTGTACTCATAATCAATAGCACCTCCTTCTGTTTTTAGATTTTTTGATCAATTATCATCAGAAAAGGTACAGTTTAAATACAAACCGAAATTATATTAGTTTTGTATAGGCATAATACAACGCTATATAGATTTTCCTATTTATAATACACCCATATCTTGTATCTGTCAAGTTAGTTGGCGGCGTAAGTGCAAAAGTTTTGAAAATTGCCGCGTTTTGGTGTTGACATCGTAAAAAATAATGTTATAATTATCGTATAAGCAGTAATTAAGCTGTGTTAAAGCTTTGATGGGATTAAAACTGCGCATCCGCTTTATTTGCAGAGAGCACCCCGGCAGCGATTTCGCCGCCGCTGAAAGGGGAGCATAAAGCCGCGTAAGCTACCGCCCCGGAGCGCCGCCAATACCGGCCGTAAGCCTGCGTTAAAGGCATCGAGAGGCGCATTTGCGCAATTCAGGTGGAACCGTGGATTTATTATTCACCCTGTGTTTATCGCAGGGTGATTTTTTTATCCGCAAAAATATATATTGCAAAATTAAGCCATTCGGCTTGGAGGAAAAATTATGAAAATTACTTTGAAAGACGGCTCCGTTAAAGAGTATGCTTCGCCGATGTCTGCTGCGGATATCGCAAAAGACATCTCTATGGGCCTTTACAGAAACGCATGTGTTTGCAGAATAAACGGTGAGGTTAAAGACCTTCGCACGGTTATTTCAGATGATGCGGCACTTGAAATCCTCACCTTTGATAATGAAGAAGGCAAAAGAGCATTTAACCACACTGCGTCCCACATTATGGCGCAGGCAGTTAAAAGGCTTTATCCCAAGGTTAAGCTCACAATCGGGCCCGCTATTGAGGACGGCTTCTATTATGATTTTGACACGGAAACTCCGTCGGACCCGAGGATCTTGTAAAAATCGAGGCAGAGATGAAAAAGATTGTTAAAGAGGGCTTTGCGCTTGAAAAATTCGAGCTTGCTCCCGATGAAGCAATCAAGCTTATGCAGGAAAAAGACGAGCCTTATAAGGTTGAGCTTATAAATGAGCATGCAGGCAAGGGCGAGCATATCAGCTTCTATAAGCAGGGCGAATTTACCGAGCTTTGTGCAGGCCCTCATCTTATGGATGTTAAGCCCGTTAAGGCGTTTAAGCTTACAAACTGCACAGGCGCTTATTGGAGAGGCGATGCCAAAAACAAAATGCTTTGCAGAGTTTACGGCACGGCGTTCCCCAAGGCTTCAATGCTTGAGGAACACCTTGCAATGCTTGAAGAAGCCAAGAAGCGTGATCACAGAAAGCTCGGCAAGGAACTTGGGCTCTTCACGATTATGGAAGAAGGCCCCGGTTTCCCGTTCTTCCTGCCGAAGGGCATGGTGCTGAAAAACACGCTTGTTGATTATTGGCGCGAAATTCACCGCAAGGCAGGCTATTATGAAATTCAAACCCCGATGATTCTTAACAGAGCGCTTTGGGAGCGCAGCGGTCACTGGGATCACTATAAAGAGAATATGTACACCACCGTTATCGACGATGAGGATTATGCAATTAAGCCGATGAACTGCCCCGGCGGCATGCTCGTTTATAAAACGCAAATGCATTCCTATAAGGATTTGCCGCTTCGCATGGGCGAACTCGGCCTTGTTCACAGGCACGAGCTTTCCGGTGCGCTTCACGGTCTTATGCGTGTTCGCTGCTTCACACAGGATGATGCTCATATTTTTATGACCCGTGAGCAGATTAAGGATGAAATCAAAAATGTTGTTCGTTTGATAGACGGCGTTTACAACACCTTTGGCTTTGAATATCATATCGAGCTTTCAACTCGCCCCGAGGATTCCATGGGCGCGCAGGAGGATTGGGATATCGCCACCGATGCGCTTCGCGACGCTATCACTGAGCTCGGCTATGATTTTGAGGTAAATGAGGGCGACGGCGCATTTTACGGCCCGAAGCTTGATTTCCATCTTAAAGATTGCCTTGGCAGAACATGGCAGTGCGGCACAATTCAACTTGATTTCCAGCTTCCCGAAAGATTTGAACTTGAATATGTGGGTGCAGACGGCGCAAAGCATCGCCCGATCATGATTCACCGTGTTGTTTTCGGCAGCATCGAAAGATTTATCGGTATTCTTACAGAGCATTTTGCAGGCGCTTTCCCAACTTGGCTTGCTCCCGTGCAGGTTAAGCTGCTTCCGATTGCAGACAGGCATTGTGATTATCTTAAAGCTGTTGAAAATAAGCTTGAAGAAAGAGGAATTCGCTGTGAGATAGATGACAGAAGCGAGAAAATCGGCTTTAAGATTCGCTCTGCACAGATGGAAAAAATTCCTTATATGCTTGTTGCGGGCGACAAGGATATTGAAAACGGCACCGTTTCCGTTCGCTCCAGAAAAGAGGGCGAACAGGGTGCTATGAGCGTTGATGAATTTGCGGATATGATTGAAAAGGAAATCAAATCCAAGGCTCTGTAATCCGTAATTCCGTAAATATAAATAAAGAAAAATCCGGAATGATTTTCATCCCGGATTTTTTTATGCCTTAAAAGCGATTAAATTAAACGGTGCACAGAAATACATTACGGAGCGCAGCTGTTTTGTGAAGCCTTATCGCAAATTGTTTTTGCTGAGCTTAAGCCTTGTTGATTCGCGGATAACAAATTCCGTTTTCAAAATATGATTGTCTATTTTTAAATCCGGATTTGTTATTATGTTATGCAGCATATCGCAGGCACAGCGGCCCAATTTGTACGACGGCTGGCTCACCGTTGTTATGGTGGGCGAGGTCATCAGGGAAATTAGGCTGTTGCTGAAGCCGACAACGGCAATGTCTTTCGGAATTTGACAGCCTCTTTTCATAGCTTCTTTTATGGCAGCGGCGGCAAAAATATCGGAAGCTGCAAAAATTGCATCCGGCATAAAGCCGGAATCAAGCTTTTTGGCAATGGTTATGCTTGCCAAATCAAACGAAGTTCCGCTCAGCTGAATATAATATTCCGGCTTGATTTCCATTCCGGCTTCTTTTAATGCGTCGGTGTAGCCGCGACGCCTGTCTGCTGCCATTTGGTAGGAAAGCGGCCCGTTTAAAAAGGCAATTTTTCTTCTGCCGGAGGTTATAAGATATTCCGTTGCGAGCTTTGCGGATTCGTAATTATCAACTATAACATACGGCTGCTTTGCCTGTGGGTTGTATTCGCAGCATTGCACAACGGGAACAACCCGTGAAACGGCGTCAAGGCTTTCGGCAGGAAAGGCGGAAAGCGTTATAACCCCCGATGCATGCACATTTTTTAAAAATCTTATAAAATCATGTATGCTTCCTTTTCTCGGTGAAAACTGGGTTGCGATAAAATCACAGTCATGCTCGGAAGCACCGTCCAGCGCACCCTGCAAAATATCATAATAATAGCTGTGATTTGTGTGCTCGACAACCAGCACGATTATGTTTTTTTGATATGATTCGATAAAATTATCGCGATGCCTCGGTGTAACTCCGAGAGCCTGCATCGCATCCTCAACAAGCTTAACGGTTTGCGGCTTAACAAGCTCTCTGTGATTAACCACTCTGGAAACGGTGGCACTTGAAACGCCGCAGTATTTTGCAATGTCCTCAACCGTTGCTCTTTTTGCCATAAAATCACCTCAAACTGTTTTAATTATATATTGCCGCGGCGGGAATTGCAACAGTGTTTATTTTGTGCTTACAAAGCATGATTTTTTTGCGAAACGGGCGTTATAAATTCAAAATGAAAAGTTTTCATTAGGCGTATTTGCAAAAAGCATATAAATTGACTTAAAATCGGCATTGTGCCCAAACAAAATGCCGGGGCTTTGTGTATATGCGATATAATTTTTACAAATTTCGACACATTTATATTGACTGATTTCTTGCTTTTATATATAATAATTCTATAACTTGTGGGAGCATATATAAATATGTATAAATAATACAAAATATCGTGTGTAAACCTGCTTTTTCGCTCGTTTTTTCGCGAATTTTGTTGTTTTTTAAGCTTGAAATTACGTGCCCGCGATGAATGGAGATTGGAATGAAAGAATATTTAAAAGAAAAAAAGCAAAAAAAGGAAACGGTTGAAGAAATTGATCTTATCCCTCTTTTTAAAGCCGTTGTTTCAAAATGGTGGCTTATAGTTATTTTCGCCGTTGTTTTAGGCATGGTTTCGTATTTTGTGACGGACACTTTTGTTACTCCGACCTACAGATCCGGCTTTACCGCTTATGTTAATAACCGCAGCGGCGTAACGGCAAACGGAACGGAAGCAGCAGGCAGCAAAAAGCTTACTACTTCCGATATCACGGCTTCGCAAAGCCTTGTTAAAACCTATTCAAAAATCATTCTCAGCCGTTCCGTGCTCACCGAGGCGGCGTCTAAGGCAAATCTTAATTATACGCCCTCTCAGCTTTCAAAAATGGTTTCCACCAATACAGAGGATGAAACAGAGGTTATCGGCGTTTATGTAACTGCCGAGGATCCCAAAGTTGCAGCTCAGCTTGCAAGCGCAATCGCGGATGTTGCTCCCCAAATGATTTCGCAGATAATAGAGGGCAGTTCTATGCAAATTATTGACGAACCCCTTGTGCCCACTTCGATTTATTCTCCGAATTATTCCAAAAACACGGCAGTCGGCTTTTTGATCGGCGCGGTTATTGCCGTTGCCATAATAGTAATCAAAGAATTGCTTGATGATCATGTTAAAAATGAAGAAGATCTTGAAGATAAATTCGCAATACCCGTTGTGGGCGTTATCCCGGATGTAAATTCGGCAGTTAAGCAAAGCTCAAAATATGCCTATGCATACAAGATGAATGAGGGAGGCAAAAAATAATGGATAAAAAGCAGAAAAAGGCCGGAATGAACGGCGACGCATTGCTTCTTTCACAAAATTCACCGTTCAGCGTGCAGGAGGCGTATAAATCGTTAAGAACGAATGTGGCGTTTTCCATCGCAGGCGGCGATTCAAAATGTATCGGGGTCACAAGCCCCAACAGGGGCGACGGTAAAAGCTCCGTTGCCGTTAATTTGGCTATTTCTTTTGCGCAAATCGGCAAAAAAGTGGTTTTGGTGGATTGCGATATGCGCCTTCCCACGGTTGCTCATAAGCTGGGAATAAAAAGAAGCCCGGGATTAAGCGATTATCTCGTGGGCGAAAAAAGCATAAACGAATGCATTTTCAGTGTCAGCAAGCTTGGCTTTGCCGTTGTGCCGGCAGGAAACATTCCGCCGGATCCCACAACTTTGCTTGAATCAAAGGAAATGCGCGAGCTGCTCGGCGTGCTCAGAAATTATTATGATTACATCATAGTTGATTTACCGCCGGTTCTTCCCGTGCCGGATGCAATGATTCTTTCAAAGCATATAGACGGATATTTGATAGTTGTTAAAAGCGGCACTGCGGAATACAGAAATGTGTCCGATGCATTAAAGCAGCTTCAGTTTGCGGATTCCAATATCATCGGCTTTGTTTATAACGGAAAACCGTTGCCGAGCAAGCGCTCAAGAAAATATAGGTATAACTATACTTATTATAAAAAGAAATAGGCAACCGCGATGCTCGTAATCGAAACTTTGTGCCGTCAGGGATCGGTTGATGCCGGTTAAATCACGCTTTGGTGCAATTCCGCTCGCCGTGCGGCTCTGCGCAAAAAGCGCCGCCATTTGTGATTTACAAACGGCAGCAGGATTGCCGAAACGTGCTCGGTCTGCTTCAACCCGTCGCATTTTTTTGCGGGGGGTAGACTGTTTGTTTTATAAATACAGTTTACTGCAATAATTCTTATGTACGCACTGTTGATGAGAGGCTGTTTATGAAAACATACAAAAAATTACTTAGTAAATTGAATATTGAGCATTGGAAAATGATCGCGGTATATCTTGCGATATATGATATTATTGCCGTTAATGCGTCTTATCTTTTCGGATTGCTGATAAGATTTGATTTTAAATTTTCAACCATTCCGATGGATTATTATTATGCATTTTTGAAATTTGCGCCGATATATACGGTGTTTTCGTTAGTTGTGTTTTATTTCTTTAAAATGTATAACAGTCTTTGGCGATTTGCAAGCTTCAGCGAGCTGAACAGAATTATGGTTGCCAATATCATAACCACCGTTTTCCAGTGCGTCGGAATTACGCTGCTGTTTATGCGAATGCCGTTCTCTTATTATATAGGCGGCGCCGTGATTCAGCTTATTCTTGTTGTTGCCATAAGGTTTGTGTATCGCTTCGTGAATTTGGAGCGCCAAAAAAGCCATCAAAAATCGCTTGCAAGCGAAAATGTTATGGTTATCGGCGCGGGCAGATCGGGGCAAATGCTGATAAAAGAATTAAAAACATCTGATAAAACAACAATGCGTGTATGTTGCATTATTGATGATAATCCCAACAAAAAAGGCCGTTATACAGAAGGAGTGCAGATTGTGGGCGACAGAACCTGCATTCTTGAAGCGGCGAAAAAATATGAAATAAATAAGATTATTTTTTCAATTCTGTCTGCCTCTGCAGAAGATAAGCGAGATATTCTTAATATCTGCAAGGAAACAAATTGTGAACTTGTCAGCTTGCCGGGCGTTTATCAAATTGCAAACGGCGAAAGGCTGCTCAGTAAAATGAAGCCGGTTGAAATAGAGGATTTGCTCGGCCGAGATCCCATTAAGGTTAATATGGACGAGATTTTCGATTACCTTTCCGGCAAGGTTATTTTGGTTACGGGCGGAGGCGGCTCAATCGGCAGCGAGCTTTGCAGGCAGATTGCCGCTCATAAGCCGAAGCAGCTTATAATTTTCGATATCTATGAAAATAATGCTTATGATATCGAGCAGGAACTCAAAAGAAAATATAAAGCCCTTAATCTTAAAGTGCTTATCGGATCGGTTAGGGACAGTAAGCGCATAAATTCCGTGTTTGAAACATATAAGCCTCAAATCGTTTATCACGCTGCGGCTCACAAGCATGTGCCGCTTATGGAAACAAGCCCCAACGAGGCCATTAAAAACAATGTTATCGGCACATATAAAACCGCTTATGCCGCAATGCAAAACGGCGCGGAGCGCTTCGTGCTTATCAGCACGGATAAGGCGGTTAATCCCACGAATATTATGGGCGCCAGCAAAAGGCTTTGCGAAATGGTTATTCAAAGCATGGATGCCATCGGTAAATCGGGCAGATTTGATTTGTTGCCTTCCGTTTGCGCACATTTAACGGCGGGTGAGGATCCCGAATGCGAGGCCATTAAATTCAATGCAGAAAATGCAAAATCCCTTATGGCGGAAAGCGTAAATAACGAAAACAGAAGCGGCACTCAGTTTGTTGCCGTTCGTTTCGGAAATGTGCTCGGCAGCAACGGCTCTGTTATTCCGCTCTTTAAAAAGCAAATTGAGGCTGGAGGCCCGGTAACCGTTACCCACCCGGATATCGTAAGATATTTCATGACCATTCCGGAGGCTGTAAGCCTTGTGCTTCAGGCGGGCACATATGCTTTGGGCGGCGAAATATTTGTGCTTGATATGGGGGCGCCCGTTAAAATTGATTCTTTGGCGCGCAATCTTATAAGGCTTTCGGGCTATACTCCGGATGTGGATATTAAGATTGAATATTCGGGCTTGCGACCCGGCGAAAAGCTTTATGAAGAATGCCTTATGAAAGAGGAGGGCATGAAAAAAACGGAAAGCGAGCTTATTCACATCGGCAGGCCGATTCCGTTTGATGTGGCGGTATTTATGCAAAATCTTGAGAAGCTTGCCGCAGCTGCTTTTGATAACAGCAGCGAAATAGTTGAAATGGTGGAAAAAGTTGTTCCCACTTTTCATCCTTCGGGCGAGCATCCGGAAAAGGCGCGCCGGCAGAGTGCTCCGATTAAAAGCAAATAAATCAAAAAGGCTGTGTTTGTGCAAGCGTTTGCATGCCGCAGCCTTGTTTGGCAATGTATGGTGAAAAGATGAGTAAATTAAAAAAAGCCGTTGCCTGCGCTTCGGCGCTTTTGGGTGCGGCGTTTACGGCACTTTCCGCTGTTGCGGCGGTTAAAAGGGCAGACAGCCGTTATGAAAACGAGCCTGCCGAAAAAAATCCTTTAGAGGGCAAAAAGGTTGAGTTTGTGCCTGATGAAAGCAAAAGCGAAAATGCCGATGGGCAAAGAGGATATTTAAAAGCCGTCGGCGATTGCGCGGCAAATCTCAGTGCGTATGATAAATATGTTAAGCGTGCGCTTGATGTTGTTATTTCTTTTGGCGGTTTGGTTGCATTGTCGCCCGTGTTGGCCGGTGTTGCCATCGCTATTCGCATAGATGATCCCGGTCCGGTGCTTTTTGCTCAAAAAAGAGTGGGTGAAAACAAGCAGTATTTTAAGCTTCATAAATTCAGATCAATGAAAATGAGCACTCCCCATGATGTGCCCACCCACATGCTTGATAACCCCGATCAATACATAACCAAAGTTGGCAAATTCATCAGAAAGCACAGCTTGGACGAATTGCCGCAGATATGGGATATTTTCATCGGCAATATGAGCATCATCGGGCCAAGGCCCGCATTATGGAATCAGGATGTGCTTATTGCCGAAAGAGATAAATACGGCGCAAACGGTATTAAGCCCGGCCTTACCGGCCTTGCGCAAATCAGCGGCCGCGATGAATTGAAAATTGAGGATAAAGCACGCTTGGACGGTAAATATGTTGAAAACATGAATGCCGCTTTTGACATTAAGTGCTTTTTAAATTCTGTTTTTTCCGTCATTAAAACAGACGGCGTTATTGAGGGCGGAGCCGGAATAAAAACAAGCGGGCGAAATTACACACAGGGAAAATCAAACGAAGATTTGATTGGTAATATCGGATTCGGCGAAAAAGTAGAAATCGACAGTAAAGCCGAAAAGAATATTTTGATAACGGGTGCAGGTTCGTATATCGGCGAATCTTTCAAAGATTATGCCAAAGCGCATTATCCCTCTTTAGTCGTTGATTCAATTGATATGATTGACGGCAGCTGGAAAAGCAAAGCTTTTTCAAAATATGATATCGTTTATCATGTTGCCGGCTTGGCTCATGCCGATGTTGGTTCGGTTGATGAAGCCACC
>OHXY01000314.1_pt1 | contig 12596 bp, 5 predicted proteins | sample 1580161 | NCBI WGS metagenome assembly OHXY01 (sample SAMEA3882505, study PRJEB24775) | human gut metagenome | biome: human-associated habitat; feature: intestine environment; material: feces | place: Netherlands | collected 2009/2010 | reverse complement strand
TGATAAGCGCGAACCTTTGCATCCTCGTCGTTTCTTTTCTCCTGAACAGTATCCCGAAAAAGACATTAATTTGTTTGTCAACAGTATGGCTTTTCAGGATTCCCGTCATATCTGGATTGGAACGGATGGAGGAGGACTCTATGATTATGATTTACTGACAAAGAAGTTTAAGCGTTATACCAATCAGGACGCTTTGCCTTCTAATACAGTTTATGGACTTATAAGAGGTATTAATGGCAATTTGTGGATCAGTACGGATAAAGGTTTGGCGTTCATGAAACAGGGGAAGATAGTAAACCTCAACATCTTTAAGGGAATGGAACGTGAGTATAACCGAATGTCTGTTGCGTGTACTTCAGATGGCAGGGTGCTTTTTGGCAGCAACGATGGAGTTGTCGCTTTGACTCCTATGTTTGCCAAAGGTTTGAATTATGCCGCTCCACTTCGTATTCATAGTGTTGAGGTTGAAGGTGTCGAACGTTCCGATTACTGGAATGAATGTCTCTTTGAAATGTTGAAGGAAGGCAAATTGAGTCTTAGCCATAATGAGAATACGCTGGTTGTTTCTTTCGAGAGTATCAATTATCAATACCAGTATGATATTCAATATAAATATTATTTGGAAGGATACGACCGTAATTGGAGTAAACCATCTTCTAATCAGTTGGCACGATTTGTAAATTTGCCTTCGGGCAGCTATGTGCTTCATGTAAAGGCTATCTGCAGAAGTAATGGTAGAGAATTGGGAGAAACAACTTTGGAAATTCATATAGCCCAGCCTTGGTGGAATACCTGGTGGGCATGGATTATCTATCTCTGTATTTTTGCTGCCATCTTATATTTTGTCTGGCAGTATTACAAAGAGCGCTTACAGCGAAAGTATTATGATGAGAAAATCAATTTCTTCGTTAATACTGCCCATAACATACGTACTCCTTTGAGTCTCGTGTTGGCTCCTCTTGATAATCTGGCTAATGATTCCAACTTGAGTGAGAAAAGCCGTGGATTCTTGGATATGGCGCATCGCAACGGCAACAAACTATTGAAGATGGTTACAGAATTGCTTGACTTCCAAAAGGTAGAGCAGTCTGCCGAACAGGTTCGCCTGCAAGATATAGAATTGCCGATGCTTTTACGTGTGCAGTTGGAAAAGTTTGTATTGGCAGCTCAGGAGAAGCATATTCAACTGTGTATTGAAACGTGTCCGCAGCAACAGATTCATTCTGATGTCAAAATGATGGATCTGATATTGGAAAATCTTCTCTCGAATGCTATCAAATATACACCTCAAGGTGGAAAAGTTACGTTGTCGGCTTCTGTTGAAGGTAAGATGGCTATGATTCATGTATGTGATACAGGTATAGGTATTCCAAAGGCCGAAATTAAGAGTATCTTCAAGACCTTCTTCAGGGCTTCTAATGCGATAAATTCTCAGGAAATGGGAAGTGGATTAGGACTGATGCTTACACGAAAGCTTGTAGAGAAATTAGGAGGAAAGCTTAGTTTCGTAAGTGAGGAAGGAAAGGGTACTACTTTCTGTGTGAAGATGCCATTAGGTCATGTAACAGATTCTTCTGTCCGGCTTGTAGGAGAAAAGAAAAATGTTGCAACTGAATCTTCTTTAGCTGAAGATAAGCATGATGAAACTTACCAGACTGTGTCTTCTGCGGTTCAGCAGGATGCTGATGTTTCAACGGATACACTTCTTTTTGTCGATGACAATGAAGATCTTCGCAAATATATCAGAATGACTTTTGGTGATTCTTATCAGGTAGTTGATGTGGAGAGTGCAGAGGCTGCCTTGAAATATTTGAAAGAGGGCGGGGTATGTGATATCGTTGTTTCAGATGTCATGATGCCGGGAATGCACGGAGACGAGTTCTGTCGCAGCATCAAGGAAAATAAGGAAACATCATGGCTGCCTGTTATCCTGCTGACTGCTAAGGCTGGTCGTGACTTTATGATAGAGGGACTCGGACTTGGTGCTGATGACTATATAGCCAAGCCATTCGATACTGCTATTCTTGCGAGTAAGGTTGCCAGTATTTTGAAGAATCGTCGCCGGTTGAGTCAGTATTATATGGACAGAAGCCTTGCTCTTGTTAGAGGAGAGGTTGCTTCTGAGTCTGCTTCTTCCGAGCAGATTGTGGGTTCTGATTCATCCTATGAACACTTGGAACCTACTGGAACTTCTGAAGAGAAAAAGGATGATACTGTCTTGAATAAGCAAGGCCAGACATTCGAAAATGTGGCAGAAGCTGTTCTGGATCCACAGGACCAGGCTTTTGTAGATAAAGCTACCCGTTTGGTGTTGGCTCATCTGAGCGACACAGACTTTAATATCGACCGACTCTGTAGAGAGATGGCGATGAGCAGAACGCTTTTCTATGGTAGGCTGAAGACTCTTACGGGCCAAAGTCCGCAGGATTTTATGCGTTTGATACGTCTGGAGCAGGCTGCAATCTTCCTGAAACAGGGGGATAGTGTGCTGGATGTATCTGTGAAAGCCGGTTTTGTAAATGTGAAGTACTTTAGTACTGTATTTAAAAAACACTTTGGGGTTTCTCCAAGTAAGTATCTGTAAATTAGAGTTTTAAATTCAAAGAAAAGGTTTCTGTTTAGACGATATGTCTGAATTGAAACCTTTTTTTGTTTGTTATCTAACCCTCTGAAAGTTCCTTTTCTTTATCTTTGCAACCAGATTCTGTTAAGTAAGTCAAACAGTTATTTAAAAAACGAAACAATAACAATATAAACATAAAAATGAAAAGGAACTTTTTGAAAATTAGCCTCTTTTTAATAGGCGTCTTCACATGTTTCTCATGCGAAGCAAGTACATTGCCCTCATCCGGCAGTTCTGATGGTGTAGGCGAATCCATACCTACTGCCCAGCAATGGAATAAAGATGTTGTGGGGTGGAATCTTGGCAATGAATTCGAGTGCTCAGCTCCTGGACAGGATGGTGAGTCGATGCAGATTGGCAACCCTGATGGTTCTATCCATGCAGAGACAGCCTGGGGCAATCCCGTTGTTACCAAGAAGATGATACAAGCTGTGAAGAAGGCAGGTTTCAATGCCATCCGTATTCCAATCCGTTGGCAGTGCCACATTACCAACGCTCAGGCGATGAGCATCGACAAGGCTTGGATTGCTCGCATCAAGGAGGTGGTGGGCTGGTGTCTTGACAACGATTTGAAGGTTATCATCAATGTGCAGCATGAAAAATGGCTCGAAGGTCGTCCTACCTATCAATATAAGGAAGAAAACTGCCAGAAGCTTGCGCTCCTCTGGATGAATATCGCCTCTGAGTTTGCCAATTATGACAGTCGCTTGGCTTTCGCCGGTACCAATGAGGTTCACATCAGGGACAACTGGGGCAAACCTACTGCCGAGAACCTCGAAGTGCAGAATGCTTACAATCAGATATTCGTGGATATGGTTCGTGCCACAGGCGGCAACAATGCCAAGCGCCACCTCATCTTACAGACTTACGTTTGTAACCCATGGTTTGGCATAGAGAATGGAGATTTCATCATTCCGAAGGATTCCGAAGGCAATGGCAACAACTATATGAGTGTGGAATTTCACTACTATCAGCCATGGAGCTACGCCGGCGATTGCACCTACGATTACTGGGGTGATGCCTACAAGGATGCTGGCAAGATACCTGCAGACAACGAGAAGACGATGACGGATTTCTTCGACAAGGCGGTGAATACCTGGAGCAACAAAGGACTGGGTATCGTAATAGGAGAGTGGGGAGTAACCGATCACTATAAGTCTAACTCAGAGAAAGTGCATGAAAACATGACCTACTACTGTAAGTTCTTGACTACGGAGGCTCGCAAACGAGGCTTCTCTACTTTCGTTTGGGACAACAACCACTTCGGCAACGGCTCTGAGAAGTATGGCATCTTCGACCGTTTCAAGAGTATGAAGGTGAATGCTCCTTGGATTCTCGAAGGAATCTTTGGGAAAGAATAATGTTAAACTAAAAACAAAAATATCAATTATGAGAAAGAAAACTATGTTTCTCGGCCTGCTCGGTGCAGGTTTGATGTGGATGCCTGCTTCTGCCATTCTCGCTGCCCAGATGAACAATGCAGCGATGAGCGTTCAGCAGGACCAAGGCATCAAGGGTACAGTGGTGGATGCCACTGGCGAAACCTTGATTGGCGCTAGCGTGAAGGTGGCTGGTACAACCAACGGTGCCGTTACCGATATAGATGGTAACTTTACGTTGAACTGCAAGCCTGGAGCAACGCTCGAAGTGAGCTACATCGGTTACAAGACGATGACCGTGAAAGCTGCTAATGGCATGAAAATCACGATGCAAGAGGATGGTAAGGCCTTGAATGAGGTCGTTGTTACCGCCCTTGGTATCAAGCGCGACCGCAAGGCTTTGGGCTATGGCTTGGAGGAGGTTAAAGGTGAGGAACTCACCAAGGCGAAGGAAACCAACGTCATCAACTCTCTTTCAGGTAAGGTGGCTGGTCTCGTTGTGCAGAACACCGCTGGCGGTGCTTCTGGTTCTACCCGCGTGCTTCTTCGTGGTAATACAGAAATGGCAGGCAATAACCAGCCTCTCTACGTGGTGGATGGTGTGCCTTTGGATAATACCAACTTTGGCAGTGCTGGTGAAGCTGGTGGTTATGACCTCGGTGATGGTATCTCTGCCATCAATCCTGATGACATTGAGACGATGACCGTATTGAAAGGTCCTGCTGCCTCTGCCCTCTATGGTAGCCGTGCTTCCCATGGTGTTATCTTGATTACGACCAAGAAGGCGGAGAAGGATAAGATTTCCGTGGAGTACAATGGTTCTTATACTATCGATACCCAGTTGGCTAAATGGGACGACATCCAGGAGATATATGGTGCTGGCTACAATGGCGAGCTTCCTACATCCAGCACTTCTGGTACGAACTCAAGTTGGGGACCTAAGGCCGATGACTTCATGTTCAAATATCTCGATGGCGAGGAACGTCCATTCATGATGCATCCTAACAATGCTTCTGATTTCTTCCGCACAGGTTTCACCACCCAGAACTCTGCCATCCTCTCAGTTAATTCCGGTAAGACGGGTATGCGTTTCTCTGTTACCGATATGCGCAACAAGGATATCTTGCCAAATACCAATATGAGTCGTGACAACTTCAACCTCCGTGTGAATACCTCTGCAGGTCCTGTTGACTTCGACTTCACCGCCAACTATACTCGTGAGAAGGTAAAGAACCGTCCTGCCCTTGGTGACTCTCAGAGCAACGTGGGTAAGAACCTCATGACCCTGGCTGGTACCTACGACCAGGCTTGGTTGAAGCACTATGAGGATGCCGATGGCAACTACTCCAACTGGAATGGTAACGATCAGTATAACAAGAACCCATACTGGGATCTCTATAAGAACAGCAATACATCCGACAAGGACGTGTTCCGTTTTACGGGTAAGGCAATCTGGAACATCAACAAGCACCTCAAGTTGCAGGGTACTATCGGTACCGACATCAACAGCATGAACTTCGAGGACTTCATTGCCAAGACAACTCCAGGAACTCCTGCCGGAAAGCTTACCGACCAAATCTTCAACAACCGCACACTCAACGCCGAGATACTCGCCCTCTACAACAACTCATGGGGCGACTTCGATGTCAACGCTACCGCTGGTGGTAACATCTTCAAGGTGAACAACAAGACCACTACCAACGTCGGTCTCAACCAGCAGATGAATGGCATCCAGAACATCATGAACTATCAGGAACAGAACACTCGTGAGAGCATGTACAAGAAACAGATCAGCTCTCTCTATGCCAGCGCGAGCCTCGGCTACAAGCATACTTACTATTTGGAGGGAACCATCCGTGGCGATAAGTCATCTACGCTCCCTACAAATAACAATACATACGTATATCCATCTGTATCGGGTAGTTTGGTTTTCTCTGAGTTTATCAAGAACAAGAAGTTCATCAATTATGGTAAGATTCGCGCCTCTTGGGCAAAGGTAGGTAGCGATACCGATCCATACCTGTTGGCACTCAACTATACCACGGGCAAGTACAGCTACTCGGGTTATACCATCGGTATGATAGCCAACTCAACACAGCCGAACAAGGATTTGAAGCCTACAATGACAGGTTCTTACGAGGTAGGTTTGGAGATGAAGTTCCTTAACGGACGCTTGGGCTTGGATGCCACCTATTACAACCAGAACTCCAAGAACCAGATTTTGAGTTTGGCTTCAACCACCACCTCTGGCTATGCTTACCGCCTCATCAATGCCGGTGAGATTCAGAACCAGGGTGTCGAGATTGCCCTCAATGCCCGTGCCTTGCAGATCAAGGACTTCGCTTGGGACCTGGGTGTCAACTTCTCGAAGAATACCAACAAGGTGAAGTCGCTCGTAGATGGCATGGACTATTTTGAGCTTGCCAAGGCCACATGGTGTGGTGTATCAGTAGGTGCTCAGGTTGGCGAGAACTATGGAGCTATCCGTGGACACGACTTCCTCTACAACGACAAGGGTCAGGTGGTTGTCGATGCAGCTACTGGTCTTCCAAAGGTTGACCAGGAAATCAAGACCATCGGCAACTCTACTTGGGACTGGACAGGTGGTTTCTACTCAACCTTCAGCTACAAGAACTTCCGCCTCTCTGCATCCTTCGATGTGAAGGTAGGTGCCGACATCTACTCTATGTCCATGCGTTCTGCATACCAGACAGGTAAGGCAAAGGGAACATTGGCAGGCCGTGAGGAGTGGTACACTTCCGAGGAGGCTCGCAAGGCTTCGGGTATGGACCTTGCCGCATGGCGTGAAACAGGCAACTGCAAGGGATTTGTCGTAGATGGTGTCATCGACAATGGCGACGGTACTTATCGCAAGAACGACATCGCCGTGAACCCTGAAGATTACTGGAAATATGTGGCAGAAGGCGTGCAGAGTGCCTTCGTTTACGACAACTCTTACGTGAAGTGTCGTGAGATTACTTTCGGCTATACCTTCCCAGAGAGCATCCTGGGCAAGTATGTCAAGGGCTTGACCGTATCCTTCGTGGCTCGTAACCCATTCATTGTTTGGAAGAACATTCCTAACATCGACCCAGACTCCAGCTACAACACCTCAGGTCTCGGTCTGGAATATGGTTCCCTGCCATCTCGCAAGAGTTATGGTTTGAACGTGAACGTGAAGTTCTAGTCTCGAAAAAATGAATCAATTTCTTTAGAAGAGTTCTAATATATAATAAGGTAAGAAAATGAACAATATAATCAAGAAATATATAGGTAAGAGCAGCCTGATGATGGCTTTCGCCCTGATGGCAACCGGCACTGCGATGACTTCTTGCTCTGATGATACCTTGAGCAACATCAATACCGACAAGACCAAGGTGAACGAGCTCGACCCTAACGCACAGTTGACAACAGCTTTGTTGCAGACTTACGGTGACTTCAGTCTGATGGATACCTACCGTAACTATATAACTGGTTTTCCACAGTATTTCGCTGGTGGTTGGAATGTAACCAATTACGCTGGTTCTAATTTCAGAGAAGATGATATGTCCCGTCGAGTTTGGGACCGCTATTATGAAATCAGTATCAAGAACCTTGTGGATGCCATCCACAATTCTGCTGACAAGGCAAACTTGAATGCGGTACTTCGTATCCATCGTGTCTATCTCACGGCAGTTTTGGCAGATACCTACGGTGACGTGCCTTGTTCGGAGGCAGGTCTGGGTTATATCTCAGGTATCTCCAACCCTAAGTATGATACCGTAGAGGAACTCTACAGCTGGTTCTTCGAGGAACTTGACGCTTGCGAGAAGCAGCTTGGCACAGGTACCGACCACATTTCTGGTGATGTCACCAGCATGGGTGGTGATGTAGCTAAGTGGAAGAAGTATGCCAATGCACTCCGTATGCGCTATGCCATGCGCATTTCCGATGTTAATCCACAGAAGGCAAAGGAGGAGTTTGAGAAGGCTGTGGCTGCCGGTGCTATCGCCAGTGCAGCCGATGATGCTTATATCAAGTATGCTGATGCACCTTATACATATTATGATGGTGCCAATGATTATGATTTCCGTACCAATGCCTTGGGAGAGATTCTCTATGGTCAGGATGCCACATCGCCTACCATGGTATGCTCTACCTTGTTCTATCAGTTGCAGAATACCAACGACCCTCGTCTCTATCGCATCTGTCGCCACTATTACAACATCAAGCGTAGTCAGGTGAAGCCAGATAAGGAGCAGAACATCGACTTGACCGATGATTTCCTGGCTTACTTCAAGAGCAAGAACCTCGGTGAGGAGCCTTGCAACCCTGGTGCAGCCTGGTACACAGACTGGATGAATCCAGCTACGTTGGATGACCTTCCTACTTTGAAGAAGTATGCAGAGATAGACGAGAACACTTATGCCAACTCTGATTATATAGCCCGAGCTAGTCGTCCTTGCCTGAACATCGACTTCGAGATGCCTTCTTGTCCTGGCGACTTGATGAGCTATGCTGAGGTGGAGTTCCTCAAGGCTGAGGCTGCAACCAAGGGTTGGAATGTAGGTGGTGGTGATGCTGAGAGCCACTACGAGGCTGGTGTTCGTGCCAGCATGGAGTTGCTCAACAACTACTATCTTACATCCAACAAGATTTCCAAGGAAGAGATTGATGCGTTCATTGCCAGCAATCCGTTGGGTGACAATCCTAAGGAGACCATCAACACCCAGGCTTGGATTCTCCACATGATGAACCCTTCTGAGGGTTGGGCTAACATGCGCCGCTCTGACTATCCTGCCATCTTGAATCGTGATCTCTTGACCAAGAATGGTTTCACTTATACGGATCCCGATTGGTCAATGCCTGTCCGCTTGCAGTATCCTGAGTTGGAAGCTCAGTACAACAATGCCAACTACAAGGCTGCCATCGACCGCATGGGTGGTACAGACGATTGGCACAAGCGCCTCTGGTGGGACAAGGCTGATGTAAACCTTCAGCCAGACTTCAATCCTCCATTCGGAAAGGGATATAGCAAGTAGTGTTTAATGTTAAGTGTTTAATGTTAAGTCTTATAGGACAATAGAATAGAATAATTAATTATGAATAAGACAATGAAACAATATAAGGGAAAAGTCTTGAAGGCTATGATGATGCTCTTAGCCGTGGGTTTCGCACTGGCTGGTACATCTACCTTGTCTTCTTGCTCTTCTGACGATGAACCATACTTCACAGCCAGCGAAGATGACAATCCACGTATCTTGAACACCGACTTGGCTGACAAGAAGTTGGATCGCAAGACCAAATTGAACTTGGAAATTAAAGTCACTCCTGTTCACTACACCACAGTGACATGGTTGCTCGATGGCACGCAGATTTATGAAGGTACCACCATCGACCAGACTTTGCCTTTAGGTAATCATGAACTGAAGATTGTGGCAACCACCACCAAGAATAAGACCACATCCCGCACCTTGAAAGTTACCGTGATTCCTGCTGCTGATGATCCAGCCTTGGGTACCAATGCCGTCGAGCTTTGGGTAGCTCCAGGTGCTGAGACCACTATCCATAAGTGCAAGAATCTCGGTACAGTAGCTAAGGTGTTGGTAGGTGGCAAGGAAGTAGCCTTCGAGGTTCTCGAAGAGGGCACAGCCTTGAAGCTCACAGCTCCTACAGGTTTGGAGAATGGTGACTATGATATCACTTTGGTAGATGGTGAGGGCAACCAGTTCCCTTGCGGTACCATCAAGGTAACCACAGAGCCACGTCCATCTATGGAGACTACCCTCTGGGAAGGTGAGTTTGCCGTGACATGGAGTACACCATTCGAGGCCTTGAAGGAAACCTTCCTCTCAAAGGTGAAGGCTGGCACCATCCTCCGTGTCTATGTAGATGGAAAAGGTCAGGGTACTGCTACCACAGCTTCCTGGAACAACATCCTTACCGGTAAGGGCGACCCAGAGCGTGGCGACATCATGGTGGATGGACCAGCTAAATGGGAGTTTAAACTGACCGACCTCTCTATCCAACTCTTGAAAGAGCAGTGGGGTCTCATCCTCGTGGGTAACGGTTACACCGTAAAGAAAGTAACTATTGAATAATATATTGGAAAGTTTTCCGTTTTATCATAAAACGTCAAACCTTTGAATTTATGAAGAAAATATTATTATCTATTTCAATGTTGGCATTGGCTTATACAGCCAGTGCCAATGTTCCGGTTATCAAGAGCGACCCTAAGATAGAGGCTCAGGTAGAACAAACCCTGAAGAAACTCACCTTGGAGGAAAAGATAGGTCAGATGATGGAATTGGTGACCGACCTCTTTGGTGCCAACGACAAGAACGGTGTGTTCTATATCGACGAGCACAAGACCGATTCTATCCTTTCCCGCTATAAGATTGGCTCTATCCTCAACGCTCCAAATACCTGCGCTCCTACAGCCAAGCAGTGGGAGAAGTACATCGCGCAAATCCAGAAGATTTCGATGAAGCGCATCGGCATCCCTTGTGTCTTCGGTCTCGACCAGAACCATGGTTCTACTTATACACAGGGCGGAACCCTCTTCCCTCAGAACATCAATGTGGCTGCCACCTTCAATCGTGAGATTGCTCGCCGTTCGGCTGAGGCTACCGCTTATGAGACTCGTGCAGTGAGCATACCTTGGACTTACAGTCCTACTGTTGACCTCGGTCGTGATGCCCGTTGGCCTCGCATCTGGGAGAACTTTGGCGAGGATTGCTACCTCAGTTCTGAGATGGGCAAGGCGATGGTCTATGGTTTCCAGGGTGAGGACCCAAACAACATCGACCAGTATCACATTGCCACTTCAATGAAGCACTTCATGGGCTATGGTGTGCCTTGGACCGGTAAAGACCGTACGCCAGCCTATATCTCTCCTGCCGACTTGCGAGAGAAGCACTTCGCTCCTTTCCTGGCGGGTCTGCAGGCTGGAGCCTTGACCGTGATGGTGAATTCCGCTTCCGTCAACGGTATGCCGATGCACGCCAACAAGGACATCCTGACAGGATGGCTGAAGGAAGAGACTGGATGGGATGGTGTGCTCATCACCGACTGGGCAGACATCAACAATCTCTATACTCGTGAGATGGTGGCAAAGGACAAGAAGGATGCGCTCCGCATTGCCATCAATGCTGGTATCGACATGATTATGGAACCTTATTCTTGCGATGCTTGTGGCTACCTTGTAGAACTGGTGAAGGAAGGTAAGATTCCGATGAGTCGCATCGACGATGCCTGTCGCCGTGTGCTTCGCATGAAGTACCGTCTCGACCTCTTCAAGAACCCAACCCAGAAACTGAAGAATTATCCTAAGTTTGGTGGCGAGGAGTTTGCCAAGCTCGCCTTGGAGGGAGCTACCGAGAGTATGGTGCTCCTGAAGAACGAGGGTAATATCCTTCCTTTGCAGCATGGCAAGAAGATTCTCCTTACAGGTCCTAATGCCAATCAGATGCGTTGTCTGGACGGTGGATGGAGCTATACCTGGCAGGGACATCGTGCCGATGAGTTTGCCGGCAAGTACAATACCATCTATGAGGCATTCTGTAATGAGTATGGCAAGGAGAATGTCATCTTGAACCAGGGTGTTACCTATAATGAGAAGGGAAAATACTGGGAGGAGAACGAACCTCAGATTCAGGGCGCAGTTGATGCAGCAAAGAATGTTGATGTCATCGTTGCCTGCATCGGTGAGAACTCTTACACAGAGACTCCGGGCAATCTGACCGACCTTTGGCTTTCAGAGAACCAACGCAATCTCGTGAAGGAACTCGCCAAGACCGGTAAGCCTGTCGTTCTGGTATTGAATGAAGGTCGCCCTCGTCTCATCGCTGACATCGAACCATTGGCACAGGGTATCATCGACATCCTTATTCCTGGCAATATGGGCGGCGATGCCTTGGTTGGCTTGGTATCGGGCAAGTCAAACTTCAGTGGCAAGATGCCTTACACCTATCCTAAGGAAATCAATTCGCTCGCCAACTATGACTTCAAGAAGAGTGAGGAGGTGGGTACGATGGAAGGTGCTTACGACTACAATGCGAAGATTACCCAGCAGTGGGGCTTCGGATATGGTTTGAGTTATACCACTTACAAATATAGCAACCTGAAGGTTTCTCAGTCTGATTTCCGCCACGGCGACATCATCAAGGTGAGCGTGGATGTGAAGAATACGGGCAAGGTGGCAGGCAAGGAGAGTGTCCTCCTGTTCAGTAGCGATCTCATCGCTAGTATGGTGCCTGATGGCCGTCGTCTCCGTGCCTTCGACAAGGTGGAACTTCAGCCTGGTGAGACCAAGACCATGACATTTGAATTAAAGGCAGACGATTTGGCCTTCGTAGGTTGGAATGGCAAATGGAGATTGGAGGAAGGCGACTTCAAATTGATGATTGCCGACCAGAGTGCCGATATCCGTTGCACTGATACTTATCAGTGGCCTACTGCCAACAGATAATGTATATTTAAGATGATTTAAAGAAAAGAGCGTGCCAAGAGTGGTGCGCTCTTTTTGTTTGCATAGTTAAATGCAGAAGAGTTAAATATCTACAAGAATCCCCCATGATGTTTGGTGTTATGTCTTGAAATGATTACTTTTGCAA